>Ga0172382_10006430_pt1 | contig 17056 bp, 19 predicted proteins | sample Leawel138RmetaG_FD_122245 | JGI IMG/M metagenome (GOLD analysis project Ga0172382, IMG submission 122245) | Leachate microbial communities from a municipal landfill in Southern Ontario, Canada - Leachate well 138R metaG | ecosystem: Engineered > Solid waste > Landfill > Unclassified | place...
AGGATCCCGACAATCTGTTCTTCGGTGAAACGTGATTTACGCATCGTCTGTTCTCCTCGTTGCTTCGAACGTTACGAGAACAAACTCTCCTTTTGAATGGCCCAGTTCCTTGGGGGCAGGTCATGGTCACCGCCCCAACCGCTTTGCCCTCTCAGCCATCCTGACCACCTGCGCGCTGGCTGTTGCAGCGGCGCTTCGCACGGCAGCAGGCGCTTGCACCGTCCCCCGTCCGATTGCCTCACCTGTCGTCAGCGCACCGATCCGCGCCCTACCCTGCACACCTGACGTGTTCACCAGCCCCCGCAGCAGCCCGGCTGACCCACTGACGATCGCCGGCGCCGCGGCCACCATCAGGTTTCCCGAGATCCCACGCACGATCAGGGGCGTTGCCGCGACGAAGCCCTTGGCCAGGAACACCATCACGAAGAATGGCACCAGCGAGCCGATGTTGGTGGCCGAGTTCGGGTCACCGAGTTGTGCCAGCAGCGAATTCGCCATGCCGACGACAGTAGAGAACATGGCGGCAATGACGATGGGGTAGAAGGCGTAGCTGATCGTCGTCGAGACCCACCTGTGGAAGAAATCCTTGGTCGCATCGAAGAGCGACAGTGCGATCATGATCGGCGCGAGGCCGAGCATCAGGGTCAGCATCATCTTGGCGAAGATGAGGACGATGCCGGTCATGAAGCCGAGCAAGCTGAGGAGGATCAAGCCGATGCCGCCAAGGATGGCGCCAGTCATCCAGTTCAAATTGCTGCCGATCGCGTTCAGATACTCGCTAAACTCAGTGATCAGATCGTCGAACTCTGCGGCGAAATAGGTGGCCCCAGCACCGCCGCCGCCAACCGAGGAGATCAAGGCCCCGGCGATGTAGTCGAGCCCGCCGATCACGGCATTGGCCACAGCGTTAAAGTTGGCCCAGTTGAAGGCGAAGAGGCCTATCAGTGTCAACTTGACGAGGTACCAGAAGAAGCTGGCCCCATCCATGCTACGGAACTGGAAGGCCATGTTGATGCAAACGCCGATCAGCGAGAGCGTGACCATCAGCAGAACGATCGTGCCGGTATTGCTGGCCACAGCCCCGAACTGGGACTGGGCCGCATCGGCAAGAAAGCCGTCGGCAGTTCCGACCATCCAGCTGACGACGCTCATTACCAGGTGCCTTGCGCTTCGCAGAGGTCCTGAACGTCGCGGGCGATCTGGTTCTGTTCGTTCCGAATGGCCAGCCGCGCTTGCGTGTGCTCGGCCTGCGTGCTTGTTGCGAACCGTTCCTCGTACTCAGCCGAGGCGGCATCCCATGCCGGGAAGCGCACATCACAGCCGCAGTCACCAGTTTCCTTGATCGCCTCCCAGGACCGCAGCTCATAGAGCCGCATCAGCGTCAGCGCCTTGTAGGACTCGCGTGGGTGTATCTCGTCCAACCATGTTGGGCGTGCTGGCCGGTCGTTGCAGATCCGGTACTGCTGGGGCGTGATGGTCACAGTAAGGTCATTCGTGACCTGCGGCGTGGTCTGTGCCGCAAGGGGAGCGGCCAGAAGGGTGACAACTGCGGCGAGGGTGATCTTGCGCATGGGAAGTTCCTTTCGGTTCATTCGGCCGCGACAGCGGGGCGCGCAGCACCCTCGGTCTGACCCGTGTTCTGGTCTGGATGCCTTGCCTGCCCCGGCAGGAAGAATTCGGTGATGCCGCGCGCGCCATCGTGGCGACCTGCCTGGATGATCACGTCGATGGAGCCCTCGATGTAATCGACCATGTCGGCATAGGTCATGGGCACATCGGTCTTGAGGGCTGCGATGGCGAGGCGGCGGACGGCAAGCTGCGGGGTCTCGGCATGCAGTGTGGTGAGCGAGCCGCCATGGCCAGTGTTGATCGCCTCGAGGAAGGTCATGGCCTCGCGTCCCCGGACCTCGCCCAGCACGATCCGGTCGGGCCTCATGCGCAGGGTGGAGGCCAGAAGCACATCGGCGCTGCGGGCGTCGGTATCCCGGTCCGCAATCAGCGTCACGGCATTCGGCTGCTCGGGCCGCAGTTCGGCTGCCTCCTCGATGGTGATGATCCGCTCTTCCGGCGGGATCAGCGAGAGGATCTTGCGCGCCGCGACCGTCTTGCCGGTCGAGGTGCCCCCCGAGACGATCATGTTGAGCTTGTTTTCGACGCAGAAGCGTAGGGCGGCGTCGATGTCGCCGGAGGCCACGACGTCTCGCAGCGCGGCGTTTCGCTCAAAGCGCAGGCCTTCGAGGCTGCGCTCCTTGCCATAGAGGAACCCAAGCTTGATAGCATCCAGCGGCAGCGACGAAAAGAACCGCAGCGATATGGAAAACCCCCCTTCCACCGCAGGCGGCTGGATCACCTGCGCCCGGATCGGTCGGTAGCGATAGAGGATCGAGACCGAGACGATGGGCTTCTTCGGGCTGAGCGTCGTCGAGGCAGCCGAGGCGATCTGGTTGCCGAGGTCCTTGATCTCGGTCTGGGTCAGCGGCGTGCCGAGGCCGCGCATGAAATGATCGCCCTGAAACTCACCCCAGACCCGGCCATCGGGGTTGATGCAGATCTCGATCGTGTCGTCGCGCTGCACGGTCGCGCCCAGCCGGTCGAGCGAGGCTTCAAGATAACTCGCTGCCATGTCAGAAGATCTCCAGATCGCGGTCGACCATGACCGTGATGCGCGTGCCCTGATCGACATGGATCACAGGCCGGATCGCGAGATAGTCCTGCATCACGCCTTGGGTCGCATCGCGCAGATCGCCCGAGACATCGCGCGCGGCACCTGCAGTTGTTGTGTCCTCGATCTGGCCTGCCGCGACCGCTGGCAGCGCGCCGATGAGCGAGATGAGCGCGGCCGATCCGAAGCGCTGCGCGAAGCGCGTGTCAACAAAGCCGGTGGTGCCGGTGCGGCCGAGTTCGTCCCCGCCGAAGGCACTGATCTCCACGGTCTGGTTGTCGGGAAGGATGATCCGATCCCAGGCTACCATGACGCGCGATTGTGCCTGCGCCACATCTGAGCGATACCGCCCGATCAGACGTGCCCCACGCGGGATCAGGATGCGACTGCCGTCGAAGGAATGCACATCCTCCGAGACAATGGCCCGGATCGCCCCGGGCAATGTGCTGTCGAGGGCTGTTTCCGTCACGGCCTGGATCATCGTGCCCTGCACAACCGTGTATGAGGGGTTCACGATCACCTCGGCCCGTGTGACCGGTGCCGGCCTTGCGCCGGCGCGCACGAAAGCCTCGTCCGCGCTGAGCCGCGCTTGCTCCTGCGCATCGCCGCGATCAGCGGCCTGTCCGGCCCCGGACCAGGCGATCATCGGCGAGGCCACGCGGGCGGCTTGTGCTTCGGCCTCAGCCAAGCGGCGACGCTCGAGTTCGGCCAGACGCAGTTCCTCCTCGTCAGGTCCGATCCGGGCGGGGGTGGGCGGTGTCAGGCGCGCGACCTCAAGCTCCATGCGCAACTGGTCAAGCTGACGGTCGCGTTCGGTCAACTGTCGTTCCAGCGCGCGCTGCGCCTCGGTCGATGCCGATTGGAGCGCCGCGATCTGGGCGGTCAGATCCGCGATTGCGGCCTCGGTGCGATCATCGGGCACCTCGGTCGGACGCGCGCGCAGTTCCTCGAGCTCGGCCCGCAGGGTTGCGAGGCTCTCCATCAGGGCAAGCTCAGCGCTGGACGGGCCAGTCTCGACCGGGTCCGGGGCTGGTGGCGGATCGGACTGGCGCATCGGTGCCAGATCGCCGAAGCCTGAGCCAAGGGTCTGGAACTCATCCGGGGCGGCGGTCACCAGCATGGCTTCGGGCTTGGGTTGTAGCGCGATCCACATCACACCGCCAAGCGTGGCGATCCCGCCGACCCCGAGAAGGGCCGTCAGAACGCTGGCACTGCCGCCCGCGCGGCGCTTGCCGGTCGCACCTTCCAGGGCTGCAAGGCGGGTGGCGAGGTCTTCGGTGTCCTGGCTCATGACGTGGGCGCCCCCATGTCCTGGACGCAGACCTCGTCATCGCCCAGGCGAAGAACCCATTGGCGGTTGACGCCGGAGACACGGATGACGCCATCGCTGAGGACGGTGCTGTTCACCGCCCGCTCACCGCCATTGGTGTAGCGGAAGATCGCGGGGACAGGCGCGTTCCGCGCAAAGCGGAAATAGGTGAAGGTGCCGTCATCCCAGATGGCCGTGGGCGTGAACTCGCGGCTGCTGCTGACGGCATAGTTTGCGTTCGGGGCATCGGCCGCCACGGCGCGGGCGGGCTGGACCCGGGCCTCTGGGTAGCGGAACTGCACGACATAATGCGGCGTCTCGCGCGCCTCGACGACATGGAAATAGTAAGATCGGCGGTTGGTATAGACCGTGATGTTGGTGGCAACCCCCGAGGCAGTGGGCTTGATCGCGAAGGCACGCCCGCCCGGCACACCGTCGAACTGGAAGCCCACCGTGTCGCCCGCGATGATCGAGCGGATGGTCTCGCCCTCGCCGAACTCGACCGTGGTCACGCGGGTGAGGCTCGTCACCACACGGTAGACCTGTCCCTCGGTCCAGGTGGCGATCCGGACGCGGTTGTCATGAGGGCCGGGGCGCGGGGTCACTTCGGCGAAGGCTGCGGAGGCTGAAATCGCGCTGGCGATGAGCATGGCGGGTAAAAGGGCACGGGTCATTCGGAACGGTCCGATCGGATGGCATATTGGGTGACGGTGAAGCCGAAGGGGTTCTGCCAGACATCATCGATCGAGCGGGTCCGTTCGGGGCGGAAGGCAAACATCAGCGTGGCCGTGAACATGCCCGCCTGCGCGCCCTGCGGGCTTGTCAGGCGCTTGCGCAAGCGAACCTGGGCGCGGTTGTCGCCGATCAACGTGATCGAGGCGATCTCGACGGCCATCTCGGCTGAAGGGCCGTAGCGCGTCGGCGGATAACTCTCTTGCCCCGAGGTCCACATGGCGCGCATGCTGGCCTCGGCCGCTCCGGTGGACTGGGCCAGAACCCGGCGCACGCGCAGGTCGTTGTCGAGCTGGTTATAGGCCTCGCGGTCGAGGATATAGCGGTAGATCTGTGCCTCGATCACGGCGGGCCGCTCGGCGAGCGAGACGGCTGCGACCGTGGCATTCGGGAGCGCCATGCCAGTTTCCGGGTCATAGGGTACGACCACGGGCAGCGGGGTCTCGATCATCAGGGCGACGGCGGCGGCGGCAAGACAGCCGATCACGCCGAACCCCGCGCCAACGATCCCGATCATCTGCCACAGCCGCTCGCGGCGCAGCGCGCCGTGGATCAGCTCCTCCTCGACGAGTTCGCGGGTACTCAGGCCAGTGGTCATGTCAGGTGCCCCGCTCATGGCCGCAAACTCGGCAGGGTGAAGTCCATGTAGCGGCGTTCCTCGGCGATGGTGGCGGCATCGACCACCCCGGCATTGCCGGCGCCAAGCGTCTGGATCGCTTCAAGCTCCCACATCCGCGTCATGGCGATCGCCAGTTCGGCGGTGACGCGGGTGTTGTGGTCCATTGCGGCCTTCAGGTCCTCCATCTGCGGGATCATCGTGACGAGCCGCTCGACGCGTTCGAGGGATTGGGCCGCCTCAGCATGGCTGTTCTGTGCCGCAGCCGACATGACGGCCCCGGTCGTGGCGCGCGTGGCGACACCTTCCGCGCCGGGATTGCCGCTGGTCGCGATCTCGCGCAGCGAGCTCTCGTCAAACCCTGCGCGCGCGAGCACTTGCTCCATCTGCGTGCGCATCGGGCCCGCGGTGATGCCCAGAAGGTTGCTCCAATCCCCTGTCTGGATGCCCCGGATCAGGCCGGGCAGATCGCGGAACTTGGCCTCGAGAAGACCGTCGAGGCCGTCGCCCATTACCATGCCGAGGATGCTGCGCGGCCCGGTCAGCGAAGCATACATCTCTTGCAACTGGTCGAGCTGGTTCTGCACCACCTCAAGCTGCTCGAGCGCGTTGTCGAGAAGGTCGGTCTGGATTCCGAAATCCTGCAGCATCTGCTGCAACTGGCGGATTTCCTGGGCAATGTTCTGGGTATCGACCGTCGGCACGCCTTGTGCGCTCACAGGACCCGCAAGGGCGGTGGCCAGCGCGAGCGTCGCAGCGCCGGTGGCAAGGGAACGGGACAAGCGCCTGATCATCGCAAACTCTCCAGGGTGAAATTCATGAACTGCCGCTCGGCAGCCTGGGCTGCGGCCATGGCGAGTTGTTCCTCGCTCAGCGGCTGGGTGTGGGCGGCCTTGATCCGGGTGCGGATCGCGACCAGCCGGGCAAGCTCGGCGCGCGCATAGGTGTTGAGCGCGATTGCCTCGTGGATGTCTTCGGTCTCGCCGATGCGGCGGATGATGTCCTGAACCCGCAGGGCGGCGGCCTGAACCGAGACCAGTGAGTAGTCGCCATAGACGCCTGCGCCGTGGGCCGAGAGGCTGAAGCTCGCGTTGGCCAGAAGAACCGGATCGATGGTGCCCAAAGCATCGATGCCCCCGACCGCGGCGAGGTAGCGGTTGTATTGCTGCGGGATCACCACGACGTAGTGTTGGGTTTCCGCGAAAGGGGGCACGCCGCCGTATTGCTGCACCCTGCCGGGGCCCGCGTTATAGGCGGCGAGCGCATGGATGATGTTGCCATCGAACATGTTCAGCATCTGCGCGAGGTATCGCGCGCCACCCGTGACCTGCAGCCAGGGGTCGTCGTAGTAGGCCGGATAGATCCCGAGATCGCCCGCCGTGCCGGGCATGATCTGGGTGAGACCAAACGCCCCCACGGGCGAACGCGCCCCCACCTGGAACCGGCTTTCCTGCCAGATCAGCGCCTGCAGCAGGCAGCGCCATTGCACGAGCGAGAGGCCTGCGCGGCTCACCCCGGGCAGACTATGGGTGTGGCGTGCGGCGCGGATGATCAGCTCCTCCACCCCTTCACGGGCATCGCCGAACATCCGGGCCGCGGCCGGGTTGTTGTCCTCGGGCGCATAGAGGCTGGCCGCGGCCGTGCTGACGCCACCGGCCTCGCCCTGCCCTGCCTCAAGCCCCGCGACTGTGCCTGCGACATCGCCCGCGCGTAGGGTCATCGCATCCATGATCCCGTTCAGGGCCGCGAGTTGCTGCCGTTCGATCCCGGCCAGTTCCTCCTCGCGGCTCAGGCGGTCTTGTTGCAGTACCAGATCCTGTTCGCGCTGGTCGATGATCGCCTGTCGCCCCGCAAAAAGCCGCAGATCAAAGGTCGGCACGCCCTGAGCGCTGGCCGGGGCCCCGAGCCAGACGCCGCAGGCGCCGGCGGCCGCCCCTGTCAGGAGTGCGGCGCTGGCCAGGTTTCGGATGCGGGCGGTGGTCATTGGATCAGCCGCCCGCCCCCAGCAGCACGAAATCGCAGGATGTATCGCGCCGGGTCGCGATCTCGCCGCTGGTCGAGACCGTCACCGCGGAGGCAGCGCGCGCGGGCGCATCGCGAAAGTTGAAGCAGTTGGCCTGCGCGGGGTTATGTTGGGCGCAGGCTGTCAGGGTCAGGCCGAGGCCAAGCAGCACGGCGCTGCGGCTGAGGGTACGGGTCATGTCACTCTCCAGAAATCGGGGCGGTCGCGGTAATCGGGGCCGACGAGGGCCTCGCCTTTCTCCATGCCGCCGAGGATGGTCACGAGGGGGCCGAGGGCGCTCAGGTCGGCATCGATCACGACCGAACCGCGGTCATCGCGCACGAGGGCCAGCCGCGAGGCCGAGCCGACGCTCAGAAGCACGTCGAGTTCTTTCTCGCTGAGGCCCAGCATCGCGTAGTCCGTGGCAGAGGCGCGGATGTTGGGCAGGAGCACATGGGTCGGTACGGCTTCCACGATGGTCTTGCCGGTGCGAGTTCGCTCAAGCTGGCTCGCATACTGCGTCATCATCACGACGACGGCGTTCTGCTTGCGCGCGGTCACCAGCCAGTTCGAGAGCCGCTCCGCGAAGTAGGCATTGTCGAGCGCCTTCCAGGCCTCGTCGATGACGATGATCGTGGGCTTGCGGTCCTCGATCACCCGCTCGACCCGGCGGAAGAGGTACGACAGGACCGCCATGCGTTCCCGTTCGCTCTCGGAATCGAGAATGCCGGTCAGATCGAAGCCTGCGACATCGCCGTCGATGCTGAAGCTGTCCTCGGCATTCGCCCCGAAAATCCAGCCATAGCGGCCATCAGCGGTCCATTCCTGCATCCGCTCGAAAAGATCGCCCTCGTCATCGGTTGAAACCAGAAGCGAGGCGAAGTCCGACCAGTTGCGCAGCCCCGCGTTCCCGGCGCTGGCGTTCTGGCGCACGACCTCCTGCAGGCGGTTGGTCTGCACCGGGGTCAGAGGCCGGTCGCGGCGCTCGAGCAGGCTTGCGAGCCAGTCGGCAAGCCAGGCCTGACCGCGGGCATCAATCTCGGTCTGAAGGGGATTGAGGCCCGTGGGTCGCCCTGCCCGCACGGTCGAATAGCTGCCGCCAAGCGCACGGACGGCCATTTCCATGCCGGCGCGATAATCGAAGACGAAGAACCGGGCGCCTGCGCGCCGGGCCATGGTCATCAGGAAAGCCGCGAGCACGGATTTGCCCGAGCCCGGACGCCCCAGGATCAGCGTGTGGCCGCCCGTGGGTTCGCGGTCCGGCGCGCCCTGTTCGTGGAAGTTGAAGCGGAAGCCGCTGCGCTCGGGCGTCGGGAACAGCGTGATCGGCACACCCCAGGGCACTTGCGCGGCCGACTTGCCAAGCGGTGTGCGGTGGAAGGTGGCGAGATCGGCGAAGTTGTGGTTCGTGATCGCAGCCTTGCGGCTGCGAGCCCCGGTATTGCCCGGGTGCTGCGCCATGAAATGCGCCCGGGCCCCGAAGGCCTCCGAGATCAGATTGATGCCGGAGGTGGCGGAGATGTTGCGGATCTCGGCCGCGATGTCGTCGAGCTGGCCTCTGGTCCGCGCATAGACCGCCACCGTCATGTGGTGCTCGCCGAAGATCAGGCGCTTTGATTCCAGATCGTCCTGCGCGAGTTCCAGTTCCTGCGCGAGGCTGACCGCCCCGTCATTCGCCGCCTGCATCAGGCGCAGTTGCCGCTTGATGCGGCCTGCCATCATGTTGGCATTGATCGGCACGAAGGAATGCGTGACCACCATGTCGACGGGCAGGTTCAGCTCGTCAAGCATCAGGCTGTCGGTCTTGGCCGGGTAGTTCTTCACCGCGAAGATCGCGCCGAGCTTGTCGCCCACGGCGCCATCGGAGAGCGCGATGGTCGTGCCGCGAAAGGTGACGCGGGTATTGGCCACATCCTCGGCAATCACGCCTAGGCGTGACCGGGGGAAGAGCGGATGCTCTTCGCCGGTATTAAGCGAGCCGAGGAAACCCAGAAGCTCGCCAGTGCTGGCCGCAAGCAGGCGGGGCTTCAGCTCATCGAATGACGACAGCAGAAACCCCACCACCTCATCGAGCTTGCGCAAGCGCCGGGTCGTGTCTGCCGCATGCCGGGCGCGCGACGCCCCAAGTCCGAACGGCAGACGGCTGCCGGTCTCGGGACGTTTCAGCACCGTGAGGGTCAGCGTCTTGTCGCGCAGACCCGAGCGTCCAAGATGGGTGCGCCAGCGCTGATCGACGGCGGCAGCGAACCCGTCGCCCGGAATGGGTGGCAGGGTCACATCGACCGCTTTCGAGACTTTGTGCAGGTAGAAAGAAAACTCCGTCCCCACCTGCGCGACGATCCCGGCCATGAGCCCGCCGATCCGGTCGAGATGGGTATCCTCGCTGGTGGTGCTGTTCACCCCTTCCAACCGGATGCATTGCATCAACTCGTTGCCACGGGTCCGGATTGTGCGGTCAGTCACGAGGCTGACATAGGGCAGCATGGACGAGAGACGTTTCTCGCCCTTGACCCATGCAGGCAGGGTCGTCAGCGGATCGAGCGCGTCCGCCACGTCATCGGCACCTCCATCACGGGGCATAGCTGTCGCCTCCGTGGAGCTTGCGGTTCGCCGTGGGCGGGGTTTCCTGCAAGGTGATCACCAGGACGTCGAGGAAGTTCGGATCCCAATCCGCGGCCTTCCAGAGCGCCGGCCAGGCCAGCCCCGCAAAGACGGCCACCACCCAGCTCTGCACCCAGAGGAACAGGAGCGTCGAGCCGAAGAGCCAGACCATGGCGTACATGATCGGCAGGCCCATCAGCTTGGGTGGCCTCAGAAGGCCGATGAACACGCGGGACTGGTCTGACATGGGTGCTTCTCAGGTCGTCCAGATTGCGGCGACGATGGTGGGGGCTGCGGCGATGCCCGCGATCGCGACCACGACCCAGAGCGCCTGACGGAAATCGAGGATGCCGAAGAGCCAGGAGAGGAACACACCGATCAGCGCCAGCGTGCCGATCACGATGCCCAAGGGGCCGGTGATGGCGTTCACGATGCCCTGCAGCAAGGTCTGGACCGGCGAGAGATCGATGCTCTGCGCCAGTGCCGGATCTGCCAGCACGATGAGGGCCATCGCGCCCATGAGCGCGCAAGTCACCGCGCGGGCGGCAACGGGGGAAAGTCTGGATGTCACGAGAGATCTCCTCTGAGCCGCTGGAACACGGCAGTCACACGGGCCACATGGCCCTGGGTTTCGCGGAAAGGGGGAATGCCGCCATGGCGGGTGACCGCCTCAGGCCCGGCATTGTAGGCGGCCAGCGCTAGCGCAGGATCGCCGAAGCGCTCCAGCATCATCAGAAGGTATCGGGCCGAGCCGTCGAGGTTCTGCGCGATGTCATGGGGATCGACGCCAAGATCACGCGCCGTGCCGGGCATGAGTTGGCCAAGCCCGATGGCCCCGACGGGGCTCAGCGCGCCCGGGTTATAGGCGCTCTCGACCTCGATATTGGCGCGGTAGAAGAGCGCCCAATCGGTGACCGACAGACCCGCACGGCGCAAAGCATCATGGCTGCCGTAGCGCAGCGCGGTCGTCTCGATGGCGTGGAGGATTTCGGGGGCGGCGCGAACGGCGCGCGGTATCGGGGCAAGTGCCGCAACCTGCGCCAAGGGCGCGTGGGTGTCAGCGGTCTGCGGTCTTGCGAAAAGAAAGAGGCGGTCCGTCTGCGTCCCGTCGGGGACGGCGTCGGAGCTGTTGAACGCCCGCAGCGACTGCGTGCCGTTCGCGACATTGATCAGCTGCCCATCGGGGCTGACCTGGAAGATGAAACCGTCTGCGAGGGCCAGGGGCGCGGAACAAACGCCTGTACCCAATGCAACGACGAGCGCGAACGCGCGGTCAGTCGTCCTTGACCAGAACCGGGCCAGTCCGCGGCTGTGCCACGCGGCCGGGGGCGGCGTGACGCTCGCGTCCGCCTTCTTCAAGTGGAATGCTGGCAGTTGTGCAGCCCATTTCGGCGAGGAAGCTGACAAGACCGACGATGGTCTTGAACTCGCGCACCTTGAGGTAGCTGCGGCTGGTGACGAGCATCTTGTCGGCCCGACCGTCTTCCGCGACGGCGCGCGCAACCCATGTGCCGTACCAGCTGTTGTGTCGTTTTTCGCCAGCTTCCTTGCAGACCACCTCGAGGAGGTAGCCATCTGCAAGCAGGCTTCGCAGTCCGTCTTCTGTAACCACATTCGGGGCTTCTTCTATCATGGCCTTCCGCTTTCGGTCCTTTCCTGCCTGGGGTGCAGTATCGGTCCGCGGGGTCGCAACACCGCGGTCGATACGAAACAACATGAACGATAGCAAGACAATAATAACGACTTGACGAAAATCGCCTTGCTCTGATAACGGTGCTACAGGACGAGATTGCAACATTAAAGGCGCAAAAGGAGTTTTGCCCTGCACATGTCATGTGCGCGCAACGCTATCCTTGCGCTGATGATCGTGGCGACACCAGCGCAAGACGCTGTGGCTGCACCCTGTATCGCACCCCAACGCCCCTTCCTGCCCCAGTCGCGCGAGGACATGCGCCTCTACGCCGATCTGCTGCGCGCGGACTTCGAGACCTATATCGCCGAGGTCCAGACCTATTTCCGCTGCCTTGACGAGGAACGAGCGCGCGCCTTTGTCGAGGCGCGTGAGGTGGTCGAGCAGTACGGACAGTTCCAGCACGCTCTCGAATAGCGTCTGAAATCCGTAAAGTCTGGCCCGGGCGTGGTTTTTCCAGTAGTGTGAAAGCACTCTGCCCGTTTTGCGCTACCCGGATGCCCGTTGCGGATCGAGGCTAGGAAATCTGTTGCCTCTCAGGCCTCTACGGGAAAGTTCATGCGTATTCTTTTGGTCATCACGCTTCTGCTCGCTCCGGTACTCGCACATGCGGAGACATTGCGGATCGCAAGCTGGAACATCGAGCATCTGGTCGCTGATACAGATCGTGGATGCCGACCGCGAAGTGAGGCGGATTTCCAGCGCGTACGTGATGTGATCGCACAGGTGGATGCTGACATCTGGCTCCTTCAGGAAATCGAAGGGGAGCCCGCGCTTGCCAGGGTCTTCGATCCGGCACAATGGGTTTTCCATGTCGAGGATCGTCGCCCGTCACGCAGTTACCCTGAGTGTCGCAACACACCTGGCCAGCGGCTTTCAATGCAGTCAACAGCCACCGTGATCCGGGCTGGAACTGCCCATCGGCGCCTGCCGGACCTGTCGGCACTCGATGTGTCGGGAAGCGGGGCCTTGCGCCATGGCGTAGTGGTCGAGCTTGCGACTGAGCGCCCGCTGACGATCCTGAACACCCATCTTCAATCGGGATGCTTTGAAGGCATGGGCAGACAGGCCTGCGGAAACCTCTTCGCGCAGCTGCCAGTGTTGCGCGCCTGGTTCGATGCGCAGTCGGGTCCAGTGCTGATCGGTGGAGACCTGAACCGTCGTCTTGAGGCTGAGGGTGACACTTTCTGGGCGATCCTCAACGAGTATGGCGACCTTCACATCGCTGGGGCCGGGATAGGACCCAACTGCTTGCCTCGCTTCAGCGCATTCATCGACTTCCTGGTTATGAATGACGCCGCGCGCCCTGCGAAGATCGAAGGCACCTTCGCCGAGACTACCTTCGGCGGACCAGTTGAGGACTACCCGTCCGACCATTGTCCGATATCCATAGACCTCGACCTGGGACGCTTGTGACCATGACGCATTCCGTTCAGCCACCCGAACCCCGCTTTAGCCGCACAACGCGCAGCCATGGCAGGTGCGAACTGCTTGTGTCCGGCTACTTGGGAGGATCCTGACCCGTGTCGTTGCGTTTCTGGAGGCGTGTCCGCCTTGCTCCGGGGGTCACTCTGAACCTCTCCAAGTCCACCGCATCCCTGTCCTTTGGCCCCCGAGGCGCAAAGTACACTGTCAGCCCGCGCGGCAATCGCAGCACGGTGGGCATTCCGGGCACAGGTCTGTTCTACACAGTTCAGGACCGTAAAACTGCGGCGGCGCGATCTGCACCTGGCACGCGAGACAAACTCAGCCTTGGGTTTTTCAGGCGATTGGTAACGCCGCCGGAAGAGAAAGCGCTCGTCGATGGTCTGCGCGCGCTGCATGAGGGCGATGAGACGACGGCCCTCCGCTTGTTGGAGGATGCCTGCGATCTGAGTGACGGCGCATGGATGGCCGGCATGATCCGCCTGAAGCGCGAAGACTTGGCCCAAGCCAGGCAGAATCTGGAAACGGCGCTGGCCAGAGCGGATCAGCTTGGCTCGCATTTCACAAAGTATGAGATCACCCCGCAAATTGATTTGCCGATTGCCCAAGGCGTGTCCGCCCATATCCGCCCGTGCGAACGGGGCACCCGCCTTGCCCTCGTCGAAATCTGTGAGGCGGGTGGCGACCTCACGGCCGCAAAGAAACAGCTGGAACGGCTGATCCAGATCGCACCCGATGACCCGGTCGTTGTGCTGTCCTTCGTTCAGGTCGCGCTGGATGTATCCCACGATCAAGACATGATGGATCGCGTGATCGCCATGACCGCTGCCGCGGGGAACGACAGCCCGATCGACACCGGCATCCTGCTGTATCGTGCTCGGGCACTCGCGACGCGCGGGTTGCCCGATGCTGCGATCGACGTCCTCACACGCGCGCTCCGCCGTCGCAAGGATCGACCCGAACGCCTTCTGCACCAGATCCGCTATGACCGCGCGGACCTATACGAACGGGTCGGGCGTCGGGCACAGTCACGCAGGGAGTTCGAGCGGCTTTATGCAGAGGCACCGGGTTTCGAGGGGTTGCCTGAGCGGCTTGGATTGGAGTGACGGGGGACAATGGGCGGGAAGCGGACGTTCTCCGCAAGTGCGAACAGAACCTCCGGCACGCGAAGAAGACGACATCGCTCCGCCGCACCTAAAATTGCGATCAGATTTCGAGGTCTGTGGGAAGCCGCCCGAAAAGACTTCGCACGAACGCGAGCGCGTCATCATCGACCGTGAGCAAATGGCGAACCGCTTTTTCGTAGTCTGCAATTTGGCGGAACCCAAGCGTTACAATGATGTTCTCGCGAGCCTCGCACTCCCTCACCGAGCATCGCGTAAGAATTGTCATCCAGTCTTTGGCCTCGACCGCTGTGTCCAGTTCCGCCTTTCTCGTTGCGTGAATATTAGGACCGCTATTCGTGACTGTGACTTCTTGTCCGTCGAGAAGATCATCATCGTTCGGGATCTGATCCATTATAAGCTTGCGCGCGGCCTTCTTCGCCACGTTCTTACTCAGGCGTTCCGTGTGAGCAGTAATACCCTCTACACCGCGCACGATGGCATTTTCTGCAACCTCATCCGCGTCCCCGCCGAGAACTTCCGCTTGGCGAGCAGCGATCCTCCTAATGATCTCAGGATGGAAGTAGACCGCCTCAACGGAATAGAACGGCAGCGCGTAGACACCCCGTTGTCGTTTCGCTTCGATCTGATGTTGGTCGTAACCATCACCATCAGCGATCCCGAATGCTCGAAGCCAGTGGAAGTCTTCACCAGCACGGCTCCCTGCAACCGCGCTCTCGACTTCACGGCAACTCCCTTTCGGAATCACGGACACCATGGGGAAGATGAGGCTATAAAGCGGCTTATCTAAGCTACTTTCTGTCCCTTCGACGAACAACACCTTCCGACGCGCGCCAAGAAGATCGCGTTTGAGAATGTCGTCAATTGAAGCGTCTGCGGGAAGTTCATCGGCTTCCCAGTTCTCCGCATTTTGACCTTGGAAGTTGCATGCGCGGATCAGGAGCGTTCGCGCGCCCGCCACTTCGAGAGGAAGATCATGGTCATGCGTCGACACAGCAAAACCACAGTCAGAGCGTCGCTCAAATAGCAGGCTCAGGAGCGGAGCGGTAATCGACCGATGCAAATGCCTCTCGGGCTCGTCGATGAGCAAGAGCGTTCCCGGCGGCGCGGTGAGGACATTGCCGGCAATCATCAGCGCATTGCGCTCACCGTCAGATAACTCTGCCGCGCTGTATTCAGGACCGCCGTCTTTGCTCGCCATTACGCGCTCATTCGCCCTGACCGAAATCCTGATCGGAATATTCGACTGGCGCAGCAACTCGTTGATAACTGTAATCGGGGCTTCGACTTTCTTGGCTTCGTTGACGCCTTCTATATCGTCCGCATCGACGGCGGCAGCTATAGACCTCGCCCGAACGTTCTCCGCGTTAATCAACTCATATACAGTCATGCTCGCGCGTTGTGCCGCATAGGAGTCTTTGTAACGAGACTGCTGTCGGCGATCTTCGTTTTTGATTTGCTCTTCTGTCTGTAGTTTTGATGCTGGCGTCATATCAAGCGCATCCGTGTTCATCCACGTCTGCCGATGAGCAGAGATCTTGCGAACATGGTTCTGATTCTGTCTCGCGAAACGGTGCATGAGACTCGACTTGCCAGTGCCGTTCGCGCCCAAGACGAATATTAACTCGCCCGCATTTAGTTGAATGTTGGCGACGTCAGAATTCGGGGAGGGAAAGCTAAGATTGAAGGGCATAGATACTCCAATAGGCGACCGCCGCAATGTAGAGTGTCCCGCAAGATGATGGAAGCCTCATGTGGTGAAGGCAGGAGCTGCGAATGTACCCTTTGAAGGGCCGCAAAGCAGCAAATCAGTCACATGGCGGAAGACCGCTTTGGGCCGGGTGCTACGATGCACATCTCACCCGATCTCCAAATCCCCCTCGGACTTCCCCGCCTCCAACGCATCCACGAACCACTGCGGTTTGCGACCCCGGCCGGACCAGGTGAGTGCCGGGTTCTCCGGGTGCCGGTATTTCGCAGGGGCCGACGCTCTCGCGGTTTTCCCTTCGATGCCGATCAGTTCGGACAGGGAGTAGCCCAGCTCCCGGGCGAGAGCGTCCACCTTGGCGCGGGCTTCTGTCTTCTGCCGATCCTCATAGCTGGATATCGCCTTGGCGACGTCCTTCTGCATTTCCTTCAGCTCGCTGAGCGACAGTGCCTCGAGATCGTAATCAGCCATTGATGCCGTCCATGTCCTGAATGTGCCGGTATCGATAGCCCGTCGCGGCAGGGAGCTGCAACTCCCGGAAGGCGGGGGCAGGGGTGGCAAAGGCTGTTGATCGCCGTTTCGTCGCCAGGGAGGTGCTGAACTGGGGGTCAGGCAGTCCCGATTGGCAGGGTGACAAGTTCCGGCACGGGCTCCCCGCGCATCTCTGTCTTCTGGGCCATCCCTTCGACTGACAATCCCCTAATCCCGTTCGGGCTCTCGCGCGCAACCCCGCGTCAGTCCGGGCCGTGTTGCCCCTTTGGGGCTGCCCGCTCCACCCCGGTCCTCTGGGGGTTTCCGGTGTCCGTGCCGTCCACCGTGCACGCGTCACCCGACGGGCTTTTTCCGGGTCTTGTCGAAGGGATGGTCCCGAAGACAGGACACACAGGAGCTTACCATGCAGAACATCGTCATCCTCGTCGGCAACATCGGTCAGACCCCCGAAGTCCGCACCACCAAAGGCGCGGGCACCAAGATCACCAACTTCAGCCTCGCCACCTCCCGCCCCCGGCTCTCGGAAGGTCGCGTCCTGCGCGACGAGAACGGCTACCGGGTCATGGACACGGAATGGCACCGCATCACCTGCTTCAACGGTCTCGGCAAGACGGTCGCGGAGCATTGCGAAAAGGGCATGAAGGTCCTCGTCCACGGCCGCATCCACTACACCAAGTGGATCGACAGCATGGGCA
>Ga0172382_10006432_pt1 | contig 17054 bp, 16 predicted proteins | sample Leawel138RmetaG_FD_122245 | JGI IMG/M metagenome (GOLD analysis project Ga0172382, IMG submission 122245) | Leachate microbial communities from a municipal landfill in Southern Ontario, Canada - Leachate well 138R metaG | ecosystem: Engineered > Solid waste > Landfill > Unclassified | place...
GTGCAGCGCAAGAACCCTGTCCACGTCGCCCCTGCCGTAGCTGGGCTTCCGCCCCCGATAGGCCGTGATCTTCGCCCGCGCAGCCTCTATGCCCGCCTTCTGGGCCTCTTTCGTGGCCTCGGCCTGTGCCTGTGCGGTGGCCGCCATGAAGCCGATCAGCGCGTCCCTCACGGCCTCTTGCATGGGGTCCGTGGTCGCCCCGTCGAAGGTCAGCCCGCTGATGACGGTGCGGACGATGACGCCCCGGCGCATGAACTCGCGGATGGTGTCGGTCACGTCCTGATAGTTCCGCCCCAGCCGGTCCACCCACCGGACAACCAGCGTGTCGCCCCGGCGCAGCATGTCGAAGAGCCTTCGCCCCTCGGGCCGATCCGCCAGCCGGGTGTTGACGCCGGAAACCCCGTGGTCCGCTATCACCTCGTCAATGGTGAAGCCCGCTGCCTCGGCCTGGGCCCGCTGGTGGCCGATGTTCTGTTCCGTGGTCGAGACACGGGCATAAAGGATCGTCGCCATGTTCATCATCCTTCCATGTTCGCAAAGGTCATGCCCGTTGATATGGGTGCCCGTTGAATTTGCCAACAGTCTGCGGGCAAGTTCGCAGGTCGAGAAACGACTGCCCGTTGAGGTGTACCCTAGCGGGCACCGTGAGAAGTTCTAAGGGTGCGCGGTTCGGCTGTCGGCCAGCGCCCCGGCAGGATCGCCCGTCAGCGTCCGGCGGGGTGCCCGATGCGGCCCCTATGGGGGGTAATGCGCGGTTCTCTCTTGTCGAGGCTGGGGCTTCGGATTTTTCTGCCGAAATATCGCAGACTGGCCGCCACTCGCGGCGTCCTTGCCGTCCTAGTTAGAAAGCCTAGTTAGAACCGCCCACGGCTCACCTAGGCGCCCTCCACTATCACTTTGTTTTAATTGGATAAATCCCATGAAGAGAAGAATTGGTGGAGCCGAGGGGAATCGAACCCCTGACCTCGTCATTGCGAACGACGCGCTCTCCCAACTGAGCTACGGCCCCGACACGGGGGGTGTTTGGCGCAGGCAGCGAGGCTTGTCAAGCGCCGCCTGCGCCGTTTTCCATGCCCCGGCCACGGGTACGGCACTGGCGTTCAGCGCCAGTGGCGGGCCGGACGGGGCGTCGGTCAGGCGTCGGTCAGGCGGGTGATTTCCTCCTTCAGGCGCAGCTTTTTCTTTTTCATGTCGGCGATCTTCAGGGCGTCGGCACCCGGACTGCGCTGTTCCTCCTCGACCAGTTGCGAGAGGATCTCATGCTTGCGGCGCAGTTCTTCCAGGTGCGAAGCGATGGTCATGGTCGTCTCCTCTCTTGGTTGAATGGACTGTCATGATTCCATCACACTTCCCGAGTCGTGTCATCACATCTCGGCGCCGCATCAGCCATTCCGTGCCGAAAATTCAACCGAATGGCGAAAGTGCCGCAGCTTCGCGCAGTATGGCGCGGGCCTCAGGGGTGTAGCTGTCGCGGTCGCCGTCATGGGCGGCGCCCTGGTGCAGCACCATGGGCGCGAGCAGGCGGAACGCGCCGCGCCCGCATTTGCGCGCCCGCAGGATCGCCCGCGTGGCGGGGCGCCCGGCGCGGGGGGCCAGCGGCAGCAGGGCGGCCGATCCGAAGCCGGACCCGAGCGCCCCGAGCAATTCGGGCAGCCGGTCGGCCGACAGAATCAGCGTCAGCCAGCCGCCGGGGTGCAGCCGTCTGCGCGCCGCCGCGATCCAGTCCGCCAGCGGCGTTGCCTCGCGCAGCGCGGTCTCGCGCCCCGGGTCGCGCGCGGCGGTGCCGGCGCGGGCCGGGTAATAGGGCGGGTTGGCGATCACATGGTCGAAGCCCCGGCGCAACGCGGCGGGCATGGCGGCAAGGTCGCCCCCGTGCACCGCCAGCGCGATACGGTTGCGTTCGGCATTGCGCCGGGCCAGCGCCGCATAGGCCGGTTGCAGTTCCAGCCCGGCAAGGTCCAGCCCCGCCACCCGCGCGCCGAGGCACAGGCTTGCCACCCCCGCGCCGCAGCCCAGTTCCAGCACCGTCTGACCGGGCCGCGCCGGCACCGCCGCCGCCAGCAACACCGGATCGGCGGCCCCGCGATACCCGCGGCGCGGCTGCCAGATCCGCAGCCGCCCGCCGAGGAAACCGTCGTCGCTCAGGTCTTCGGGCGCGAAATCCGGCCGCTCCACCATGCCTGCGGCCCCCACCTTCAGAACCCCCGGTCGATGCCGTTGTCGGCGATGATCGCCGCGGCACGGAAGTGATCCTGCCGCCGGACCATCAGCCGGCGCGGCAATATGCCTATCGAACCTTCCAGCACGCTCATATGGACGTCCATCGGAAAGACGGTTATACCCTCGCCCTCAAGAAGCGCCGTTGCAAAGGCGATGACCGTGGGATCCGTGGTGCGCAGTAGTTCCTTCATGCACCGGGTGTAACGGTCGAGCGGGGCGCTTGTCGAGATACCGGCAGCGGGTTGGGGAATGAGCCTGGACGAGATCGCGCAGAAACCGCACGACAGGCTGAGCGCGTGGCTGGCCGAGGATATGGCGGCCGTGAACCTGCTGATCCGCGACCGCATGGCGTCCGAACACGCGCCGCGCATCCCCGAAGTCACCGCGCATCTGATCGAGGCCGGGGGCAAGCGGCTGCGGCCGATGCTGACGCTGGCGGCGGCGCGGCTTTGCGGCTACGGCGGGCCGCATCATGTCGCGCTGGCCGCGGCGGTCGAGTTCATCCACACCGCGACGCTTCTGCACGACGACGTGGTGGACGAGAGCGAGCGGCGCCGGGGGCGGCCCACGGCGAATCTGCTCTGGGACAACAAATCCTCGGTTCTGGTCGGTGACTACCTGTTGGCGCGGGCGTTCCAGTTGATGGCCGATACGGGTTCGATGCGGGTGATGCGCATTCTTGCCGACGCCTCGGCCACCATCGCCGAGGGCGAGGTGCTGCAACTGACCGCGGCGCAGAACCTGAAGACCGGCGAAGACATCTATCTCAAGGTCATCCGCGGCAAGACCGCGGCGCTGTTCGCCGCCGCGACCGAGGTGGGCGGCGTGGTCGCGGGCGCGCCCGAGGCGCAGGTGGCGGCGCTGCGCGCCTATGGCGATGCGCTGGGAGTGGCGTTCCAGATGGCCGACGACCTGCTCGACTATGGCGGGGCGGTGGCGGCGACCGGCAAGAACATCGGTGACGACTTCCGCGAGCGCAAGCTCACGCTGCCGGTGATCCGCGCGGTGGCGCGGGCCGATGCGGAGGAGCACACCTTCTGGCAACGGGCGATCGAAAAGGGCGACCAGCGGCCCGGCGACCTAGAACATGCGCTGGACCTGCTGGCCCGGCACCGGGCGCTGGAGACCACGCGCGACACCGCGCTCGGCTGGGCGACACGGGCGCGCGAGGCGCTCGGCGCGTTACCCGGCCATCCGCTGCGCGGGATGCTCGACGATCTGGCGCATTACGTGGTGGCGCGGATCGCCTGACGGGGCATCGCCCGGTGGCGGATTTCCGCCCGGCACGGGCGCAACCCGCGGGAACCCGCCGGGGCCCGTTCACAACCCGTCGTGTTCCCGTGAACCCGGGCTGTTCCCGGCGCTTTCCATGTCTATCTGGCCAAATGTCCGCAGGCGCCACACCGGCCGCGCGGACCAGAAGGAGCAGGAGACGAAAATGAAATACCTGACCGGAACAATCCTTTCCGCGGCCCTTGCCGCCCCCGCCGCCTTTGCGGGTGGCATCGGTGAAGCCCCGCCCGATCCGGTGATCGCCGCCCCGGCCCCCGTGCCGGTGATCGCGCCGTCGCGCAACTGGACCGGCGGTTATGTCGGTGCCGAACTCGGCTACGGCGACCTGTCGGGCGATGTGGACGGCGATGGTGCCGTCGGCGGGCTGTTCGGCGGCTATACCCATGACTTCGGCAACTGGGCGCTGGGGGGCGAACTGGCCTATGACAAGGCCGGATTCGACTTCGACACCGGCGGCGGCGACAAGGTGAAGGATCTGCTGCGTCTCAAACTTCGTGCGGGGCCCACGTTCGGCGATACCTTCGTCTATGGCGTCGCGGGTGCGGCCCGGGCGCGCGCCGACATCGGCGGCAGTTCCGAAAGCGACAACGGCTGGCTGGCCGGGGTCGGCGCGGAATATGCGCTGAACGAAAGCTGGACCGTAGGCGGCGAGGTGCTCTACCACCGCTTCAACGACTTCGCCGACACCGGGCTGAAGGTGGCGCCGACCACGATCCAGGCACGGGCCTCGTTCCGGTTCTGAGGAAAGCACGGACCGGTTCTGAACGAAGCGCAGGGGGCGGGCCGATGGCCCGCCCCTTTGCCTACGGCCCCAGCGGCGCGGCCCGAAGCCACCAGCCGGGTTCCGCGCGGGCGATGCGGCAGGCGGCGGCTTCGGCCTCCCGCGCCCCCCCAAACAGCCCGAAACAGGTTGCGCCCGAGCCCGACATGCGGGCGAACAGGCACCCGTCCTGCGCTGCCAAAGCGTCGAGCACCCGGGCGATCACCGGCGCCACCGTCAGCGCCGCCGGTTCCAGATCGTTGCGCGTGGTCCCGAGCCAGCCCGCCAGTTCGACCGCATCGCGCCAGCCCGGCAGGTCGGGCAGGGGCGGGTTGTCGCGGCGCTGAAGCGCGGCGAAGACCGCGGGCGTCTCCAGCGGCTGCCGGGGATTGCACAGCACCGCATGAACCGGGGGCAGGTGAGGGGCCTTTGCCAGCACCTCGCCGATCCCGCCCATCCGCGTGGTGCGCCCGGCCAGACAGACCGGCACATCGGCCCCCAGCACCAGCACCCGCGCCGGATCGGGCAACGCCCGGCCCCAAAGCCCGGCCAGCACCCGCAGCGCCGCCGCCGCATCGGCCGAACCGCCGCCGATGCCGGACGCCTGCGGCAGGTGCTTTTCCAGTACCAGCCGCGCACCGCCCGGAGCGTCGAAAGCCCGTGCCGCCCGCAGCACCAGATTGTCATCACCCGAGGACAACCCCGCCGCCTCCGGCCCCGTCACCGCAAGCGAAAGCCCCCCGGCCGGTTCCGCCGTCACCACGTCGCCCACGCCAGCGAAAGCCACCAGACTGTCGAGCAGATGATAGCCGTCGGCCCGCCGTCCGGTCACATGCAGCGCAAGGTTGATCTTGGCGGGCGCGAACCCGGGGTCGGTCATTGGCCGCGCTCGGACAGGGCGGATTCGCCCTCCTCCTCCAGCACCCGGTCGAGACCTACTTCCAGCTTGCGGCGGATGCGCACGGCCTCGTCAGGTTCGGGTTCGAACGAAAGCGCGCGTTTCCACTGGAACCGCGCCTCCAGTATGCGGCCCACCGCCCAATAGACATCGCCCAGATGGTCGGTAACGATCGGATCGACCGGCAGAAGCTGCGCCGCCTTCTCCATCGGTTCCACCGCCTCGTCATAGCGGCCCAGCATGAAATAGCCCCAGGCAAGCGAATCGGTGATATAGCCGTCGTCGGGCCGCTGGGCCACGGCGCGCTCGATCATGCCCATGGCTTCGTCGAGGTTGCGGTTCATGTCCAGCAGCGAATATCCAAGGTAGTTGAGCACCGAGGGCTGCTCGGGGTTCAGTTCCAGCGCCTTGCGGAAATCGGGCTCGGCCTCGTCCCACATCTTCGCCCGCTCCCAGGCGATGGCGCGGCTGTAGAACAGCGGCCAGTGCCGGTTCTCGGGGGTGTCGATCAGGGCGATGGCGCGGCTGTATGCGGCGGCGGCTTCCTCGTATCTCTCGGTCTGGCGCTGGAAATCCCCAAGGCCCACATGGACCGACAGCATGTCGGGATAATGTTCCGACAGTGCCTGCATCAGCGCCACGGCCTCGTCCTTGTGCCCGGCGGCGAACATGGACTGCGCCCGACCCTGCGCGGCGGCAAGGTGGCTGGGGCTGTCTTCGGGGATCGTGGCATAGGCGGCCCCGGCCAGTTCGTGCTGGCCCTGCGCCTCCAGCATCCCGGCGGCCAGCAGCACCGCGTCGGCATGGCCGGGCCGCAGCCATGCGGCGGTGCGGGCGTAAAGCAGGGTCTGGTTGTCGGCGGCCTCGCCCTGAAGCGCGGCGGCGATGGTGAAGAACGCCTCGGCCATGCCCTCGGCCGCGTCGCGGGCGATGTCGAAGGGCACGCCTCCGCCCGCTTCCAGCAGGCCCCGCAGGTGGTCCAGCTCGGGGTCGGTATCGCTGCCGAACAGGTCTTCGAGCCGCGCCAGCGCGTCCTCGTTGCGCTCCAGCTGGCTGAGGATCTGCGCATGGGCGAAGGCGCCGCGCCTTGTGCGCACGAACCCGTCGTCATATTCGGAAAACAGGGCGTCGGCGCCTTCGAAATCCCCCACCGCCGCCAGCGCGACCGCCTTGTGATAGTGTCCGAACGGCTGCATCCCCGGCGCTTCGGCCAGCACGTCGAACGCCTCCAGCGCCTCGGACATGCGGCCGTCGCCCAGGGCGCCCCAGGCGCGGGTCAGCCCGTCGAGAAGCGGGCCGATGTTGCGCCCGGCCTCCAGATCGTCAAGCGCCTGGCCGAAGTCGCCGCGTTTCACCTGGTCGGCCAGCAGCACGATCAGCGCCGGTTGCGCCCGCCCGCCCGACGAGACCAGCCGCCGGGCCACGGGAATCCCGTCCTCAAGCCGCCCGCTGGCGAGCAGGCCGAAGATGGCGCCTTCCATGAAAGCCTGGTTCGACGGGTCCTGCACCAGCGCCTGCGCGTAATAGGTTCCCGCCGCCGCATAGTCGTTGTCGCGTGCGGCCTGCCGCGCGGCGAGATAGGCCCCCGCCACGTCGTCGCCCGCGGAATGCGCGGGAAACGCGGTGGCCATGGCGGCGCCCAGTGCGAGCACGAGGCGGATGCGGCGGGTCGGGGTCACGGGCAGTCTCCGTTAGGGCGGGGGACGGTTCGGGCGGTTCGCTTGGGGCTCAAACTAGTGCCCCGCAAGGCACATGGCAATGCGGAGCAGGCCAGTGCCGCCAGCGCGGCCCTTCGCCGGGGTGCCTGCGTCATATGCAAAGATGCCTGCAAACCCTGTCGGCAGCGCCGTCCGGCCCGCGATCTTCCCCGCTTGCCCGGAACAGCCGCTTCAGCGGCCCGGGGCAGCCATGCCGGTCAAAACGGCCTGCGGACACCGCGTCACATGTTCGGATAGTTCGGCCCGTCGCCTCCCTGCGGGGTCACCCAATTGATGTTCTGGCTGGGATCCTTGATGTCGCAGGTCTTGCAGTGCACGCAGTTCTGGAAGTTGATGACAAAGCGCGGCTCGGCCCCTTCCTCCTTCACCACCTCATAGACCCCGGCGGGGCAGTAGCGCTGTGCCGGTTCGTCGTATTTCGGCAGGTTGACGGCGATGGGCACCGACGCGTCCTTCAGCGTCAGGTGCGCGGGCTGGCTTTCCTCGTGGTTGGTAAAGGAAAACGCCACGTTGGTCAGCCGGTCGAAGCTGAGCTTGCCGTCGGGTTTCGGGTAATCGATGGGCTTGTGATCCTTGGCCAGCCCGGTCGCCTCGGCGTCGGTCTTGCCGTGCCTGAGCGTGCCCATCAGCGAAAAGCCCAGCGTGTTGGTCCACATGTCGAACCCGCCGAGGCCGAGCGAGGCCACCAGCCCGAACCTCGACCACAGCGGCTTGACGTTGCGCACCTTCTTCAGGTCTTTCGCGATGGGGCCGGAACGCAGGTCGGCCTCGTATTCGGCCAGTTCGTCGCCCGCCCGGCCCGCCTTGATCGCGGCATGGGCCGCCTCGGCCGCCGCCTTGCCCGACAGCATGGCGTTGTGGTTGCCCTTGATGCGCGGCACGTTCACCAGCCCCGCCGAACAGCCCAGCAGCGCCACGCCGGGCGCGACCAGTTTCGGAATCGACTGCCAGCCGCCTTCCGAGATCGCCCGCGCGCCATAGGCCACCCGCTTGCCGCCCTTGAGCAGTTCCGCCACCATCGGGTGATGCTTGAACCGCTGGAACTCCATATACGGATACAGATGCGGGTTGGCATAGTTCAGGTGGACGACAAAGCCGATAAAGACCTGATTGTTTTCAATGTGGTAGATGAACGACCCGCCGCCCGCGTTCTTGCCCAGGGGCCAGCCCATGGTATGGGTCACGGTGCCCTCGCGGTGCTTTTCGGGGTCGATCTCCCAGATTTCCTTCATGCCGAGGCCGAACTTCTGCGGGTCGCGCCCCTTGGACAGGTCGTATTTCGCCATCACCTCCTTGGAGAGCGAACCCCGCACCCCCTCGGCCAGCAGCACGTATTTGCCCAGAAGTTCCATGCCCGGCTCGTAATTCGGGCCGATGGAGCCGTCGGCCTCCTTGCCGAACTCGCCCGCGATCACGCCCTTCACCTCGCCGCCGTCGCCATAGACCATCTGGGAACAGGCCATGCCGGGGAAGATCTCGACCCCCAGCGCCTCGGCCTGTTCGGCCATCCAGCGGCAGACATTGGCCATCGACACGATGTAATTGCCGTGGTTGTTCATCAGGGGCGGCATCGGCCAGTTCGGAACGCGGATCTGCCCGCCCGCGCCCAGCATGTAGAAGTTGTCCTTGCGGACCGGAACGGTGATCGGGGCGCCTTTCTCCTTCCAGTCGGGCATGAGCGCATCGAGACCCGAGGGATCGAGCACCGCGCCCGACAGGATATGCGCGCCGACCTCGGAGCCCTTTTCCAGCAGCACGACCGACAGGTCGGGATCAAGCTGTTTGAGGCGGATCGCCGCCGACAGGCCGGCAGGCCCGCCGCCCACGATGACCACATCGTATTCCATCGACTCGCGTTCGATCGCGTCAGACATCGTGTTCCCCCTGGCGTGCTCTCTTGCGGCTGGTGTCCAGCTCTGCCCTTAGCGAACAGGTGCCACAGGGTCAATCTCTGCGCAACTTCGTTTCGCCGCGGCGCGGCGTTGCTTGGCGAAAACGTCGCACCTGCCCGGCGGCGGCCACACGCCCCGGCTGAAGGACGGTTGTGCCCGGCTGCACGGGCGGGGGTGCGGAACCCCGCCCGCGCCCCGCCATTCCACTTGCATTTCAGCGGCGGCTGGGTTCAGGTATTCCGGTGACGAGGTTGTGGCGCCGTGCCCCTGTTCCCGGGGGCCCGGCGTATGCTTTTGCGGAAGACGCCGATGGAAAAGATACCGATGACCCGCGCGGGATACGCCGCGCTCGACAACGAACTCAAGACGCTCAAGTCGGTGGAGCGTCCCGCGGTGATCCGCGCCATATCCGAGGCGCGCGAACATGGCGATCTGTCCGAGAACGCCGAATACCACGCCGCGCGCGAGAAGCAGAGCTTTATCGAGGGTCGCATCCGCGAGCTCGAATCGGTGCTGTCGCGCGCCGAGGTGATCGACACCGCCCGGCTTTCCGGCTCGATCAAGTTCGGTGCCCGCGTCACCATCATCGACGAGGATACCGAGGAACAGTTCAACTACCAGATCGTCGGCGAGGTCGAGGCCAGTATCGAACAGGGCCTGCTGAACATCCGCTCGCCGCTTGCCCGGGCGCTGATCGGCAAGGAAGAGGGCGATTCCGTCGAGGTGCGCTCGCCGGGCGGCGAACGCAGCTACGAGGTGGTGGCGGTGCGATACGAGTGACGGTGCCGGAACAGGCGACCGGGCCGGAACCCGGGGAAAGAACGACGGCGATGTCCGATCCAAAGCCCGAAACCAGACCGCAGCCCCGCCCGGCCGAAATCGGGCTCATGGCGCGCGGGGGCGAACGCCGGGGGGTGGGTTTCGGCGATCTGATGGCGGCGGTGCTCAGCCTGATCTGGCTGGGGGCGGTGGTCTGGTATTTCTCGGCCGCGCGCGGCGGAGAGGACGGCGGCGCCGCGCCCATCGGGCTGCTGGTGATGCTGTTCGTGATCTTCCTGCCGATCGCGTTGATCTGGGTGGCGGCACTGACGCTGCGCACCGTGCGCAGCCTGCGCGACGAGGCCCGGCGGCTTCATGCCGCGGTCGAGGCGATGCGCCATGCCTATGTGCAGCAGCAGCAGACCGGGGCGGTGAAACCCTCGGTCGAGAAGCGGATCGAGGAGATCGCGGCGGCGCAGAAGCAGACCGAAAGCGCGATGGCCATGTTCGTCTCGCGCCGCGATCTGCGGCCCGCGCCGGTGCCGCCCCCCGCCCCCGCACCGCTGCCCCCGGGCGAGGATCAGCCCGCGCTCGCCCTCGGCACCCGGACCGAGGACCAGCGCCCGCCGCTTCCGGTCGCGGATTTCATCCGGGCGCTCAACTTCCCCGATTCGGGCGAGGATGCCGAGGGGTTCCGGGCGCTGCGCAGCGCGTTGGAAGACCGCGACGTGTCGCGACTGATCCGGGCCGCGCAGGACGTGCTGACACTGCTGTCGCAGGACGGGATCTACATGGACGACCTGCGCCCCGACCGCGCCCGGCCCGAGGTCTGGCGTCGTTTCGCCCGGGGCGAGCGCGGCCAGACCGTCGGCGCGCTGGGCGGCATCCGCGATCGTTCCTGTCTGGCGCTGACCGCCGGGCGGATGCGGCAGGATCCGGTGTTCCGCGACGCCGCGCATCACTTCCTGCGCCAGTTCGACCGCAGCTTTTCGGTTTTCGAGGTCGAGGCCAGCGATCAGGACATCTCCGACCTTGCCGAAACCCGCACCGCCCGCGCCTTCATGCTGTTCGGCCGGGTGGCGGGGGTGTTCGACTGAGCACCGGCCCGCAAGGGTGGGCGGCCGATCCGCCCGCCGGTTCTTCGGCCCGGCCCGCCTTCAGTCCGGCCCGCCTTCAGTCCAGCTTGTCCTTGAGGAAGGCCAGCGCCACCGACAGCCCGTCCGGCGCGATGCCGTGGCCGGTGCCTTTCATCACATGGGCGTAGGTCTCGAACCCCGCGTCGATCAGCGCCTCGCCGGCAAGGCGCATCTCCTCGAAGGGCACCATCTCGTCGGCATCGCCATGCACCAGCAGCACCGGCGGCTTGACCAGCGCCTCGGCTGCCAGCCGCGCGGGTTTCAGCAGCCGCCCGGAAAAGGCGGCGATACCCGCCACGGGTTTGTCGCGGCGCGGCGCCACATGCAGCGACATCATCGAACCTTGGGAAAAGCCGAACAGAGCAAGCCGGTCGGGGGCCACCCCCTCGGTCTCCAGCACCCCGTCGAGAAAGGCGTTCAGGTCTGCGGCGGCAGCCAGAAGGCCCGCCTCGGCCTCGGCCTCGGACGATCCGTCAAGCCAGGGGATCGGGAACCATTGCCGCCCGAAGGGGTTGCCCGTGACCGGATCGGGCGCATCGGGGGCGTAGAAGGCGGTGTCCGGCAGATGCGGCCCCAGCGGGTCGGCAAGGCCGAGCAGGTCGGCCCCGTCGGCCCCGTAGCCGTGGGCAAAGACGACCACGCTTTTCGTCGCCCCGCCCTGTGCCGCGCGGCGGCCGGATTTCAGTTCGCGTGTCATCGGATCCCCTCGCGTTCCTTCACGACCCGGTAATAGGCCCAGAGCAGCCGGGCCGCAACGGCCCGCCAGGGCGACCAGGGTTCGGCCATGGCGCGCAGGGCCTTTTCGGTCGGCCGCCCGGGCAGGCCGAACAGCAGCCGCGCCGCCTCCTGCAAGGCCAGGTCGGCGGGGGCGAAGACATCGGCCCGGCCGAGCGAGAACATCGCGTAGATCTCGGCGGTCCAGCGGCCGATCCCCGGCACGGCGACCAGTTCGGTGACCACCGCCTCGTCGGGCAGGCTGCGCAGGGCGGGATAGTCGATCCTGGCTTCGGCCAGCGCACGGGCATAGCGCGCCTTCTGCCGTGAAAGGCCATGGGCGCGCAGCTCATCTTCGGTGCTGGCGGCCACGGCGGCGGGATCGGTGAACCCCGCCGCCTCCAGCCGGGCCCAGATCGCATTTGCCGAAGCCACGCTGACCTGCTGGCTGACGATGGCGCCCAGAAGCGCGGTGAACCCGTCCTCGCGCCGTCGCAGGGGGGGCGGGCCGGTCAGCGTCAGCGCATGGGCAAAGCGCGGCTCGATCCGCGCCAGCCAGTCCGCCCCTTCGGCAATACAGCCGGGGGTTTCGATGATCCGGCCGGGCATCGGGTTCAGCCGCCCGCGCGGATATTGGCGAGTGTCTGGCGCACCGTCTCGGTCCGCTGAGCGTTGGGCGGATGGGTGCCGAGGAACTGGTTGCCGGGGTCGGGCAGGCGCGAGAAGAAGCCCGCGCCGCGTTCGGCGTCATAGCCCGCGCGATGGGTGATCAGGGTGCCGATCGCGTCGGCCTCCAGCTCGAAGCTGCGCGAATAGCTGCGGGCGCCCACGGTGGCGCCAAGATCGGTCGCGGTCCGGACCATCCCGGCATCGGCCCCGGTGATCGAGGCAAGCACCCCGGCGATCACCGCCCCGGTCATGGCGCTGTCGCGCTGGCGCGGGATGTGCCCGGCGATGTGATGCGCGGCCTCGTGCCCCAGCACGAAGGCCAGTTCGTCGGTGTTGCGCGCGTCGCGGATCAGCGCCTGTGTGAAGGCGATCACCGGGCGGCCGTTCGCGTCCAGCGTCTGATAGGCGTTGACCGGCTGGCCGGGCCGGTCATCGACCATGATCAGGAAGTCGCAGTCGGCCCGGGGGTTGCGCTGGCGGCAGAGGCTTTCGGCGACCGGCTCGACCCGGCGCACCACTTCGGTGAAGTTGCGCGCCGCCTGCTGCTGCGAAAGCTGCGGCCCGGCGGGGGTCGTGGGGGCGGGGGCGCTTGCCACCGGCGGCTGGTGCGCGGGGGCGACACAGCCCGCCAGCGCCAGAAGCAGCACGGCCATTGCGCCAAGCCGCCTTGCGGTCCAATTGCCAGCCATGCGGTGTCTCCTTCCCGACCCGAACCGGGCGGCAGTCTAACCCGGCGCGCAGGCGGGGAAAAGACCGGGCATATGCGCGAAATCGTGTCGAGCGGTCGGGGGGGGGTGGGGGCAAACCCTTGCGTTGAGCGCCCCGCCCTCTGTTGCAACAGGCCACCTCGGGCAGCCATACCAGCCAACATGCGAAACAGACGCCGCAATTTCAGAAAAAGCCTGTCAACTTTCCCTGAATTTGCTTTAGGCTTGGCCCCATCGGCAGGACAGCGGATATGGCAGCCACCAACCACTTCGGGATGCGCCTGACCCAGGTGCGGGCGTTGACGATGACGCCGCAACTGCGGCAGGCCATCGGGTTGTTGCGGCTGACCAATGCGGAACTGGCGGCCTATCTGGCGGAACAGGCGGCACGCAATCCGGCGATCCGGCTGGAGGCCGGGGCCCCCGGCGGCGAGGCCGCGCGCAAGCTGCCCGCCCCCCCCTCCGCCGCGCCGCTGCGCGAAGGGGCCGACACCGCCGCACCTTCCGCCGGGCTGCATGCCCATGCCACGACCGAGATCGGCCTTCTGCTGCGCGACCCGCGCCAGCGCGCCATAGCCGCGGTCTTCGTCGAGGCGCTGGAGCCCAGCGGCTGGCTGGGCCGCCCGCTGCCGGAGATCGCCCGCGACGCCGGGTGTTCCCTGCCCGAGGCCGAGGCGGTTCTGGCCCTTCTGCAACGGATCGAGCCCGCCGGGCTGTTCGCCCGCTCGCTGGCCGAATGCCTGCGGCTTCAGGCGGCCGACCGGGGGGAGCTTTCGCCCGCGATGGAGGTGGTGCTGGACAACCTCGGCCTGCTGGCGCAGGGCGAGGTCGGGCGGCTGGCCCGGCTTGCGGACACCACCGAAGAGGAGGTGCGCGACCTGCTGCGCCTGATCCGCAGCTTCGACCCCAAGCCGGGGGCCGCGTTCGGCGACGGCCCGGCGGTGCTGCGCCCGCCCGACCTCGTGATCAGCCATGGCGCCGACGGCTGGCAGGTGGAACTGAACCGCGCCGGGGCGGTCCGCATCGTGGTGCGCGACGATTGCGACGATCCGCGGGCGCTGGCCGAGGCACGCTGGCTGGAACGGGTGGTGACGCGGCGCAACGCCACCACGCTGAAGATCGCGGCCGAGGCCGTGCGCCGCCAGCAGTCCTTCCTGACCGGCGGCCCGGCGGAACTGCGGCCGATGTCCTTTGCCGAGGTGGCGGCGGCGGTGGGGATGCATGAAAGCACGGTCAGCCGGGTGACCGCCGGGCTGACCGTCGCCGCACCGCAGGGGGTGATGGCACTGCGCGATTTCTTCTCGGTCGCGCTGCGCGGGCGGTGCGGCGAGACCCATTCCGCCGCCGCCGTGCGGGACGCAATCACCCGGCTGGTCGCGGCCGAAGACCCGGCCCGGCCGCTCAGCGACGAGGCGCTGGCGGCGCATTTCGCCGGACAGGGGGTAGAGGTTGCCCGGCGCACCATCGCGAAATACCGCAAGATGCTGCGGATACCGTCCTCGTCCGCGCGCAGGCGGCGGGCGCGGTTGGGCCATCCCGGCTGAGGCGCCTTGATTCCGGACAAGTGGGAAGGGGAAGGGGCTGCGGTCCGGCCCCGCCCCGTGGTCGATCAGCCCGCCGTCCCCGACATACGCCCCTTGAATTCCGCCCCGAACCGGGCGAGCCTGCACCGCGCGGCGCCAGACAGATGAGGTAAAGGATGCAAGCCCCGAAAAACGCCTTCAAGCGCCGCCTGCTCGGGGGGGAGACCCTGTTCGGGCTGTGGATGTCGCTCGGCAGCGCCACCGCGGCCGAGGCGCTTTCCTTCACCGGCTACGACTGGCTGCTGTTCGACACCGAACACGCCCCGGTAGAGGTCGCGGGCACCCTGCCGCTGTTGCAGGCCGCCGCCGCCGGTCCCTCGGCCGCGGTCATGCGGGTCGCCTGGAACGACCGGGTGCTGATCAAGCGGGCGCTCGACATCGGGGCGCAGACGCTGCTTGTCCCCTTCGTCCAGACACCGGAGGAAGCGGCCGAGGCCGTCGCCTCCTGCCGCTACGCGCCCGAGGGCGCGCGCGGCATGGCGGGGGCGGTGCGGGCGGCGCGCTACGGGCTGGCGCGCGACTATATCGCCACCGCGAATGCCGAGACCGGGCTGCTGATCCAGATCGAGACCGGCCCGGCGCTGGACCGGCTCGAAGCCATTGCCGGGGTCGAGGGGGTGGACGGGGTGTTCATCGGCCCGGCCGATCTGTCGGCCTCGATGGGGTATCCCGGCAACCATCACCACCCCGAGGTGCAGGCGGCGCTGGAAGGCGCGGCAAAACGGCTGATCGCGCTGGGCAAGGCGCCCGGCATCCTTGCCACCACCCCCGATGAGGCCCGGCACTATCTGGACTGGGGCTACCGCTTCGTCGCGCTCGGGCTGGACCTGGGCCTGTTGCTCGGGGCGGCGCAGGCGCGGCTGGCCGAGGTGCGGGGGGCCTGATCCCCGTTTACACCGGCCCGACCTCGATCCCCAGCCGGGCGATCATCCGGTCGCGTTCGGCCAGCGCGGCGGCGGCGCTGTCGCCCAGCCGGGCGGCAACGGCGTTGATCAGACATTCGGCGCAGGCGGTGAAGGCCGTCATGCTGTTCGACAGAAAGCTGGTCCGGTGCGCCACGAACAGCGCCACGTCCGAGGCGCCGACCAGCGGCGATGAGGCGCGGTCGGTGATGACCACCACGGCCAGCCCGCGTTCCTTCGCCGCCCGGACGGCCTCGACCACGCCGCCGGTATAGGGCGCGCAGCTTGCCGCCACCAGAACGTCGCCCGGTTGCAGGGCCGCCAGCCCCTCGGCGGCGCCCAGCCCCGGCAGGTCGAGCACCGAGACATCGGCGCGGATCATCTGGAACCCGTAGGCAAGGAACACCGCGAAGGACAGGAACTGCCGCACCCCGAGGATCGCCACCCGTGGCGCCTCGGCGATACGGACGGTGGCCAGATCGAAACCCGCCGCATCGAAACCCTCGATGAAACGGTCGATATTGGCCTGGTTCTCGCGGCACAGCCGTTCCACCCGGGCGCGCGAACCGGGGTCGTCGCCCGCCAGCGCCGCCCGCGCCTGACGGCTGTAGAAGGCGCCCGGCCCGGCAAGGCTCGCGTTCAGGAGCACGTCCTGAAACGCGCCGAAGCCGGGGTAGCCGAGGCTGCGCGCCAGCCGGGTCAGGGTCGAGGGGTTGACCCCCAGTTCCGCCGCCAGCGCGGTGATCGACAAAAGCGCCGGGCTCCCCTGCAACTCCAGGATCCGCCCCAGCGCCGCGCTGGCCTTGGGGCCGAGGCCGATCGCCACCTCGCCCCGCGCGATGGCCAGCGCAAGCTGGCGCAGCGCATCGAGCGTGGCGGGCGGTTCAGGAGGGGGCATGGCTTTCGGCATGGGTGGTGACGACTCCGGCCGGGTCGCGCAGGGTCCAGCGAATCCCGTCATTTCCTATATGGAACACCGCCGTGGCAAGGGTGTTCTCGTGATCCGGGTCGTCGGGGGCACGGCGGAAGATCGGCAGCCCCTCGCCCCCGGTATCGCACAGGATCGCCAGCGGATCGCGCGCACCTCCGGCGATCAGCGCATCGCCCCGGCGCTGCCGGTCGCCCGAGGAACGGGTGACGATCTGGGCATCGCCCCGCAACAGCGCGTGGTTGGCATGGAGCGCGGGGGCGGCGATCTCGCGCAGCGCGACGCCGCCGCCGCCGCCGTTCTCGACACTCATCAGCCGGGCATCGCCGCGCTGCGCCAGGGTGAAATGGAACCCCCCGGCGGCGGGCGCATCGCCCAGCAGCGCCAGCGCCGCGTCAAGCGTCCCGCAGGCCAGCAGCGCCCGGCCCAGCACCATGCGCGGCAGGCCCGTGTCCACGCCGCGCAGCCGCAGGTTGTTGACCGTCTGCACGATCCCCGCCCCGGTCACCGCGAAGGTATGGCCGGGGATCGAGCCCGGATAGCAGAAGGCGCGGAAGCCGGGCTCGCCCACCGGGGCGGCGTCCAGGATGAAGCAATGCCCGTCGAAGAACGGCAGACCGTCCTCGTTATGCGCGACCACGATCTCCGGCCCCGGAAGCTGCACCGTGGTGCAGCCGTCCGGCACCATCGCGTTCAGGTCGCCGCGGCAGTTCCAGGCGAAGACCTGCATGAGCGGCAGGCCAAGCCCTTCGGCCAGCCCCTCGATCTCCTGCCAGATGGCGGGAAAGCGGGCGCGGGTGGCCGCGGCCATTTGTTCGACCCGGCCGACATGGGCGGGGGCGGTGATCTCCTGCCAGATGGCGCTGGGGAGAAGA
>Ga0172382_10006434_pt1 | contig 17053 bp, 13 predicted proteins | sample Leawel138RmetaG_FD_122245 | JGI IMG/M metagenome (GOLD analysis project Ga0172382, IMG submission 122245) | Leachate microbial communities from a municipal landfill in Southern Ontario, Canada - Leachate well 138R metaG | ecosystem: Engineered > Solid waste > Landfill > Unclassified | place...
CAGCCGCAGCAGCAGGATTTCGCCACCGCCATCCAGCACCAGGCGCTGCGAGGGTGCTGCGCGAAGACTCAGGCTGTCGCCCTGGGCCAGTCGTACATCGGTGGCATCGCCGCGCAGCTGCAATTGCCCGGCGAGCAGGTGGACGAACCATTCCACGCCGGCTTCGTGCAGGAACACCATTGGCCCGACCACCGGCCGATGCAGCAGGCGTGCGTCGATGCGGGCGGGATCCCACATCGCGTTGAACACCTGTACCGGCCCGTCAACCAGATGGCAGGCGACCACCTCGTCGCCGCCGAATCCGATATGCGAACAGGGCGGTTCCAGCAGGGTGCGGCGGCCATCGGCAAAGCCCAGTTGCAGGCCCTGGCCGTGCAGCAGCACCTGTATGCGGCGGTAGCCGGGGTAGAGCGAGAACAGCGTGTCCTGGCTGATTTCGGCAATCGAGGTGCGCCAGTGGAAGGCGTCTTCATCCGGCTGGCGCAGGATCTGGCGGGTCCAGCCGTGGCCGTTGCGCCAGCGTTCGCGGCGGTAGTTTTCAGCGGGCAGTGCTTGGATCAGGGACGTCATCGGACAGCGCGCCGGGCAGGGTCAGGTGCAGGGTAGGGCCAGCGGGCGGTGATGGAAACCTTCCCTTTTGCCACGCATGCGGCCGGGCGGCGCCGGGTAATGTGCGCTGTGCGGGGGTAAGATGTGCGGCTTGCAAGGCTCATCTGGAAAACACAATGGATACCGCACGGATCGAACGTTTCACGGCACGCAAATGGGATGAGGAAATCGTCCCGCAGCTGGTGGAGTACATCCGCATTCCCAACAAATCGCCGATGTTCGATCCGGACTGGGCCGCGCACGGCTACATGGATCAGGCCGTCGAACTGATGCAAACCTGGGCACGCGCGCAGCCGGTGCCCGGCATGCAGCTGGAAGTGGTGCGGCTGGAAGGGCGCACACCGCTGATCTACATCGAGATCCCCGGCACCGATCCTGCCAGCGAGGACTGCGTGCTGCTTTATGGTCATCTGGACAAGCAGCCGGAAATGACCGGTTGGGCCGAGCATCTGGGGCCGTGGAAGCCGGTGATCGAGGGCGACAAGCTCTATGGTCGTGGCGGTGCCGATGACGGCTACGCAATCTACGGCTCGCTGACCGCGATCATGGCGTTGCAGGAGCAGGGCATTCCGCACAGCCGCTGCGTGGTGCTGATCGAGGCCTGCGAGGAGTCGGGCAGCTATGACCTGCCGCATTACGTGGATCATCTGGCCGAACGCATCGGCAAGCCGTCACTGGTGGTGTGCCTGGACTCGGGTTGCGGCAACTACGACCAGCTGTGGTGCACCACCTCGCTGCGCGGCATGGCCGGTGGCAACCTGCGCGTGAGCGTGCTGGAGGAAGGCGTGCACTCGGGCGATGCCTCGGGCGTGGTGCCGTCCAGTTTCCGCATCCTGCGCAGCCTGCTGGAGCGGCTCGAAGACCAGAATGACGGCAGCATCCGCCCGTCCGGACTGCATGTGGAAATCCCGGCCGAACGCATCGAGCAGGCGCAGCAGGCCGCGCAGGTACTGGATACCGCCGTATTCGAGAAATTCCCGTTCCTGCCGGGCATGTCGCCGGTCAGTACTGATCTGACCGAACTGGTGCTCAACCGCACCTGGCGTCCGGCGCTGGCGATCACCGGCGTGGACGGCCTGCCGACCCTGGGCAGCGCCGGCAACGTGCTGCGCCCGACCACGGCGGTGAAGGTGTCGCTGCGCTTGCCGCCGACGCTGGATGGCGACACGGCCGGAAAGATGGTCAGTGAACTGTTGCTGGACAACCCGCCATACGGCGCCAAGGTGGAGTTCTCGCTGGAAAAATCCTCCACCGGCTGGAACGCGCCGGCGATGTCGTCGTGGCTGACTGAAGCGATTGAGGACGCCTCGCAGGCCTTCTTCGGCAAGCCGGCGATGTACATGGGTGAAGGCGGCACGATCCCGTTCATGGGCATGCTGGGCGAGAAGTTCCCCGGCGCGCAGTTCATGATCACCGGCGTGCTGGGGCCGCATTCCAATGCCCACGGGCCGAACGAATTCCTGCATATTCCCACCGGCAAGCGTGTCACCAGCGCAGTGGCGATGGTGCTGGCGGCACATCATGTCGCCAGCCAGGCAGGCTTGACCCGCGGCGAGGGTGCTGCGGCAGGCGAGAGCCGTTTCGGCGATCATGCGTCCTGCTGCTGAACCGTTTCGCCCACTCACCTCATCCCAAGGAAAAACACCCATGACGATTATCTGGACGATCCTGATCGGTTTTCTCGCAGGTCTGGTCGCTCGCGCGATCAAGCCCGGCAACGACGCGATGGGCTGGATCATGACCATCGTGCTCGGCATCGGCGGTTCGCTGCTGGCCACCTGGGCCGGCCAGGCGCTGGGCTGGTACCAGCCGGGCCAGGCGGCGGGTTTCATCGGCGCGGTGGTGGGCGCGGTGATCCTGCTGGTGATCTGGGGTCTGGTCAGCAAGAAGAAGCGCTGACGCTGGCCGGATATCGGCGGCTGCCCGTCCGGGTCGCCGCTGCGGCACACCTTCCCGCAGGAATATCCCGATGAACAGACTCAAGATCCCGATGTTGCTGGCTGCCCTGCTGCTGTCCGGCTGCGCGCGCGAGTCGGCGCAGCCGCAGGCGATGGCGGCCGATGCGCTGGAAGGTTCGCGCTGGCAACTGGCGTCGGCCAGCCAGGGGCCGCTGGCCGAACTGGATGCCGCACGCCGCGTCACGATGGCGTTCGATGCCGCGCAGGTGAGCGGTAGCGATGGCTGCAACCGCTACGTCTCCGGATACCAGTTCGATGGTTCGCGCCTGACCCTGGCGGCGGTGGCAACCACCAAGATGTTCTGTGCCGGTGACGGCAGCATCGTCGAAAAGGCTTTCCTTGATGTGCTGGCCGCGCCGATGACGCTTTCGCGCCAGAACGGCGGGCTGCAACTGGAAGCGGCCGACGGCAATGTGTTGCGTTTCGAGCCGGAAGTCCCGCCCGGAACCGCCACGCAATAGCCCATCCCATCGCCGGCGGTGGCTGCCGCCGGCGTTGTCACCACTGCCAAAGTCGCCGGCATGCACCGGCTCTGGAACCTGCACGATGACCCGAAAGATCGCGCGCCGCCGCTCGCGCATTCATGGCAACGGCGTGTTCGCCCTGGCCGACTTCACCGCTGGCAGCAAAGTCTGTGATTACCGTGGCACGCTGATCTCGCACGAAGAGGCCGACGAGCTCTACGGCGACACACTGGAAACCGGCCACACCTTCCTGTTCACGCTCAACGACGAATACATCGTCGACGGCAACCAGGGCGGCAATGTCGCACGCTGGATCAACCACAGCTGCGAGCCGAACTGCGAAGCCCAGATCCTCGTGCACATCGGCGGCAATCCGCGCCGCGACCGCATCGAAATCCACGCCCTGCGCGACATCGCCGCCGGCGAGGAACTGACCTATGACTACGGCATCGTGCTCGATGTCCCGCATACCGCGCGCCTGAAGAAACTCTGGGCCTGCCACTGCGGCGCGGACAGCTGCAGCGGCACGATGCTCAAGCCCAAACGCTGAAGCGGATCGCAGATCGCGGCGAAGCTGAGATACTTCAGTTGCATGGGTTGATGGCAAGGCGTGCCAAGCCCGATGCAGCGTTATTTTCGCGGCGATACCCCCGCTCCCGAAGGCCGCGTTTGCTGCCGGCCCGCGATCTCGGCGATATCGCTACAATCACCGCAATTTACCTGCGGCAGCGCGATGTCTGGACTCGACCTGGTTTCCGTCATCATCGTCTCAAGCCTGATGAGCGGCTTGCTGGCGCTGGTGCTGTTTTTGATGCGCAGGAGCTATCCATCACACATCCACGGGCTGGGCCACTGGGCCGTTGCCGCAATGCTGTGGTTTGCAGTCACCCTTCTTTTCGTGGCGAGCGGGAACCCGGCGTTTCCCGAATATCCACTGATCTATGTCTCCAACCTGTTGCTGCTGCTCAGCAACATCGTCTACCTGAAAGGGTTGCAACACTTCGAAGGCCGCCCGGCACCGTGGCGCCGCTGGCTTGTGTTTCTCGGGATCATGGCCGTGGTCACAATCTGGTTGACCTTCGTGCAGACCGACTACGCGCCGCGTCTGTTCGTCATGATCCTGGCACTGGGGGCGATCTACCTGAGCACCCTGGTGGCCACCTTGCGCTTCAAGACCAGGCGCCTGCCGATCCACCTCATCACTTGGGTGCTGGTGGCGCATTTGTCGGTGATCGCATTGCGACTGATGCAGCTGGGAGCGGTCGAGAGCTTCTTCGAGCAGACGTTGATCCAGTCGATTTACGTCGGCAGTTTCGCCGTTGCCCAACTGTTGTACTCGATCGGCGCCATCCTGTTGGCGACCGACAGGCTGGCGATGGAAAACGCGCGGCAGGCGCGTTACGACCACCTGACCGGCCTGCACAATCGTCGCTCGCTGTTGCAGCAGTGCGCGGAAGAACTGCTGCGGGTGCAGCGTGGCCAGCGCGGCGCGGCGCTCATGCTTCTGGACATCGACCATTTCAAACGCATCAACGATTCCCACGGACACCAGCATGGCGACCGGGTATTGCAGCATTTCGCCCGGCAGGTGGGCGGAATCCTGCCACCGGGTGTCCGTTTCGGCCGTTATGGCGGCGAGGAATTCGTGGTGATGCTGCCGGAAGCCGATGCAGGGCAGGCCATGGAGGTTGCCGAACGCATCCATCAGACGCTGGACAGCGGCCACCCGCTTGACTGCAAGGTCAGTATCGGCCTGACGGTCTGGCAGGAAGGCGACACCCTGGAATCGATGCTCGCGCGCGCCGATGGCGCCCTCTACGCCGCCAAGGAGCAGGGCCGGAACCGGACCTGCACGGCGTAGGCTGGCGCAGGGGCGCCCGCAACGCTTTCGCGGGGAATGCCTTGGCCGCGATGTGGCTTTCCCGCTGGACTCCAACCCACATGGGTCGTGGTGGGCACCGCGAACCACGACGGCGTGATGTCCACCGGCCTGTAGCCGGCTGCAAAGACTCAGTACAGCACGCGCGTGCGCAGCGTGCCGGGGATGGCCGCCAGCGCGTCGCGCAAGTCCGAGCCCTGTTTTTCCGAAGTGGCCACGTCGATCACCACGTAGCCGATATCCGGATCGGTCTGCAGGTACTGGCCGTTGATGTTGACGTTCTCGCGCGAGAACACCTCGTTGATCTGCGACAGCACGCCCGGCACGTTGCGGTGGATGTGCAGCAGGCGGCGGCTTTCCGGATGCGCCGGCAGCGAGACTTCGGGGAAGTTCACCGCCGACAGGGTCGAGCCGTTGTCGCTGTAGCGCACCATCTTCACCGCCACCTCGGCACCGATATTGTCCTGCGCCTCCAGCGTGCTGCCGCCCACGTGCGGGGTCAGGATCACGTTGTCCATGCCGCACAACGGCGAGGCGAAAATATCGTCGTTGCCCTTGGGTTCCACCGGGAACACATCGATCGCGGCCCCGGCCAGATGTCCGGAGGCAAGCGTCGCAGCCAGTGCGTCGATATCCACCACGGTGCCGCGCGAGGCATTGATCAGCATCGCGCCCTTGCGCATCTTCGCCAGCTGCGGCGCGCCGATCATCATCTGCGTGGCGGGGGTTTCCGGCACGTGCAGGGTCACGATGTCGGCACGTTGCAGCAGGTCGTCCAGACTCGCGGCCGGGCGCGCATTGCCCAGCGTCAGCTTGGTTTCGATGTCATGGAAGATCACGCGCATGCCGAGCGATTCGGCCAGCACGCCGACCTGGGTGCCGATATGGCCGTAACCGACGATGCCCAGCACCTTGTCGCGCGCCTCGTAGCTGCCGAGGGCCGATTTCGCCCAGCCGCCACGATGGCAGGCAGCGGATTTTTCCGGAATGCGCCGCATCAGCATGATCGCCTCGGCGATCACCAGCTCGGCCACGCTGCGGGTGTTGGAATAGGGCGCGTTGAACACCGGAATCCCGAGCCGCTTGGCCGCGCCCAGATCCACCTGGTTGGTGCCGATGCAGAAGCAGCCGATGCCGATCAGGCGCTTGGCGTGCGAAAGCACCTCGGCGGTCAGCTGCGTGCGCGAACGGATGCCGATGAAATGCGCCTCGGCGATGCGCGCCAGCAGTTCGTCTTCGGGCAGCGACTTCTCGCGGTAGTCGATCTGCGTGTAACCGGCCGCGTGGAAGGTTTCCAGCGCGCTCTGGCTGACGCCTTCGAGCAGAAGGATGCGGATGTCCTGCTTGGGGAACGAGGTCTTCTTCATGGCCGGCCGGCGCGCGGGGAGGGAACCGCACTATGCCAGAAATCCGGCACAGATTGCTGCAATGCAGCAGGTGCTGAAATGATGAAGCTAATCAGCCCCTGCTTCTGTAGGAGCGGACTCGGCCGCGATGGGGCTTTCCCGATAACTGCGCCCCATTTCTCCCGGCCATCGCGGTTCCTTTCCAGCCACTGTAGGAGCACACATCGCAGATGGGTGCGAAGCCTCATCCCGCCACGATCATCGGCCCTGCCGGACCGGCCATCGGACGGCGCTGGTCGGGCAACTTGCAATGCACTAGGTTGACTGAGTCAAAAGAGGAGCCTGAGATGCCATCCCGTCCCGCATCCGCCCGTCGAACACGTGGCTTCACCCTGATCGAACTGATCGTCACCGTGGCGATTGTTGCGATTCTGGCTGCGATTGCACTCCCCAGTTTCGCCCGCGTCATTGCCAGCAACCGTGTTGCCTCCGGCGTCAATGAGCTCATCGCAGCGGTGAACTTGGCGCGAACGGAAGCTATCCGTCGCAATCGTCCGGCTGGTGTTTGCGCCTCCGAAAACGGAACAGCCTGTAGCACGGACTGGGACAAGGGATATCTCGTGTATTACATGTCTGACGCTACGCCATCCGTACTGGTGGCAGTGCGTACTGGCAAGTTCAGCCCCAAGGATACAGTCACCGGCGAAGACTCATTGAGCGATATTCGTTTCACTAGGCGCGGCATGATGGCTGATTCTGATGAGGCGGGTGCGGTGCTCTACAAGCCCGCTGATGAAAAATACGAAGATCTCCAGCGCTGCCTGAAAATATCCCTATCTGGTTCGGCAAGCATCGTGCCAGGACCATGCCAAGAGCCTGCCTCTCCCGAACCATCTGAGCCATGAGTGGAATCCGATGAAACATAAAATTTCCCGTGGTTTTACCCTGCTTGAAGTCATGATCGCCGTCCTAGTGCTCTCGATCGGGCTGTTGGGCATGGCTGCCTTGCAAGCTTATTCAATGCGAAACAATCAGAGTGCGAACTACCGTACTCAAGCCACTAATCTTGCATACCAATTCATTGACATGGCAAGAAACTATCGTGGTGCCGCCGAGCCGGGTCAGGATGCACGATCCAATCCGAATGTCTTGCGACTGGTGCAAGGCTTGAATGCACAGTTTACCGATGGAGGCAGTGGTTCCAATGTCAGCGAATGTAACGGTGGCGACCCGCTCGTATGTGATCGTGCGCGCTGGTTTCAAGCATTGAGGACGCAGTTGCCGAATGGTCGCACTCGTGTTCAATTCGCGGGCATGCCCAGCGGGTTGATTACAGTGGAAATTTGCTGGACGGACAATCGCAGCCTTGACTCAATCACTCAGACTAATGATTGCACTGATGCCAGCGAAGGCTTTGGTATGCGCAGTGTTGGTGATGGTGGTGTGAGTGATTGGAGTAACAACTCGCTATGGCTTAGGAGCCGGATATGAATTTGGCTTGCAATCGTGATCTTTTCCCCGGGAATGCTGGGGCGCGTCAGTCTGGCGTATCTCTTGTTGAGTTGATGGTGGCGTTGGTAATTGCAGCGCTTCTGGGTATCGGGCTGGTTCAGGTTTTTGGCAGTACACGCGCTGCATTCAATAGCAATAACGCACTGGCCCGAGCGCAGGAAAACTCAAGATTCGCTCTTCAATTTATTAATGAGGACCTGCGCCTGGCTGCTCACCTTGGCACCCGGAATGAGCAGGGTGCAGTGCCAGGAGTTGCGGAAGATCCAGTTGCAAATCTGCTGTTCAATCACATGGCTGCGGCTGCTCCCTCCAACGGCAATCCAACCACTGCACCGTGGGCGCTTCGGCTGGATGTCCCGTTTGAGGCGTACAACTTCAATGGTACCGGTATTGGCAATACCTATACACTTCCGGATCCCCCGGTTGCAGCAACCGCTGCAAGTAACTGGACTCCGACCCTGCCTAGCGAATTATCAGTTCTGGCAACCAGCGCGCTGGCCGGCAGCGATATCATTGTTGTTCGATATCTAAGCCCTGATTTTGTAACATTGGTGAATTCGCGGGCTCGTGCTGATGGCATGGCGGTGAGTTCCAATATTCCCTTCAATCCCAGTACCGGGGTATTCTATTGGCTGACTCAGGGAAGCCCGGATTTCATAGAAGAGAATGGTATTTATGCATTTTCCAATGCGAGAGCGATAAGTCTGTTTCAAGTTACTTCGGTAACCGGTGATCCTGCGGACACCGAGCGGTCTGCGATCACGATTGGAGGCAACAATACCCGTGGCTGGGAAACAAACAGGCCAAGGGGAGCCAATCTTCCGGACGGGAGTGACGGCGAGGTCGAAAACCCTGCCGACTATGGAAGTCTGTTGCCGGTACATCGGTATGAAATGGTTGTTTACTATGTGGCAATTGGTGCTGATAACGTCAGCCCATCTTTGTTCCGGCGTCGCCTTGCGCCAGATAAACCAAACTACATCGGTGAGCCGGAAGAAATGGTTCCCGGTGTGGAGTCACTGCAGGTGGTGATGGGGGTAGTCAATCAGTTTCCGAGGAATGCGGATCAGCCGCTGGCATACATGACGGCGGATATGATCGAGAGTGATTCTTCGTGGTCAAGCGACCCGCTCGTCAGGTGGCGTGGCGTGGTTAGCGCCCGTGTTGGGCTTCTTATGCGTAGTCAGCAGCCCGGGGGCACATCCCAAGAGACCGATGTTGATCGGGATGTCGCCGGTACCATCGTTTCCCCAGCATCGACTGATCGTCACGTGCGTCATGTGTACGAGAGCCAAGTCGCCTTCCGTAACAGGAATCGCGGATGAACAATCAATTGTTGTTTGAAAGGCATGACTCGATGAAGCGCATTATTGCCAAAGTCGCTGTAACCCGTTCTTCCCCCCGGGAACAGGAGGGGGCAGTCTTGTTCATAGCATTGATGTTGCTAATCATACTTACACTGCTTGGTATCTCTGCGGCTCAGGTGACGGCGCTACAGGAGCGGATGGCAGCAATATACCGATCAGATCGTATGTCATTCGAGAAAGCGGAAAGTGTCTTGGCTGATGTTGAGCGCGGGACCACCTCGCCAAGTGCGGTCAATAATATCTTGTGTGAGAATCTATATGGTGGCACGAAGCAAGTCGCAACATGGATGGGTGGTTTAGATTTGGCGACTGCATCACATGTTGAAAATCTTGGCCGTGGTGCGGGATTCACTTCGATTGCCGGCTCTATTGAAGCAGGCTTGGCACAGGAGATCGGTGATAAAGATTGCCTGTTCCTTCAGATCAGTGCGCACGGATACGACGACGACAGTACCAAGGATTCTCACTCCATCGTTCAGTCAATTTTCACACCTTGATTGCAATCTCTCGGGGTATACCGATCATGAGTATCAAAAATTTATCACTATTGCTGGGTTCCGTGTCAGTCTTGGTGATGGCAGCTGGGTTGTCATCACCGGTTGAGGCCGCTCTCCCTGTTTCCCAAACCCCATTGAGTGTGTCGGCCGGCCAATCCGAGCCGCCTATCAATATGTTGGTGATGGGTAAGGATCATAAAAATTACTATGAGGCGTACAACGATGCGTCTGACCTCAATGGCGATGGTCAAATCGATGTTGGATACAAGCCAGACGAGATTGATTACTATGGCTATTTCAACAGCAACGTCTGCTACCAGTGGAGTGGCAGCAACACTAGGTTCGAACCTCGCACATATACCGCAAATAAGAAGTGCTCTGGCAGTTGGAGTGGTGACTTCCTGAATTACGTAACAACCGGGCGCTTTGATGCAATGCGCAAGGTGCTTTATGGCGGGTGGCGTCAGACTGACTCCAGCAATGATACGGTGCTGCAGGGAGCTTACTTTCCACAAGATGGTCATAGCTGGGGTAAGGAATATGACAGTTTGGAGCGTGATGGATACGACATCTCGGAATACACGCCACTGAATATCCCGACCGCAGGTCAGTATCACTTGTTCGCAGTGACCACACTGGCCGACAACAGTGCCCCTTTGCTGAGGGTTCTTCAGAACTCCAGGTTCAGGGTATGGAACTGGGTGTCGATCGAGGGGCCAGTTGCGGACAATACATGCTTCGATGCGTCGAATAATCATCATGCATGCGTTCAGGGTTCGGCAAATGCTTGGGAAGTGATCCCTGCCGCCTCCTTCTCTGGTCTTGAACTTACCATCTGGAAAAGGGGGGCGGGCAGTGGTAGTCCCGGAAATCTGAGTGAGATGAATACCCTCTTCACTAATCACGCTGTTGCAACAAACAGGTGCGGCACAGGTCCGGTCACGCAGATCAACAAGCCACAGGACGGGAATCCGTTTGCTGGTAACAATGGGTGTGGTAATGATAATTTTCTGACAAGAATACAGGGAAATATCCATATACCTCAGTCAGGTACTTACAAGTTCGCGGTGGACGGTGACGATGCGGTCGATCTGTTCATTGATGGTGATCATGTCGTTGGGTGGTATGGAGGACACAGTTCTAACCGTTCAGATGCAAGCTTGGATTCGCATAGTGCTTCCAAATACCTGACTGCTGGAACGCATTCCATTCTCTTCAGGCATCAGGAGGCGACAGGTGGAGAGAGTTGGGGGTTATTCCACGCTCGTAATTATGCCGCCAGCAAGCGTGATGACTATCAGATTCGGGTTCAGGTCTGTCCTGCCGCAGAGGCGCTGCGTGAAGATAATTGCCGGGCATATGGCAGCGGCGGTAGCGTGGTCTACAAGCCTACCGGTATTTTGCATGACTTTGGTGAGGCGGCTGCGGGGGAGAAGCCTCGTATGTACTTCGGTCTTCTGACTGGCTCCCAGTTCAATAATCTTCGGGGTGGCGTGCTGCGCAGAAACCTCCAGAACTTCTCAAGCGAAATCAATCCTAACACCGGACAATTCAAAACAGACGTCCGGGGTATTGCGCACACGCTCAACAGCCTGCGCATGATTGGCGGTGGTTACGGCAGTAAAACACGAACCCGTGATCAGAGTGGAAACTGGCAGTGGAGTAATGGCACAGGTAACTGCCCTGCGTTCGGTGATAGGGATTTGAACAATGGTGAGTGCCGCATGTGGGGCAATCCCATCGGGGAAATGATGCTGGAGGCACTGAGCTATTTTGCTGGCGGCAGCGCGACCGCAAACTTCATTGGCGGTGGAGCCAGTCAGGGTGTTAACGAAGAGAACACTCTGGGGTTGCGGGTCGAGAGCTGGCGCGACCCTTACAAGCCAGCCAGTGAAGGCGGTGCAGGTTTTCTATCATGTTCAAAACCTGTCATGACGGTGATCAGCGATATCAATCCCTCCTATGACTCTGGTGTTCCTGGAAACCCTTGGGGCGGCTCAGACTTTACACTCCCCTCCACCCTTTCCGGGTTCAGTCTGGAGACGGAGGGTGCAAAGATCTGGAACAACGAATTTGGTTCGGGATCACGCAGCGTATACATTGGGCAGTCCGGGACGGCGACATCTGATGGAGCGCCAACACTCAAGTCGGCCAGTTCATTTGGCACGATTCGCGGCCTATCTCCTGAGGAACCCACCAAGCAGGGCAGTTATAGCGCTGCCGCAGTTGCATCCTATGGCTGGACCAAGAACGGTCGGATCAACGAACTCAGCGACGAAAAGGTACGCACCTATGCCGTAGCGGTGGCATCGCCCTTGCCACGTATTGAGTTCCCGGTGAACGGGCAGATGGTGACCCTGGTTCCGTTTGCTAAGACCTCCAGTGGGACGTTTGGTGGAGGTGCAAGAAAGCCAACCAATACTATTGTTGACTTCTATGTTGAGGAGTTTGTCAACCTTCCGGGTCAGGATGTCGATAATGATATCAATGGAGGTCGTCCATATGCCGTGTTCCGCATCAACTACGAGGATGTGGAGCAAGGAAACGATCATGATATGGATGCCATTGTCCGTTACGAGATCAAGGCCACTGCAGATGGAAATGTCGAAGTCAATCTCAGGTCAGAGTATGCCGCAGGTAGCGCCAATCAGGTGATGGGTTATGTCATCTCCGGGACGACCAAGGACGGTGTGTACCTTGAGGTCAGAGACACCGACTCGAACAGTGGCCTGCCGTATGCGTTGCACACCCCGCCAGGCCATGACCCCGGTGATTGCGCGGGAAGCACTAGTGCTGAATGCACCTTACTTCCTCATAGTGCGTCACGGACCTTTGAGCCAGGTGGAACTGGCACTGTGACCAACCTGCGTGATCCGCTGTGGTATGCGGCAAAGTATGGCGGTTTCAATGATGGTGATGGCAGTGGTACTCCCAATCTTCGCGCCGAGTGGGATGAGGATAATGATGGTAATCCTGACAACTACTTTCTGGTCACCAATGCCCTGAGTCTGAAAGAGGCGCTTGAAAGGGCCTTCACCAAGATCATTTCCGACTCGCAACCTAGTGGTGGGGTGGCGGCAAGCGGTGCCCGTGTTTCGGCTGGTTTTCTCGCATACGTTCCTTGGTTTACTCCGACTGACTGGTCTGGAGATTTACGGGCGCACAAGTTGAATCCCGCCACAAATCAACTGATGGCAATGACATGGAGTGCGCATACGCGGCTTGCAGAAGTTTCCGATGCGGGTGTGGCTACCCAAGGGTCTACGGGTAGAAATATGTATTATATTGACCCTGCTGCGTCGGCAGGGAATCGGCAAAAGGCGTTTACTTTGACCGGTTTGGGCGGTGAAGCAGGCGCAGCAAGTAAGCTTGCAGTCCCTCCGACTGAAGTTGAAGACCTTGTCAGCTATTTGCGTGGCGACCATCGGCTTGAGATGAGAAATGGTGGTGTATTGCGTGACCGAGGTAGTCGACTAGGTGATATTGCCACACAGCCTGCGGTGCTGGACAAGGCATCCTTTGGCTATCTGAATCTTCCGGTTGCTCAGGGCGGTGGGTATGGTGCTGGTGGTTACGCCAAATTTGTCGAGAGCAAGGACAGTCGTACTCCAGTCGTCTTTGCCGCTGCAAACGACGGCTTTCTTCATGCCTTTAATGCTTCGGATGATCCAGTCAATGGTGGTAAGGAGATCTTTGCGGTTGCTCCGTCCAATGTCTTGGGACGCCTGCAGCAGTTGGCCTCGCCGGCCTATACACACCGCTACTTTGTGAATGGTGATCCTGTTGTGGGTGATGCCTACATTGGTGGCTCCTGGAAGACGGTCTTGCTCGGGACTACAGGTGCCGGTGGTCGATCAGTTTTTGCGCTTGATGTCACCGACCCTGCTACGGACGGGGCAAAGGTTCTTTGGGAATTTTCCCATCCGGATCTGGGATTGACGATTGGCCGTCCGAAGATTGCTCTTCTTCCGAACGGTCAATGGGCTGCCGTATTCGGTAATGGCTATAACAGTGACAACAACAAGGCATTCCTTTTTGTAGTCAACCTTCAGACAGGCGATCTTATTGCCCGTGTAGCGACAAACGACGAGGGTGATTCCGACGTGCCCAACGGGCTGGCTACACCTGCAATCATCGATCTTGAGGGCGATGGTCGCACAGATGTCGTCTATGCAGGAGATTATTATGGAAACCTTTGGAAGTTCGATTTCGGTGACAGCTCGGGAAGTCTTTCCACAGACACGCTCAAGTTGTTCACTGCCACTGATAGTGGTTCGCCCGCCAAGCGTCAGTCTATTACGGGGGGGATAACGGCGGCCCATCATCCTGTTCGTGGCCAACTGGTTTTCTTCGGTACGGGAAGTTATTTCCTGGAAGGTGATAATGCTGCACCAACCTCCGCTGATCAGGTCCAAAGCCTCTATGGTATTTGGGACGATGATGTCAACGTAGATCGGAGCCAGCTTGTCAAGCAAGACCTCTCAATGAGAGACGATGGTCTGCGCGAGACCACGCAGCATGTGGTGGACTGGTCCAGCAAGCGCGGTTGGTTTGTTGATCTCAAGGCAGGAAACGATGTCACCGGTGAGAGATTTTTTGCCGACCCTACCGTTGTACTGGGTCGTGTCCTGTTCAATACATACATCACCGAGGGTGACGAGTGTGAGCCAGGTGGGCTTACCTGGCAGAATATGTTCTCGATTACATCAGGTGCTGGTGGATATTCGGCCGGTGGTGTGTCTTCACAGCAGGCTCCTCCTGGTAGCGGGCCACCGGTCGGCGCACCTACTGTGACCACGCGACGCACAGGCGGTGATGAAGGCGAAGACTGTGACCCCGATGATCCTGATTGTGTTTCGACCAATCCGGGATCTGACGAGGACGGGAACCCACTCGATCTTGGGGTTGCCTCTCCCAGAGGTTGCATCGTTAGTGTTGATCTCTTGACTGCTTCGGGCATGAGTCCTTTGTTGCGCCTGGCCTGCGGAAGGCAGTCCTGGCGGCAAATGCACTGAGCAGCGGTCCTTGTTCTTGTTGCAGCTCCCCCTGTTAGCAGGGGGAGATTATTTCCATCCGGATAGGGTTCGGTACGATGTTTAAAAATTCACAGCACCATCAGGCTGGCTTCACGCTAATCGAATTGATGATCGTCGTAGCGATCGTGGCGATTCTCGCGGCTATTGCTTATCCGTCCTATCAGGAGCATGTCCGAAAGACGCGCCGGGCGCAGGCGCGCGTGGACATGATGGAGACTGTTCAATTGCTGGAGCGCTATTACAGTGCACGTAACAGCTATGCGAGCTTCCCTGGCGCAAATGTCCGAAGCACACAGCCAAATTTTTACACTGTTTCCATCAGCGGCACCCCGGATGCGACTACTTTCATATTGCAGGCAGTTCCCGTCAGCGGTAGTGCACAAGCTACTGACAAATGCGGCACCTTGACCATCAATCAGGCGGGCACCAAAGGTCAGAAAACAGGCATGACCAACGCCGATTGCTGGTGACTGCGGTTTCATCACGTCATATGGAACGTGATGCGCTTCGAGGCCTCAGCATTCTCGGATGACGCCGTAAGGGGAGCTTCTGCCGCCAGTTTGATGGCGGGCCAACGGTGACAACAACACTATTGCCAGACTCCCATTGAGACTGAAGCCGCTTCTACGGACGTTTCCGGGAGCGGCTTCGGCCGTACAACTGATGGCTCAGCGCAGAAATTTGATTGAGCCGTCTTCGCGCCCCCTTGTGGGTGCGCTCCTACAGCGGTTCATGCTGCTTGTCGCTGGGCTGTGGCGGGGTTGAATATGGGGCCGGGATCACCCATCTGGACAGTCAGGCTTCCTATCCCGATTCCATGACCAGCATCGCTTTTTCCACCCTTTCCCTTCCCGAGCTGCTGGCGATGACGCCGGAGGGTCTGGCGTGGCTGGGTGGAGAAGAGCGGGAGCGTGTTTCCACCCTGAGCCATCCCCGACGCCGCGAGCAGTACTTGACCGGGCACTGGTTGGCGCGTTGCCTGCTGGCGGCGGCGGAGGGCGGGGATCCGCTGGCGTGGTCGTTGCGGCGTTCCGAATCCGGCGCGCCATTGGCGTTTTTTCGTGGCCGTCGCAGTGCGCTGCATCTGTCGCTGTCGCATACCAGCGGGCAGGCCGCGTGTGCCGTGGCGGGTGTTGCGGTCGGCATCGATATCGAGCAGCCCCGACGTGAGCGTGATTATCTGGCGCTGGCCGAGTCCTTGTATGACAGCGCTTTCCACTCTGAACTTTGTGCCTGCAATGAGGTTCAGCAGCGGACGGCATTTTTCAGGCGCTGGACACTGGACGAGGCCCGCGCCAAGTCCACCGGCGAGGGCTTGCGCATGCATGCGCTGCGCAAGCACGCCTGGGTGCCGACGCAGGAGTCGCGAGCGGCCGGGTGGACCTGGGATCTGGACGATGGCTGGCTGGCACTGGCGTTGGCGGATGATGCGGATACGTTGCCGGCTCGCTTCGAGATCCAGGGAGACGCCGCAGCGCAGGCGCCACGTCATTGGCGCATGGAAACGCGCGGGTAGGTCGGTAGGGCGGTTCTGTCGGTTGACCAACCCTGGTTGTTGAAAAGCGTCTCATCGTTACGTGGCTTGAACGGACTTACGGTCTCGCCGCCGCCGAGCAGGGGGATTCCGCGAAATGTTGGCGTAGGTCGGCTCAAGCGCCACCGGCGCGGAGCCGACGTGTGTCAACCATCAGTGCCAACCATCAGTGCCAACCATCCGTGCCAACCATCAGGTTCCGCCACCGGAACGGCTAAACTGTCGCGATGCCTCTGATCACTTTCAACCAGGTCGACTACAGCGTCGGCGGTCCCTTGCTGCTCGAAGATGTGCAGCTGTCCATTGAAGCCGGCGAGCGTATCGCGCTGATCGGGCGCAACGGCGCTGGTAAATCCACGTTGCTGAAGCTGATTTCCGGCGAATTGCAGCCCGATGACGGGCAGATTCGTCTTCAATCGGGCGTGCGGATCGCGCGACTCGAACAGGAGGTGCCGGCCGGCGCCGATGGCAGCGTCTTTGAAGTGGTGGCGCAGGGGCTGGGCGGGCTGGGCGCTGATCTGGCCGAGTTCCATCGGCTCAGCCATGCCGAGCAGGTCGATGCGCATGCGCTGGGCGAAGTGCAGGCGCGGATCGAAGCGGTGGAGGGCTGGTCGGCCGATCAGCGAGTTGCCGATACGCTGATGACGCTCGGGCTGGATGGCGAGGTGCCTTTCGCGAAGCTGTCCGGTGGCATGAAGCGCCGCGTGCTGCTGGCGCGTGCGCTGGTATGCGCGCCGGATCTGCTGCTGCTGGATGAGCCGACCAACCATCTGGACATCGCCGCGATCGACTGGCTGGAACTGTTCCTGAAGAACTGGAGCGGCGCGCTGGTGTTCATCACCCATGACCGC
>Ga0172382_10006435_pt1 | contig 17053 bp, 11 predicted proteins | sample Leawel138RmetaG_FD_122245 | JGI IMG/M metagenome (GOLD analysis project Ga0172382, IMG submission 122245) | Leachate microbial communities from a municipal landfill in Southern Ontario, Canada - Leachate well 138R metaG | ecosystem: Engineered > Solid waste > Landfill > Unclassified | place...
GAACGCGTGCCGGCCGTCATGGGTCAGGCTGATGTACGTGACCGGCGCGCGGCCCTCGAGCACCTTCTCAACCGTCACGTAGCCGCTCTCCTCGAGCCGCTTGAGGTGGGTAGCGAGGTTGCCAGAGGTCACGTCCAGTAGCGACTGCAGGCGGGGAAACGACAGCGAGTCGCCCGGCTTCAGGGTGTCGAGAACCGTAACGATCCGCAGCCTTGCCTGGACGTGGATGACGGGGTCTAGTTCACCCACCGTGCTCACGCGATATGGGACCCGAAGCAAGACCAGGGCGCGCGGATTGGATGACCGCCAGGGCTAGGAAGCCGAGGCCGCCGCCCACGCCGGCCAGCAGGTTGTGTGGGGGTGGCAGGGCAACTGAGATGATGCCGATTACCATCGTCCAGATACCGAAGATCAGTTGGGATCTGTCGTTCCACATTGCTGCGCCTGCCAAGAAGAGGATGCCGACTATCAAGCAAGGCGCCGCTACCCAGTACGAGAGCATGTCGATCGTGGATACGCCCGCGCTGGTTAGTCGCCACCCGAGGAAGCCCATGAGGGCGAAGGCGATGGGGAAGATGTTGCCGTAGATGGCGCCCTGAACAACGGAGGGCCCGCGCGAGCCTGCGCCCCGTCGGACGGAGTGCGTGGCCGACAAAACTATGGCCGCCACCAGCGCCGCCCCGCCGATGGCCGCACCGGCGATGAACGGCAGCGGCGGATCAGCCTGCGGTACGAATGTGAAGTAGAACGCCAGGAAGCCGATGGCCCAAGCGACACCCCAGATGGCGTAGAGCAGGCCAGCGTTCGGGCTAAGCGCGCTCTGCGCGTGCAGGCGCTCCGCGTCGATGGCGCGCAGGATCTCGGCGGGGTCGCGTTCCGTGTCGTCGTGTTGCTCGCTCACCTCGCCTTTGTACCACACACCACTTTGCCATGACGAGCACTTTGTGCTACAAAGTAGACCTTTAGCCAACCCGGTAGCCCCGAACGGAGGAGTCCGTGAACCAGCAGCAAGGAACCAACCGACAAGGAACTAACCGCCAGGCAACCAACCGCCAGGCGGCCAAACGCCCAGGCGAACAGCAGAGCGCACACTACCTGGTCGAAGCCTCGGCCCTCACCAAGGTGTACGGCGACGTGCGCGCCGTGGACGGCGTCAGCCTGCGTGTGGCCGCCGGCGAGGTGTACGGCCTAGTCGGCTCGAACGGGGCCGGCAAGACGACGTTGATGCGGATCCTCACGGGGCTGGTGGCGCCTACCTCCGGCACCTACCGGCTCGGCGGCGCGGGTGCAGGCGGTCGCGCCGCTGCCACCCCGACCGTTGGGGGTGTCACTGCCGGTTCGCTGATCGAGGCGCCCGCCTTCTACCAGGCCATGACAGGGCGCGCGAACCTGAGGCTGCTATGCGACTACTGGGGTGTGGAGCGCACCGCGGCGGACCGCTCCCTCGACCAGGTAGGGCTCGGCGCCAAGGACCGGCGGCGCCGCTACCGGCAGTACTCGCTCGGCATGAAGCAGCGGCTTGGAGTGGCGGCGGCGCTCATCGGCGACCCCGAAGTGGTCGTCCTTGACGAACCCACCAACGGCCTCGACCCCGAATCCATAGTGGGCATGCGCACCGTGGTGAGGGAGCTGCGCGCCGCCGGCCGCGCCGTGCTGCTGTCTAGCCACCTCCTCAGCGAGGTCGAACAGGTAGCCGACCGCGTGGGCGTCCTGTCGCAAGGCAAACTCATCGCCGAAGGCAGCGTGAACGAGCTGCGGCGGCGACTACAGGCGGAGCGCCGGATAGAGCTCGAAGTCAACGACCCAGAAACGGCACTGGCCGTCATCCGCGGCTTAGGCCTCGAGGCGGTCCATGCAGCCGGAGCCAAGGCGACCAGGCGGACCCCAGCCGGCGGCCTAATAGCGGGCACGAAGCTGCGGCTGCAGCTCACCGGTTCGCTCAGGCCGCACGTGATCAACAGCGCGCTGGTGGGCGCGGGCGTTAAGGTCGACGCCTTGGTGGAGGTCCACGATTCGCTCGAGGACGCCTTCCTCGACCTGCTCGGCCAGCCGGCTAAAGCGCCGCCAGGACCGCGTGCGGAAGGGGTGTCAGTGTGAAACGCGGCCCATCAGCCGCTCCTGCCCACGCTGAGGCGCACGGCGCCGAGAGCCGCCGGTCATTTGGCAGCGGCGGTTCGGTCCCCGTGCGTGCGGGCGCGCCCACGTTCCTTACGGCCGTCCGGGGCGAGCTCACGCTCCTGCGCCTGCGCCCCGTTGTCTGGGTAGCGCTCGGTATCTGGGCGGCCTGCATCGTGCTGTTCGCCTACCTCGTGGGTTACCTCACCACCGTGGGCAGCGCCTGGTTCACACCCGAGCAGCAGGCCAATTTCGTGCGTTCCATGTTGCCGCAGGGCACCACGTACCACGCGTTGACCTCGCTGCCCCTCTACGGAGCGCCGCAGTTCGCCATCCTGGGCGCCATCCTCGGTGCGTTGGACTACGGGAGTGGCACGGTTCGCACGGTCGTGGCGAGGTTCACCAGTCGTGACGCCTTCATGGCGGCGCGGCTGACGGCGCTGCTGCTAGTCGCCTTGGCTGCGGCCGTGGCGACCATGCTGGCTAGCGTGATCAGCAGCTTGGGTGTGGCACTGGTTTCGGGGAACGCGGTGGCGTTCCCGCCGCTTCCGGCGCTGGCCACGACGCTGGGCGCGGCGTGGCTGGTGGCTGCGGCCTTCATAGCGGTGGGCTTCGCGCTCGGGACCCTCACGCGGCGCACGGTCATAGCCGCGGTGCTGGCAGCCTTGTGGGTGTTAGGCGTGGAGTCCTTGCTCGTCGGCATGCTGGCGCCCGTGGTGCCGTTCCTGGGCGCCTTGCAAGGTTACTTACCGGTTGGCGCCACCACGTCGCTGGCCGCAGCGTTCGTGCCCGCCGGTCAGCAGACGGCGCTGGCCATGACGGCGGCCACCAGCCCCGGCGTGGCTGTGGCGGTGCTACTGGCGTGGACGGCCGCGGCTTCGCTGGCAGCGTTCCTGAGCTTCCGCAGGCGCGACTTGGCATGATGGCTGCCGGCAGCGTAAAGCAGCACGACGCGCTACGACTGGCGCCCCCACCCTGACTGCTGGTGGGGGCGCCGCTGATGGTCTTTCAGGTCCCCTCTTTGAGAGGTCGGGTTGTCCTCAGAACCTGAGGCTAATGCCGGCGCCGAAGCCCGCGGAGGCGGGGGTGGTGCCGTCGAAGAACGGACGGTAACGGCCCTCGATGTACATGCCCAGCAAGCGGGTCATGCGGAAGTTCATGCCGGCGAGGATCTCGCCGAACGGAGCCATGGGGTCGTCTATCGTTACGCCGCCGCCCAGGCCGAAGTAGCCGTCGGTGCCGCCGGAGCTCATGCGGTACGTGAGCGCCCCCGACACGTTGTGCGGCATGGCGCCGAGCGAGTACTCGAAGCTAGCGCGCACGCCCACGTTGCCGAAGAGGCTGTCGTGACCGACGGTAGCCTTGGCGAAGAGGTCGAAGTTCGGGTCCGTGCCGAAGACGGCCACGTTCACGTAGAAGGCGGCGCGGTCGGGCAGCACGGCGCGTTCGATGCGCGTGATGCGAGCCGAGTTGGCGGCGATCTCGTCGCGCGCCGTGGCCAGCCCGTCCTCGGCGGTTTGGAGCCGGTTCTCGAGCTGATCGACGCGGTTACGCAGTTCGTTCACCATGGAGATCGTGGCGTTGTCCTGGGGAACGGTCACCACGGCGGTGTCGTCATCGGTAGTGGGCAGCGGCTGCGCCTGACCGGCCTGCGCTTCCAGCGCGGCCACGCGGGCTTCCAGGCTCTGCTGTTCGTTACGGAGCGAGCTCAACTCGCCTTCTAGGCGGGCGCGGTCGCTCTCAACTGCGCCGAGGCGGGCGTCTAAGTCGCTCATGCCGCTAGTGTCGGCGGGGGCCTGCGGGGCATCGGGTGCGAGAGGCATGGTGTCGAGCTGCGCGCGCACGCTGTCGACCGCGCTCTCTATCGCCGCGAGTCGGTCGTTGAAAGCCTGCATGTCGGCGCCCACGTCGTAGCCCTCGAACGCCATCACCATGGACTCAAGGGCGGCCTGGGTGGCGCGCAGTTCCTCGATCTCCTGCTGCTGGCTGTCGAGGCGAGCCATGATGCCGCCGAGCTCGTTCCGCAGCTCGTCGGAGGCGTTCCTCAGCACGCCCAACTCCTCAGGGCTGAACCGGTCGAGCCCGTACGTGGCTATGAGTCTGGCCAGCACGACCGCGAACTCAGCGCGCGAGATGTTGTTCCGCCAGCCGAAGCTGCCGTCTGGGTACCCGATGTACAGACCTTGGCTTACGACGAGTTCTATGGCCTCGTCGGCCCAGGGGCCGGGCGACTCGTTCAGGGCGCGCTGGATCTGGTCGGGTGTGGCCGGGCCGGGCGCGATCTGAGCCGCGGCCGATGCTGCCAGCGCGACCAGCGAGACGATGCCGATGGTGATGAACAGCTTGCGCATACTCGTAACCTCCTTCAGGTCGTGAAGTCATGCGCGCTTAGGATGCCGCAGGGGCCGCGGTAAGAGTGTGCGGATGTACCTTGAGAGGTTCATTATAGGCCGAATGTGCTTATCAGATGTGATAACATGACGCCATGAAAGGTGACGCGCCAACCCTTGCAGAAGTACTTGAATCGGCTGCGAGGTTACAGGAAGTGGTGCCAGACGCGGTGCTGGTCGGGGGTTCCGCAGCTGCTTTCTATGCCGCCCACCGTGTGTCTTTCGATCATGATCACGTACTGGCTGACCTAGGTAAGCGATTCGACAGTGTTCTCGAAGCCATCGAACGCACGGATGGGTGGGTTACTAACCGCGTCGTACCTTACAAGATCATCTTAGGTGAGCTTGGCGATATCGAGGCTGGAGTACGCCAGCTCATAAGAGCCAGGCCAATCGAGGTAGTAGAGGTCGCACTCGCTTCCGGGCGATCACTTCGAGTACCCACTATCGAAGAGATTCTGCGAATCAAGGGGTACCTGTTAGTGACCCGCAACCAGACACGAGATTTTCTGGACGTCGCAGCCCTTTCGGAAAGGACTGGCTTGAGGGCAGCGGCGTCGGTGCTCGCTGGCATAGACGATTATTACGATGCCCAGCGGGCAGGCGGATTGGCGGTCGCTTCCCAGCTCGTTCGCCAACTGTCGGAGCCTAAACCCAACGACTCACGCACCGTGCGAGAGCTGAAGCGCTACAAGCAATTGGAAGAACGTTGGCACGATTGGAGTGCCGTTACTGACCAATGCCGCGAACTCGCAAGGTCGATGCTCAGGAGCAAGTCGCGCTCCGGTACGGAGGGTAACGATGTCGGGGCTTAGGTTCCGTAACATCTATGCCGACCCAGCTGACCCGGTCAGCACTTGGCCAACGGAAGGCTTCATAACAGCGCTCGAACGCGGTGGCTTAGACGACTGGTCCCGCATCGCAGCCGCTGTCAACCTTGCCCCATGGGGGCCGGCCGCCCGAAGGTTGGAAGACGCGCTAAAGGTGACTTACCCATACGGGGTAGGAGCGCTGATGGAGCAGGAGTTGGCGTCGGCTAGGTGCGCGGCGGAAGAGGCCGAACGTCAAGAGGTGGCGCGGAGAGTAGGGGAGTGGCTTCAGCGCTCGGGCATGAGCCGTGCGGATTTCGCCGAGGCCATAGGCACCTCCACATCACGCCTCTCTACCTACGTTACCGGCAGGGTGGCGCCATCTTCGACTCTGATGATTCGGATGGAGAGGGTGGCGAGCTGCGAGGTGTCAAGCGAGGATCGAGTGGACCGTTAGATGGGCTAGTTGTACCAGCAAGAGCGCGGCACCGAAGTGTTTCTCTCCGGTGCCGCGCGGGGACAAGTTGCGTCCTGGTCTAAGGCCCTTTACTCAGCGTGCAGTGAAGTTCACGAACACGCTGTAGACGCAGGCGTTGATGATGTCGTCTGGCACGTGGCTCACGTTCCAGCTGGTGTTGCGCGTGGCGTCAATGAGCATGGGAACCTGGTTGAAGCTGAGTTGCTGGTTGATGGGGCACTGGTTAGTGGGCGAGCCGGCGGCATCCCACTCGTAGACGCTTACCGAGACCGTCATGGCGGTCGACAGCGGGCGGATCTGCGTGTATGTCCAGAGGTCGCGCTCGTCGCCGTCGTTCAGGTCGGCGTTCCCGTTGTGGTTGGCGCCGGGGGTGACGTTGAAGGCGTAATAGAACTCGCCGGGGCCGCCCAGGGCGTCGACGTCACCGTCGCGGGTCACCTCTATGCGGAAGGTGGTGGTGAGCACTTGGTCGGGAACGAGCGGATCGCGGCACTCAAGGGCAGGCGCCACGCCTATACAGATGGCGGCTTCGGCGCCGTCTCCTATGGCGCTGCCGTCGCCGTCGGTGTCGAACAGTAGCGGGTCGGTGCCTAGAGCCAATTCCTGGCCGTCGACCAGCCCGTCCAGGTCCGCGTCGGCCACGAGAGGGTCGCTGAAGACCGTGTAGGGCGTCCCGCCCGTGACGCTAATGGTGTGGGGCACGTTGACTTCGTCACCGTCGGAGCGCATGTCGTTGTCGGTATCGGCGTCGAGTGGGTTCGTGCCCAGCGCGATCTCCTGGGCGTCCGTCAGGCCGTCGCCGTCCGTGTCCGCGCTGCGTGGGTCGGTACCCAGCGCCATCTCCTGAGCGTCAGTCAGGCCGTCCCCATCTGTATCGGGCAGGTCAGGATCCGAGGTGACGACGCGCGTGCTGCTGGTGGGCTGTACGCCGGGGGCGGTGCTCACAGCGTAAGTAGTCACGCTCCAGCCGGAAGACTCTTGGAGGTTCACAAGGCCGTCGCCGTCGTCGTCGAAGACCGCGTCGCCGTCACTTGCCGTGGGGTCCGTGCCGAGCTGGCGTTCCGCACCGTCCCGCAGGGTGTCGCCGTCAGTGTCGGGGTTGAGGGGGTCCGTGGTCACGCTGACGGTGCCGCCGAAGCGCAAGGTAACCACGAAGCCGTTCACCTCTTCGTAATCGCTGATGCCATCGCCGTCGGTGTCGCGCAGCTTGGCGTCGGTGCCGAGCGCGTACTCCTCCGCGTCAGTTAGCCCGTCGCCGTCGGAATCGGTCCGGGCGCAGCTGGCGTAGCCCTGGTAGTCGCCGCGACCGGTCACGCTCACGACCCAGCCCTCGTACGCCTCGAAGCGGTCGTCCAGACCATCACCGTCCGTGTCTACCATCACGTCCGAACAGCCGAGGCTGTACTCCACGCGGGCGGGCAGGCCGTCGTCGTCCTCGTCCTGCACGAACGCCAGGGTTATGCCGGAGCCGGCGCGCAGCAACCGGGCGTCCACATCCTGGTCGTTGTCCACCAGTCCGTCTGGGGTAAGGACCACCCAGCGCTTAAGGGGGTTAGTGAACTCCATGGAGACGTCGCGCACGCGCCACAGCACCCGGACGCCGTTCACGCTCCGGGTGGAGTAACTAGCGGCGCGCTGCACCGCGGTTAGGGACGCAGTAGGCGTGGTGTCCTCGTCGTAGTGAACGAGCCCCAGTACCGGCTCGAGCGCCTCGGCCAGGGTGATGCCGACTTGGCGGCCGGTAGCGTCGTACAGCACGCGGTCGGCGTCATCCACCACCCCGTCGCCGTTCGCGTCGTGATAGGCGCGGCCCGAGCTGGTGCTCACCTTCAGGCGTTCGGTCAGGTCGCTCTCGCCGTCACCGTCGGAGTCGGCGGCGCCGTAATCGATGACCACGGTGCTGGTGCGGTCGTTCACGTCCTGGGAGGTGAAGGCGAAGTTGCGACCGAACTCGTCGGTCATGTCGTAGTTAGCGATCTTGAAGATGAGGCCCGACGGGTCTCGCATGAGCTGCTCGACCAGCGCGGGGAACACCTGGGTCGTCACGAATATCAGCGGCCCGCGCTCCGGGGCTATGGGCCCCAGGTTGTAGCCACTGGCCGGCTCGTTCTCGGGCACCAGCGTGGCGATGGGTATGAGCCTGGACGGGTCGCGAGCGTCCTGTATGAAGGCGGTTACCTGCAGGTTGGAGATGTTGAAGGCTATGTCGCCCAGGCTGCGCAGGTTCACCGTGAGCCGCATGGCCGCCCCCTGCACCTCTCGCGTGGAAGATTCGCCGCGTTGCAGTTCGGCTTGCGCCTCCAAGGAGCGGGCGTAGGCGTTCTGCGTCTCGCGGGCGGACTCCTGGGTGAAGCTCGAGCTCCACTGGCCCGTGTAGCCGGTCTCTACGTTGAACTTGCCGGCTGCGCCGAAGTCCACGCCGGCTTTCCAACTCAGTTCCACGCCGGCCTTGACGGTGAACTCCTGCGTGTTGCTGTCGACGTTGCTGGTGGACTTGCGGTCGCTCTGGGTGAGGGTCGCAGATTCTGAGCGCGTCTCAAGCTCGCGGGTGCCGGTCTGGCTGGTGGCGGTGAAGCGGACGTCAAGTCGCATGTCGACCGCGCCGACCTCAATACCAGGTCTGGGCAGGTCGGCTAGGCGTGGGTTGCGGTTCCCGAGGTTCACCTCGTCGCCGTCGAGTAACTGGTCGCCGTCGGTGTCTGCCAGGTTCGGGGAGGTGCGGAAGAACCACCACTCAAGGCCGTCCATTAGGCCGTCGCCGTCGCTATCCTGGTGGGTTGGGTCGCTGTACACGTAATTCAGCTCCCAGTAATCGCTCAGCTGGTCGCCGTCGGTGTCGGGTGAACGGGGGTTGGTCAGGTACGCGCGTTCATCCCCGTCGGACACGCCGTCACCGTCAGTGTCGGCCACCGTTGGGTCGCTGGTGACCTTCGTTTGCGTGACCTGGCCGTTAGCTAGGCGCACGGTGACGGTCCAGCCCGCCTGTTCGGCGGCGTCGGAGAGCCCGTCGCCGTCCTGGTCCTGGCCGGGCCCAACCGGGCCGGTGCCGAAGAAGGTGGTCTGGAAGGGGTGGTCTCTGTCCGGGGGCGCGATGTGGTTGCCGGCCAGGTCCGTGACGTCGGTAACGGTGAGGGCGTAGACGATCTCGGACTGCGCCAGCGTGGTGAGGGTGACGCTGCGGCGGTTGCTGCTGAGCACGGCGTCTACGACCCTGACCACGGCTTGTTGCGACACGGTGCCGACCAGCGAGCGCTCTACGATCGTGTAGTTGAGGGGGTTCTCGGCGCCGTTCACGCCGCCCACGACCGGTTCGCTGAAGGTGACGACCACGCTGGTGTTGCCTGTGGAGTTGGCGCCGACCACGCGCGGAGCGGTGGTGTCGGCGCCAGGATCTACCGGCGTGCCGGAGAACACGACCGCGTTGGTGGGGTCTATGGGGTTGCCGTTGCGGTCGGTGACGCCGCTTACCACCAGGCGGTACATGACGCCGGGCGTCATGGGCAGGGTGGAGAGCCGGACCTCGGTCTTGAGGTCGTTCAGTTCGGCGGAGATGACGGCCAGTGGGCCGCCGCTGTCTGTAAGGGCGTAGTTGGACGGGTTGGCGGCGTTGTCGCTCACCGGCTCGCTGAACTGCACGATTACGGTGGTGTTGGCGGTGGGGAAGGCGTCCGTGACCGTCGGGGCGACCGTGTCGTTGGCGGCTATGCCTGTGAAGGAGACCGTGTTCAGGAACGGGTCTACCAGCCGGTCGTCTGTGGTGGTCACGTTGGTGGCGCGCAGTATGTAGGGCGCGGCGTCCATGCTGGTAGTGGTGAGGACCACCTGTGAGCGGCCGCCTGCGAACGCCGCTCCCAGCACCTGTAGGCCGGGGGTAAGCGGCTCGTAGTGGCGCGGATCGAGAGCGCTGTTGCCGAGTTGCAGCAAGTCCGCGCCGAGTGGGTCAGCGAACGTGATGAGCACGGTGGTGTTGGTCAGCGCCATGGCGCCCGCAACGATCGGAGCGATCACGTCGGAGCCGTCGAAAGCGTCCTGCACCGTGATCTCGGACAGCGCCGCTGGTGCCAGCCGCGTGCTGACGCCTGCCACCCCCAACGTGTAGGTCACGAGTTGCTGCGGTTCCGTGGCTAGGTTCACCGAGAGCCCGTCGTCCGCTACGTAGGCGGCCACAACGGGCAGCGTGGCGCCGTGTGGCGTGACCAGGCGGTAGGCGCCCGGCTGCTCAGCCGAGACGTCGACAGCGCGATCGAACACCACTAGGGCCGAAGTTTGGCTGGTGGCACGGGCGCTGACCACTTTCAGTGCGGGTTCCGAGGGCGTGCGGGGTTGTCCGCAGGCGGCTAGGACGAGGAGGAGTATGGCGAAGGACACTAGTGGTCCTAGCCGAGACGAAGCGTGTGGGAATCGTGGCATCCGGGCTCCCTCGAGACTTTGCGGTGACTATGCAGAGAGGACCCTGTCTTGGCCCTGTCTTGGCCGCGACCCTGCGGGCCGCATGACATATGCTTGGGCCTCAAGAAGCTCGTGCAGCGCGGCGCACGCGTGGCGCGGGCCGAAGCCTGAAGCGCAGCGTTCCTCACGCCCAGCGCCGCACGGAGTGTGCATGCTGATCCGCGCTCTTGGGAACCTGACTCTCGAAGGGGCCAAGTTCCCTCACCCCAAGCTCCTCCTGCTGCTCACGTACCTGTCGCTTGAGGGTCCGCAGCCCAGGCGCCGGGTCGCCCAATTGTTCTGGCCGGAAGCTAGCGACGCTCGTAACCGGCTTTCCGTGAGCCTCAGTCGGATAGGCAGGTCGCTGCACGGCGCGCTCGATTGCGACCGGGAGTTCGTAGCCACCACTTTGCAGTCGGACGCGGGGCTGGTGAGGGAGGCCGTGCGGGCGGGCCAGCATTCAGAGGCCGTCGCGGCTTACGGTGGCCGGTTCCTGGGCGGCATCGCGCTCAGAGGTTTCCGCGAGGAGCTGGCTGAGTGGGTGAACGGCACCACCGACGACCTGACGCGCATGGTGCAGCACGCCCATCTCGCCTTGGCAGAGGGACTGGCGGGTGAGGAGCGGTTCACGCGTGCAGCGCTGCACGCCGAGAGGGCGCTCGACACTGGCGGCCTCTCGCTACTGGACCCGGCTGACATGGCGCGGCTTCATACCCTGCTCGTAGCTGGCGGTAGCTCCCGCGCCGCAGCGGTGCGCGCAGAGACGGCTCACTTCGAGTTGGACCTGGCACAATCTCGGGCTCAGGCTCGGTCGCTCCTGCGGGTCGCAGCGCCTGGATCGATGCCGGCCGGTGAACCGGGCCTTATCGGGCGGCACGCCGAACTGGCGGAGCTCGAACGCTACCTGGGCTACCCGGACCGGCGCCTGATCAGCCTGATCGGACCGGGCGGCATCGGTAAATCGCGGCTCGCGTTGGCAGCTGCAGCACGGGCGGATAGCGCCGCGAGCTACGCGGCTCGCTCGGTGGTGGTGAAGCTCGAGGCCGTACCTACCCCGCGCGAGTTGCTCGCCGTGCTGGCGGAAGCCCTTGGGCCCAGCCTTAGGCACGGCGAACGGCCATTGGACGTGCTTGTGGAGCGCCTAGGCAGCGGACGGCGTCTGCTGGTGCTCGATAACTTCGAGCATCTGCTGGGCGCCACAGACCAGCTCTTGGAACTGCTGCAGCGCTGCCCAGGCCTGCGGCTCTTGGTCACGTCGCGCGAGCCGCTGGGTGTTTCAGAGGAGTGGCAGGTGCTGGTGGAGGGGCTACCCTTTCCAGCCGAAGCCGGCTGGTTGACGTCTGGTGACGGCGGGGAGAGCGTAGTGACCGAGGCCGAGGCGTGGCCCGCGTTCCAGCTCTTCGAGCTTCGGGCGCGGCGCGTCTCCCACCGATTCGCGCTTAATGTGGTGAATCTACAGCACGTGGCGGCTATCTGCAGGGCCTGCGCTGGTAGCCCGCTAGCCATAGAGTTGGCGGCTAGTTGGGTGGGAGTGTTGACGCCCGCTGAGATCGCTGCGGAACTGGCGCGCAACATCGACCTGCTCGATGCTCGGAACCGCGACGCTGGCGACCGCCACCGCAGCATTCGCGGGGTGTTCCTCTCTTCGTGGCGACTGCTCGGCGAGGCGGAGCGAAGCCTCTTCTGCCGCCTCGCCGTCTTCCATGGCGGCTTCGAGCTGAGTTCCGCGCAGCAGGTCGCGGCTGCTGACTTCGTGCCGTTGGAGAACCTCTTACGTAGGGCGTTCCTCGTGCGAGACGCCGGCGGTCGCTACTATCGGCATCCGTTGCTGAGGCAATTGGCTGTTGAGAAGCTGGCCGAGGATCCCGAGGGGCAGCGCGAGATGCTGGAGCGGCACGCGCGGCATATGCGGGACCTGGCCGTTCAGGCGCACGCGCACCTGATGGACCCGGTGAGTAGCGCCTGGCGTGCGCGGCTCGAGGTCGAGGGCCCAAACTTGAGCGCTGCCTTGGCGTGGGCAGCGGAGAACCGCGACGCCAAGCTGGCCCTTGACATGGTGGAGGCCCTGAACGAGTTCTGGATCTGGCGAGGTCAGTTGGACGAGGCGTTGCGCTGGACTGGCGCGGTAGCTCGGTTCGGCGCCAGGGAGGCTGACCCGCGCCGCTACCTCAAGGTCGTCACCCGCGGCATTTTCCTGTTAGCGGTCTCAGGCGACCATGCCTCCGCTCTCACCTGGCACAAGGAAGCTATGGCGCTGGCACGCGAACTGGGCAGCGTGGCCGACGAGGCGCGGCTATGGTCGCACCGCGGCGTGGTGGCCACGTACCAGTGCGACTACGCCGCGGCCGAGCGCTTCTACGAGTCAGCGCTGGCGCTCGCCACGGAGGCCGATGCCACCGCTGTGGTTGGGCGTGTGCTCAACAACCTGGGCGACGTGAGCCTCTTCCAGGGCCGCCCGGGCCGGGCGCGCGCCTACTTCGCGCGCAGCTTGGAGCTCGAGCGTGCACTTGGCGACCGGCAGATGGAGTCGAACGTGCTCGGTAGCCTCGCGGTTACGGAACTGCGCCTGGGAAACCTAGCCGCGGCCGAGTTGCTCCTGCGGGAGAGCGCCGCGTTAGTGCTGGGATTGGGTGTGGTTTTCAGCTTGCCAACGACGTTGGAACAGTACTCCGAACTGGCTTCGAGCTCGGGCAGGTGGGTGGAAGGCGTGCGCCTCATGGCGGCGGCCGCTACGCTGCGTCAGTCGCTGAGAACGCCCGTGGAGCCGTTCGCGCGAGCTGCCCAGCTTGAGTGGCGGCTTGCGGCGGAAAGAGCGCTCGGGCCGGAGGCGCTGGCGGCTGAGTTGGCGGCGGGCGGCGCTTGGCCCGCTGAGCAGGCGGTGGCCTGGGCCATGAACGCGGCATTCCACACGGAGCAGGGGGGCCCAGGAGCAAGTGGCGATAGGCTAGTCAGTTGATGGGCACCGACCTGATCATCGTCCTAATAATCCTCGGCGTGGCGCTCGCTCTCTTCGTCTCGGACCGTGTGCGCCTCGACCTGGTGGCGCTCATGGTCGTGGCCGCGTTGGCCCTAAGCGGGGTGCTCACGCCGGCGCAGGCGCTGGCGGGGTTCGCCGACCCGTTGGTGGTCATGATCGCCGCGCTGTTCGTTGTGTCCGGCGCCATGGTCGACACGGGCCTGGCCGCCAGCGTGGGCAACTGGATAGCGCGAGTGGCGGGTCATGGGGTGGTGCGGCTGACGGCCGTGCTCATGCTGGCCACGGCGCTGCTCTCAGCGTTCATGAGCTCAACGGGCACGGTGGCCATAATGCTGCCCATAACCATGCGGCTGGCGTGGCGCAACGGCATCTCGCCCAGCAAGCTGCTCCTGCCGGTCGCTTTCGCTGCCCTCATGGGTGGCACCCTCACCATCATCGCCACGCCCCCTAACCTGGTTGCTGCGCAGACGGTCGAAGGGGCCGGTTACGGCACGCTCGGCTTCTTCGCGCTCGCGCCCGTGGGGATCGTCATGCTGGCGGTCACGATCGTCTTCATGCTCACGGTGGGCCGCTGGTTGATACCTGCTCGGGCACCGAGTACGCCGGAGCAGGGCGACGTGAGTTCGGGCGACCTCAAGGAGTACGCGGAGCGCTTCGGCATGGCCGGCGACCTGCGCCGCTTCGTGGTGCCCGCCGGCGCCAGCCTGGTGGGGGAGAAGCTAAGCGAACTGTCGTGGCCCGAACGCTTCGGGGTGCGGGTGGTGGCCATAGACGCCGACCCGGAAGCCGCCCGTTTGGGTCTGCGTTCTCGGCGTGACGTGGGCGTGTCTCAGCCGATCTTGCCGGATACGGAGTTCAGCCCAGGTGACCGCGTCCTGGTGCAGGGCGCCGCGGATGGCCTCACGCGCCTGATGGAGGAGTACGGCCTGGCCTTCGAGGTGGTCTCCGCGGAGGCGGGTGAGGTGGTGCCCTCTAACTTGGTGTTCGCCGAACTGCTCCTGACCCCGCGGTCGGGTTGGCAGGACAAGACGCTGGCTGAGCTGCGCTTCCGCGACCGGTACCGGATCGTGGTGCTCGCCATACAGCGCGGCAGCGAGCGCGTGAAGGGCAACCTGGCGCACGAACGCTTGCGCTTCGGCGACGTGCTGCTGGTGAGGGGTTTCCCGCAGGCCATAGACCTCATGCGTCGCGAACGCAACGACGCCGTCATGCTGAGCGAGGCCAGCGAGGGTGACCCGCCCGCGCCGAACGCGCGCCGCGCGCCGGTGGCGGCGTTCATCGTGTTGGCCATGCTGGCCGTCATGTCGCTGACCTCGTTGCCGCTAGTCATGGTGGTGCTCGTGGCCGTGCTGGCGCTGGTGGCTACGCGCTGCATTAGCGCCGAGTCGGCTTACCAGAGCGTGCAGTGGCCCACGGTGATACTCATAGCGGGCATGCTGCCGCTGGCCACGGCCCTGACCGAGACCGGCGGGGTGGAGATGATGGCGAACGCCATAACGGCATTGCTCGGTGAGGCGGGCCCAATCGCCTTGATCACGGGCGTGTTCCTGCTGACGGTGCTGGTCACCCAGTTCCTCACCAACACTACCTCCGCCGTGCTCATGGCGCCGGTGGCGGTGCAGGCAGCGCTCTCGCTCGGGGTGTCGCCAGTGCCGCTCCTGGTTACGGTGGCGCTGGGCGCCTCGTGCACGTTCATCAACCCATTAGCGTCTCCCGTGACCACGCTGGTGCTGGGGCCAGGGCGGTACAAGTTCAGCGACGTGCCGCGCGTGGGCGCGTTGTTGCAGGTGTTACTCACTGTTGTGGTTGTGTTGCTGGTGCCGGTGTTCTTTCCGTTGTGAGGGCGGCGCGCCCTCATGGCTGAACTCCCCACTTACGAAACGAAGGTCTAGGATGCATCTCGCTAGCGTTCGACCTTAGCGTCGAACGATTCACACTCGATGCCAAGGTCGTGTGCTTACGTTACCTAGTAAACGTAGATAGGCCCGTAGATAGCGACTCAAACGCACGCTTGACAACTCGCTTTCGGGCGTCCTAAGCTGCCCCTCGTTCACCCGCCGGCTGCGGTCGGCTGAGTAGAGTCACTTTCGTTTCGAAGGTTTTCCCCGTTTGGTCCTCGACAGCAGCGTGGACCGGGAGAGGCCGCTAACGCCTCTCGGGCGGAGCTATGCCGCGAACGAGCCCCTAAGAAGGAGTTAGCCATGCAGACAGTTGAGACCGAGTTCGGACGCCTGGACGTGAACCCCGCCGATCTGATGCTGGGCGAGTTGCTCGTAACGGACGAGGGAGCGGAGGTGGAGGTCGTGGGCCTAGACCCGCTGCGCTTCGAGCTCGCTCCGGAAGAGGCGGAGGACTGGGGCGAGTGACCGCCGCCGGCGTCGCGCTGGTTTACGACCGGTTGCGCGAGGAGGAGCGGCTGCTGATGGCCGCGTTCGAGCGCCTCGGGGTGCCGCATCAGGTCATCCACGCCTCACAGGTGAGCCTCGAGCTGGGTAGGGGAGACCTGCCGCCCGTGGTGCTGCAACGCTGCACCTCGCAGTGGCGCGGCCAGAGCCTTGCGCACGCGTACCAGGCCGCGGGCAGCGTTGTCCTCAACCGCCCCGAGGTGGTGGCGGTGTGCGGCGATAAGCTCGCCACCAGCGCGGCGCTGGTTCGTTACGGCGTGCCCACCCCGCGCACGGCCGTGGCGGTGGATAGGCAAGCCGCGCTGGAAGCAGCTGCCGGGCTGGGTTACCCCGTGGTTCTCAAGCCCATCATCGGCAGCTGGGGCCGCATGGTGGCGCAAGCGCGCGACGCTGCGGAGCTGGAAGCGCTCCTCGAATACAAGGAGGTCCTGGGCGGACCCGAGCACAAGGTGCATTACCTACAGGAGTACGTGGAGAAGCCCGGCCGCGACATCCGACTGTTCGTGGTCGGCAGCGACGTCATCTGCGGTATTTACCGCACCTCGGAGCACTGGATAACCAACACTGCCCGTGGCGCTGTAGCCACCAACTGCCCACTGACCGACGAACTCGTGCACCTGGGGCTAGCCGCGGCCGAAGCGGTGAGCGGGGGCATTCTGGCCGTGGACGTGGTGGAGTCCGCGCGGGGCCCCCTGGTGGTCGAAGTGAACCACACCATGGAGTTCCGTAACTCGATCACCACCACCGGTGTGGATATTCCTGGCCGCATAGCCGCCTACACCGCATCACGGCTCGAGCTGGTGGCCTGAACCGTGGCGGGCTTGGGTGCGGCAGGTATGACTGCGGACCGGCTGGGGTTGGCGCCCCACACCCCGGTAACCGTGAGCATCCTTGGCGCCTCCGGATACGTTGGGGGCGAGTTCCTCAGGCTGGCGCTCGGTCACCCGCACTTACGCGTGGCGCAGGTCAGCAGCCGCGAGCACGCAGGCTACCCGGTGCACATCGTGCATCCGAACCTGCGCAACGTCACGGACCTGCGCTTCACGAAACCTGACGACCTTGAGCCGGTGGACGTGCTCGTGTCCGCCATGCCCCACGGCGGGTTAGCGCGCTCCATTGGCCAGTGGCAGCCGTTCGCGCAGCGCGTGCTCGTGGACCTCTCCGAGGACTTCCGTCTTGCCTCGGCCGACGCTTACGCCCGTTTTCATGCCGAACCGCACTCCTCACCGGAACTGCTAGGGCGTTTCGTGCCGGCCATCCCGGAGCTGAGCCGCGACGCATTGCGCGGCGCCACGCGCGTCGCGGGTGCCGGCTGCGTAGCCACCACCGCCATCCTCGGTCTGGCGCCAGTGGTCAGGGCGGACCTGCTGAACACGGAGCGCGACGCAATCGTGGACGCCAAGATCGGCAGTAGCGCAGCGGGTAAGGAGGTCTCCTTGGCCTCGCACCAC
>Ga0172382_10006436_pt1 | contig 17050 bp, 15 predicted proteins | sample Leawel138RmetaG_FD_122245 | JGI IMG/M metagenome (GOLD analysis project Ga0172382, IMG submission 122245) | Leachate microbial communities from a municipal landfill in Southern Ontario, Canada - Leachate well 138R metaG | ecosystem: Engineered > Solid waste > Landfill > Unclassified | place...
TATAAATGGATGAGAGTACTTCACCCCCACCTTAATCCTCCCTCCTCAAGGGGGAGGAGATGAGAACAGAGTTAATTTTCCTTACCATTACCCTGGGATTTTTCTTTACCATCCTACTGGGGTTTTAGTTTACCATTTCCAGTGGTAACAAAATATGATTATGGTAAAAGTGAAGTAAATGCCTAAAATAGATGGGGGTCAGGTCTTGAATTATCAGTTTTTCTGTGAAAGTTTTATTAAATTCTTCGATAAACTTACTTCCTGTGTCTTATGTAATAAATAACTATATTACTTTGTTGGTCATCTACAAGACAGATAATTCTATGATTGCCGACTCTGATTCTGAATTTTTTTCTATACCACTGCTTATACTACAGGGACAAGAAGCGGATATTCAAACAACTGTCCTCTATATCAAAACAGTTCTTTCTATAGCCCGGAAGAAAATAATTAAAATTTCTATTGACAAAAATATTTTTTTTTATTAGTATATAGTTAACGTTAACGGTAACGTTAATATTATGGTAGGATTTTAGAAATGAAAAAGCCAAATCTTCGTGTATTAGCTGCAAAGGCAGGAGTATCTATCAATACTGCTTCTCGTGCTATTAATGATAAGCCTGATATCAATCCTTTAACAAAGGAGAAAATCCTTAGAATAGCCCGGGAAATCGGCTATGTGCCAAATGCTTCAGCGGTAGCGTTGCGTACCCAAAAAACAAGGACTCTGGGAGTAATTATTGCTGATAATAACAACCCCTTTTATGCTGAAGTGTTAAGCGGTATAGAAGCAGAGGCCAAGGCCAATAATTATCATATTATATTAACTAATACCAGACGTGATTATCAGGAAGAAGAAAATGCTATCGAACTTTTATTGGGAAAACAGGTAGATGGGCTTTTGATTGCACCTGTTCAGGAAAAAAATGAGGATATTTACAAATTAATAGATTCAAAGATTCCATTTGTCGTGGTGGGAAGGGATTATGAGGATCTTTCAATTGATGCTGTTTATAGTGATGAATTAAAAGGTGGGTATATTGCAACAGAGTATTTAATAAAAAAAGGTTTTAAAAATATCTCCTATATTGGTGGTTATACTTATAAATCCCCTGCCCGCAGGAGGTTAGAAGGCTATAAAAAGGCGCTTACTGATTATGGTATAGCAATTAAGGAGAACCTGATAAAGATAGGAGATATTGATATTAAAGATGGGTATAACCAAACCAAAGATATGTTTGACCAGGGAATTAATTTTCAGGCTATTTTTGCTTATAACGATATGATGGCTTTTGGTGCAGTCAAGGCAATTAAAGAAAGAGGCTTAGAAATTCCCGGAGATATAGGTGTAGTTGGATATGACAATATTTTATTCAGCTCCCTTGTCAGTCCTCCATTGACAACGGTTAATCTGAAGAAAGATGAACTGGGCAGGGAGAGTGTACGATTATTATTATCCAAAATAAATGGACATCGTAAGAAAAATAAAAAAATAGTGTTAGATGTAGACTTATTAATCAGGGGGACTTGATAATAATATGAATAGTATTTCCAACAAGAAAAAAACCTTTGAATATGCCGTACGAATGGTCGGTATTGAAAAATATTTTGGAAAGATTGCTGCACTGAGAGGAATTAATTTTGAAGTTAAACCTAATGAGATAGTAGGTTTGATTGGTGATAATGGGGCAGGTAAGTCTACTTTAATAAAAATTATTACCGGAGTCTTTCCTCCCACAAGCGGGGAAATACATATAAGAGATAAAAAAGTCGACACCAGCAGTTATAATGTAAAAAAAGCACACCAGTTGGGCATTGAAACAGTCTATCAGGATAAGTCTTTGGGGGACAAACAACCTCTGTGGAGAAATTTCTTTATTGGAAGACAGATTAAAAATCGTTTTGGCTTTATAAATGTAAAAAAAGAAAAAGAAATAGCCAATGATATTATGATGAACGTAATTGGATTCAGGGGGGCGGGCATTACCGTTGATTCTACTGTTAGCAATTTATCAGGTGGAGAAAGACAGGGAGTTGCCATTGGCAGGGCAATGTACTTTGATGCTGATTTAATTATATTAGATGAACCTACGGTAGCACTTTCATTAAAAGAAGTACAAAAAGTGCTGGATTTTGTAAATAAGATAAAACAGTCTGGAAGAGCCTGTATTTATATTTCTCACATGTTGTCACATGTTTATATGATAGCTGATCGTTTTTATATTTTAGATAGGGGCAAGATTATAACCAGCATTGAAAAAAGTCAAATTTCATTAACTGAATTAAATGATTTTTTATTAAAATATGCGAATAAAAAATAAGGTTAGGGATTCTAAAATTGTTTTTAGAAAAAATTATTACCAAGATTAAGAAAATTGAAAGTTTACCAATTATTATAGTCTACTTTATGATTATGATTTCTTTTTTACTTTTATCCCCAAGGGTTTTTTCAGGCTATAGGATCTATATGTCTTTTTTGCAAACAGTTCCACCAATGCTAATATTGGCTTTGGGATTAACGCTGGTAATAACAGCAGGGGAAATAGACCTTAGTTTTTCTGCTGTTATTGCTTTTTCCGGGTTTGTGTTTTGTTATATATTTCGAACTTTTGATGCTCCATGGCTGGCTTTTATTATGGCATTGCTATCAGGAGCCCTGGTAGGATATGTTAACGGAATACTCGTTGCAAAAATTGGTGTACCTTCTATTATGGCTACTCTTGCAGCTCAATTTTTCTGGAATGGACTCACAATTTTGTTATCAGGAGGACTTTCCTGGAATATTAAGGAGATTAAGGAATATTTCATTCATCCCTTTTTTGTGGGTAGGATAGGAGGAATTATTCCTGCACAGAGTATCTGGGGTTTGCTGGTTGCAATTTTTCTATGGTATATTTTGAATCGTCATATATTTGGGGAGCATATCTCGTTTATCGGTGATAATGTTAATGTAGCAAGGGTCATGGGGGTCAATGTTGTAACTACCAAAATCCAACTGTTTGTAGTGATGGGAGTTGTTTCCAGTTTTGCCGCTGTACTTTTAACATTGGAAATGATTAATTTCTGGACTACACAGGGGGCTGGTTTTTTGCTTCCTGTTATGGCTGCTGTGTTTATTGGAGGTACCTCAATTGCAGGTGGAAAAGGCACCATTGTCGGCTCATTTTTCGGAGCATATATTGTTGGTTCCCTGGAAGCAGGAGTTGTTGCTTCAGGTATAGGGGGTTACTGGACTCGTTTGGTTACCGGATTGGTAATGGCAATTTCAGTAATTTTAAATATTGTATTCGGGACTTCAAAAGATAAAAAAATACCAGAAAAAGTTAAAGACACCGTTTTCTTAAAGGGAATAAAGCAGGAGGATAAAGCAATAAGAGAATAATTTATTTATTTCGGGCGATCTGTGAATAAATAAAGATTAGCTAAGCAGGTTATAATAACAAGATTTTAGACCAGGAAGCAAACAAAGCAAATAGAGTAATTATCGAGGAGGTGTTGCGAAGAATAAGGTTAATTATATTTGTTAATCAAGAAATATTATATTAATGATTAGTATTATGAAAATTTAGGGGGTTTATTAGAATGAAAAAATTAAATAATATCTTATTTGTGGCTATAACCATGATATTGATAGTGATGCTATGTGTAACAACAAATGGTTTTAGTGCTGAAAAATTAGGTGATGGGCTTACAATTTATATGCAGATGGGGGGAACAGAGGGAGATCCCTCTACTTTAGCCAGAACTAATGGTGCCAAGGCTGCTGCAGAACATTTTGGGGTAAAGCTAATTGAACAATATTCAGGTTGGCAACCTGAGAAGATGATTAATCAATTCAAAGAAGCCATGGCTGCCTCACCGGATGGAATTGTCATCATGGGGCATCCTGGCGAGGGAGCCTTTGAGTCATTAGTGGATGAGGCCTTTGAGATGGGGATAATTGTTACCAGTGGGAACAATCCCCTTCCTTCCATAGAAGAAAAATATCAACCTGAGGGTTTTGGTTATGCAGGAGCAGATCTCTATGGAGGTGGGTATCTTACCGGTAAAACCATGATTAGACAGGGATTGTCAGCCGGAGATAAGGCCCTGGTATATGGACTGTTTTCCCAGGAAGGCAGAAGATTAAGCCCGATGGGTATAGTAGATGCATTAGAAGAAGAAGGGCTTATTGTAGAACAGCTTGATATTTCAGCAGAGGTAGATGCAGAAGCTTCTCTATGTATACCTATTTTAACAGCATACCTGGAAAGAAACCCTGATTTAAAGGCAATAGGGACACAACATGGAAATATAACTTCTAATTTAATGAAAGTAATGGAAGCTGCGGGAAAAGAACCAGGTGAAATAATTTGTGGCGGAATTGACCTTTCTCCTGCAACAATTGAAGGGATAGAAAAGGGTTATGTTAGTGTATCTTTTGACCAAATGCTTTACCTGCAGGGATTTTTCCCGATTCAACAAATTGTATTAGCAAAACAGTATAAAGTGCCGGGATTACATATTAATACTGGTGTTGGTGTAGCTACTCCACAAAATATTGGAGAGTTAAAAGAACTGATTGAAATGGGTATCAGATAATTTAAAAAATGGTGAGGGAATAATATTATTCCCTCACCTGGTTTATCTATATAAAAAAAGGTTTATTTTGCGTTTAAAAAGATTACAAAAAATAAAAAAAATTAAAGATGACGGAAGAATAGTGTATTATTATTTAATTAAAAGAAAAGAAAGGAAGAAAGATGCAGGAGCTTCGCTTCAATCCCATGACCGGCGAATGGGTGATGATTTCTTCCAGTCGTAAAGATAGGCCAATACATTCTGAATATGAAGGTTGCCCTTTATGTCCAGGTAATATAGAGCTTGAGCAGAACTATGACCTGGCGGTCTTTGAAAACAGATTTCCTGCTCTTGTCAAAAATCCCTCTCCCCCGTTAAATTCTGGCTCACCTCTTTTAAAGAACAAACCCTCTAAAGGTGTCTGTGAAGTGATTATGTACACCTCTGTACATAAAAGCTCTTTAGCTGAAATGTCTTTACTGCAAATAGAGAATCTGATCGAAGTTTGGGAAGATAGAATTATTGAATTATACGGTAATCCAATGATAAAATATATTTTTATTTTTGAAAATAAAGGAGAGGAAGTTGGAGCAACTCTTTCCCATCCACACGGTCAATTATATGCCTTCCCTTTTTTACCTTTGAGAGTGGATAAAAAGCTTAAAAATATGAAAGATTATAATAGTAAAAATCATAAATGTATGCTATGTGATATTCTTAAGGAAGAAACACGACTTGAAAAGCGGCTTATTTTTCAAAATGACTCTTTTTTGGCCCTTGTTCCTTATTATGCCAGGTTTCCTTATGAAATTCATATTTTGCCAAAACGTCACATAGGCTCTATTGTTGATTTGCATGATTCAGAAAAAAAATCATTTGCTGAAGCATTAAAAATTGTGACTAGAAAATATGATAAATTGTTTGAAAGATCCTGTCCTTATATGATGGCTTTATTTATAACACCTTCAGAGAAGGATAAATATAACTATTTTCACTTCCATGTTGAGTTTTGCCCACCATTAAGGGAAAAAGATAAAATCAAGTGGATGGCAAGTGTAGAAACTATGACCTGGCAATTTATCAATCCATCATCTCCTGAAGAAATTGCCGAACAGTTAAGGAGTATAAATTGAACGGAAAAAAAATAGGCGAAGTATTTGAAGATTTAAAAGACTTTATTCACTTTAGTGCACCGGGAAGAATAAATATTATTGGGGAACATACTGATTACAATAATGGCTATGTTCTACCGGCAACAATTAACCGCAATATCAATCTTGCGATTAGAAAAAACAATTGCAATAGCCTGAGGGCATATTCGCAGGAATTTCCTGGTATGCATTTTCACAAATATCCATTAAAAAAAATATGTTTGAAAGACGGATGGGTAAAATATCTGAAAGCAGTCCTATTTACACTGCAGAAGGAAATAAATTTTACAGATTTTCCCGGACTGGATGTATATGTTACCGGAGACATACCTGTTGGGGCAGGTCTTTCCAGCTCAGCTGCCTTAGAAGTGGTGTTTCTATTTGCTCTTAACGAATTATTTAACCTCCAATTACAACCAATCAAAATGGCTTTCCTGGCACAAGAAGCTGAAAATGATTTTGTTGGTGTGAAATGTGGAATAATGGATCAATTTATTTCTATTATGGGTAAGGAAAACAATGCTGTATTTTTAGACATACGGACAATGAAATATCAGTATATTCCTTTATGCCTTGATGAGTATCTTTTTGTTCTCATTGATACATCTATTTCTCATAGTTTAGCAGACAGTAAATACAATATAAGACGACAGGAATGTGAAGAAGGACTGAAGGTATTACAAAATTGTCTTGACCCGCATTTAAAATCATTGAGTGAGGTAGGATTGAAGGATATAAATCATTTTAAAGGCAGGTTTTCCTCAAATGTTTATAAAAGAGTTGTTTACATCGCTGAGGAAAATTTACGGGTTCAGCAAATGGTAAATGCCCTGAAAAAAGGATTATTCCGCCAGGTAGGTCAATTGTTGTATTCTTCTCATAATGGACTTAAATACCTCTATGAGGTTAGTTGCCCCGAACTGGATTTTATTGTTGACTATTTGAAAGCCAGTGAAGGAGTTATTGGGGCAAGAATGATGGGAGGAGGATTTGGAGGTTGTGTGCTGGCTCTATTAGAAAAGAACAATATTGATAAAGTTTTTAATGTAATTAAAGAAAAATATAATATAGTATTTCAAAAATTCCCCCTACTGTTTCCTGTTACAATAACTTCTGGAATAGCCATGAAGAAGAGACTTTAAACACTTTTTTACTGCTGCTACTTCTTTTTAAATTTATTCAGCATGATAGATTCTTTTATTATAGTAAAACTATTATATAACTTTACTTTTTCTTCTCTATTAGATATACTTTTAAATTGCCTTTAATTTTTTCATATTTATTGCTGTTAATCCGGGAGGAAAAGTAAATTAAGCAAAATGTAGTTCGTCTTGGTCAAGAAAAAATAAATAAACTGCTCTTAAGACTTTCATTTCCAGCAGTAGTGGGCATGGTAGCAAATGCACTCTATAATCTAGTAGATACTATATTTGTAGGAAGAGGAGTAGGTTCATTGGCAATAGGCGCCCTGGCAATTGCCTTCCCTCTGCAGATGCTAATTGTTGCAATTGCACAAACAGTCGGGCTGGGTGCCGGTTCTGCTGTTTCCAGAAATCTGGGAGCAGGGAAAATTGATCGTGCTAAATGTGTAGTTGGTAATTCATTTTTTTGTGTAATTACTTTAGCGTTCACTGTTTCGGCAATTGGTTTATCATTTATCGAACAAATTCTGATTTTTTTTGGAGCCACTCAAACTATTTTACCTTATGCACATGATTATGTGGTAGTTATCCTGTGGGGTTTACCATTTTTCTCTTTTGCAATATCTTCTAATAATTTAATACGTGCAGAGGGTAATGCCAAAGCAGCCATGATTTCTATGTTAATAGGAGCTATTCTTAATATAATTTTGGATCCTATCTATATCTTTGTTTTCAATCTTGGCATTAAAGGAGCTGCCCTGGCAACGATAACTGCACAGTTCTGTTCATTCTTATTCATAATTTATTATATTTATAAAAAAGATACTTTTTTAAAGATAAAGTTAAGACATTTGAAGCCCAATTTAGAAATAATAAAGGAAATTATAACGGTTGGATTGCCTTCATTCTTGCGCTTGTCTTCCGGCAGTATCGCTACTTTATTGGTTAATCAATCCTTACGTTTTTATGGTGGAGATCTGGCTATTATTATTTTGGGTGTTGTTATAAAAATAACACGATTCCTCTTTATGCCGATGTTTGGAGTTGTTCAGGGAATGCAACCTATTGCCGGTTATAATTATGGCGCCAGACAATATGATAGGGTTTTGGAGGTATTAAAGTTAACTATAAAAGTATTGTTAATTATGTCATCCTCAATCTGTCTGCTTATGATAATATGGCCGGCTAAGGTAATTGGAATTTTTACCACTGATTTAGAAGTTATTCAGGCAGGAATGCCGGTAATGAGGCTTTTATTGTTCAGTATCCCGATTTTAAGTATACAAATGACCGGTGCTACCCTGTTTCAGGCTTTAGGCAAGGCAGCACCGGCTATAGTTTTTTCCTTGCTGCGCCGCGTATTACTATTTATACCTTTGATTATTGCCTTACCACGGTTTACACAGCTTGGTTTAATGGGTATATGGTTATCTTATCCGATAGCAGATATCCTTTCTGCAGTAATCACCTGGTTTTTTCTGAGAAGTGAGATTAGAAAGATTCGGTATGAGGCAGAGATTTTCGGAGTCTGAAAGATGATTAAAATTAGCAAATATTATTGTAGCTTTTAATTCTAACTCTCTAGTGTTATAATGAATAGCAATGATAAAGTAGACTATTTAAACTTGGAGGAATTTATGGAAAAAGAAACTTATAATCCTACCAGAGAAGACGCGTTAAAATTGTTAAAAGAGTATAATCAGGAAGATAGCCTTATCAAACATGCTTTAGCCGTAGAAGGCGTAATGCGTTATATGGCAAAAAAAAAGAATGAAGATGAGGACAAATGGGGTATTATTGGTCTGGTTCATGATTTGGACTATGAACGATATCCCGAGCAGCATTGCTCAAAAAGTCGTGAGATATTAGAACAAAATAATTGGCCGGCTGACTATATTCGCGCTGTTGAAAGCCACGGATGGGGAATTTGTTCTGATGTAAAACCGGAAACATTATTAGAGAAGACACTATATGCTATTGATGAATTGACAGGTTTAGTTGTAACTACGGCGCTGGTAAGACCTTCTAAAAGTGTAATGGACGTAAAGGTAAAATCAGTAAAAAAGAAATGGAAAGATAAACGCTTCGCTGCTGGTGTGAACAGGGAAATAATCCAAAAAGGGGCAGAAATGCTTGGAGTAGAGCTCTCAGAATTAATCGATGATACTATCAAAGGCATGCAGGAAATTGCTGATGATTTAGGGTTAAAAGGATATTCTGGTTCTAATGCTTAAAAGAATATTATGTTTTGGAAATTCAAATACCTGGGGATATATTCCCGGGTTAGGTAAACGATATGATTCTGATGAACGCTGGACAGGAATTATGGCTCTTGAATTAGGAAAAGAATATCAGATTATCGAAGAAGGATTAAATGGGAGAACGATAGCCTCAGAAGACCCAAATCGCCCCGGTAGAAATGGAATTATTTATTTAGTTCCATGCCTGGAAACACATAGTCCTTTGGATATAGTTATTCTATTTTTAGGCACCAATGATTTGAAGGATTACTATAAGAGTTCAGTTCATGATATTGCTGTGAATATGGAAAAAATGATTCGGTTAATTAAAAATGTTCAATTTGGCTCCAAAGGGATGGCACCAGAGGTTTTACTTATATCTAATCCACATATTTCAGAGAATGTTTTACCCGATTCCCCATTTCAGAACGCCAGCAAAAAGTCAAAAAGACTAATTTCAGAATATAAAAAAATTGCCATAGTTAATCATTGTCATTTTTTAGATATTTCCTCAAATGTGAAGGTAAGTCCAATAGACGGGGTGCACCTGGATGAAGAAAATCATAACATTCTTGCAGGATTATTAATAAAGGAAATAAAAAAAATCGAAAAGAATTCCCATAATATATCTTAAATACACAATTAATTTAACAGGGGGTTGAGATGGCATCTAAAGAAAGTAAATTTGAGGGATTTTCGGCGGAAGCTGTTTTCTTTTTAAAAAATTTAAAGGAAAATAATAACCGGGAATGGTTTTTAGCTCGTAAAAAGGATTACAACAGGAAGGTATTAAAACCGGCTGGTGATTTTGTTGTTGAGATGGGGGAAATGCTCCAAAAAATTTCTCCCGGAATCAATGCTGATCCAAAAGTGAATCGCTCTATAAGCCGAATTTACCGGGATACCAGATATGCAAGTGAAGAAGAACCTTATAGGGCTTATTTGGGTATATGGTTCTGGCATGGAGTACGAAAAGCAAAAGTATCACCTGGGTATTATTTTGAATTGAGTCCGGATGAACTTTATCTTTCAGCGGGTATAAAAACATTTTCCAGAAAGATAATCAATAGTTATCGTACAGCAGTAGCAAATCCTGAAAGTGGTGAAGAATTATTATCAATTATAGAAAAGATTAAAGAAAATCCTGATTATCAAGTAAGCAAGGAATATTATAAGAAAGTTCCGGAAGGATATAAAATTAAAGACAGTAGAAAAGATTTGCTCCGTTTTAATTCACTTCTTGTGAGCACAAAAATTCCAATTCCTCCGGAGTTATACAACAGGAATCTTTTAAAATTTGTTTTTAAAATCTTTAAAGATTTTTCACCTATTCATAATTGGCTAACAGAATATGTCAGGCTGAACGGTAAAGAAAAAAATAAAATCTAAGAAAGAAAAATACCTTTTTTGCAGAAAAATATGGATGAATCAACTGACAATTTTAAATTAAATATCTATTTTAAAAAAAATACCGAAAAAAGTTTGCCTCTTTTTACATTTGGAGGTTTATCAAAACAAAATAACTTGCTTCATTTTGTCACCAGCAGGCATGGGGGATGCAGTCAACCGCCATTTCATTCTTTAAACCTGGCATTTCATGTAGGTGATGATGAGAAGAATGTATTAAAAAACAGGCTTGAGCTGGCAAATTACCTTGATATACCAATAAGCAATTTTACTATTTCCAATCAGGTACACGGAAACCATGTAGCAATAATAGATAAAAGTAAAAAAAGCAGTGGCTCAATTGATATTTCTACAGCCATAAAAGACAATGACGCCATGATTACACAATATGCAGATATTTGTCTTTTAATTTTTGTAGCGGATTGTGTGCCTGTATTTCTGTATGATAACAAAAAAAAGATTATTGGGTTGGTCCATGCCGGATGGAAAGGCACTGTCGACTTAATTACTCAAAAGACAGTTAACCTCATGAGATCTTATTTTGGAAGCAGTTCACAGGATATTATGTGTGCTATCGGACCGTCAATTGGTCCCTGCTGTTATCAGGTTGGTCCGGAGGTTATTAAAAGAGCAAAGAAGTCTTTTCCAAATGTAGAATATTTGATTCAAAATATAAGCGAAGATGGAAAAGGATATTTCAATCTATGGGAAGCAAACAAAAGACAGCTGTTAAATTGTCAAATCCCGGAAGAAAATATTGAGATAGCCGGGAGTTGCACTTGTTGTAATTCAGATACTTTTTTTTCAAGCAGAAAAGATAAAGGACATACTGGCCGTTTTGCCGCCGGTATAATGATGAAAAAATAAAAAAGTGTTATAATGTTGTAAAATAAAATTTATTAAAATCCAAAAAATCCACCCCTGAATATCAAACCTGTTAAACATCCTATCAATCAATAAAAAGGAGGATGTTTCTATATGAAAATATTAATGGTATATCCTACTTATCCAGAAACATTTTGGAGTTACAATTATGCTTTAAAGTTTATTTCCAAAAAAGCAAGTTTGCCACCCCTGGGGTTGCTGACGGTAGCTGCTTTACTTCCGGTAGATTGGGAAAAGAAATTAGTAGACCTTTCCGCTGGTGATATGCTTCAAGATCAGGATATAAAATGGGCAGATTATGTGTTTATAGGAGCCATGTCTATTCAGAGAAAATCAGCCAGAGAGCTTATCAACCGCTGTAAAGAGTTAGGTGCCTCTGTTGTTGCCGGTGGTCCTCTTTTTACAGCTTCCAGTCAAGATTTTAAAGATGTAGATTATCTGGTTTTAAATGAAGCAGAAGTTACTCTCCCCAAATTTCTGAATGACCTGCAAAACGGGAGCATGAAAAGGATTTATGCCAGTGATAAAAAAGCGGATATGTTAAATTCACCAGTTCCTGCCTGGGAGTTAATTGATAATTTACACAAGTACAATTCATTGTGTCTTCAATATTCCCGAGGTTGTCCTTTTAACTGTGATTTTTGTGACGTAACTCTGCTTTTTGGCCATAAGATCAGAACTAAATCACAAGAACAATTATTAAAAGAGCTGGATAAACTGTATCAATTGGGATGGAGGGAAGGAGTGTTTATTGTAGATGATAATTTCATTGCCAATAAGAGAAAATTGAGAGAGAAAATTCTGCCAGCAATGATTAAATGGAATAAAGAAAAAAATAGCTGTTTTTCCTTTGGTACCCAGGCTTCAATTAATATTGCAGAAGAAAATAAAATAATGAGAATGATGGCAGAAGCTGGTTTTGACTCTGTATTTATTGGTATTGAAACACCACATGAAGAAAGTCTTGAAGAATGCCATAAAAATCAAAACAGAAACCGGGACCTGATTCAATCTATCCATAAAGTACAGGAATATGGCATGCAGGTTACAGGTGGATTTATTGTAGGGTTTGACCACGATCCTCCGGATATTTTTGAAAAAATGATTAATTTTATTCAGAATAGCGGTATAGTTACTGCTATGGTGGGCTTGTTAAATGCCCCAATAGGAACAAAATTGTATCATCGTCTTGTTAAGGAGAATCGTTTCCTAAAATATCCAAGTGGGAGTAATACTGATTTTTCCATTAACTTTATCCCAAAAATGAAATATGATGAATTGTTGAAAGGTTATCAGACTATATTGAAGACCATCTATTCACCACGATATTATTATAACCGAGTTTTATCTCTCCTTAAAACACTCAATATTGAACATTTTAAATCAAAGGCAAATCGTTTTCGCTGGATTTATCTGGTAGCCTTTTTAAAATCTATCTGGTATTTGGGTATTATAGAGAGAGGGAGGATATATTACTGGAAAGTATTTTTCTGGACATTGTTCCATCGCCCCAGGTTGTTCCCGGCAGCCATTACCTATTCTATTACCGGTTTTCATTTTCGTAAAATATTTAACAAAAAAAATTAATCGCGGAATAAGCTGGACAAATAAAAATCATTACAGTAATAAAAGTATAAACGGCATAATAATGCTGATTCCCCAAATCCATTTATGCTAATATTTAAAAAATTTTATTTTATTATTGACCTTTGTAATAAAAGATGTTATACTTTCGTTTATTTGATTATTAACAATTTAATTTGGTAAAGATTTAAACAACAAAAATACTATTTACTTTTTAACAAATATAAGAAAGAATAAAAAATTGGTATAAATTATGAATGTTATTAAAGGTTTTCAAGATATTTTACCGGTTGATACAGAGAAACGAAGAATTTGTGAGAACAGATTAAAAGAAATTTTTGAAAAGTGGGGTTACCAGGAAATAGACACGCCTACATTGGAATATTATGATTTCCTGGTGAAAGGTGTTGGACCTGAATTAAAAGAAAGAATGTTTAAACTGCTAAATCCTGATGGTGAAGTAATTGTTTTGCGTCCAGACATGACTACCCCTATTGCGCGTATTGCGGCCACCAAGCTTGAGCTGAAAGATAAAAATATACATAAATATTATTATTTAAATAGTGTTTTTAGAAAGTTAAATGGAAATACGGATGATCAGCAGGAATTTCATCAGGCAGGAATAGAGTTGTTAGGTTTGAATAATCGCCTGGCTGATGCCGAAGTTATTGCAGCAACTATTCAAGCTCTAATTAATGCAGGATTAAAAAATTTCTATATTGATATTGGAAGTGCACGTTTTTTTAATTCAATTATGGATAAGTTACCATTAGTATCAGAGCATAAAAAGGAATTACGCAAAACTATAATGAATAAAGACTTTGTTTTGCTGGAAAAATTAATGTTGCTTTATGACATGTCCAATCGTGACAAAGAGATTATTCAGCATTTACCCCATTGGAGGGGAGGCGAAGAAGTTCTTGGGGAGGTAGAAGAGGTAATCAAAGGAGACAACCATACTGCAGCATTAGCTTTACAGGATGTCAGGGAAGTCTATCAGCATTTGAAGATATATGGTTTTGAAAGATATATCATAATTGATCTGGGCATAATAAGAAATTTTGATTATTATACCGGCATTGTTTTTGAAGGTTATACAGGGTATATGGGTTCCCCGATATGTGGTGGTGGCCGATATGACAGCCTGTGCCGAAAGTTTGGTAGAGATATCCCTTCAACCGGAGCAGCAATTGGTATAGAAAAACTGGAAAGGGCATTAGGAAGACAGAACAGCAAAAGCAAGGAGAGTTTAAATAGCCGTAAATATTTTATAAGATATCAAAAAGATTTTATTCAATCAGCATTTCAGGTGGCGGAAAAATTAAGAAAACAGGGCAATATAGTTGAAATGGAATTAGATTTTGAAAATTCCCGAGAACAGAATATTAATTATGCCCTGACAAAGAAAATTCGTTATTTGATTGATATTCAGTCAGAAGACCTTGAGAAGATTATAAAATATGATTTAGAGACAAAACAGGAAGAAAAGGTATACTATGGAAAAGACCAATAAAAATCTTATTATGACAATTGCCTTACCCAGTGGCAGATTATTTTCACCCATCATTGGTATGTTAAAAGAATCAGGTTATTTTGGGGTAATTGATTATAATGAAAAGACAGATAGAAGACTGGTTTTTTATAATCAGGATGAGACTTTTCGGTTTATTATCACCAAACCTAAGGATAATCCTACATATGTAGAATGCGGAGTTGCAGATATAGGGATTGCCGGAAAAGATATTCTGTTAGAAGAAAGAAAAAATGTATACGAATTGCTTGATCTTGGTCTGGGAAAATGCCGGATTGTTATGGCTGCTTCCCGGTTGAAAGAAGAGATAGAAAAGGTAATCGAGCAAAGACTGCCTTTGAAAATTGCCACTAAGTATCCTAATATTAGTCGAAATTATTGCATCCAAAAAGGGATTCATGGGGAGATTATTAACCTTTATGGTTCAATAGAGCTTGCCCCACAGGTAGGATTGGCTGATACTATAGTTGACCTGGTATCTACCGGAAAAACTCTTCAGCAAAATAATCTAAAGATTATTGAGGAGGTTACCACGATTAGTGCACGGTTAATTACTAATCGAATAAGCTACAAAACTAAACATAAGCAGGTTCACCAGGTTGTCACGGCTTTACGAAAGATAGTGGTCAATTAAATTGTTATAAGAATATTTAAAAATAAAGATTTGGTGTGTAAGATGAAAGTAATTAAAACCCAGACCCTTAATACAGAGAATAGATTTGCTGTGTATGACAGTATAAAAAGAAGCTGTGCTGATGTATTCACTGAAGATATAGAGAAAAAAGTTAGAGAAATAATCAACAAGGTTAAAGATACGAGAGACCAGGGGCTTCTTGAATTAACGCATAAATTTGATAAAAACAACCTGAAGCTGTCAGAGATTACGGTAACCGATAGTGAATTTAATGAAGCAAAATCTCTTGTTGAAAGCCAGCTACTTAGTATTATTAAAGAATCTATAGATAGAATTCAATCATTTCATAAGAATCAGCTTGAAAAATCCTGGTTTTCTCACCAGGAAGAGGGCATGATTTTAGGTCAATTGATAAGACCATTACAGCGGGTAGGAATTTATGTTCCCGGAGGTACAGCAGAATATCCTTCCTCATTGATTATGGGAGCGGTTCCTGCCCTTGTTGCCGGAGTAAAAGAGGTATGTGTGGTCACACCACTGGGAAACAGATCGAAAATGTCTCCATATTTATTAATGGCTGCTCAAGAACTTGGTATCTCTGAAATATATAAAATTGGTGGAGCCCAGGCTATTGCTGCTCTGGCGTATGGAACTGAAACCATTAAACCGGTAGACAAGGTTGTCGGTCCCGGAAATATATATGTAACACTGGCAAAGAAACATGTTTTCGGGCAGGTAGATATCGATATGTTAGCCGGACCAAGTGAGATTTTAATATGGGCAGAAGAGGGTGCAAATATAGATTACATTATAGCGGACTTATTTTCCCAGGCTGAGCATGATAAAAATGCCAGAGCTGTCTTGATTACAACATCTAAACAAATTGCCCTGGAGGTTGAAAAGGGAATATCCCGGCAACTCAAACATTGTCAGCGTAAAGATATAATTGCCTGTGCATTAAGAGAAAATGGCAGAATCATTTTAGCGGAAAATAATAAGTTAGTTATAGAATTAATAAATAAATTTGCTCCAGAACATTTAGAATTACAGATTGACAACCCCTGGTCTTATCTTGGGGAAATAAAGAATTTTGGTGCTGTCTTTTTAGGACCATATTCACCGGAACCGCTGGGTGATTACTGGGCAGGACCAAATCATATTTTGCCTACTATGGGAAGTGCCAGACAGTTTTCCGTATTGTCGGTTCATGATTTTTTAAAAAGAAGCAGTATTGTATGCTGTAATAGAGATAAATTGTTGCATGATAAAGAAAAGATCGCCCGTTTTGCTGATTTGGAAGGATTGCCAGCCCATGCTAATGCATTAAGAATAAGAAAATAATAATAAAATTATGGAGATTGCAATTGATTGGAGACTATTTACTGAAACAAAATATTTTAGTAAAAAAAGACAAATTTCCTATTCTGGACAATATTGATGTGATTATATTTGACATAGATGGTGTACTGGTCAATGTCTCTGCTTCTTATCATCAATCAGTAATTGATACTGTTCAGTATTATTTTACTCATATTATCAGGATAGCTGGTAAAGAAAAACTTGTTGACAGGCAGATAATCAACAGTTTCAAGCTGGTAGGAGGATTTAATGATGACTGGGAATTGACTGCTGCAGTTATTTTGTATTATCTCTGGAAAATGAAACAGTCTAAACTGAACACATTAGAAAAACTAAAAGATAGCCCCCCAACGATTGATGAATTTATTGGTGAGAATTTATCTGCCGGTGATGGATTGTCTCAATTGTACATGTGGATAAAGGAGAATGCTTCAGATCCAGATGAAATCTTTTCTTTATGGCATAAGGAAAAGATATTCCAAATAGCTAAAGAGTTCTATGCCGGAAAGAAATATTGTTATCGGTTTTATAATTTTTATCCGGAATTTATCAAAAAA
>Ga0172382_10006440_pt1 | contig 17048 bp, 15 predicted proteins | sample Leawel138RmetaG_FD_122245 | JGI IMG/M metagenome (GOLD analysis project Ga0172382, IMG submission 122245) | Leachate microbial communities from a municipal landfill in Southern Ontario, Canada - Leachate well 138R metaG | ecosystem: Engineered > Solid waste > Landfill > Unclassified | place...
CGGCCGAATCGGATCTCAGCCGCGCCCTCGACGGGCGGATCGACCTGCCTTCGCTCGACCTCGGCGACGACGACGGTTTCACGACCACCGGCGTGCGACGGGCGGTCAGCGAAGCGGCGGCCGACCTGGGCGACTTCAACGTCGACATCCCCTCGCTCGAGACCCTGCGCGGGCCGGTCGATGTCGAGGCGACGGCCGTCGACCTCTCGTCCATCGGTCTGGACCTCTCGCCCGAGAGCCTCTCCGGGCCGGGGGCGGGCGGCGATGCGAATCGCTGGCAGGAAATGGCGACCAAGCTCGACCTGGCATCGGCCTACGAGGAAATCGGCGACAAGGAAGGCGCCCGCGAACTGCTCGAGGAAGTGGTCCGCGGCGGCGATTCGGAACAACAACAGAAAGCACGATCGATGCTTTCCAAGATAAGTTAGGTCCAGCCAGGGACCTTTTCACGGGGAAGCCTGGCTTCCCCGTTTTTATTTGGATCCGGCCTCGTGCAGCGCATCGCCCTGACCCTCGCCTATGACGGCGCCCGTTTCGACGGCTGGCAGACCCAGCCTTCGGGCCGCACGGTGCAGGATGCGCTCGAGGCCGCGCTCGCCGCACTCGCCGACCATCCGGTGCGGGTGGCCTGCGCGGGACGCACCGACGCGGGCGTGCATGCCTGCGCCCAGGTGGTCCATTTCGACACGCCGGCGCAGCGCCCGCTCCAGGCCTGGGTGCGCGGCGTCAATGCCCGGCTTCCCGATGCGGTCGCGGTGCTCGATGCGCGCGTCGCGCCCGCGGACTTCCATGCGCGCTACTCGGCGCTGCGCCGGCACTACGCCTACCTGCTGCACTGCGCGCCGGTGGCCCATCCGCTGCTCGCCGGGCGGGTCGGCTGGGAGTTCCGGCCGATCGATGTGGCGGCGATGCGGGCGGGCGCCGCCCGCTTGCTGGGCGAGCATGACTTCAGCGCCTTCCGGGCGGCGCAATGCCAGGCGAGGACGCCGGTGCGCACGCTCGAGCGCCTCGCGGTGACGCCGCTGGCCGACCTGGTGGTGTTCGAGTTCAGCGCCAACGCCTTTCTCCACCACATGGTGCGCAACATCGTCGGCGCCCTGGTTGCGGTGGGCGTCGGTCGCCGGGCGCCGGAATGGATCGGCGAGCTGCTCGCCTCGCGTGACCGGCGCCGGGGCGCCGCCACCTTCACGGGATCGGGCTTGTACCTGGCGGGTGTCGATTATGATGGGGATATCGGCATGCACGTCGGCCGGGCCGCGGGCCTGGGTGGCCTGTCGGCCCTGGTCGGTTTCCCGGCGTCGTCGGGCGGGCCGTCGCCGGGGTCGTGCCGTGCAGGGGATTCACCATGAGAACAAGGATCAAGTTCTGTGGACTGGTGCGACCGGCCGACGTCGATGCCGCGGTATCGCTGGGGGCCGACCTCGTCGGCTTCGTCTTCTATCCGAAGAGCCCGCGCGCGGTCGACGTCGAGACCGCGGCAATGCTGCGGGCCCGGCTGCCGTCCTATGTCGGCGCGGTCGGGCTCTTCGTCAACGAGGTTCCGGCGCGGGCCGCCCAGATCGCCTACGCGGCCCGACTCGACCTGATGCAGTTCCATGGCGACGAGACCCTGGCCACCTGTGTCGATACCGCCCGGCGCGCCGGGCTGCCGTGGTGGCGGGCGCTGCGGGTCGGCGATGGCGCCGGTTTGCTAGAATCCCTCGCCGGCTATCGGGAAGCCGAAGCCGTGCTGCTCGATGCCGATTCGAAGGCCTACGGCGGCAGCGGCGAGTCCTTCGACTGGTCCTGCGTGCCGGCCGGACACGATCGACCGATCGTGCTGGCGGGTGGCCTTGCCCCCGAGACGGTCGGCGAGGGCATCGAGCGACTCGGGCCGATGGCGGTCGACGTCTCCAGCGGCATCCAGGGCGACGATCCCCGCACCAAGGATGCCGCGAAGATGGCGCGTTTCGTCGCCGCGGTGATGCAGGCCGATGTCCGGCGGGCGGCCCGATGACGCAAGCCCCGACGCAACCCAGGAATCGATGAAGCCTTACGACCTACCCGACGCGCAGGGGCATTTCGGCCCCTATGGCGGCATTTTCGTCTCCGAGACGCTGATCCACGCGCTCGACGAGTTGCGCGCCGCCTACGAGCACTACCGCGACGACCCCGAATTCCTTGCCGAGTTCCGCGACGAGCTCGAGCATTTCGTGGGCCGACCGAGCCCGATCTACCATGCCCGGCGCTGGTCGCAGCAGCTCGGCGGCGCCCAGATCCTCTTCAAGCGCGAGGATCTCAACCATACCGGCGCCCACAAGATCAACAACGTGATCGGCCAGGCGCTGCTCGCGCGACGCATGGGCAAGCGGCGCATCATCGCCGAGACCGGCGCCGGCCAGCACGGGGTCGCGACCGCCACGATCTGCGCCCGCTACGGCATGGAGTGCATCGTCTACATGGGCGCCGAGGATGTCGAGCGCCAGGCCCAGAACGTCTACCGGATGAAGCTGCTCGGCGCCACGGTGGTGCCCGTCGACTCCGGCTCGCGCACGCTCAAGGATGCCCTCAACGAGGCGATGCGCGACTGGGTCACCAACGTCGGGACCACCTTCTACATCATCGGCACGGTCGCCGGCCCCCATCCGTACCCGGCGATGGTGCGCGACTTCCAGCGCGTGATCGGCGAGGAGTGCCGCTGGCAGATGCCGAAGCTGATGGGGCGCCAGCCCGACATCATCGTCGCCTGCGTGGGCGGGGGTTCGAACGCGATCGGCATCTTCCATCCCTATATCGACGAACCGGGGGTCGAGCTGGTCGGCGTCGAGGCCGGTGGCGACGGCATCGCATCGGGTCGCCATGCCGCCTCGCTCAACGGCGGTTCGCCCGGCGTGCTGCATGGCAACCGCACCTACCTCCTGCAGGACGACGACGGCCAGATCATCGAGACGCATTCGGTCTCGGCCGGGCTCGACTATCCCGGTGTCGGCCCCGAGCATGCCTGGCTCAAGGACGCCGGGCGGGCGCGCTACGAGGTCGTCGACGACGACGAGGCCCTGCGTGCCTTCCACGACTGCTGCCGCATCGAGGGAATCATCCCGGCGCTGGAATCGGCCCACGCGATCGCCTGGGCGACCCGGGTCGCGCCGGACATGGACGCCGACAGGATCATCCTGGTCAACCTGTCCGGGCGCGGCGACAAGGACATGCACACCGTTGCCCAGCGCGGCGGTATCGAATTTTGAGGCCGCGTCGATGAATCCGCGCATTGCGGCGACCTTCGGCCGGCTGCGTGATGCCGGTCGCAAGGCGCTGATTCCCTACATCACCGTCGGCTTCCCGGTTCGCGCCGTCAGCCTCGATGTGCTGCGCGCGAGCGTCGCGGCCGGCGCCGACGTCATCGAGCTGGGCGTTCCCTTCTCGGACCCGATGGCCGATGGCCCGACCATCCAGGATGCGAGCGAACGCGCGCTCGCGCAAGGGGTGGGGCTGGGCGACGTGCTGGCCCTGGTGCGGGCCTTCCGGGAAACCGATGCCGATACGCCAATCGTCCTGATGGGCTACGCCAACCCGATCGAACGCATGGGCCAGGAACGGTTCGCCGCCGAAGCCGCCGCGGCCGGTGTCGACGGGGTGCTGGTGGTGGACTACCCACCCGAGGAATCCGGGGAGTTCGCCGCCGCCTTGCGCGAGCTCGGGATCGATCCGATCTACCTGCTCGCGCCGACCTCGACCGATGCGCGCATCGCTTCGGTGGCGCGGCTGGCCAGTGGCTACGTCTACTATGTCTCGCTGACCGGCGTCACCGGCGCCGGTCACATGGATGTCGGCGAGGTGCGCGGCGGCGTCGAGCGGCTGCGCCGGGCCACCGACCTGCCGATCGGCGTGGGCTTCGGCATCCGCGATGGCGCTACCGCCCGGTCGATCGCCGGCTTTGCCGATGCGGTGATCATCGGCACCCGGATGATCCAGGTGCTCGACGACGGTCCGGTGGAAGCGGCGGCGCAGCGCGCCGCGGATTTCATCGGGTCGGTGCGCGAGGCGCTCGACCGGTCCGAAACAATAGGCGAGGGCGCCTGAGAGCGCCCCGTATTTCATGCTCACGAGGGAGAAGCCACGATGAGTTGGCTCGACAAGCTGCTGCCACCGCGGATCAAGAAGCCGAGCGGCAACGGCAAGCGGGTGCCCGAAGGCGTCTGGGTCAAGTGTCCGTCCTGCGAAACCGTGCTGTACTCGGCGGATCTCGAGACGAATCTCCATGTCTGTCCCAAATGCGCGCACCATCTGCGCATCGGCGCCCGGGCGCGGCTCGATTCGCTGCTCGATCCGCATGGGCGCAACGAGATCGGCGCCGAGGTACTGCCGGTCGATAGCCTGAAGTTCCGGGACAGTCGCAAGTATCCCGATCGCCTCCAGGAGGCGGCTTCCCAGACCGGCGAGTCCGAAGCGCTGGTGGTGATGGGCGGCTCGATCCGCTCGCTGCCGGTGGTGGTCGCCTGCTTCGAGTTCGAGTTCATGGGCGGTTCGATGGGCTCGGTCGTCGGCGAGCGCTTCGTGCGCGGGGTCAAGGCCGCGCTCGAGCAGCGGGTGCCGTTCATCTCGGTGGCGGCTTCCGGTGGCGCGCGCATGCAGGAAGGCCTGCTCTCGCTGATGCAGATGGCCAAGACGAACGCCATGCTGTCGCGCCTGTCCGAGGCGCGCCTGCCCTACATCTCGGTGCTGACCGACCCGACCATGGGCGGCGTGTCGGCGAGTTTCTGCTTCCTCGGCGATGTGGTCATCGCCGAGCCCCGGGCGCTGATCGGCTTCGCCGGCCCGCGGGTGATCGAGCAGACGGTTCGCGAGACCCTCCCCGAGGGCTTCCAGCGGGCCGAGTTCCTGCTCGACAAGGGCGCGGTGGACATGATCGTCGATCGCCGCAACATGCGCGACGAGATCGCCGAGCTGCTGGCGCTGCTGCAGAAGCAGCCGGTCGAAGCGCTTTCCTGAAAGTCCGTGAACCCGTGAGCCTGCAATGAGCGATCCAGCTTCCAGCGCGCCGGTCTACGGCGGGCCGGAGCTCGCCGCCTGGCTCGATCGGCTCGAACACCTGCATCCGCGGGGCATCGAGCTCGGCCTCGAGCGCGTGGGCGCCGTGGCGGCCCGGATGGGCCTGCGCTTCGATTGCCCCGTGTTCGTCGTGGCCGGCACCAACGGCAAGGGATCGACCTGCGCGATGCTCGAGTCGATCCTGCGCGCCGCGGGCTACCGGGTCGGCCTCTACACCTCGCCGCACCTGGTTCATTTCAACGAGCGCGCCCGCATCGACGGGGTGGCGCTCGATGATGCGCGCATCGTGGCCGCACTCGAGGAAGTCGATGCCGCGCGCGGCGAGGTCTCGCTCACCTACTTCGAGTTCACCACGCTGGCGCTCACCCGGATCCTCTCGCAGGCCGGGCTCGACGCCGTGATCCTCGAGGTCGGGCTCGGTGGCCGGCTCGATGCGGTGAACCTGTTCGATGCCGACTGCGCGATCGTCACCTCGATCGATGTCGACCATGTCGAGTGGCTCGGCGGCTCGCGCGAAGCGATCGGACTGGAGAAGGCGCATGTCTTCCGGGCGGGTCGACCGGCGATCTGCAGTGATCCGCAGCCGCCGGCTTCGCTGCTGGCCCATGCCGAGGCGATCGGCGCCGATCTCTGGCTGTTCGGGCGCGATTTCAACTATGCGGGCGATCGCCAGCAATGGTCCTACGGCGGACGCGTCCATCGTCGCAACAGCCTGGCATACCCGGCCTTGCGCGGCGCGAACCAGTTGCTCAACGCCGCCGGCGCCCTGGCCGCGCTCGATGCGCTGCGCGATGTCCTGCCGGTACCCCAGCACGCGGTACGTCGCGGCCTTGCCCAGGTGGAACTCGCAGGGCGCTTCCAGGTCATGCCGGGCCGGCCGGCCGTGGTGCTCGATGTCGCGCACAATCCTCATGCGGCGGCGCACCTTGCGACCAACCTCGAGCAGATGGGATTCTTCCCGGCCACCTGGGCGGTGTTCGGGGCCATGGCCGACAAGGATCTCGACGCCATCATCGCCGCGATGGCGCCGGTGGTGAACCACTGGATCACGGTATCGCTGCCCGGCGAGCGGGCCGCCAAGGGAACCGAGCTTGCCGACCGGCTGCGTGCGCGGGGCATCGGCACGGGGGATGACAGGCATAGCGTCACCGTCGTCGCCACGCCACTCGAGGGGCTCGAGACCGCCCTTGGTGCAGTGCGTGATGCTGATAGAATCGTGGTCTTCGGATCGTTCCTGACCGTCGCCGATGTCCTCGGCAGATGGCGGCGGTCGCGGGGCTGACCCGCAGCCGGCGGCCCGGCCGGGCGCGGGCGATCTCCCTGGTGACAGACGTACCCGATGGCAAAGAGCGCAGCACGCAGCGAAGCCGAGAAGGATCCGGCGCTTCCGCAGACAAGGCGGGCGCGGCGCCGCCTGATCGGGGCGGCGGCGCTGGCCATCGCGGCGGCGGTCGTGCTCACCCTGGTCCTCGATTCCGAGCCGCGCGAACCGATCCGCGAGGTCGAGGTCTCCATTCCCTCGCGAACCACGCCTTCCGTCGATGCCGGCCAGGCGATGCCGCCGCGGCCGGACACCGCGCCCCGGGCCGACACCGGTGCGGCCGGCGCCGTGGAGGGCAGGGTGGGCGTGCCGATGGTTCCGCCACCCGACGAACTCCCGGCCGACTCCGCCGAGTCGCCAATCGAATCGCCCGCCATGGCCCCGGTGCCCGCCGAATCGGCGGAACCGGGGAGTGATCCGGCGCCGGCCGAGCAGGCGCCCGCCGAGCCGGAGCTGGCCGAAACGGAGCAGGCCGAAACGGAGCAGGCCGAGGCGGAGTCCGTACCCGAACCCCGGGCGAGCAGCGGATCCCCGGCCAAGCGCCGCAGCCCCGGCGCCGATGTCGCCGACGGATCGCCATCGACCGATACCACCGCCGACTCCCGGGCCGCCGCGCCCGGCCCGGCGGCCGGAGCGCAGTCCCCCCGGGCCGACCAGGGCGCGGCCAGCAGCCCCGGCCCTGCCAAGGCGCCGGCCGGTGGCGCCGCTGCCGGCGCCGGCTCCGCCGCGGGCACCGCGGCGCCCGCGCGGCGTTTCTCGGTCCAGGTGGGCGCCTTCTCGAGCGACGCCACGGCCGAGGCCCAGGCGCAGCGGGTGCGCGATGCGGGGCTGCCGGTCTTCACCGAAAGGATCCTGACGGCCCAGGGCGCCCGCATCCGGGTGCGCGCCGGTCCCTTCGACAGCGGCGAGGAGGCCGAGCGCGCCAGCGCGAAGCTCAAGCTCGCCGGCATCGAGTCGGCGGCGATCATCAAGCCGTGATCCTCGACCAACTCACCGGCTGGGACTACCTGGTCCTGCTCATCCTTGCCATCTCGATCGTCCTCGGCCTGCTGCGGGGCATGATCCGCACCCTGTTCGCCCTGGCGGGCTGGGTGGTCGCCTTCGTCGGTGCGCCGCTCCTGGCCCCGCTGCTGCTCGAGCTGACCGGTCTTGCCGTCCCGCCCTGGGTGGCGCTGGTGGCGATCTTCTTCGTGCTGCTCCTGCTCACCCGTCTGGCCGGCTCGCTGCTCGCCCGCCTGAGCAGCAGCATCGGCCTGGGCGGGGTCGACCGCGGCATGGGCGTCGTCGTGGGCGTGGCGCGGGCCCTGCTCATCGTCGCCGCGATCGCGGTGGCCGCCCGCCTGCTCGACATGCACCAGCGGCCGTCCTGGCAGCAGGCCTTGTCGCGACCCCTGCTCGACACCATCGTCGAGGTCGTCGATCCGTATCTGTCCTCGCGTCTCACAACCACTGCCGGCAAGGCCATCTGAGGCCGGCGCGCCATCTGGGGTGAAACATCATGTGCGGAATCCTCGGTGTAGTCTCCCGGACCCCGGTCAACCAGTTGCTCTACGACGGCCTGTTGCTGATGCAGCATCGCGGCCAGGACGCAGCCGGGATCGCGACGGCGCAGAACAAGACCTTCAACATGCACAAGGCCAACGGCATGGTCCGCGATGTGTTCCGCACGCGGAACATGCGTTCGCTGCCCGGCAATTCGGGTATCGCCCATGTCCGCTACCCGACGGCGGGGTCGGCGTCGAATTCCGCCGAAGCGCAGCCCTTCTACGTGAACGCGCCCTTCGGCATCACCCTGGCGCACAACGGCAATCTCACGAACTCGGAGGACCTGACCGAGCAGATGTTCCAGCGGGATCGTCGCCACATCAACACCGATTCCGACTCCGAGGTCCTGCTCAACGTCCTGGCCAATGAACTGCAGTCGGCCGCCTCCGGAGTCGGCCTCGATGCCGCCACGGTGTTCCGGGCGGTGTCGGCCGTGCACCGGCGGGTCCGGGGCGCCTACGCCGCGGTCGCCGAGATCGCCGGCTACGGCGTGCTGGGTTTCCGCGATCCCCATGGCATCCGGCCGCTGTGCTACGGGGTCGCCGAGACCGAGGCCGGGCCCGAGTACATGATCGCATCGGAGTCGATGGCCCTCGAGGGCACGGGCTTCCGGATGGTGCGCGACATCCAGCCCGGCGAAGCGGTGTTCATCGACCTCGACGGAAACTTCCAGAGCCGCCAGTGCGCCGACGGGGCCTCGCTCAATCCCTGCATCTTCGAATACGTCTATTTCGCCCGGCCGGACTCCATCATCGATGGCGTGTCGGTCTACGATGCGCGCCTGCGGATGGGCGAATACCTTGCCGAGACGATCGCGCGCCAGCCCTGGGCGAGCGAGATCGATGTGGTCATGCCGATCCCCGAGACCTCGCGGCCTTCCGCCATGCAGCTCGCCATGAAGCTGGGCTTCGCCTACCGGGAAGGCTTCTTCAAGAACCACTATGTCGGGCGCACCTTCATCATGCCGGGGCAGGCGGTGCGCAAGCGCTCGGTGCGCCAGAAGCTCAATGCGATGAGCGTCGAGTTCAAGGGGCGCAATGTCCTGCTGGTCGACGACTCGATCGTGCGCGGCACGACCTCGCGCGAGATCATCCAGATGGCGCGCGAATCGGGCGCGAAGAAGGTCTTCTTCGCCTCGGCGGCGCCGCCGGTGCGCTTTCCGAATGTCTACGGCATCGACATGCCGACCCGCAACGAGCTGATCGCCCACGGCCGCAGCGACGAGGAGATCCGCATCGCGCTGGGCGCCGACGCGCTCGTCTACCAGGATGTCGAATCGATGAAGCGCGCCGTCACCGGACTCAACCCGCGCCTGACGAGCTTCGACACCTCCTGCTTCGATGGCAGCTACATTACCGGGGATGTCACGCCGGAATACCTCGAGCGGATCGAGCAGGCCCGGCTCGGCATGCCGGATCCTTCGGACGACGATACGCCGAGGGCGCAGATGAACCTGCTGTTCGGGGCCGTCCACCGCGACGGCTGATCGCAAGGAGTAAGCACCATGTCGATACACAGCAAAGCCACCCGCATCACCGCACCGGCGATCACCGCGCGCAAGGACGGGGAGAAGCTGGTCTGCCTGACCGCCTACACCACGCCGATCGCCGAGATCCTCGACGACAAGGCCGACCTGCTGCTGGTCGGCGACAGCCTCGGGATGGTGGTGCATGGCCTGCCGAGCACGGTGGGCGTGACGCTCGAGATGATGATCATGCACGGCAAGGCGGTCGCTCGCGGCGCCTCCCGGGCGATGATCGTCGTCGACCTGCCCTTCGGTACCTACGAGGCATCGCCGCAGCAGGCGCACGAGAGCGCGGCGCGCATCATGGCCGAGACCGGCTGCCAGGCGGTGAAGGTCGAGGCCTGCGACGGCATCCCCGAGATCGTCGAGTTCCTGGTCGGGCGCGGCATCCCGGTGCTCGGGCATGTCGGCCTGCGACCGCAGGCGGTCAATGTCGACGGGGGTTTCCGCGCCAAGGGCCGGACCGAGAGCGAACGCGAGCGGGTGCTGGCCGAGGCCCGTGCCGTCGAGCAGGCCGGCGCCTTCGCGACCGTCGTCGAGGGAGTGGATGTCGCGATCGCCTCCGAGGTGACGGCGGCCATCGCGATTCCCACCATCGGCATCGGCGCGAGCGCCGACTGCGACGGGCAGATCCTCGTCACCGACGACATGCTGGGCATGTTCGACTGGAGCCCGAAGTTCGTGCGCCGCTATGCGAACCTGCGCGAAGCGATCGGCGAGGCGGCCGCCGGCTATGCCCGCGATATTCGCGCCGGCAGTTTCCCCGGCGAGGCCGAGCTCTACCGGGTCAAGCGCAGCAAGTAGGCCACGCGCTGCCCGGCGCTTGCCTGCCGGGCAGCGCGCGTGGTGTAATCGGGACAGCGCTGATTTGTCCTTGCTTGCGGGCGCTCAATAAATCCAGCTAAACAGGGGACCGGAACAGCCGGTCCTGTCGGGTGGTCTTTCCAGGTTGCCCCAGCTGAACCCGCGATGCCTCGGCCAGGATCGCGGGTTTTTGTTTCCTGGAGCACCATCGTGACGATTTCTTCGGACCCCTTCGAACGCCCCCTCCCTGAAGGCCTCTCCCTCGAGACCCTGGCGATACGCGCGGGCATCGCGCGTACCCAGTACCAGGAGCATGGCGAGCCGATCTTCCCCACCTCCAGCTTCGTGTTCGAGAACGCCGCCCAGGCGGCGGCATGCTTCGCCGGCGAGGAGGAGGGCTTCATCTACTCGCGTACCGACAATCCGACCGTCTCGGCGTTCGGCCGTCGCCTTGCCGCCCTCGAAGGCGGCCAGGCCTGCGTGGCCACCGCATCGGGCATGTCGGCGATCTCGGCCACCATCATGAGCCTGACCCGCGCCGGGGACCATGTCGTGTCGGCGCGCGAACTGTTCGGCGCGACGGTGCAGCTCTTCGGCATCCTCGGGCGCTTCGGCGTGTCCTCGAGCTTCGTGCCGCTCGCCGACACCAGCGCCTGGGCGCGGGCGATCGGGCCGCGGACGAAGCTGCTGTACCTCGAGTCGCCCTCGAATCCGCTCAACGAGATCGCCGACATCCGCGCCATCGCCGAGCTCGCGCGATCCCATGGCATTCCCCTGGTGGTCGACAACTGCTTCTGTTCGCCGGCGCTGCAAAAGCCGCTCGAGCTCGGCGCCGACATCGTGGTGCATTCGGCCACCAAGTATCTCGACGGCCAGGGCAGGGTGCTGGGCGGCGCCGTCGTCGGCGGGCGGGCCTACATCGAGGACACGCTCGGGCCCTTCCTGCGCACCACCGGCCCGACCCTGTCGCCGTTCAATGCCTGGGTGCTGCTCAAGGGATGCGAGACGCTGGCCGTGCGCATGGCGCAGCAGTCGGCCAATGCGCTCGCGGTCGCGACCTGGCTCGAAGCGCAGCCGCAGGTGGCCCGCGTGCTCTATCCCGGCCTGGCGTCGCATCCGCAGCATGAACTCGCGATGTCGCAGCAGAAGACCGGCGGGGCGATCGTCTCGTTCGAGCTTGCCGGCGCCGACGACGAGGCTCGCCGGCGCCATGCCTGGGCGCTCATCGACAACAGCCGGATCCTGTCGATCACCGCCAACGTGGGCGACGTCAAGACGACGATCACGCATCCGGCCAGCACGACCCATGGCCGGATCGGGGCCGAGGCGCGCCGCGAGGCGGGCATCGGCGAAGGCCTGATCCGCCTGGCGGTGGGCCTGGAGGCGCCGGTGGACATCATCGCGGATCTCGAGCGAGGACTGGCGCGGATCGGTCGCTAATCGGCCGGGGGAGGCAGGGATGGGCATGGCGATGAGCGGGCGGTCGATCGGCTTCGCCTGCCTTGCCATCACCTCCGTCGGCTGGGCGCTCAACTGGCCGCTGATCAAGCTCATCCTCGCGGACTGGCCGCCGCTGTTCGCCCGCGGCCTGGCCGGCGTGATCGCCGCGGTCCTGCTCGGCGGCCTCGCCCTGGCGCGGCGACAGTCGCTGGCGGTGCCGCGCGCGGCGCGCCCGCGCCTGCTGTTCGCCTCGTTCACGAATGTCTTCGCCTGGATGGGCTTCAGCACGGTCGCGATGAAGCTGGTCACCGTCGCCGAATGCGCGCTGATCGTCTACACGATGCCGATCTGGGCGATGCTGCTCGCCTGGCCGCTGTCGGGCGAGCGTCCCACCGGGCGGGGCATCGTCTCCATCATCCTGGCCATGATGGGTGTCGCCCTGCTGCTTGGCGGCAGCGGCTTCGACTTCGATCGCGACAAGCTCGTCGGCATCGGGCTTTCGCTCGCATCGGCGGTGCTGTTCGCGCTGGGCAACGTGCTCAACCGCGAGCCGCCGCCGATCCCTCCGCTGGTCGACGTCGCCTGGCAGGTGGGCCTGGGCTGCCTCGTCATGCTGGTGCTCGGCATCGTGTTCGAGCGTCCCGACTACACGGCACTCTCGCCGGTCGGCATCGCGAGCTTCGCCTACATGGTGGTCGTCCCGATGGGCGTGTGCTACCTGGCCTGGTTCGAGACCGTGCGCCGGCTCTCCGCGGTGACCGCTTCGACCGGCATCCTGCTGGTGCCGGCGCTTGCGGTGGTCGCCGCCGCGGCGGTCCTGGGTGAGCCCTTGGGCATCAGGGAAGCCTCGGCCGTCGCGCTGACCCTGGGCGGGGTGGCGCTGGCGCTGCGTCGGGTATGAGGTTTGATTCGATATCCATCATGCCGATGGATGTCTTCCGTTATGCCGGCCTTGATAGCCGTCCATCGGTTGCACTGCCAGCGGCCCATATACTTCCCTTTTTCATCTGTGTGCATGCTGAAGGATGACCGAGGATGTATTGATTTGCGATGGTTCCGCTCGATGGAAGCGGCATTGTCTCCTTCATGGGTCAAGCAAGATCGCCGCCAGGCAGGCACTCCAGCCCGCGCAGGGCTCCTTGTTCGATGACGATGGGGAGTACGAGTGATGAGCCATTTCACCGATGCGCAGCTCGAAGCCATGATGGCGGATCTGGAATCCGATCGTGCCGAGCGCAAGCAGTCGTTCCAGGGCGAGGCGCCGCAGAAGGTTCGCGAGGCGGTTTGCGCCTTTGCCAATGATCTGGCCGGGCATGGCGAGCCGGGTGCGATGCTGATCGGTGTGCGCGATGACGGTACGCCGATGCCAGGCTTTGCCGTCACCGATGAGTTGCTGCGGCAACTGGCCGATATCAAGACCGACGGCAACATCGTGCCACCACCCACGCTGCTGGTGGAGAAACGGCACCTAAGAGGGCATGACGTGGCTGTCATCACGGTCTGGCCCTGCGATACGCCGCCCGCACGCTACAGGGGACGCATCCATGTGCGCTGGGGGCCGCGACGCGGCCTGGCTACGGCGCAGGACGAGCGCATCCTCAACGAGCGTCGCCGACATCGTGACAAGCCGTTCGACATCCAGCCCGTGCCTGCGGCGAATCTGGCGCAGCTTAGCCGGGTGCGTTTCGAGCATGAGTATCTGCCAGCGCTGGTGGCGCCCGATGTCATCGAAGCCAATGACCGCAGCTTCGAGCAGAAGCTTGCCGCCACGAAGATGATCGTGGACGAGGCGGAGCCTGTTCCTACCGTGCTTGGCCTGCTGACACTAGGCAACAAGCCGTCGGACTACGTTCCCGGCGCCTATGGCCAGTTCCTGCGCTTCGGCGGTCCGGACATGGCCTCCGAGATTCTGGACGAAGCCACGATCCAGGGTACGGTGAGCGAGCAGATCCGGCGTACGGAGGAAAAGCTCGCCGCGCACAACCTGCGCAGCGTGCGCTTTGCGGATGTGCCGACCGAGCAGCGGCACGACGCCTATCCGGTCGAGGCTTTGCAGCAGTTGGTACGCAACGCCTATCTGCATCGTAGCTACGAAAACACCAGCGCCCCGGTGCGGGTCTACTGGTTTGCCGACCGCATCGAGATCAGCAACCCGGGTGGCCCTTACGGCAGTGTGACGGTCGAAAATTTCGGACAACCGGGGCTGGCTGATTACCGCAACCCCAATCTCGCCGAGGCCATGCGTGCCCTGGGCTGGGTACAGCGATTTGGTGCCGGCCTTGCCATTGCCCGCAAGGCTCTGGGCGCGCGATTGAGCTTTGATGTGCAACCCACGGTGGTCATCGCCCGTGTCAAAGCGGAGGAGGCCTGATGCGACAACTGCGCGCCTGGCTGGTGGGGCGGGCCACTCGGTGGTGCTGCCCGTCGCGATCGCGCTTGCCCTCGGCTGCACCGACGAACCGTTGCAGTCGTTCACTCCGGGGCGCGATGCTGACTGGCACGATATCGTCGCCGATCTTGCCGGTACGCTACTGGTGGTCGGGGCGCTTCGTCGATGTCGGCCGCCGCCAGCAGTGTGATGGCCGCCGCCCTGGCCGAGCGGGCCACGTCGGCGCCGCCGCCACGCACCAGCGCGGTTGCGATGGCGCCCTCGAACACGATCATGAGCTGCCCGGCGAGGCCCGCCGGGTCCGCCGCGCCGGCTTCGCGCATGGCCTGCTCGAACCAGGCACGTCGCTCGGCCTTGATGTGGGCCGCGACGAGTACAGCCGGATGGTCCTGTTCGGCGCCGAGTTCCGAAACGGCATTGACGAAGGGGCAACCCCGGAAGCGGGATTGCGAGAACCACTGTTCGAGACCCTCGAATGCCCGCAGCACGCGCGTGCGGGGATCGCCCTCGTGGGAGATCAGGGTGTGGGCGCGGCGCTCGAGATAGGCCGCCACCAGCAGGTCCTTGGATGCGAAATGCCGGTACAGGGTGCGCTTGCTGACATGGGCGGCGGCGGCGATCGCATCGACGCCGACCGCCTGGATGCCCTTGCCATAGAACAGGCGCTCGGCGGCTTCGAGAATCCGCTCCCCGACGTCGGCGGGCCGGGCCGCCCGGCTCGTCCGGTTCATGCCGGTGCGGGCACCGGCGGCCGGGGCGGCTGCTTGCCGACGTATGCGAAGACGATCTGCATGACGCCCGCCGCCAGGCCGAGCGATACGCCGATCTGCCAGGCCGCGTCGTAGGAGCCGGCGGCATCGAGGATCAGTCCGCCGCCGAAGGCGCCGGTGGTGCTGCCGATCTGGTGGCTGACGAAGGCGATGCCGCCGAGCATCGCCTGCCAGCGCAGGCCGAAGGCCTCGACCAGCCAGCCGGCGACCAGCGGCCCGACGCCCATCCACAGGAAGCCCATGATGGATGCGAAGACGAGCGTCGAGGTCGGCGTGGGCGGGGCGATGAAGTACATGCCCAGCACCAGCGAGCGGACGAAGTAGATCATGCCGAGCAGGGTGAGCTTGTTCCAGCGCCCGCCGGCCCAGCCGAAGAACAGGCTGCCCAGGATGTTGAAGGCGCCGATCGCGCCGAGCGCCTGCGCGCTGAGCATCGGGTCCATGCCGCAGAGGTCGAGATAGGTCGGCAGGTGGGTGGTGAGGAAGACCAGCTGCATGCCGCAGACGAAATAGGCCATCGCCATCACGACGAAGGACGGGGTGCGCAGCGCGACCTTTGCCGCTGCCTTCGCGCCGAGCTTGTCGGTGGTGGTGGGCGGCGTGGCATCGGGCACGGTATCCACCTTGCCGGCGTACCAGGCGGACGGCAGCATCACCAGGCCGAGCACGACGAAGCCGGCGACCCCGATCCGCCAGTCCCATGCCTGGGCGAGCACCTGGCCCATGGGGGCGGCGACCATGGCGCCCAGGGAGCCCGCGGCCGACACGATGCCGAGCACGGTGCTGCGCACCGCCGCCGAGACCGGCTTGGCCGAGACGGCCATCGTGATCGCGGGGCCGGTGGCGGCCATCGAGGCGCCGATCGCGATGCCCGCGCCGACCAGCACGGCGATGAAGCCCTGCGCGAGCATCAGCATGACCAGGCCGACGAGGTACAGCACCGCGCCGCCGATCATCAGGCGGCGATAGCCGATTCGATCGGCCCAGGCGCCGGCGAAAGGCTGGAACAAGCCCCATGCGAGGTTCTGGATCGCTATCGCGAGCGTGAACTGGCCCACCGAGATGCCGATGTCCTGGGTCAGCGGCGGTATGAAGATGCCCAGGCTCTGGCGCAGCCCCATGGACAGCGTCAGCAGCATCGAGGCGCCGATGAGGATCGGCAGGATGGGGCGCAACGCGCGCAGGTCGTTCATCGAGACTGTCTCTCCGGGGCGCATCGGACCACGCTTGCGGCAATCCGGCGCATGGGTAAACCGATCGGTTTACCTCGGTCGGCATGCTAGCACCGTTCGGGCGGCCGTGCAGGCGGGCGCCGGGATGCTCAGCGAAAGTCGCGCGAGCGTGTGGCGAGCCGGCCGAGCAGGGCGCTGTGGTCGACGATCCGCCGGGCGACCAGATGGCGGACCTGCCCGCTGGCGGCGTCGCATTGCCAGATGCCGTAGACGGTCATGAGGCGGGCGCCGAGCACCGCCGCGCGATAGCGCTCGACGAGATCGGGCCACACGATGATGTTGACCTGGCCGGTGTCGTCCTCGAGGGTCACGAAGACCACGCCCTTCGCGGTTCCGGGGCGTTGCCGGTGGGTGACCAGGCCGCTCGCGCGGGCCGGCCGGCCGTTGCGATATCCGGCCAGCTCGCTTGCGGGGCGCACGCCGAAGCGATCGAGATGGCGGCGCAGCAGGCTGACCGGATGGGCGCCCATCGGGATGCCCAGGGCCTGGTAGTCGGCGATGGTTTCCTCGCCGATGCCGGGCTCGGGCAGCGGGGTGGGCGCTTCGTCGAAGCGGGCCGGCTCGAGCAGGGCCGGCAGCCCGGCGAGGCCGGCGCTCTCCCAGTGGGCCTGGGCCCGGTGGCCGGCGAGCCGGCGCAAGGCATCGGCACGCGCCAGCGCCTGCAGGTCGCGGGTGTCGAGCCGCGCTTCCCGGGCGAGATCCTCGACGCTGTCGAAGGTGCGAAGTCGGCCTCGCGCCTCGAGCAGGCGTTCGATGCCCGCGGCCGACAGGCCGCGCACCCGGTCGAGGCCGAGCCGGACCGCCGGTTGCGGACGCCGGTCGACGCCCTTGTCGATCGATGCGGCGATTCCCCTCGCCATGGTGTCGTCGCGTTCCTCGAGGGTGCTGCCCGCTTCGCTCGCCAGCACGTCGACGCCGCGGACTTCGACGCCGTGCTCGCGCGCATCGCGCACCAGCTGCGCCGGCGCATAGAAGCCCATCGGCTGGCTGTCGA
>Ga0172382_10006441_pt1 | contig 17045 bp, 14 predicted proteins | sample Leawel138RmetaG_FD_122245 | JGI IMG/M metagenome (GOLD analysis project Ga0172382, IMG submission 122245) | Leachate microbial communities from a municipal landfill in Southern Ontario, Canada - Leachate well 138R metaG | ecosystem: Engineered > Solid waste > Landfill > Unclassified | place...
GGGTAGCGGAAATGCCACATGGAGCCCTGTTCTTCCTCATTCAGCACCTCCAGGTCGGAGATGGCGGTGTTGAATGTCGGGTCCCAGTTCACCAGGCGCTTGCCGCGATAGATCAAACCCTCGTCGTAGAGGCGCACGAACACTTCCTGCACCGCCTTCGACAGCCCCGGGTCCATGGTGAAGCGCTCCCGGGACCAGTCCACGGAGGAGCCCAGGCGGCGGATCTGGCGGGTGATATTGCCGCCGGATTCCGCCTTCCATTGCCAGACGTTTTCGAGAAATTTCTCCCGGCCCAAATCGTGGCGGCTGACCCCTTCGGCCCCCAGCTGGCGCTCCACCACCATCTGGGTGGCGATGCCGGCGTGGTCGGTGCCCATCTGCCACAGGGTGTTGTGGCCCTGCATGCGGTGGTAGCGGATCAGGCAGTCCATGATGGCGTTGTTGAAGCCGTGACCCATGTGCAGGCTGCCGGTGACGTTGGGCGGCGGGATCATGATGCAGTAGGGGTCGCCACTGCCAGACGGCTTGAAGTAGCCGCTGGCTTCCCAGCGCCGGTACCAGTCCTGTTCGATGGCCTGGGGATTGAAGGTCTTGTCCATGGATGCAGTGCCTTTGCGGCCGCAAGGATTGCGGCGGTGGTGAAAATCAAAGGCGGAAATTATACGTGCTGGCGGCCCGGGTCACCAGCAATGTGCCAGGGTTCAGCTGGGGCGGATGCTCAGGCCTGGGCGAGGCGGGGCAGCTCGGACTCGACGATAATGTCGGTGAGAATGGGCAGGTCGAGAATGCTGTTGTGGCCGCCGGCAGTGGTGGCGGCCTTGCGATAGTCGCCGACATTCACCACCACGGCCCCGGCGGCTGGGTCAATGCTGGAAAGGGGGGCTGGCCTGCGCTCTGACATGGGTGAAACTGCTCCCGGCGGTTTGTTGATCACCGTCCAAGGATAACCCCGGGGCCACAAAAGGCGAGGCCCGGGGCTCCCCCGGGCGACGAAGTGACGCTGTTGGCGGACGAACCCGCGGTCTGGTTGGCCGCCTAGGTCCGCCGGTTTTGGCTGTCACCGGCCCAGTTGGGCAAGGTAGTCCACCAGCAATGCCACCGGGCGGCCGGTGGCGCCCTTCTGGGCCCCTGAGTTCCAGGCGGTGCCGGCAATGTCCAGGTGGGCCCAGGGGTAGTTCTTGGTAAACCGGGCCAGGAAGCAGGCCGCGGTGATGCTGCCGGCATTGCGGCCCCCCACATTGGCCATGTCGGCAAAATTGCTTTTCAGCTGCTGGTCGTACTCTTCCCCGATGGGCAGCTGCCAGGCCCGGTCGCCGCTGGCTTCGCCGGCCGCCAGCAGGGCCTTGGCCAGGTCGTCGTCATTGCTGAACAGGCCGGAGACCTGGTTGCCCAGGGCCACCACACAGGCGCCGGTGAGGGTGGCGATATCGATCACGGCGCTGGGCTTGTAGCGCTCCACATAGGTGAGGGCGTCGCACAGGATCAACCGGCCCTCGGCATCGGTGTTGAGAATTTCGATGGTTTGGCCGCTCATGGAGGTGACGATATCCCCCGGCTTGGTGGCCTTGCCGCTGGGCATGTTCTCCACCGCGGGAATCACCCCCACCAGGTGGATGGGCAGGTCGAGGGCGGCGACGGCCTTGAAGACCCCCAGCACGCTGGCGGCGCCACACATATCGTATTTCATCTCGTCCATGCCGGCCCCCGGCTTGAGGCTGATGCCGCCGCTGTCGAAGGTGACGCCCTTGCCCACCAGCACCACGGGCTTGCCGGCCTTTGGGCTGCCCTTGTAGTCGAGGATGATAAAGGCCGCCGGGGTTTCGGTGCCCTCGGTCACCGACAGCAGGGAGCCCATCTTGAGGGCTTTCATTTGCGCTTCGCCGAGAACCTTGGCGGTGATCTTGGTGGCGGACTTGGCCAGGCCGCGGGCCGCGGTGGCCAGGTCGCTGGGGGTGCACAGGTTGGCGGGGGTGTCCCCCAGCTCCCGCGCCAGGTTGACGCCCTCGCCGATCGCCAGGCCCGCGGCCAGGCTGTCGCCGAGGGCCTTGGCGGTCGCCGGGGTGGCCAGCAGCTCCACCTTGGCCAGCTTGGCCCGCTCGGGCTTCTGCGACTTGCACTGGTCGAACAGGTACAGGCCCTCGACGATCTTCTTGGCCAGTTCCCTGGCACCCCAGTGGCTGTCCCTGCCGTCCGGCGCCAGCGTGTCCAGGCACAGGGCGGCGGATTTCACCGGCAGGGCCACCAGGGTGCTGGCGATTTTTGCCGCCAGCTTGCTGAACTGGGGGGCCTTGAGGGGTTTGTCGCCGAGGCTCACCACCACCAGGCGCTTGGCGCCGAGCCCCGCCGGCTGGTAGCAGGTGACGGTGTTGAGGAACTTGCTCAGCTCGCCATCCTTGACCGCGGCGCTGATCAGGGCGCCGGTGGCGGCGTCGAGATCCGCCGCCAGCTTGCCGAGGTCCCCCTTGGCGGGAACAGCCACCACCAGGCAGTCGGTTTTCAGGGTGAGGGGGTTGAATGCACGGGCTTTGAATTCCATGGGCTACTCTCAAGACTTTGCCGGTTAATTCCGGGATAATGGCTGGCGGTTCGCCGCGGCCCAGCGCCGGTGGCGACCACTGATTCTAAGCGATGGGCCCGGTGAGACCAAGGGTTGCCAGGTTCCCGGCAGTGGATTACAGAGATTTTTCCTTGATAATTTTTCGCTATCTCGCAGGCAGCGTACTGTCCAATACCCTGGGGGTCACCGCCATTTTGATGCTGGTGGTGGTCAGCAGTCGCTTCGTCAAATACCTGGCGGAGGCGGCCACCGGCAAGCTGGACGCCAGCGTGCTGTTTGCCGTCATCGCCTTCCGCCTGCCGGGCTTTCTCGAACTGGTGCTGCCCCTGGCGTTTTTTCTCTCGGTGTTGCTGGCCTACGGGCAACTCTATGTGGAGAGTGAAATGACAGTGCTCCACGCCTGCGGCCTGAGCCAAAAAAAGCTTATTTTCCACACCCTGGCGGTGGCGGCCCTGGTGGCATCCATTGTCGCCAGCCTCAGCCTGGTGGTCAGCCCTTCGGGGTTTGTCCGGGTTCAGGAGCTGTTCACGGTACAGATGCAGCGCGGCGAGCTGGAGAGCCTGACCCCGGGGCGCTTCTACAATCTGCAGGAGGGCAAGGGCGTCACCTACGCCGAGGAGATCAGCGCCGACGGCCGCCTCGGCGAGGTGTTTCTCGCCCAGGTGTCCGGGGAGGACGAGAGCGCCAGGGGGATGGCCATCGTGGTTGCCCGGGAGGGGTTCTCCAGCAAGTCCGACGCCACCGGTGAGCGCTACCTGGTGCTGGAGGAAGGCCGCCGCATCCAGGGTATTCCCGGCCGCGGGGATTTCCAGATCACCAGCTTCGACGTCTACGGCCAGCGCCTGGCCAGCATCAAGCCCTCCGACCTCTACCAGGACATCGACGCGGTGTCCTCATCCACCCTGCTGGGTTCGGATCGGGGGGACTATCGGGCCGCCCTGCAGTGGCGGCTGTCGCTGCCGGTGCTGGTGATGGTGGTGGCGCTGATGGCGGTGCCCCTGAGCAGAACCAATCCCCGCCAGGGCCGGTTCGCCAGAATCCTGCCGGCGGTGCTGCTGTATGTGATTTATCTGCTGGCCCTCAATGCCGCCCGGGGCGCGGTGGAAGAGGGTGCGGCCCTGGGTTCCCTGGCGATGGCTGGGGTTCATGCGGTATTTTTGGGCATCGCCCTGGTGCTGGTGGTGATCAACAGTGGCTGGCGGCCACCCTGGCGCCGCCCGCGGCTGGCGGTGGCGCCATGAGGACCCTGGCCCGCTATATTTCCGTCACCGTGCTGATGGCCATTCTCGGCGTACTGATGGTGGTGGTTGCCCTGGATGTGATGGCCGCCATCATCGATGAGGTGGGGGACATCCGCGGCGACTACACCTTTGCCGAGGTGCTGGTGTATGTGGCCACCACCCTCCCGGGACGGGTCTACCAGAACCTGCCGTTTTCCGCCCTGATCGGCTGCCTGGTGGGGCTCGGCCTGTTGGCCAGCAACAGCGAGCTGGTGGTGATGCGCGCGGCGGGGATTTCCCTGTTGCAGATCGTCGCCGTGGTGCTGCGCCCGGTGCTGCTGTTGATCGTGGTGGCCGGGGTGCTGGGGGAGTACGCCGTGCCCTACACCGACCAGTATGCGGAGGGGCGCCGGGCGATGCTGCTGGGCAAGCAGGACCGGCTGGCCACCAGCGGCCTGTGGAACCGGGAGGACAACGAGTTTATCCATGTCGGGGTGGTGTTCCCCAATGGTGAGCTGGTGGGGGTTACCCGCTACCAGTTCGATCCCGCGGGGGAACTCAGAGAGGCGAGTTTTTCCGCCACCGCCCGCTATCAGGGCACCCGCTGGCTGGAGGAAGAGGGTGCCCTGACCCGCTTCGCCGAGGGCGCCACCAGCACCGAGACTTTCGCCTCCCGGGAGTGGGTGTCGACCCTGACCCCGGGACTGTTGCGGTTGGTGTCCATGGAGCCCGCCTCGCTGCCCATCTCCGACCTGTACTCCTACGCCAGGTATCTGGAGCGGCAGGGCCAGGCGGCGGGCCGGCACTGGCTGGCGTTCTGGAACAAGACCCTGCAGCCCCTCACCACCCTGTCTCTGGTGATGATCGCGGTGTCCTTTATTTTCGGGCCGTTGCGGGAATCCACCACAGGGTTCAGGATCTTTGCCGGGGTGGTGACCGGGATTGTCTTCAGCACCAGCCAGGATCTGCTGGGGCCGGCCAGCCTGGTGTACGGTTTCTCCGCCTTCTGGGCGGTGCTGGTACCCATTGTGATCAGTGTGGTGGCGGGCTTGCTGTTGTTGCGGCGGGCGGGGTAAGGGGTGCTTCGCGGCCCGCACTGAACCCCTGTATCATTATTAAAATAAGCGTTTATTTATTTCTGTCAGCAGTTTCCACAATCCTCAAGGGGGATCATGACCATGGACTACACCCGACTCGGCCATTCTGGCCTACAGGTTTCCAGGCTCTGTTTTGGCGCCATGACCTTTGGCGATGCCAGAGGTCTGCCAGGTATCACAGGTGTCGATCAGGCCCTGGCCGCCGAGATGGTGGCCGCGGCCCTGGATGCGGGCATCAATTTCTTCGATACCGCGGATGCCTACAGCAACGGGGTTTCCGAGCAAATGCTCGGCAAGTTGCTGGCCTCCCAGCGGCGGGACCTGGTGATCGCCACCAAGGTGGGCTTTCCCACCGGCTCGGCCAAAACCCGCCGCGGCCTGTCCCGCCGCCATATCCTGGCCAGTTGCGACACCAGCCTGAAGAACCTGGGCACCGACTATATCGACCTCTATATCGCCCACCGGGACGACCCCTACACGCCCCTGGAGGAAACCCTGGACGCCTTTGATTCTCTGGTGAAGGCCGGCAAGGTGCGCTACCTGGGGTTTTCCAACTGGTCCGCGTGGCAGAGCGCCAAGGCCCTGCAGTTCCAGCGGGATCACAACCTGGCAACCTTTATCAACGGCCAGATGTACTACTCCCTGGTGGGCAGGGAGGTGGAGCACGAGGTGCTGCCGTTTTTCGTTGCCGAAGGGGTGGGCATGACGGTGTGGAGTCCCCTTGCCGGGGGCTACCTGAGCGGCAAGTACACCTCCGCCAGGCTGGCGGAGGACAAGGGCCGGCTGCAGACCTTCGACTTCCCCCCCATCGACCGGGACCTGGGGGCGCGGTTGATCGCCACAATGGAAGCCCTGGCCCCACGTCTGGATATGAGTCTGAGTCAAATCGCCATTGCCTGGCTGCTGGCCAAGACGGGGGTGGACAGCGTGTTGATTGGCGCCACCAAGCTTCATCAGCTGGCGGACAACCTCAAGGCCGGGGCCCGGCCGCTGCCGGCGGAGGTTGTCGAGGAGCTGGACCAGTTGAGCGCCATTCCCGCCATCTATCCCAACTGGTACCAGAAGTTGTTTTGAACGATTCGCTGCAGGTTGCAGCTGGCAGGCCGGGGCGCCGTGTCCTTTAGCGGGGAAATACCGGAATCCCGTCCGCGGTTGCGCATTTCGATAACAGAGAGCAGGAGAACCCATGTCCCAACAGACCTTTAGAGCCATTGCCGCCGATGTCCTCGGCCCGCCGGACAACTACGAGATCCGCGAATTTCCCATGCCCGAACCCGGCGCCCATCAGGTGCTGGTGAAAATTGCCGCCGCGGGCATCGGCTATGCCGATGAGCTGATGGCCAGGGGCGGCTACCAGTTGACGCCCCCCACGCCCTTTGTTCCCGGCTCCGAGTTCGCCGGTGTGGTGGCGGCCGCAGGTGCGGCGGTAACCCGCTTCAAACCCGGCGACCGGGTTTGCGGCCACAACATGGGCCACACCCTGGCGGAATTTGTGGCCGCCGAAGAGGCCAATCTGTGGCCCCTGCCGGACACCCTCAGCTTTGCCGCTGGGGCCTCCTTCCTGGTCAATTATCAGACCTCTCTCTACGCCCTCAAGCAGCGGGGGCAACTCGCTCCCGGAGAAACCCTGCTGGTGCTCGGCGCCGCCGGTGGTGTGGGCTGTGCCGCGGTGCAACTGGGCAAGGTGATGGGTGCCACGGTGATCGCCGCTGCCTCGTCGGAGGGCAAGCGCAACTTTGCCCTGAGTATCGGCGCCGACCACGCGGTGGATTACACCAAGGCCGACTGGCGCACGGACCTCAAGCAGCTCACCGGGGGCCGGGGGGTGGATGTGGTCTACGACCCCGTGGGTGGCGACTCCTTCGAGGCCGCCTTCCGCAGCCTGGCCTGGCGCGGCCGCCACCTGGTGATCGGCTTCGTCGGCGGCCCCATCCCCAAGCTGCCGGCCAATCTCCCCCTGCTCAAGGGCGCGTCCCTGGTGGGGGTGGATATCCGCCAGTTTGGCATCTTCGAGCCCGAGGAATCCGCCAGCAATACCGACCTGTTGTGGCAGATGCTCAGTGAGGGCAGGATCGACCCGCCCACCGGGCCGCAGTTTCCCTTTCCCCAGTTCCGCGAAGCCATGGCTATGGCCGCCAGTGGCAAGGCCATGGGCAAGGTGGTGTTGATTGTCGGGGAGGAGGGCTGATGGCAGCGGCGACCCCACAACAGGGACAGGCACTGTTCGGCGCCACGCTGCTCAGCGGCAAGACGGCGCTGTTGCTGGGCTCCACCTCCGGCATTGCCCTGCGGGCCGCCGAGGGCATGGCGGGGGCCGGCGCGGCGAGGGTTATCCTCAATGGTCGGGATCCGCAGGCGGGGGCCAGGGAGCGGGCCCGGCTGCAGGCGCTGTACCCCGACACCGAGGTGCTGTTTTTGCCGGGCAGTTATCTGGATTCGGTGGCCCTCGACGGCATTTTCACCGAGGTGGAAGATTTGGCGGGCGGCCTGGATATTCTGGTGCACACCTGTGGCACCGGCGCTGCGGACAACGCCTCCGGCCCCAAGCCCTTTGTCGACACCGACCCCGCCTACTGGCTGCAGGCCACCCAGGGTATCTTCCTCAGCCTGTTGCACAGTTGCCGCAGGGCAATACCCCTGATGCAGCGGCGGGGAGGGGGCGCCATCGTCGATATCACCTCCGACGCGGCCAGGCTGGCGACACCCGGGGAGGCGGTGCTGGGGGGGCTGCTGGCGGCCAACAATATGTTTCTCAAGGGCATTGCCCTGGAACACGGCCGGGACCGCATCCGCGCCAATGTGGTCACCCCCTCCATCACCACGGATACCCGCAATTACGATATCGTGATGTCCGGCGGGTTTTCGAAGAAGCTGTTTGAAAAGGCCGAAAGGCGTGCCCGCCTGGGGGTGGCGTCGGCCACCGACGTGGCCAACACCGTGGTCTTCCTGGCGTCGCCCCTGGCCTCCCATATGACCGGCCAGGTGATCAGCGTCAACGGCGGTATATCGGTGGCCTAGGGGGCGATACCCACAGCTATCAGCTCAGCCCACCGGCAATCATCACCCTCGAGATTGCCGGTGCCATAAAGGTCGCCCCACTACAGGTACTCACTCAGTGGCGGGCAGCTGCACACCAGGTTGCGGTCGCCGTAGACGTTGTCGACGCGATTCACCGCGGGCCACACCTTGTGGTGTCTGAGCCAGGGCGCAGGGCGCGCCGCCGTCTCCCGTGAGTAGGGCCGGTCCCAGGTTTCCACCAGCACATCGTCCTGGGTGTGGGGGGCGTTTACCAGGGGGTTGTTGTCCCCGGGCCAGGTGCCGTCGATAACCTGCTGGATCTCCTGGCGAATGGTGATCATGGCCACCAGGAAGCGCTCCAGCTCCTCCTGGGACTCGCTCTCGGTGGGCTCGATCATCAGGGTCCCCGCCACCGGGAAGGACATGGTGGGGGCGTGAAAGCCGAAGTCCATCAGGCGCTTGGCGATGTCCTCCTCGGAAATGCCGCTCTCTTCCTTCAACTGGCGCAGATCGATAATGCACTCGTGGGCCACCAGGCCGCTGCGCCCGGTATAGAGCACCGGGTAGTGGGGGTCGAGCTTTTTCGCCAGGTAGTTGGCGCTGAGGATGGCCACCTGGGTGGCCCGCTGCAGGCCCTCGGCGCCCATCATCTTGATATACATCCAGGAGATGGGCAGGATCGAGGCGGAGCCCCAGCCCGCCGCGGAGATGGTGCCGTTGGCGGGGTCGGTGCCGGGGACCTGGGTCACCGGGTGCCCGGGGAGAAAGGGCGCCAGGTGTGCCTTGACCCCGATGGGGCCCACCCCGGGGCCGCCGCCGCCGTGGGGAATGCAGAAGGTCTTGTGGAGGTTGAGGTGGGAGACATCGCTGCCGAACTTGCCGGGCTCGGCGATGCCCACCAGGGCGTTGAGGTTGGCGCCGTCCATATAGACCTGGCCGCCGCAGTCGTGGATCAGCTTGCAGATGTCCACAACCCCTTCCTCGAACACCCCGTGGGTGGAGGGGTAGGTAATCATCAGCGCCGCCAGCCGCTCCCGGTGTTGCTCCGCCTTGGCCCGCAGGTCGCCGGCGTCGATATTGCCGTCGCTGTCGCACTTCACCACCACCACCTGCATGCCCACCATCTGGGCGCTGGCAGGGTTGGTGCCGTGGGCGGAGGAGGGAATCAGGCAGATGTCCCGATGGCCGTCCCCCCGGGACTGGTGGTACTTCTTGATGGCCACCAGGCCCGCGTACTCCCCCTGGGAGCCGGCGTTGGGTTGCAGGGAAATGGCATCGTAGCCGGTGCAGGCGGCAAGCATGGCCTGCAACTCGGCAAACAGCTGGTGATACCCCCGGGCCTGGTCGGCGGGGGCGAAGGGGTGCAGGTTGGCAAACTCCGGCCAGGTGATGGGAATCATCTCCGCGGTGGCATTGAGCTTCATGGTGCAGGAGCCCAGAGGGATCATGCTGTGGTTGAGGGCGATGTCCCTGGCTTCCAGCTGTTTGAGATAGCGCAGCATCTCGGTTTCGCTGTGGTGGGTGTTGAACACCGGGTGGCTGAGGAAGTCCGTGTCCCGGCGGTAGGCGGCGGGAATGCCCGAGGCTGCGGCGGCGTCGCAGTCCACCGGCTCGCCGCCGAAGATGGCCAGCAACTGGTTGACCAGTTCCGGGGTGCTGGTTTCATTGAGGCTGATGCCCAGGGTCGCATCGTCGACGGTTCTCAGGTTGATCCCCGCCGCCAGGGCCAGGCCGTAGAGCTCAGCGGTGCGCGGGCCGGTGTCGACGCTGAGGGTGTCGAACCAGGAGTCGTGGCGCAGGGCATAGCCCGCGGCTTGCAGTCCGGCGCCGAGGTTGTTGGTCAGCACATGCACCCGGCGGGCGATTTTCTCCAGACCCTTGGGGCCGTGGTAGATGGCATAAAAGGCGCTGATCAGGGCCAGCAGCACCTGGGAGGTACAGATATTGGAGTTGGCCTTCTCCCGGCGGATGTGCTGCTCCCGGGTCTGCATGGCCATGCGCAGGGCGGTCTTGCCCCTGCTGTCCACGGACACGCCGATGATGCGCCCCGGGGCGGAGCGCTTGTAGTCGTCGCGAAAGGCGAAGAAGCCGGCGTGGGGGCCGCCAAACCCCATGGGCACCCCGAAGCGCTGGTTGCTGCCGATCACGATATCCGCCCCCAGGGCGCCGGGGGCCTTCAGCAACACCAGGCTGAGGAGGTCGGCGGCGATCACCGCCAGGGCGTCCATGCTGTGGAGCTGGTGGATGGCGGCGGCGATATCGGCGATGTCACCGGTGGAGCCGGGGTACTGTAGCAAGCCGCCGAAGACCCGGTGGTTGGCCAGTTCGCCAGCGCCGCCGACAAGGATGTCGAAGCCATAGTGCTCGGCTCGGGTACGCACCACCGCCAGGGTCTGGGGGTGGCAGTCCTGGTGGACAAAAAACAGGTTGCTGGTGTTTTTGCGCTGCTGGCGCCTGGCCATGGCCATGGCCTCCGCCGCCGCGGTACCCTCGTCGAGCATGGAGGCATTGGCCATCTCCATCCCGGTGAGGTCGCAGATCATCTGCTGGAAATTGAGCAGGCCCTCCAGGCGGCCCTGGGCGATTTCCGGCTGATAGGGGGTATAGGCGGTGTACCAGCCGGGGTTTTCCAGCACATTGCGCAGGATCACCTTGGGGGTAAGGGTGGGGTGGTAGCCCATGCCGATCAGCGAGGTGTTCAGCCGGTTCTCGCTGGCGATGGCCCTGAGGGCCTCCAGGGCCTGCTGCTCGGCCATGGGGGGGGCGAGATCCAGGGTGTCCCCCTTGAGAATGCTGCCAGGGGTGACCTTGGCCACCAGCTCAGCCAGTGACCCGATGCCCAGTTCCGCGAGCATGGCGCGAATTTGCTCCTGGTCGGGGCCGATGTGGCGGTGAATAAAGTCATCCTGACCCAGGAGTTCCTGAATACCCTTGGCACCTGACATATGGTTTCCTGTAGCAATTGCTGGGGCGAATGGGGTCGCCGGGAAGGACGGCAAGTTTAACAACCGCGGCCGACATCGCCAAATGAAAAGCGGCGCAGCCAGGGGGGGCACGCCCCGCCGTTGCGCTGCGCGCCACCGCGGTTGCGGCGGTCACGGGGTTCGGGCCATGATATCGCCATGACCGAGACCATTCCCCTCGCCGACCTGCTGGCGGAAATCCGCAACTGCAATCTGTGTGCTGACTTGCCCCTGGGTCCAAACCCCGTGGTCAGGGCCGGCGCCGCGGCGACAATACTCATCGTCGGCCAGGCCCCGGGAACCCGGGTTCACGCCACCGGCATTCCCTGGAATGATCCCAGTGGCGACCGCCTGCGGCTGTGGCTGGGTATTGACCGGGACACCTTCTACGACCCGGACAAAATCGCCATTGTGCCCATGGGTTTTTGCTATCCCGGCAGGGGAAAATCCGGCGACCTGCCGCCCCGGGGGGAGTGCGCCCCCCACTGGCATCGGCCAATAATGTCCCGCCTTGACAACATCGCCCTCACCCTGCTGATCGGCCAGTACGCCCAGCGCTACTACCTTGGGGATTTGTTTACCACGGTCACCGAGACGGTTAGCAATGCCGCGGCCGTGCCTGCCCCCTACTTTCCCCTGGTCCACCCGTCGCCCCGCAATCAGCTGTGGCTGAAGAGGAACCCCTGGTTTGAGGAGGACGTCGTTCCCGAGCTGCGGCGGCGGGTGGTGGCGGCCCTGGCCTGAGTGGGGCAGGGTGCCGGATCAGCCGCCGTTTTGCGCCAGGTGGGCGCGGTGCAGGGTGCTGATCATCTGATCCTCGGCGGCAAAGCGCTGGACCAGGCCTTCGGCAAGCTCCGACAGGTCATCGGCAAAACTGTTGAGCGGCGCCGCGGCGTCGTACTTTTCATCGAAGTCCAGGGCGCTCTGGGTGCTCTGGTCGATGGTCTTGAGGAGTTTCTCCGCCGCGGCGACGGCGGCGGTGTCTTCAAATTCCGTCCCTTCCTCCAGCAGGCGCTGGTAGAACTCGAAGTGGCCGGCGGATACATAGTCGATCAGCAGGGAGAGAAAATCCTGGATCCGGGCGGGACTGCCGTTTCCCGACAGGTCCCGGTCACTGGCGAATTCGCTGAGCTTGACGATCAGTTGATGGCGCTCATCCAGCCAGCGGTCGATGGCGTTGTCAAAACCCTTCCATTTGGCGATGGCGTCGGTTGATCGTTTTAACATCTGGAGTTCCTTACAGCTGGTGTGGGCAAAGGGATAGGGAGCTGGGCGGAGACGGCCGGCCAGTGGCGGCCTCCCGCCGGCGCGGAGCTGGCACAGGGTTCGCCGGTCACGGCTGGGCGTCGAGGATGGTGACCAGGCTGTCCAGGTGGCGCACCGCCTCCTGGCCCAGGGCGGTGAGGTAGCCGCCGTCCGGCAGCGAGGTCAACCCCTTGTCGTGGAGGCGCCGCGCAGCGGCTATGGCGTCCGGGTCGGCATCGTGGTGAACCTTGATGCCCTCCAGGGTGGAGGCGGGGTTGAACAGCGCCAGGATGCTGATTTCGTCGACAAGGAATTTGGCAAGGGCCATGGTGAAGTGCCTGTAATAATTGGTGTGGGGCTACTGTAAACCGAAGCGCGGCGATCCGCCAAAGGATTTTGCCGTCCCGGGGGAGGCGTCGGGGCTGGATGGGCCAGGCGGGCGGTGGTCCACTCAGTTCTCCGCGTCACTGCCCGCTGCGCGCCAGCGGGCGATATAGCTGGCCAGGAGCTCGCTGGTATTCAGCTCCGCCCCCAGCGCCGCCATGGCGCCGAACACCCCGCTGAGCTTGCGGGTGATCAGGGCAAACTCCCGGGGCGGGACGCTGAAGTCCCGGTCCAGGGCCGAGGTGGCGCCGAGCCTGGCGGCACGCTTGACCAAATTGGCTTTGGCCCAGCAATACTCGCCCCTGGCGTTGACGGCATCCCTCGGCGTGCTGGCGTCGCCGGGGCGGAAGGGCTCCACCAGCAGGAAGCAGAATTCGGCGAACGTGGTTTTCGATGCCTCCCCCTGGTCGGGGCGAAAACAGCCCAGCTGGTTGAGGCCGGCGGTGGTGGCGGCCAGATCCCGGTCCACCGCGCCGGCAATGGTCTGGCACAGGGCGTCCATCAGCCCGGCGTCGAACTCCCGCACCGCGCCGAAATCCAGCAGCGCCAATTGCGGCACGCCGCTGTCCAGCACCACCAGGTAGTTGCCAAAGTTGGGATCCGTCTGCATCAGCCGCCAGTGAAAGATTTCCTGGAAAAACAGCTCCAGCACTGCCTGGGCAATGGCGTTGCGCTGGGCCTGGGGCAGGGCGGTGACCGTCGGGCTGGTGAACTTGTGGCCGTCCACAAACTCCATCGCCAGCAGGGTTGGGGAGCAGAATTCACCGTAGATCTCGGGGACCAGATAGCGCTGGTCACCCTGTAACAGCTGGCGAATGCGCTGTCCCATGGCCGCCTCCCGGAGATAGTCGATCTCCAGTTTGAGCAAGGTGTGCACTTCCTCCAGGAGCCCCTCCGACTCCCGGTCCCCCCGCAGCCAGCGGGCCATCCTCATCACCCGGACCACGTCGCGGAAGTCGCTGTCGATGGCTTTCGCCATCCCCGGGTACTGGATTTTCAGGCACAGCTCCCGGTTCTCGGGAAGATACACCGCGCTGTGCACCTGGCCCAGAGAGGCCGCCGCCAGGGCGCTGTGGTTGACGGCAAAATCCTTGTAGCGGGGACCCAGGGATGTTTTCAGGGCCCTGTCCATGGTGCTCCAGCGCACCTCGGCGGTGCGGTCGTTGAGGGACTGCAGGGCCTCGGTGATGGGGTCGGGAAGGATATACTGGCCGTAGATGCCGAGCATCTGGCCGATCTTTACATAGGCGCCCTTGAGTTTGCCGAGCTCGGCCACAAAGCGCTCCGCCTCCCGGGCCAGCAGCTCCCGGTTGGCGTCGCGCCGCTGGGCGGGGCTCTTCAACAGGTTGCCGAGCCCCCCGGCGGCGTAGCGGGAACTGCTGCCAAAGCCGGCCATGGACAGGGCCAGGCGGCGCCGGAAGGGGCTTTTCTTGATGCCGGAAATGGTTTTGGCCATGGCAGCTCGAAGGGTGTTGTGCAGAGATGGTCAGCTTAACCCAAATACTGCGCTGCGCCTTCCCAATGGCCGGCAAAAATGCCATAACTGTCGCCTGCCCACTTCCCAGCCGGACCCCATTTGACCGCCATGCCGCCCCCCTGTCCCCTCTGCCAGGCCCCAGACAGCGCCCCTTTTTCCGCCGACCGGCGCCGCGACTACCTCCGCTGCCGGCACTGCCTGTTGGTGTTTACACCCCCCGAGTACCACCTCGACCGGGGCGCGGAAAAGGCCCACTACGACCTCCACCAGAACCGCCCCGACGACCCCGGTTATCGGCAGTTTCTCAATCGCCTGGCGGAACCCCTGGCGTCGCGCTTGACGGCAGGGGCCCGGGGGCTGGATTTTGGCTCCGGACCTGGGCCCACCCTGTCGCTGATGCTTGCCGAGCGGGGCTTTGCCACCGCCATTTACGACCCCTACTACGCCGCGGACCCCTCCGTGCTCACCAGCGGTTTCGATTTTGTCACCGCCACCGAGGTGGTGGAGCACCTGGCCCACCCGGGCCGGGAGCTCAACCGCCTGTGGTCCCTGATCAGGCCCGGGGGCTGGCTGGGGTTGATGACCAAGCTGGTGCTGGAGGTGGACGCCTTCGCCCGCTGGCACTACAAGAATGATCCCACCCATATCTGCTTCTTCAGCCGGGAAACCTTTCTCTGGCTCGGCCGCCAGTGGGGTGCCAGTCCAGAATTTGTCGGCAGCGATGTGATCCTGATGCAGAAGGCCGATGGGGATCTGCCGGCGGGTCCCTGAGCAGGCAAATCCCGCCGCCCCATTTGGCGGTTGCATCCGGCAGGCAATGACGGGAAAATTCCCCCCCTTAACCACCCACTCGAGGACCACCCATGTATCAGGGAAACACCCTTAGTCTCCAGCCACTGGGCAACGGCCTGGCGGAACTCAGCTTCGATGCCCAGGGCCGCCCGGTCAATGTCTTCAATCGGGAAACCGTGGCCGAGCTCAAGAGCGCCCTGGATGTGCTGGAGGCCAGCCGCGATATCGTGGGGCTGCTGATCACCAGCGCCAAGGGGGTGTTCGTGGTGGGTGCAGATATCACCGAATTTGCCGGCGCCTTCGCCGGCTGCAAGGAGGATGTGCGCCGCTTTTTGTGGCCCAACAACACCAACTTCAATCGCATCGAGAGCCTGCCGTTCCCGGTGGTGGTTGCGATCAACGGCTTTGCCCTGGGGGGCGGGTTTGAGCTCTGCCTGGCCTGTGATTTCCGCATCATGTCCAGTGCGGCGCGGATCGGCTTCCCGGAAGTGGGCCTGGGGTTGGTGCCGGGTTGGGGGGGCACGGTGCGGGCACCCCGGCTGGCGGACTTCGAGGTGGGTGTGGAGTGGGTGGCCCACGGCGCCCAGCACAAGGCCGACGCCGCCCTCGCAGCCGGCCTGGTGGATTCGGTGTGCGCCCCGGAGGACCTCCGCGAGCAGGCCCTGGTGTGCCTCCACAAGGCGGTGGCCGGGGAGTTGGACAAGGAGGCGGTGCGCGCCCGCAAGACCGGCCCGGTGGCCATCACCCAGAGCGAGCTGGCGGAAGCGGGTCCCCGCCTCAGGGCTGCGGTGGACAAAAAATACGGGCCCCACTACCCCGCCGGGGCCGCCGCCGTGGAGCTGCTGATAGCGGCGGCCTTTATGGCCAGGGACGAAGCCCTGGAGGCGGAGTTTGACACCTTCCACAGCCTGGCCAAGTCCCCCGCGGGGCGGGCGCTGGTGGGCAACTTCACCAATGACGCCTACCTCTCCCAGGTGGCCAAAAAGTACGCCGCCAAGGCGTCCGTCAAAATCGCTGCCTGCGGTGTGCTGGGCGCCGGCATCATGGGCGGCGGCATCGCCTACCAGAACGCCCTCAAGGGTATTCCCAGTGTCATGAAGGACATCAACCAGGGGGCCCTCGACCTGGGCATCGGCGAGGCCAGGGGCCTGCTCTCCCGCCAGGTGTCCCGGGGCGCCATGAGCCAGGACAAGGCGGATGACATCCTCACCCGCATCCAGCCGACCCTGGACTACGACGCCATGGCCAAGGTGGACCTGCTGGTGGAGGCCGTGGTGGAAAAGGAGGCGGTCAAGAAAGCGGTGCTGGCGGAAGTGGAGAAGTTGGTGGCGCCCACCACAGTGCTCGCCTCCAACACCTCATCCATCCTGATTTCCAGCATTGCCACCGCCCTGGAGCGCCCCGAGAACTTCTGCGGCATCCACTTTTTCAATCCGGTGCACGCCATGCAGTTGGTGGAAGTGGTGCGCGGCGAGAAAACCTCCGAGGATACCGTGGCCCGGGCCGTGGCCTATGTGCTGGCCATCGGCAAGAAGCCGGTGGTGGTCAAGGATTGCCCCGGGTTTCTGGTCAATCGCACCCTGTTCCCCTATTTTGCCGGCTTCCATATGCTGGTGCGGGAGGGCGCGGACCTGGAGCGGGTGGACCGGGTAATGGAACAATGGGGCTGGCCCATGGGCCCCGCCTATCTCACCGACGTGGTGGGCATCGATGTCTGTGTCCACGCCGGGGACGTGGTGGCCGCGGGTTTCCCCGACCGCCTGACCCTGGACTACCGCTCCGCCACCCATGTGCTGTTTGCCGCCAATCGCTTTGGCCAAAAGAACGGGCTGGGCTTTTACAAGTACGAGAAAAACGACAAGGGGCGCCTGGCGAAGGTTGCCGATCCCGAGGTCAAGGCCCTGCTGGCAGACCATGTTGCCGCGCCGGTGGTCTTCAGCGACGAGGAAATCGTCGCCCGGATGATGATCCCCATGGCCACCGAGATGGCCCGCTGCCTGGAGGAGGGCATCGCCGGCTCCCCCCAGGAGGCGGACCAGGGCCTGCTGTTCGGCCTCGGCTTCCCCGCCTTCCGCGGCGGCATCTGCCGCTGGATGGATGAACTGGGAATGGCGGAAGTCTGTGCCCTGGCGGACAAATATGCCCATCTGGGCAAGCTGTACGAACCCACCGAAACCATGCGCGCCATGGCCAAGGCGGGCAAAAGTTACTATTGATCACCCGTAAATCGGTAAATAAAAAGGGGCCTTAAGGCCCCTTTTTTGCCTTTGTAGGAGCCCGGTCTCCGGGCGA
>Ga0172382_10006447_pt1 | contig 17035 bp, 14 predicted proteins | sample Leawel138RmetaG_FD_122245 | JGI IMG/M metagenome (GOLD analysis project Ga0172382, IMG submission 122245) | Leachate microbial communities from a municipal landfill in Southern Ontario, Canada - Leachate well 138R metaG | ecosystem: Engineered > Solid waste > Landfill > Unclassified | place...
ACAAAAGGGGGATTAAACTAATCACCCTCGCTTCGGGTCTTGCCTGGGGAGCCTCCCCAACTAGTGCTGACCCCAAGGTGAGGAGTGAAGCCCAAGCTAACGCCAAGACTCAAATTAGATTAGCTGCTTGGTTGGGCTGTTCTACCATCCTCTATCTTCCAGGGATGGTTTCAGCCTGCTTTGTCCCCGACTTTACCCCCCAACCTTATGATAAGGTGTGGCAGTGGGCTAGAGAGGGGGTCTTAGCGGTACTACCCCTTGCTGAAGAGTTGAATGTGAAGTTGGGCATTGAGAATGTGTGGAATCGCTTCCTATTGGGACCGGTTGAGATGGCTCAGTTTATCGACTCTTTTGAGAGCGATTTTGTCGGGTCCTACTTTGATGTTGGTAACGTGATGCTCTACGGTCACCCCGAGCACTGGATTAAGATTCTTGGTAAGCGGATTTTTGCCGTCCATGCCAAAGATTTTAGGGTCAACGTTGGTAACTTAGATGGATTTGTCGACCTATTGGCGGGGGATGTTAACTATCCAGTGGTGATGGAGACTCTACGCGAAGTTGGGTACGATGGACCATTAACCGCTGAATATGTTCCAGGAACTTTGGGTGCTGCTGAAAAGGCGATAGCATCACTTAAGCTTATTGAAAAGATGTAAGGGAGGCGAATATGGTACGTGTAGCTCTAGTGGGATTAGGATTTATGGGGAGGATGCACCTCAGCATTTATGGGAATATTAAGGGGGTTGAGATTACCGCCCTGTGTGATGCTCGAGAAGAGGGACTTGATCTCTCTAAAGCGGGGGGTGGCAATATTGCTGTGGGAGAGATGACTACCGACCTCTCCAAAGTGAAGAAGTTCACCAATTACGAAGAGATGTTACAGGCAGGGGGGTTCGACTATGTCGACCTGTGCGTCCCCACCTATCTCCACAAAGATTTCTCCGTTCAAGCTTTGAGAGCTGGCTACGATGTCTTCTGTGAAAAGCCGATGGCCCTCTCAACTAGCGACGCTGAAGAGATGATTAGGGTCGCTGATGAGACTGGTAAACTTCTCACTGTTGGTCAGTGTCTCAGATTCTGGCCAATGTATGTGAAAGTTAAAGAGCTCATCGATTCCAAGAAGTATGGTGAGGTTATTAGTGCTGAGTTCTCCCGCTACTCTCCCTATCCAACGTGGAGTACCAACGACTGGATGTTGAAAGGGGAGTTATCAGGTAGTGCCGCTGTCGACCTCCATGTCCACGATGTCGATATTATCCACTTCTATTTTGGCAAACCACGCAGTGTCACCTCATCGGGTGTTGAAGCCCCCGGGGGAGGGTATGGCCACATCTCCACAATCTATGAATACCCGGGAATGACGGTAACATCGGTTGGTAACTGGCTCTGTGCCGACAACTTCCCCCTCATCATGCGCGCCTTGATTGTCTTTGAGAAGGGGGTTATCAACTTAGATACTTCTCAAAAAGATCCCCTAGTAATCTTCGAAGGGAAGAAGAGAACCGTTTTCAAACTCGATGAGCGTGATGGGTACTACTTTGAGTTGGTCTCATTTGTAGAAAACGTAAAAACCCGCACTGCCCCCGAGGTAGTGACAGCTGCCACAGCAAAAGAGTCGCTCAACACTGTCATGACTGAGATAAAATCGGCCTATAAAGGGAAGCGGGTTAAAGTAAAATAGGGGAGATATAAAGAGGGAGGGGATAACTATCCCCTCTACTTTTATTCGAGGTAGAAGACACTCTTAATAAAGCCTTCACCCCTCACAATCGAATCTTCCATACACTTCTTAATCTCTTCAGCCCTATATTTATGACTTATTAAGTAGGATAGATCAAAGATACCCCGTTTTAACAACTCAATGGTCATGGGCCAGTAGCGCTCATAGCTCCTCCCTTCATCAATTGCGGGGGAGGTATGGATTAATTGCTGACCTCTGAGGTGACCCAGTTTAAAGTCAACTGTACGAGTTTTGCGGTGCCATCCAAAGAGATAGATAAAGCCAGCCATACCACTGTGCTCGATTGCTAAATCTAACCCTGCTTGGGAACCGCTACACTCTATAACGACATCAAAATAGCCGGTAGGGAGGCTCTTAAAATATTCCTCCCCCTCTCCACTACCACTTAAAACTGTATGATAAGCACCTGCTCGCTTTGCTAAGTCGAGGTTTGAAGGTTTGAGATCGGCAACTACAAAATCAGCCATTGGATAGCCGGCAATCAGTTGGATCATTAACAAACCCATAAAACCAGCTCCAATTACTAATACTTTGGCTCCCGGCTTTATCACCATATAAGAGACAGCATTAACGATTGATGCGGGAGGTTCCACCACCCAATTGGCAGGATCTCCTAAGTCATCTGGCAATTTCCAAGCAACATTAGCTGGTCCTATCACTTTGCGACTCCACTGACCCATGTACCAACAGCAACTAGCGTAGTCGCCCTCTTTTAGGTGGGTGACCCCCTTGCCTACCCGAGTAACGCGGTGTACCGCCTCATGGCCGGGGACCATAGGGTAGCGAGGGTGGGTGAGGTCTCCCAAATAGAGTGAAACTTCGTGTGTACAAACAGCACCCAAAACAGCTTCAGTTTCAATCTCTCCCTCACCGGGGTCGCCTATTTGACGTGTCACCACTTTTGTCCCATGTGCAATTTCTTCTTCTAGGGTTGGTTTATAGACATCGCTGGGCTGAATTTCACGATAGGAGATCTCTCCGATGCGCTCTAAAATAACTGATTTAATCATTCTAATCCCCCATATTAAAACGCGGAGGAACCCCTCCGCGTTTAAAAGATGCATTGGCGTTACAGCCAACTCTTAGTCAAAATACCAGCTTTGGGCATTCATCATAAAGTCAGCAGCTTGTTTAGCACTATAATTGTCAACTAGCAATTTGTATACTGCTTCACCAATAGCTGCGGTGTAATCGGGACTCCTGTCAGAGAGTTTTTCATAAGGAATTTGTTGGAATTTATCAACCTTGGCTCCGCGAGCAGCCATGTCAGCTGCATTTGCATTGTCAAGTTTGGTAGCATTGGGGTGACTGGCAAATTGTCCAATTACCTCGTTTCCAAAGAGCTCACTTCCTTTAACGTCAGCTAACCAGTTAAGGTATGTTTTAGCTGCTTCAAGTTTCTCCCCGCTCACTTTACTGTTGATTCCATACCCCATAATCATATTAAAGTTAGCTGAGATTTGGTCGCCTGCTTTGAGAGGAGGCATAAAGAACCAGCCAAGGTTTAGATCTGGGTTAGTGGTCTCAAGGAAATTGAGTTCCCAAGTGCCCACAGGGTAGATTGCTGCCCTTTCGGTTAGGAAGATCTGTTGCATGTCGTTGTAACCAATCCCTTCATACCCTTTGGGGAAGAACTGGGCCAGCTCTTTAATCATTTCAAAGTGTTTAATAAAAGCTGGGTCGCGGTAATCGACCTCTTTGTTCATAAGTTTGCGGTGCCAATCACTTGAGACAGCCGCTGCGGGAAGTACGTTTCCTGAGAGGTATTCTGCAACCATCCAAGAGTCTTTAATTCCAAACGCAAAGGGTGTTACACCGTTACGATCAAGAACTTTACAGACATTCAAGAATTCGGCATAAGTTTGTGGCTCTGTTAAACCATACTTGGCAAAGATATCTTTGTTGTAGAAGAATCCACCATAACACGAAGAGCCTGGGACACCATAGACGATACCACCTTCGGTCCTCCATGGGTTAATAGCTGAGTCGGGAAGAGCTTTCAAATTGGGGATATCTTTCTCACTTAGAGGGATAACATACCCAGCATCAAAGATTTGTCTTCCAACACCATAGGTCCTTAAGAACATAATATCTGCAGCACGTCCCGATTGTAGACTTGCCATCAATACTGAGTCGTATTCAGTAGCAGTAATCGGTTCATAGCTGATTGTGATATTAGGGTTCTCTTTGGTAAATTCGGCATTAATACGGTTCCAAGAGTCGGCATCTTCGACTCTCCAGCTTGTTACAGTAAGCTTAATGCCAGCCCCCTTTTCTGTTTGAGCCTGTGCGAAGATTAACCCCACACTGAGCACAACTAAGGTGGCAATTAGTAAAGCTTTTTTCATAAACTTCCTCCTTTAGTTTTACCTAAACAATCTTAATTCAGTGATTAAAGTATATGGTGCTCTTCAGACCCTGTCAACTAAAAAAATTGGTTTGCCCTTTAACTCTCTTTCAGGTGAGGAGGAATCACTGTTTTGAAAATTTTGCTATTGATTATAATTGTCAAATATTTATACTTAATTCAAAGCGTAAAGTTATTTTAGGCTAAAAATAAGGTGTAGAGATGTTTAAAAACGGATTTTTATCGCATGCTGATGCTGCCCAATACAATCGCAATTTAGTATTGAACTACATTAAGGACTATGGGCCAATATCTCGAACACAGATTTGGGAAGAGATTAACCTCTCTCGAGCTTCAGTTACTATGATAGTTCGCCAGCTGCTAGAGCAAGATCTAGTTCATGAAGTGGGAGTGGGGGAGTCGAGTGGTGGACGCAAACCACTTTTTCTACAATTGAACCCCAATGCTCGCTACACCTATATAGTAGACTATTGGGAACCAAGAAAGGTTTTTCTGACAAACCTTACTGGGGAAATCAAGTGTGAATCTTCCCCCCTTGTTTTTAAAAAATATTGTTCTCCTGAAGATTTTAGAGAGATAGTTATGCAAGGAATTAGGGAGATCGAAACAAAAGTAGAGGTCGACTATTCTAATCTCCTTGGATTGGGGTTTTGTATGCCAGGGACTATCGACTTTAGAGATGGCGTTGTAATACACTCGGTCGAACTGGGGTGGCGCAATGTTAATATGAAGGAGCTTTTTTCCAACCACTTCCCTAATAGGGTCTACTTAGAGCGAACCGGTAATTTGATGGCCCTTGGACTATGTGCGAAGCGAGAAGATGTAAGTCTTTGTACCCACTTCATGTTGATCCTATTTGCAACTTCCGGAATTGGAGCTTCCCTAATTATTAGGGGGAACTGCCAGCATGGGAGTAACTATATGGTAGGGGAGATTGGTCACTCCAAATTTGATGATTCAACCCTCTGTTCCTGTGGTCAAAAGGGGTGTTTAGAGGCCATCATTAAGGAAAATATGGCTAATAATAGGGGTCGTGTGAGTGAAGAAGCTTTAATCTACCTTGCACGGGCAATCTCAAGTGCCATTAACTTGATGGATACCTCTATGGTTATATTAGCTGGCGATTTATTGCCAACTATGGACCAGGCTAAACAAACATTCCTAATTGATGCAATTAAAGAGCAAGTCTACTCTTCTAAAAATAGAAATTTAACAATTTTGACCGATGGTGACGGTGAAAATTCGATTGTCCTAGGGATGAGTGCCCATATTTTTAAAGAGAACTTTGGTCTTCAAATCTCTTCTTAGCAAGAAGTTCAATCCTCTTTATAGCTCCCTTAACGGAGAATTTAACTAATATTTCAATAAATTCTTGACAACTTGTGGGTTCTCAACTAGACTTAATTCAGTCAATGAATAAATGAAGAGAGCTTTTATATGGAGGGAAATTAGATGGGCTATGGCAAATACAAAGAATTTGCTGATAAGATTCGAAAAGACTGTCTTTACATGTGCAATGTAGGGGCTAGTGGTCACATTGGGAGTATGCTCTCAAGTGCCGACCTTATCGCAGTTCTCTACGAAAAAATTTTGAATGTTGATCCCAACTATCCCGACGACCCTGATCGAGATCGTTTCATCTTGAGCAAAGGGCATGCCGGAGCAGTTGTTTATGCCGCGTTAGCGGAGAAGGGGTTTTTTCCAAAAGAGTGGATGGGTACTTACTACTGTGATAACGGTAAGTTGATGGGGCACATCAGTCACCATGTTCCAGGTGTCGAATACTCTACCGGCTCTTTAGGACACGGGTTACCGGTCTGTTGCGGGAAAGCCTTAGCTCTTAAGAAGCAGAAGAAAGAGAGCAGAATAATTTGTTTAATGAGCGATGGTGATTGTAACGAAGGGTCAACTTGGGAGGCGATAATGTTTGCCGCGCAAACTGGCTTAGACAATTTAACGGCAATAGTCGACTACAACCATATTCAAGCGCTTGGTTTCACAAAAGATATTATTAACCTTAAAGGTCTCACCTCAAAAGTTGCCCAATTTGGATGGGGAGTTGTCGATATCGATGGACACAACTACCAGGAGATTGAAGAGGCTCTTTCCCATCTTCCGTTGGAGAAGGGTAAGCCAACGTTTATAGTAGCCCACACCGTAAAGGGGAAAGGGGTAAGTTTCTTAGAGAACACAGTTGCTAGCCACTATGCCCACATTTCGGATGAACTGCTAGAAAAAGCTTTGCAAGAGATTGGAGATTAATCATGAGAAAAGCATTTAATAAAACGCTACTAGAGATAGCCCGAGAAGATTCTAGAATTAACTTAGTTCTAGCTGACATCGGATATGGAGAGATTGAGCCCTTTGCAAACGAATTCCCCAATCGCTATTACAATGTCGGTGTCGCTGAACAAAACATGACGGGAGTTGCTTGCGGTTTAGGGATGGAGGGGAATATTGCCGTAACCTACTCAATTGCCAATTTCCCAACTTTGCGCTGTTTGGAGCAAATTCGCAACGATGTATGTTACCACGATGCCAATGTTAAAATTGTGATTATTGGAGGAGGGGTCTCTTATGGTCCCTTAGGTGTTTCTCACCACTCTACTGAAGATTTGGCAATAATGAGGGCATTACCCAATATTGTTGTAATGGCCCCATGTGACATTCCTGAAGCAATAGCGGCTACCCATGCTATGATTGAGCACGATGGGCCAGTCTACTATAGGTGTGGTTATAAAAATGAGCCCAATATCCACAATGGTGCAATCGATTTTAAGTTGGGTAAAGCAATCACCGTAGAGGAGGGGGATGATTTAACTCTCTTCTTTGTCGGACCTATTGGCATTGAGGCGAAAAAAGCTGCAGAGGCTGCCCGTAAACGGGGAATTAAAACAAGACTCGTTAGCATGCACACCATTAAGCCCATTGATCGAGAGGCGATTGTTGCAGCAGCTAGAGAGACTGGTAAGATAATAACCGTAGAGGAACACAACCTTTCAGGAGGGTTGGGAAGTGCAGTGGCAGAAGTGCTAGCTGATGAAGGTGCTTTAGACGTTAAGTTTAAGCGAATGGCTTTCCCTGACATCTATGTAGGTGAAGTTGGTTCCCAAGAGTGGTTAAGGTCGTTGTATAATCTTGATGCGGCTGGAATCGAAAAGGAGATTTACGCTATTTGCGGTGTTTAACAAGACTTAAGGAAAGGTGGAGCAGTGAAAAGATCTAAAAGGGCATTTTGGCTCTTTGTGTTACCAAGTTTAATCATCTATGTCCTGTTTATGCTACTCCCGCTGGTGGCGTCACTAGGGCTAAGTTTCTTCGAATGGAGTGGGTATGGGGCCAAAAAGTTTGTCTGGTTTCGTAACTATGTGAAGCTTTTCACCGAAGCTCCCAATAATGTACGGTTGGGAAATGCTCTAAAGAATAACCTCTACTTCTTTATAATCACGATGGTTATTCAAAACCTCTTGGCGCTAATGTTGGCAATTTTTCTCCAGAGAGGTTTTCGTGGGTTTAAAGCCCTAAGGACTATATTCTTCGCACCGAGTACTGTTTCTGTCATCATTGTTGGGTTTTTGTGGACTCTTATCTACAATCCAATCTGGGGTCCTCTCAACAATATTTTAGGGGCCATAGGGTTAGATAAACTTCAAATGGCTTGGCTGGGGAGCAAGACAACGGCTTTGACAGCAATTGCGGTAGCTAATGCTTGGCAATATACAGGGATTCCAATGATGCTCTTTGTTGCCGGATTGAACTCAATTCCCAACGAATTGTACGAAGCGTGTAGTGTTGATGGTGGTAGTGAATGGCATAAGTTCCGCTATGTTACCATCCCTAGTTTGAAGTCGGTCCTCCTGATTGTTGCAACGATGACCTTTGTGGGGAACTTCAGTTCTTTTGAAATAATCTATGCGATGGAAGGGACCTTAGCCGGTCCCAACTATGCAACAGATGTTTTAGGTACCCTCTTCTACCGCACAACCTTTGGTGCTCGTACCGGTTCGCCTCCCGACATGGGACTCGGTGCAACTATTGCGACGGTGATGAGTGTATTGATTGGAGTAGGGGTTCTCTTCTGGTTGAGGCTCTACGTGAAAGAAGATAGCTCTGAAGGGAAATAAAGTGGCCAAAAAAAAGATAAGTGTATCAAAAATTTTAATTACAACCTTCCTCGTACTGCATGCTCTCTATGTGATCTATCCACTTATTTTGATGTTTATGACATCGATGAAGTCGACGATGGATATAATGAAGAACCCTTTAAGCTTCCCCAAAAAACCAATTTTTACAGGGTTTGTTAAGATATTTAGAGATGCCAACTTTTTACTCTACTTAAAGAACAGTGTCTTTGTTACCCTAGTTGCACTCTTTGCTAGCTTAACGGTCTCTATCTTCCTCTCCTATGCCTTGGCAAGGTACAAGGGGAAAACAGTTAACCGTCTCTACTTCCTTTTTCTGGCTGGGATGATTATCCCAATTAGATTGGGAGTACTTTTTCTCAACTTGATGTTCAATAAGTTGGGGATGTTAGACTCTCTCTTCTCCCTTATCTTAATCTATACTGCAATGACAATCCCCTTCTCTATGTACATCCTAACGGGTTACATAAGGATGATTCCGGCAGAGATGGATGAGGCCGCTTTTATTGACGGATGTTCCAATCTACAGGTGGTTGGTCGAATGGTTGTCCCTCTCTTGAAACCAGCTATTGCTACAGTTGCTATCTACAACTTTATCCCAATCTGGAACGATGTCTACTTTCCCCTTATCTTAATCTTTGACCCCTCTAAAAAGACCTTTATGCAACATGTTACTATGTTCTTCGGTCAGTATCAGACCGATTGGAACCTTGTTTTTTCAGCTTTGACTTTTGCCACTCTGGTTAGCTTAGTATTTTATGCTATCGGATCGAAGCAATTAGTTCAGGGACTTACTGCAGGAGCCCTTAAAGGGTAGAAGGAAGGAGCGTTTATGCGACTAGAAGGAAAAATAGCAGCCATCACTGGTGGTGGCGGAGGGATAGGACGAGAAGCGGCTCTCCTTTTTGCAAAAGAGGGGGCAACCCTTTTAATATTGGAAAATGACCAAAAATCGGGAGAAGCAGTTGTTGAAGAGATTAAGGAGAAGGGGGGGGAAGCTCAACTTTATCACCTCGATATCTCCGACGAAGTTGCTGTTGCTAAAACATTCAAAGAGATTGAGGAGCAATATAAAAAGATTGATGTCCTCTACAATAATGCCTCAGTCTTTTGGGGAAAAAAAGATGGTCCTATCGACCAACTTGATATGACAGTCTTTGAGAGGATAGTTAAAATTAACCTTTTTGGTCTCGCTTATTGTTCAAAATATGCCATTCCTCTAATGAAGAGAGGGGGAGGCTCTATTATTAACACCTCTTCGAGTGCTGGGGTGATTGGGATTCCTAAATGTGATGCCTACACCGCCTCTAAAGGGGCAACCGTCTCTTTGACCCGCTCAATGGCGGTCGAATATGGCCCTTATAACATCCGGGTAAACTGTATTGCTCCTGCCGCTATAAGGACACCGATGGTGGCTGAGAGCAACTTAAATGACCCCGAATTTGACGAAGAACATTTTCTTACTGCTGGGACCCCTCTAAGACGATGGGGTTTGCCCGAAGAGATTGCAAATATTGCCCTCTTTTTAGCCAGCGATGAGAGTGCCTATTTAAATGGAGCTATCATTGTTGCTGATGGTGGCATAACAATTAGTTAGACCCAGTTCTCCGAATAATAGAGGTGGTTGAGAGCTACTAAAGGGGCTTTTAACCACCTCTTTTGCTGTTTTAAATAATTTTCCCCCCCTTCCCATAAGGATATCTTTTATATTAATTCTCACGTAACGAAATTAGTAAAAATATTTCTTGACAGGTACAGCTATCCCCGGTTAGTATGAAACCGGTTACAGAAGGTTCAGAAACCGGTTTCTTATGCAAGTGGGGGTTATGAAACAAACTAAACTTACTATTGCCGACATTGCTAGAAAAGGGGGAGTCTCCAAAGCCACTGTTTCGAGGGTCTTAAATAATAGACCCTATGTCGAAAAAGCGACACGCAATAAAGTTTTAGCAATAATTGAAGAGACAGGGTTTGTCCCCCACCACTCTGCTACCAGTTTAGCAGGGGGTAAGACCAATATCTTAGGTCTTTTAGTCCCTTCACTAGCCAACCCCTACAGCTTGACTGTTATTCAGGGGGTAGCGGAGAAGGTTGCCGGCAAGAACTTAGACCTTATGCTCTACACAACTGGTTTGTCGGAGAAAAATCAGAAAAAATTCTTGGAACGCCTCTCTAAAAATGCTGTAGATGGCTTAATAGTCCTCCTCCCTAGAGAGTCGACCAATTTTGAGAGTGAACTCTTCTCTAGTGATCTACCACTGGTCTTGATTGACCACCGGAGCATCAATGCCGATCTCCCCTCCATTGCTGTTACCAACGAGAAAGGGGGCTTTGATGCCACTGAATACCTAATTTCTTTAGGTCACACTAAAATTGGGTTTATAGCGGGACTTCTCGCTTTTGGGTGTAGTGTTGAACGCCTCGATGGATACAAGAAGGGGCTTGAGAAGTACAACCTCCCATTTTGTGAAGAGTATGTGGTGGAGGGAGACTTTACCGAAGCGAGCGGTTATAGGGGGGCTAAAGAGCTGATGCTTTTACCCACCCCTCCAACAGCTCTCTTTTGCTCAAATGATGATATGGCTATTGGAGCAATGCAGGCCCTAGAAGAGATGGGCAAGAGGATCCCCGGAGATGTCTCAATTATAGGGTTTGACGATAGCCCCCGAGCTTCACTCGCGTTTCCCCGTTTGACTACTATTCGCCAACCCCTCTATCAGATGGGGGAGAGTGCTGCCAACTTAGTGGTAGACCTTATTAATGGGAAGAGTGTAGACAAAAAATGTATTGTTTTAAAAACCGAACTTATAGTACGAGATTCTTGTGCTGAGCTAAGTAAGGTCAAAAAATAGGAGGATTTTTTATGAAAAGGTTTCTACTGATTGTTGCAGTAATCACCCTTGTGGGTGGGGTCTTCTTTGCAGCTGGAGCAAAAGAGGCCAAAGCCGAAGAGACAAAGGTGCTTCGGGTGTGGGATATCTACCCCGAAGGGACCCCTTTTAGAGGTGTCCTCGATGGGGCAATTGGGAGATTTAAGGCCAACTATCCCGATTACGAAGTTGAGATAATTAGCTATGGAGACATGAGCAATTACAAAACTAAGTTTGCCACGATGATGGCCGCTGGTGCCAAAGATGCCGACGTCTTCCAAACTTGGGGCGGTGGGCAATTGGCAATGTATGCCGACAAAGGATTGGTGATGGATTTGACCCCTTCAATGAAGAGTGAAGGGTGAATTAATCGCTTCTCTCCAGCAGCTCTCACATTTGTCTCTTCCAACGACAAAGTGTGGGGTGTCCCTGTAGAGTTGGCCAACGTCCTAATTTACTACAACACCGAAATTTTTGCTAAGTACAACCTAGCAGTTCCTACAACATTTGATGACCTACTAAAGGTTTGTCGGGTCTTAAAGAACAACGGTGTTATCCCAATGGTCTTAGCCCTTAACAAAGCAGAGTGGGTCGGTGACCTATACTACCAATACCTCGTGACCCGCCTCGGTGGTTTAGAGCCCTTTAAGAAAGCAATCGCCCGTGAACCCGGTGGGAGCTTTAACGACCCTGTCTTTGTTGAAGCAGGAAAACTTCTCCAGCAGATGGTAGCTGAAGGGTGTTTCCAAGAGGGCTTCTTAGGTGCTGAATACGCCTCAATGCGCCAAATTTTCACCCAAGAGAAAGCTGCCATGATGTTGATGGGCTCTTGGCTCCCCGGGCAAATTGCTAGCGAAGCTGCCCACATGTACGACAAAGTTGACTTCTTCAATTTCCCCGCTATTAAGGGAGGCAAGGGACAGATTACCGACATCGTTGGTGGAACTAACGCCGCTTTTGCCGTCTCCAGTGCTACTAAATACCCTGAAGCAGCGAAAGCTCTCGCCAAAGAGTTCTCCTCTGAAGCGACTGCCATCGACGTTTTACAGATTGCGAAAAGGTTACCAGCCACCAACTTCTCATATGACAAAGTTTCACTTGATGATTTAACAATTAGGGTCATTGAAGCTGCAGGTAAAGCGACCAATATCCAACTCTACTACGACCAGTCGTCAACACCCAACTTGGCACAGGTCCACCTAGAGTCGATTTCAGCCCTATATGCAGGTTTAATCACCCCAGCGCAGAAAGCTGCCGAGTGGGAGAAGGCTGCAGTACAAGAACTGGAGTAAAAGATGAAGCATAAACGTTTGGCTATGAACAAAGATACTAGACTAACGATTGCACTATTTCTCATTCCAACGTTTGTGTTCTACGTGGTATTAGTGGTGGTCCCAATTTTTCAGTCGGTTAGGTTTAGTTTCTACCGCTGGGATGGGTTGGGGCCACCCACCCGTTTTATAGGGCTAGCCAATTATAAGGAGATTTTGCACGACCAAGTCTTCTGGAAAGCCCTTAAAAACAATCTGATTGTGGTTTTTGTCTCCCTTTTAGGGCAGATGCCTCCCGCAATCTTCCTAGCCATTATCCTCACAGGGAAAATTAAGGGGAAGAGCTTTTTACGCACCGTCTATTTTGCCCCCCAAATTATCTCAACTGTGGCAACCGGTTACCTCTTCTACTACGTCTACGAACCGACGTTTGGTCTACTCAACCAGTTGTTACGTTCACTGGGGATGGGGTGGGCGACTAGGGGGTGGTTAGGTGACCCCTCAATTGCCCTCTACTCGGTACTGTTCGTCATCTGTTGGAAGTACATTGGTTTCTACATGGTCCTCTTTATGGCCTCAATTGAGGGAATCCCTCAAGAGCTCTACGAAGCGGCCCGTATCGATGGGTGTACCAGTTGGCAAACGGTACGGAAAATTACTTTACCCCTATTGTCTCCCACGCTAAAGACCGCCTGTGTCCTTTCGATTGTAGGGTCAATCAAATACTTTGATCTGATTTGGGTAATGACCACTGGTGGCCCAGCTCGGTCAACGGAACTGATTGCCACCTATATGTATAAAAAGACCTTCCTTAGCTGGCAGATGGGGTACGGCTCAGCCCTGGCTTTTTGCCTCTTTGTCATAGCGGTTGGATTGTCGTTGTTATTTATGGGCCTCTCAAAAATTAACCGGGATGTGAGTGAATGAGTAAGAAAAAAATTGACCATGGATATAATCTACAACGTTTCTTAAAATACCTTGTGTTGGCAATCTTCTTTGTCCTCATGGCTTATCCTTTGATTTGGCTCTTTTATAGCTCGGTTAAATCGGTGCAAGAGATCTACGACAGTGTTTTTGCCCTCCCTAAAAAAATCGACCTCTCTAACTTCCGCCACATCTGGGGCTCTAGCCACTTCCCCCGCTACTACTTGAACAGCCTTATAGTTTCGATTAGTTCGGTGTTTGGAATTGTCTTATTCTCAAGCCTCACCGGCTTTATCTTTGGACGGGTTAAATTTAGAGGGAGTGAGCTACTCTACACTATCCTTATAGTTGGGATGATGATTCCGGTGCAAGTCACCCTTATCCCCAACTTTGTCTTTTTACGAGACCTTAATCTCTTTGACACCTATTTTGCTATGATTTTACCCTACATAGCTTTCAATGTGCCTGTTTCGGTCTTTATCATGCGAGGGTTCTTTCAACAGATCCCCAAAGAGTTAGAAGATGCCGGTTATATCGATGGGTGCTCAATGCGGAGGATCTATGGGAATATTATGATGCCCCTCTCCCTCCCTGCTTTAAGCACCTTAGTGATTTTCAATTTCTTTACCGTCTGGAATGAGTTGATTTTTGCCCTCACTTTTACCAACAAACAGCAAGTGCGCACCATTCCAGTGGGCATTATGGACTTTGTAGGGCAATTTGAGACCGATTATGGCTACATTTTTGCTGCTTTGACGTCGGCCAGTGTTCCACTGTTAATAGTATATTTTTTCGGACAGAAGAAAATTATCGAAGGACTAACGGCTGGTGCCATTAAAGGATAGTTAGATGGAGAAAGAGAGAGTGTCCCCAATTGATACCAGTAAGGTGACTTTTAAAGAGCTACTGGTAATGCCAATAGAGACTCGTAGAGAGTTAGCCAACCAGATTTTAGAGAAGGGGGGGGTAGTCCCCAACGTCGCTAAAGTTGAGGGGTGGGGACGTTTTGATAACCTCCCCGACTTAACCTATCCAGAGGCCATCGAAGAGGCTAAGAAAATTGTCTCCCAGATGACCCTACGCGACAAGGTTGGGCAAATGACCCCTAACACAACTGTTGAACAATACATTCCAGCCTGCCTCAAGTACAACGACTTCCCCTATATTGCCGGAGAAAATGTTGAGCTCAACATTCCAGGGAGTAAATTTACCGATGGCCCTGCAGGGATTGTTATGGGTTATAAATCGACGGCTTTTCCCGTTTCGATGGCCCGTGGGGCAACTTGGGACCCCCAATTAGAGACCAGGGTTGGTGAGGTTATGGGGAGGGAGGCGCGGGCTTTAGGGGCCAACCTCTTTGGGGGAGTGTGTGTTAATATGTTGCGTCACCCCGCCTGGGGGCGCTCCCAAGAGACCTATGGAGAAGACCCACGCCTCTTAAGTAAGATGGGGGTAGCCTTCATTGAGGGACTCCAGAAACATGTGATGGCGTGCGTTAAACACTTCGCCCTCAACTCAATGGAGAATATGCGCTACAAAGTCAACGTCGAAATTGATGAGCGCTCCCTGCGTGAACTCTATCTCGCCCAATTTAAAGCAGCTATTGATAGTGGTGCAGCGGCCGTTATGTCGGCTTATAACCAGTTTAGAGGCGCCTATTGCGGAGAGAATCCCCTCCTCCTCACCCAGATCTTAAGAGATGAGTGGGGCTTTAAGGGGTTTGTTGTCTCCGACTTTATCCACGGCCTCTACGACGGCAAGAGGGGCGCTGAAGCTGGTCTCGATATTGAGATGCCTATAGGGGGTAACTACGGAGAGAACCTCATTGCCTTAGCTGAGAAGGGAGAGGTGGATGAGAAATATATCGATGCTGCTGCTATTCGAATTATCAGCACCAAAATCTTCTTTAGTAGACTGGGACGCAATGGAGAAGAGTACCCTGAAACTGTTGTGGGATCTAAAGAGCACACCCGCCTAGCCCGTGAGGTCTCCCAAAAATCGACTGTTCTCCTTAAGAATAACAACAATTTTCTCCCCCTTAAAAAAGAAGAGCTTAAGAAAGTGGTTGTCGCTGGCCTCTTGGCAGCCACCCCCAACATAGGGGAGATGAAGGGCTCCAGTCGGGTTCACCCCCCCTACATTGTCACTCCATTAATGGGGTTGACCACAGGGTTAGGGGAGGGGGTCGAAGTGACCTACAAAGAGGCGCTTAATCGAGAGAGTGACCGTCACCTTATTAAAGAGGCCGATGCTGTCATCATGGTGGTGGGTCTCACTTCAAACGATGAGGGGGAGTATATTCCCCACTGGAGCGATGGCCCTGGAGGAGATCGCCCCTATTTAGGGCTCAATAAAAAAGATTTAGAATTGATCGATACAGTTACTAGCCTCACCTCAAAAACAGTCGTAGTTATGCAGGGTGGAGGGATGATTCTAACCCACCCGTGGGATGAGAAAGTGACTTCACTCCTCATGCAGTGGTATGGGGGGATGGAGGGTGGCAATGCCCTTTGCGACCTCCTTTTAGGGAAAATTAACCCCTCAGCCAAACTCCCCCTCACGATAGTAAAAGAGCCCTCTCAGCTCCCCTATTTTAACAAAGATGCCCAAGAGGTGACTTACGACTACTACCACGGCTACTTCTTAACCGATAGTCGCAGGTTTGAGGTCTCTTACCCCTTTGGGTTTGGCCTCAGCTATACAACTTATGGCTACTCAAATTTAGTTGTCGATAGCGAAGAGGTTGCCGTAGAGGGGACGTTAAAAGTCTCTCTTGATGTTGAAAACCTTGGGACAGTCGATGGGGAAGAGGTTGTTCAGCTCTATATTGGCTATCTAAACTCGAAAGTAGTGCGCCACAAGAAAGATCTCAAAGAGTGGCAAAAGGTGCCTTTAAAGAGGGGCGAGAAGCGACGAGTAACTTTTGAATTGCCAATTAGTGACCTTGCCTATTGGGACGAAAAGTTTGTAGTTGAGAAAGGGAGTTACGAGGTGCTAGTTGGCCCCTCATCACGTCAAGAAGAGCTACTTAGTGTTGGCTTCAAAGTGGTGTAATATGCGGTATAAAGATGATTGGGAAAAGAGTAGAGCGCGGCTATGTGCCTTCTGGGAACAGGAGATAATCGATCGCTGTTGTATATCGGTAATTTCCCCCAAACGGGGGCGAGAAGAGGAGTATTGGCGCCTCAAAGGCCTCCCCCGCCTCTATGGGTGGGGTGATGGTGAGAGGATTGTCCAAAAGTCGCGCTCCCAGTTTGAGGTGAGCCGTTTTGGTGGGGAGTCTTTCCCCGGCATCTGGCTAAACTTAGGACCCTCAGGACATGCCGGTTATTTTAAAGGGGCCGAGCCCCAGCGTGATGAGCAAACTGTCTGGTACAACCCCACACTAGATGACGAGTACACCAACCTCATCTTAGACAAAGAGAGTGAACTCTACCAGCTGACCCTTGAGTTGGCCAACTACTACGTCGCAGACAGTGGCGGAGACTACTTCATTTCGATGCCCGATACCAGTGGCAACATCGATGCAATGGCCCATCTTAGGGGGAGTGGAAACTTGCTTATAGACTTAGCCCTTGAGAGTGAAGAGTTGGAAAAAGCTCTAATTGAAATTGAGAGAGGCTGGGAGGCGATAATTGGTGAGGTTTACGAGATTGTGAGGGAGAACAACGATGGTGGGAGTGTTATCTACTGGTTAAAGAGTTGGGCTCCCGGGCTCC
>Ga0172382_10006448_pt1 | contig 17033 bp, 17 predicted proteins | sample Leawel138RmetaG_FD_122245 | JGI IMG/M metagenome (GOLD analysis project Ga0172382, IMG submission 122245) | Leachate microbial communities from a municipal landfill in Southern Ontario, Canada - Leachate well 138R metaG | ecosystem: Engineered > Solid waste > Landfill > Unclassified | place...
AGGAAAGACGCGGCTAGTATCTAAAAGAATCAAGCGAACGTTTGTTATTTAAATTCATGCCAGCCCAAAAAACTACTCGCGCGCTCAGGGCAGATAGCCGTCTTCAGGAGATCCTTGACGGGGCAGCGCATCTTTTCGCGCAGCGCGGTTATGCAGCAACGTCGATGCGCGACATCGCCCTGGCTGTGAACATGCAGGCGGGTTCGGTCTACTACCACTTCGCCTCCAAGGAAGAACTTCTCATAGCGATCTACAGCGCTGGCGTGACTCAGCTGGAAAAGGCAACCGCTGCAGCAATGGCTAAGGAAACACAACCCTGGGCCCGGCTCGAAGCCCTGTGTCGCGCCCACCTTGAGGTGGTCCTAAAGGATAGTGATTACGCGCAGGTTCTGATTCGCGTGCTCCCGGACGACATTCCCGCTGTCGCAGACCATCTGCGCGCGCTTCGCGTCAAGCACGAAGACAGCTTCCGGGATGCGATCGCGGCGTTGCCGCTCCCGGCGGGGGCCGACAGACGCATGTTGCGCTTGATGCTAATAGGAGCGCTTAACTGGTCGCTGCTCTGGTTTGATCCGCAAGGACGCGATTCCCCCCGCGTTCTGGCGCGAAAATTTGTGGGGTTATTGAAGGAGCGCCTAGATGAATAAACGCCCACCGAAGGTGATCGTTACCAAAATCGGATTTGACGGTCATGACCGTGGAAGCCGCGTTATCGCTGCATGCCTGCGTGATGCGGGCATGGAGGTGATCTACACACCGCCCTGGCAGGAAATCGCAACAGTCGTGAAGCTGGCGATCGAAGAAGACGCTGACGTTATCGGAATTTCTTCCCTTGCAACCGACCACCTGATCATTCCCAAGCTGATGCATGCGCTTCGTGACGCCGGCCTGCAGGACGTGCACGTCATCGTCGGCGGAATCATCCCGGCCAAGGATGAAAAGGAGCTGCTCCAGTCCGGCGTTGCCAAAGTCTTTCATCCCGGGTCTTCGCTCGAAGACATCGTCAATGAAGTTCGCTCCCTTGCGCAAAGCCGGACACACAGTGAGGCTTGAAGATGACCGATTCAAATAAATCCCCCAAGAACAGCGCGCTTGAAACCGCGCGCACAAAGTGGGAACAACAGTTTGCCGCCGGCGCACCCGATGCAGGGCCCGTCGCCAACCGTTCCGGCATTGACGTAAAGCCGCTGTATACGCCCGACGACTGGTCGGGAGAGGCTTACCTGGAATCGCTGGGATTCCCTGGCGAGTATCCGAACACACGTGGCATTTATCCGACGATGTACCGCGGACGCAGCTGGTCTCAGCGTCAGCTGATCGGCCTGGGCGTGCCGGAAGACTACAACACGCGCGTCAAGGAAATTCTGGGGCTGGGCGCTTCCGCACTCTCGCTGATCCCATGCAATTCCGTCTATCGCGGCTATGATGCGGACGAAGTGCCTGTCGAGTTGCTCGGCACCTGCGGTACTGTCATTAACCACGTCGAAGACATGGAACGCGCACTCGATGGCATCCCCATCGACAATCTCTCCACGGCCATGAACGACCCCAGCCCGTTCACGCTGCTCGCGTTTGAACTTGCGGTCGCGCGCCGACGCGATATCCCGTGGAGCAAAATCACCGGCACCTCGAATCAGAGCGACTGCATCTCTCACTTCGTTGCGAATCACATGTTCTTCCGCATTGAATTGCAGGGCGCGCGCAGAATCGTGGTGGACCATATCGAGTTTGCGAACAAGTATGTCAAGGGCTGGAATCCGCTATCGATCGTGGGACAGCATATGCAACAGGCCGGCGCGACGCCCGCCGAAGCCATGGCATTCACGCTGTGCTCGGGCATTCAGTACGCGGAGGATTGCCTGGCCAGAGGAATGGACCCGGACAGCTTCCTGCCGCGCTTCACGTTCTTCTTCGATATCTCCGTCAGTCTTTTTGAAGAGATCGCCAAGTTCCGCGCCGGACGGCGCATATGGGCGCGCCTGTGCCGTCAACGCTTCGGCGCCAAGGACCCGCGCTCGTGGCGCTTCAAGTTCCATGGCCAGACTTCCGGCGTGGATCTGACGCGTCAGCAGCCACTTAACAACATCGCCCGTGTGACAGTGCAGGCCATAGCCGGGATCTTCGGCGGCCTGCAGTCCCTGCATACCGATTCATATGATGAAGTGTTTTCGACGCCGACCGCCGACGCCGCGCGCATCGCAGTGGCCACGCAGAACATTCTGCGTGAGGAAGCCCATCTTACCGACGTGATCGATCCCTTGGGCGGTTCGTACTACATCGAAACGCTGACCGATCAAATGGAAGAAAAGATCAATTCGCTGATCGACTTCATTGATTCTGTGGGGGGGATGTATCAGGCAGTGGGCAAAGGCCTGGTTCAGCAGATGATCGGCGAATCGGCGATGAAATTCCAGAAACGGGTGGATGCCGGAGAGCAGACCATCGTCGGCGTCAATGCGTACAAAGTGGAAGAGAACGACGCCGACTATCCGACACTTGAGTATCCGGCACGCGAGCGCATGGAGATGCAGGTGAAGCGGCTTGCGGAATTCAAAGAGAAGCGTTCCGACTCCGCCGTAACGAAAGCACTGGACACGCTTGCCCGCACGGCCAATTCGAAAGAAGGAAACGTATTCGAGCAGGTGGTGGAAGCGGCGGATGCTGGTGCCACGCACGGTGAAATTTGTGGAACGCTGCGGCGCGAAATGGGCTTTGGGCAACCACTGACGATCGTATGAGTACAGTGACCGAATTTCCAATCGAAGACATACTGAGAGGCGACCGGCGCACTGTTGCGCGCGCGGTCACCGCCCTTGAGAACGGCGACGAACGCATTCACGACATCCGCTCAGCGATCGCCGGGCACGTGGGGCGGGCACAGGTTGTCGGCGTGACCGGTCCGCCTGGCGGCGGCAAGTCGACTCTGATTTCGGTATTGATCAAGGAATTCAGATCGCGCGGCCTCAAGGTCGCGGTGATTGCCGTCGACCCGTCCAGCCCGTTCACGGGAGGTGCGGTGCTGGGCGATCGCATCCGCATGGGCGAAACGCAGGGTGACGAAGGCGTGTTTATCCGCTCGTTGGCCTCTCGCGGCCATCTCGGCGGCCTCAATATCGCCGCTGCCGACGTGATCGATCTGTTTGATGCAGCGGGATTCGATGTCCTGATTGTGGAAACGGTCGGCTCGGGCCAGGCAGAGGTCGAGATTACGCGTTACGCAGATACCCGCCTAGTCATTTGCCCACCCGGCCTGGGAGACGACATACAGGCGATCAAGGCCGGGATTCTTGAAATTGCCGACGCATTTGTCGTCACCAAGGCCGATTTGCCGGATTCAGCGCGCACTGAAAGCCAACTGCGCGCCATGCTGACGCTTCGTACCGACAAGACCATCGTGCCACCGGTGATGAAAACGGTTGCCAGCACAGGAGAACGAATTCCAGAGCTCGTTGACTGGATCTGCAGTCGGGAGAAAACGGGTACGCGTCACCAGTCCGGCAGCGCCCAGTCGGTGCGCAAGCTGCTGTCGAGGCTGATTCAGGCAGACGGTTTTGCACAACAGCTGGGACTAGAGCTGATCGCCGCCTCGCAAGGCAGCGCCACCGTCCGCATGCGCGTGCAGGACATGCACATCAACTTCAACGGACGCTGTCATGGCGGGGCGATTTTTTCCCTCGGCGATACGGCCCTGGGGCTGGCCTGCAATTCGTACGGCCAGATTGCAACGCTGGTTGACGGACAGCTTAGCATCACCTCCGCCGTGGAGCCGGGCGAATGGCTGGTTGCGCACGCCTTCGAGGTCTCGCGCTCGCGCAAGATTGGCAGCTACCGGGTGAACGTGACACGCGCAAAGAACGGCGGCCATGTGGCCGGGCTTCATGGCACGGTCTACCTCCTGGACAAATCGCTGCCGGCCGAAGGAACCTGACGATGCCTGTAGTTTCTGCCAATCCAAAACATCGTCCCCATGCATCGAGGGGGCCGATCCGGAATTTGAAGCGGAGCGTCGCCATCGGCGTGCGGGCCGGGGCTTCGAATGAAGAACGTCAGCGTGCCCGTGAATCGGCGCAGCAGCTCCTTGCTCGCAGCATTCGCCACGGGCATCGGCGCCTCGCGCTGATCCGGCTGGCAGAAGCGGTGCGCGCCGGTGCGCCGGTGGAGCCGGAACAGTGGGCGTACTGCGAAGTGGTCGCGGCTGATGGCGTCGACGCAGAACTGGGCACTCTTCTTGTTATGGCGAAGCAACAACGCGAATCATAGCGATGCGGCATCGCCATTACTATTAACCCGGCAATCAAATAGGCAATTTACGAAGCGTACCGCACATGCTCATGCTTGAAATACGACCGAACCCGATCGGGCATTGCCGCAATGCACTCCATGCAAGTGCGCGCTTTCTCAAGCAGTGCGGTGGCCGTCTTCGCGATCGGGCCAGAACGAATCGTCGTCTTCAGGTCGCGGTTGAGATATTCGTCGGGATTGAGCTCAGGTGCGTACGGCGGAAGGTAGAACAACTCGATCTTCTCCGCGTTCTCCGCCACCCACTCGATCACCCGCTTGGCGCGATGCACTCGCAAGTTGTCGACAACCAGGAACACCTTGCGCTGTGCATCCTGGATCAGATCCTTCAGAAAGACGATGAAACGATTGGCATCGATCGCGCCCTCGAAGAACGAAAAGCGCACCAGCCCCTGATTGGTGATGGCCGAGATCATGAAGGTCGATCCATGGCGACCTGCCGGGAGCCGAAGTTCCGGCGTCACCCCGGCTATCGAGTAGCCGCGTACCCAGTGCGAGTCCTGGCGGATCGCGGTCTCATCACCCCAGTAGATCTCGGCATCCTCGGCTTTCGCACGCGCGGCGATCATCGGATACGTCTCCTTGTACCAAGCGTTGAACAGGTCCGGATTCTGCTCAAGGGCGCGCTTGACCGGGCGCTGCGGCGTGAAACCCCAGCGACGAAGGTACTCGCCCACGGTGCGAATCGGCGTCTCGATTCCGAACAGCTCCTTGATGGCAAGCATGACTGCGCGTCGATTCCACAGCGCAAACTCGAGCTTCAGTTGTGCAGGGTTCGAACCGATGATCTTCCATCTCAATTGCTCTTCCTGAACCAACGTCAGCGTGCGACCCGAACCGTGTCGTCGGCCCCGCTCTGCCTGCCTTGGATGACCGCATCGACACCACTCGCCCCAGCGCGGCGAGCCCATTGGTTCCCTGCTGGCGAAGGACAAACGCTTGCCGGCGAATGTGTTCGAGCGCTTCCCGCGGAAGCTTTCTGGCATCGATCTTTTCCATGCAGCAATTATATCAAAATCTATTTAATTGCCGAATAACCCGCTGGACCCGGCTTCGGGCCTCAACGCAAAGGGATGTGAGCATGATGCAGACAACGTTCCCCCGTCTTTTACTGGAACAAGCCCAGCGTCGCCCTCTCGACACTGCGATGCGCGAGAAGGAATACGGCATCTGGCAGGTCACAAGTTGGGCCGATATGGCGCAACTGGTGGAAGCCTTGGCCTGCGGACTGCATCAGGCGGGCCTTGCGCGCGGTGAACACCTGGTTGTAATCGGCGCCAACCGCCCACGGCTATACGCGACCATGCTAGCCGCCCAATCGCTGGGCGCCATTCCGGCACCGCTCTACCAGGACGCGGTGAGCGCCGAATGCGTTTTCCCGATCAACAATGCCGAAGTACGCTTCGCAGTCGTGGAGGACCAGGAGCAGGTCGACAAAATGCTGGAAATCCGCGATCGCTGCCCACAACTCGCCCAAATTTACTACGACGATCCGCGCGGCCTGCGCAACTACGATCAGCCGGGGCTGCATGCGCTGGATGAACTACTGGCGAGCGGACGGGCTCACGCCCAGGCGCATCCGCAATTCTTTCGCGAGCAAATCGAGTTGGGCCAACCCGGCGATGTCGCGTCGTTGTTTTTCACGAGCGGCACCACAGGCAATCCGAAGGGCGTGGTCCATACCCATGCAACGCTGATCGACCGCGCGACGGCCGGGATGAAGTTTGACAGGCTGACCGAAAAGGAAGAAGTGCTGGCCTATCTGCCGCCGGCCTGGATCGGTCAGAACATCTTTTCCTACGCCCAGTGGCTGGTGGTCGGCTATGTGGTCAACTGTCCGGAATCGGGCGCCACGGTGACGATCGACCTGAAGGAAGTGGGGCCCACCTACTACTTCGCGCCGCCGCGGGTGTTTGAAGGGCTACTCACCAGCGTGATGATCCGCATGGAAGATGCGAGCGCGATCAAGCGCCGGATGTTCCACTACTTCATGAAACTGGCACGGCGCGTCGGACCTGCGCGGATGGATGGCCGGCCGATAAGCGTATCCGATTGGCTGCTGTACGCGCTGGGCGACTTTCTGGTGTACAGCCCGCTGCGCAACAATCTGGGCATGAGCCGCGTGCGCGTGGCCTACACCGCGGGTGAAGCGATTGGCCCGGACCTGTTCTCGTTCTACCGCTCGCTCGGCATCAACCTCAAGCAGCTTTACGGCCAGACCGAAACGGCGGTGTTCGTATGCCTGCAGCCCGATGACGAAGCGCAGGCCGATACCGTGGGCGTGCCGTGCGACGGCGTGGAAATCAAACTGTCCGAGGACGGCGAAATACTCGTCAGATCGCCCGGTTTGCTCAAGGGCTACTACAAGGATCCCGTGGCCACGGCGCAGGTACTGACAGCCGACGGCTGGTACCGCACCAGCGATGCAGGCTTTATCGACGCCGCTGGACATCTCAGGATCATCGACCGCGTGAAGGATGTCGGGCGTATCAAGGACGGCGTGTACGACGGTGCCATGTTCGCGCCCAAGTACGTTGAGAACAAGCTCAAGTTTTTCTCGCACATCAAGGAGGCGGTCGCCTACGGGGACCAGCGCGAGAAGGTCTGCGTGATGATCAACATCGACTTCGAGGCGGTCGGAAACTGGGCCGAGCGGCGCAGTCTGCCATATGCAGGCTACACCGATCTGGCGCAGAAACCGGAGGTGTACGAACTCATCCGCGAGTGCGTTGAAAAGGTCAACGCGGATCTGAGCAGCGACGCGCTGCTGGCGGGTAGCCAGATCAGCCGCTTCCTGGTTCTGCACAAGGAGCTCGATGCCGACGAAGGCGAACTCACCCGGACGAACAAGGTGCGCCGCGGCTTCATTGGCAACAAATACAGCGTGCTCGTCGATGCCCTGTATGACGGCAAGACCGAACAGTTCATCGAGACTCAGGTGAAGTTCGAAGACGGCCGCACCGCAATCGTGAGCGCGACGCTGAAGATTGGCGACGCCAAAACATTCGCACCTGTGAGAGCAGCAGCATGAACAAGAAGATCGGTGATGTGATCCTGGATGTGCAGAACATCAGTCTGAGATTCGGCGGGGTCAAGGCGCTGTCGGACATCAGCTTCAATGTCCGGGAACACGAGGTACGCGCCATCATCGGGCCGAATGGCGCGGGCAAGAGCTCCATGCTCAACTGCATCAATGGCGTGTATCAGCCGCAGGAAGGTTCGATCAGTTTTTGCGGCAAGACGTTCAGGCATATGAACAGCCGGCAGGTAGCCGAGATGGGCATTGCGCGCACGTTCCAGAATCTTGCGCTGTTCAAGGGCATGAGCGTGATCGACAACATCATGACCGGGCGCAATCTGCACATCAAAAGCAACCTGTTTCTTCAGGCGTTTCGCAATCCGTTCGGCATCGGCGGAGCGCAGCGCGAGGAGGAGGAGCACCGGGCATTCGTCGAACACATCATCGACTTTCTGGAAATCCAGGCGCACCGGAAGACACCGGTCGGGCAGTTGTCCTATGGCCTGCAGAAGCGGGTGGACCTGGGTCGTGCGCTCGCGATGGAGCCCAAGGTACTGCTGCTCGACGAACCAATGGCGGGCATGAACCTGGAAGAAAAGCAGGACATGAGCCGCTTCATCCTGGATGTCAATGACGAGTTCGGCACCACCATCGTGCTGATCGAACACGACATGGGCGTGGTCATGGACATTTCCGACCGCGTCGTGGTGCTCGACTACGGCAGGAAGATTGGCGACGGCACACCCGAGGAAGTACGCGGCAACGACGAAGTCATCAAGGCGTACCTCGGCACGAGCGAATAGGAATCTCATGACCATGACTGCTCTGTTTTCGCCCGACCTGTCACAGCCTCTGCGTCGGTCAGGCCATCAAACGGGGACAGCTTCAGACTGGTCCGGCACCAACGGTTTCAAGGATAGAACCATGGCTTTTTTTCTGGAAGCGCTTCTGGGTGGCCTCATGGCCGGCATGCTGTATTCGCTGGTGGCGCTGGGCTTTGTGCTGATCTTCAAGGCGTCGGGCGTGTTCAACTTCGCGCAGGGTGCCATGGTGCTTTTTGCGGCGCTGGCGATGGCACGCTTCTCGGAATGGGTACCTGCGTGGCTTGGCCTGGAGAGCAAGCTTGTCGGGAACGTGATCGCTTTCATCATTGCCGCTGCGCTGATGTTCGTTCTGGCCTGGCTGATCGAACGCTTGGTGCTGCGCCATCTGGTCAATCAGGAAGGGGTCACCCTCCTCATGGCCACCCTCGGCATCACCTACTTCATCGACGGCCTCGGTCAGACCATCTTCGGCAGCGACATCTACCGGATTGACGTCGGCATGCCGAAAGACCCGGTATTTCTTCTGGAAAGCGTCTTCGAAGGCGGCGCCTTGGTCAATCTTGAAGATGTGTATGCCGCGTGCGTGGCAGCGCTGCTGGTCGCCCTGCTTTCGCTGTTCTTCCAGAAGACTATCACCGGGCGCGCATTGCGAGCGGTCGCCGACGACCACCAAGCCGCGCAATCGATCGGCATTCCACTCAACCGCATCTGGGTCGTTGTCTGGTGCGTGGCTGGCATTACGGCCCTGGTCGCCGGAATCATCTGGGGCTCGAAACTCGGCGTCCAGTTTTCGCTGACCACGGTGGCCCTGCGTGCCCTGCCCGTGATCATCCTGGGCGGACTGACCTCCGTTCCCGGCGCCATCATCGGCGGGCTGATCATCGGCGTGGGAGAAAAACTTTCGGAGGTCTACCTCGGCCCCTATATCGGAGGAGGCATTGAGATCTGGTTTGCCTACATGCTGGCACTGGTGTTCCTGCTGTTCCGGCCGCAGGGACTCTTCGGCGAAAAGATCATCGACCGCGTGTAAGGAGACAACAGCATGTTTTATCAAGAGAACGGTCAGCTCAAGACCTCGTACCGGACCGACCAGCAGATTTTTCCGATCCTGCAGGACCGTTGGGCGATGCTCGCCATTCTCGCATTTGCGTTTATCGGCGTTCCCCTGCTGGCTGATGAGTATCTGTTTCGCGCAATTCTCATTCCCTTCCTGATCCTGTCGCTGGCCGCGCTTGGCGTGAATATCCTGGTCGGCTATTGCGGGCAGATCTCGATGGGCTCGGGCGCCTTCATGGCCGTCGGCGCCTACATGGCCTACAACACCTACATTCGCATCGACGGCATGCCGCTGATCGTGGCGCTGCTCGCGGGGGGCTTCTTCGCGACGCTGGTCGGCATGTTCTTCGGCATTCCAAGCTTGCGTGTCAAGGGCCTGTATCTCGCGGTGGCCACGCTGGCAGCGCAGTTCTTCTGCGACTGGGCATTTCTGCGTATCGGCTGGTTCACCAACAACAGTTCCTCGGGCTCGGTTTCGGTCTCCAATCTGGAAGTGCTGGGCTGGGCCGTCGAATCACCATTGGAGAAATATCTCTTCTGCCTGATTTTCCTGGTGGCGTTTGCGCTGCTGGCGAAGAACCTGGTGCGCTCGGCCATCGGGCGCGAGTGGATGGCCATCCGCGACATGGACGTCGCGGCGGCCGTCATCGGCATCCGCCCCATGTACGCCAAGCTCAGCGCCTTCGCCGTGAGTTCCTTCATCATCGGCGTGGCCGGTGCCTTGTGGGGCTTCGTGCATCTGGGCGCGTGGGAACCGGCGGCATTCTCCATCGACCGCTCCTTCCAGCTTCTGTTCATGGTCATCATCGGCGGCATGGGCTCCGTCATGGGCGCCTTCTTCGGTGCGGCCTTTATCGTCGTGCTGCCCATTTTTCTTAGCCAGTTCCTGCCTGCGGTAGGCGCGTTCGTCGGCATACCGATCTCCACGGCTGCGGTCTCCCACGTCGAGGCCATGGTCTTTGGTGCCCTTATCGTCTGGTTCCTCATCGTCGAGCCGCATGGTTTGGCGAAGCTGTGGAGCACAGGCAAACAGAAGTTGCGGATGTGGCCGTTCCCGCACTAGGAGCAGTGAAGCAGTTCATTTCCCCCGGCTTTTCTTCACATTCAAACGAGGAGACATACAATGAAAATTCGACCATTGATTCCCTCAGCCGCTCTGGCTGTTGTGATGTCCAGTGTACTGGCCGCGCCTTCGGCATTTGCCCAGGCCAAGGAACAATTTTTCCCATTACTGACGTTCCGGACCGGCGCGTATGGACCGAGCGGCACACCGTGGGCCAACGGGTTCGTCGATTACTTCAAGCTCGTCAATGAAAAAGGCGGCATCAACGGCGTCAAAGTGATCTGGGAAGAATGCGAAACCGGCTATGCCACGGACCGCGGCGTTGAATGCTATGAGCGCCTCAAGGGCAAGCACGGCGGCGCGACTGTCTTCCAGACCATGTCAACCGGCATCACCTTCGCACTGACCGAAAAGGCGCCGCAGGATGGCATCCCCATTCTGACGCCCGGCTACGGCTTGAGTGAAAGCGCCGATGGCACAGTATTCAAATGGAGCTTCCCGATCGCGGGCACCCACTGGGCGTCAGCGGATACGCAATTGCAGTATGTCGCCAGCAGAGTGGGCGGCCTCGACAAGCTTAAAGGGAAAAGCATCACCCTGCTCTATCACGACAGCCCGTACGGCAAGGAAGCGATTGCGGTCCTGACCAAGCGCGCAGAGCTGCACGGATTCGACCTGACGATGATTCCGGTACCCCATCCCGGCGTGGAGCAAAAATCGGCGTGGCTGCGTATTCGCCAGACGCGCCCCGACTTCGTACTGCTGTGGGGCTGGGGCATCATGAACAGCACCGCCATCAAGGAAGCACAGGCAACGGGATTTCCGCGCACCAAGATGATCGGCGTATGGCCCTCGGGCTCCGAGTCGGATGTCAAAGGCGTTGATGGCGCAACGGGCTACACCGCAGTATTGATTCAACCGGGCCCTGGTGCCGACTCCAAAATCGCGAAGGAAGTGTTGAGCACCTTGCATGCAAACGGAAAGGGCAGCGGGGCGAAGGAAGAAGTGGGTGAGGCGCTCTACATGCGTGGATTGATGAACGCCATGTTTGCGGTAGAGGGTGTGCGCAAGGCGCAGGAGCGCTTCGGCAAGGGGAAAGTCATGACCGCCGCACAGGCCCGGTGGGGTTACGAAAACCTGGACTTCGACCAAAAGAAAGTCGAGGCGGCCGGACTTAAGGACGTCATCAGCCCGTTTGCCACGACCTGTACCGACCACATGGGACCGTCATTTGCACGGGCTTACAAGTGGGACGGCAAGGAATGGAAGCTCGACTCCGACTGGCTGGAAGCAGACATGTCGATTCTCCAGCCCATGGTCAAGGCTGCGGCCAGCAAGTACGCAGCGGAGAAGAAAATCGCTGTCCGCGGCGCCGACGACTGCAAGTCCTGATTGCATAGTCGTACTGCCTGCCCCGCTGGTCCGGGGCTGCAGCGGATTCACTACTGTCCGATTCACTAGGCTGCAGTGTAAAAACATCCTCGCGCTGCAGCCTGGATTCGCACAAAGCTAGAAATCAAGGCACTTCATATGAGCACTCCCAGCATGGTTCTATCCGTCAATGGCATCGAAGTCATCTACAACCACGTCATCCTGGTGCTCAAGGGCGTTTCGCTCACCGTGCCGGAAGGCAAAATCGCCGCCATCCTCGGTGGTAACGGTGCGGGCAAGACCACGACCCTGCGCGCGATTTCCAACCTCCTGAAGGGCGAACGCGGAGAAGTCACCAAAGGCAGCATCGAACTGCGCGGCGAGCGCATTGAGAACCTGTCTCCGGCAGACCTGGTACAGCGCGGCGTGGTGCAGGTCATGGAAGGGCGCCACTGCTTCGCCCACCTCACGATCGAAGAGAATCTGCTGACCGGTTCCTACACGCGCCGCGACAAGGCCGAGATCGCGCGCAATCTGGAGAAGGTCTACAGCTACTTTCCGCGTCTGAAAACCCGACGTACCTCGCAGGCCGCTTACACCTCCGGTGGCGAGCAGCAGATGTGCGCGATTGGCCGCGCGCTCATGACAAATCCGAGCGTGGTGCTGCTGGACGAACCCTCCATGGGTCTGGCACCACAGATCGTTGAAGAAGTATTCGAGATCGTCAAGGACCTCAACACGCGCGAAAAGGTGACCTTCCTGCTGGCCGAGCAAAACACCAACATGGCACTCAAGTACGCCGACTACGGCTACATCATGGAATCCGGTCGCGTCGTCATGGACGGCCCCGCGTCTGGGCTGCGCAACAACGAAGACGTCAAGGAGTTTTATCTTGGCGCCGGCGGCGGCGAGCGCAAGTCTTTCAAGGACATTAAGAGCTACAAACGCCGCAAGCGCTGGCTCGCCTGAGCCCGTAGCTTGCTCGCCCTGCGCGCCGCCCTATCCAATGCCACGTGAATCGCACCCCACCATGAATGCACCTATCCGCGCCAGTTACGACAGCCTCGAAACGCGCGATTCTGCGCGTCGCGAGGCCGAGCAGAATGCTGCGCTGCCAGCCCTGATCGCGCACGCCCAGCGCCACAGTGCGGCTTTTGCCGAGATACTGGAGGGCGTCGATGCGACGGCCACTACCAGTCGTGAAGCACTGGCACGCCTGCCTGTGACACGCAAGTATGAACTGCTCGAACGTCAGCAAGCGAGGCGCGCTGAAGACCCCTTTGGCGGCTTTTCCACCGTCTGTTTCGGCAGTGGGATGCTGCGCGTATTCGCCAGCCCCGGCACGCTCTACGAACCCGAAGGTACGGGGCGTGACTATTGGCGCATGGCGCGTGCTATGTTCGCTGCGGGATTCCGCCCGGGCGAACTGATCCACAACTGCTTTTCGTATCACTTCGTCCCCGCCGGGGCCATGATGGAGGCCGGCGCACATGCCCTGGGCTGTACAGTATTCCCCGGTGGTACAGGCAATACCGCACAGCAGGTCATCGCCATGGCCGATCTGAAGCCGTCCGCTTACATTGGCACCCCAAGTTTCCTGAAACTCATCCTGGACAAGGCGTCCGAAATGGGGATTACCCTGCCGAGCATCACGAAGGCGGTGTTTGGCGGTGAGGCTTATCCGCCCAGCCTGCACCGGTGGTACATCGAGCGCGGCATCAGCGGTTACCAGTTCTACGGCACGGCGGACCTGGGCTTGGTCGCCTATGAAACCGACGCGCGCGAGGGCATGGTGCTCGACGAAGGCGTGATCGTCGAAATCGTGCGGCCCGGAACGGGCGTTCCTGTGCCGGCCGGCGAAGTCGGCGAACTGGTGGTAACCTGCCTGAATCCGACCTATCCGCTGATCCGCTTTGGCACCGGCGATCTGTCCGCCATTGTCCCCGGCACCTGCCCGACTGGACGCACTGGCCAACGGATCAAGGGCTGGATGGGCCGTGCCGACCAGAGCGCCAAGGTGCGCGGTATGTTCGTACTCCCTTCGCAGGTGGCCGACATCGTGCGGCGTTTTCCTCAGGTTCAAAAAGCCCGGCTGGTGGTCAGCGGCGAAATGGCCAACGACCAGATTTGCCTGCAGGTCGAAGCAGACGATGCACATGGCAATCTGAGTGCGCTGATGCGGACGGCGCTGCGCGATGTCACCAAACTACGTGGCGAGGTCGAGGTCGTGCCACCGGGCAGTCTTCCCAACGACGGCAAGGTGATCGACGATACCCGCAGTCACACTTGAGGGAATAGCCGGGTAGACAACGCGCGCCGGCGGCCGGGCGACGTCGGGTATCACCGGACACAGTGGGACGCCGTCCGTATATGCTGGGGGCTTCAGGATCGCGAGACCACACGGCGAGCCTGGAGCGCTATATCCTCTATTCTCAAATCAGCCCGGGCCGGCATTGAACATTGAACTTTGAATCAAAGCCGCCTGACTTTTTCGTCGCAATCCATTTCATCCTGATCCTATATGGGCAATCGACTCAGCAAAATCGCAACGCGGACCGGCGACAATGGCACGACCGGACTCGGTAACAATGAGCGCGTGAGCAAGGATAGCTTGCGCGTGCACGCCATGGGGGACGTCGATGAACTGAATTCGCATATCGGCGTGCTCCTGTGTGAAGACATGCCCGCCGATGTGCGGGAGCTTCTCGTCAAGATTCAGCATCACTTGTTCAATCTGGGCGGCGAGTTGTCAGTTCCGGGTTTCACGCTGTTGACCGCCGAGGAGTTGCTGGAACTGGACGAAGCACTGGCTGCACATAACGAACGGTTGCCCGCGCTGAAGGAATTTATCCTGCCCGCTGGTAGCCGTGCCGCCAGTCTTGCGCACGTTTGCCGCACCGTTGCCCGCCGAGCCGAGCGCTCGGTCGTGACCTTGGGGAACGAAGAGGAGATTAATGCAACGCTCCGTCAGTACCTGAATCGGCTGAGCGATTTGATGTTTGTGCTGGCACGTTCGCTCAATCACCTGCATGCGGGTGGCGACGTGTACTGGCAAAGTGAACGCCTAAAGCGGGAGGCGGGCGAACAGTAACGAGACCGCGTTGCCCGCCTGACATCTGATGGATGGTCTCGATCAGCAGGTCTACCAGGTCGTCGGTCAGGGTGCGAGCGCGCAGATAGACAAAGGCCGCCAGCCAGGTAATGCGTGCCGCGTCGGGATGCCGACGCAGGTCGCGTGGAACCTCCACAGATACCCTCTGCCGACAGCGCTCCAGGTCACGCGGCGAGGCACGGTCGAACAAATCGCTGGGAAGTTCGATCTGTCTGATCCGCTCCAGCTTCGCCAATTCTTCCTGCATGCTGGCGAGGCTGGGACGACCGGGACTGCCGCGCAGCATCAGCAGCATCGCCGGCGCGCTGCTTGCCGCGTCGTCCTGAGCGGTATCATCGCCACTGGCCTTGTCCGGGCGCAGCAAAGCGTCCAGCCGTTCTCGCGTCGCCGGCGACAGCCGTTCGTGAACGTCAGCGTGAAAGCGGTCCTCGTGAGCGCGCAGCGCGGTGCGGGCGATACGCTCCACCCGGTCGGGTGTCGGTGGTTCGATCGCCAGTTCGCGACATCTTGCTTCCAGCCGCTCGATCATCGGCGCGATCTCGCCGCCAACCTCCCCGGCGACGTGATCGCGCAGCCAGACGGTCAGCATGTCGGCCTCGGCGACCGTGGCCTCGCGGAAACCGAAGCGAACCCGGATTTCGGCACGCAGCCGCTCTGCCGTGCGTCCGGTGAGGAACGCCTCACCGTCTATCGGCGTCGGCACGTCGAGCTGCTTGCTCAACTCGACAATCCCGTGCGCTTCGACTTCAGCCGCGTCACGCGGAAACCGGCCCCGCTCCCGGAAGAATGTCAGCAGGATGGCGAAGCCCAAACGGTTCGCGCGGTTTTTCGTCATCACCAGCTCGCGCTCGGCCGGTGCCAATGCCCACTGATCCTCCATGCCGCCGCCGTCCGCCATGCCGTCACGTTCCTGAGTGGGTTGACTCGGGCCAACCGACCCGAGCGAGGGTCTCGATCAAGGTGGTGCGCTTGACGCCGAAGTTGCGGCAGACGGCCGCCTTCGACATACCTCCCTCCAGCGCGCCAAGGATGGCGTCCAGCTTCTCGCCGACGATGGCGGGCGGGCGGCCGCCGACCCGGCCACCCCGCCTGGCGGCAGCCAGTCCGGCAACGACGCGTTCCCGGATCAAGGCCCGCTCGTACTGCGCGAGCGCGCCGAATACATGAAACGTAAGCGCTCCATGAACCCCATCCTTCCGGGCCGCGCTACGCTGTGATCAAATGCTCAGCCGTGAGATTCCAGGGCATGAGGGCCTCGAAGTGTTCGACGGTGGTCGCGGTCGGCAACGCCCGCAGCACGTGGCGCAGCCACAGGTACGGCTCGACACCGTTGGCCTTGGCGGTTTCGACCAGCGAGTAGATGAGCGCACTGGCGCGCGCACCGGCCTGGGTATCCGAGAAGAGCCAGGCCTTGCGCTTATGCCAACCTTTGCATAAGCGCAATTATGCGCGGCCCTCGATTATGCAAGGTTCGGTTGTAGATACCGTCTGCGCCTGACATAGGCTGGGCTTGTAGGGCTGTCTGGCGCATTTCGACTTGCCATAAAAGATCGTGTTCTCTGTGGTTCCCTCACACCACAGGAGCACATCATGCCCACAGATCCGTGCCTGGCGACCCTTGTTCGCAGCGACTGGCTGGACGCCGGTCCGCTCGGTCACCTCATTGACCCGTACATCGGAGCGCTGCGCGGCCAGCGCTACGGCGAGCGCACCATTCGCGGCTACGTCGGCTGCCTCGCCCATTTTTGTCATTGGATGGCGTGCGACGCGATCGCATGGTCGGCACCGGAGGCTGTGTCGCTCGTCGAGCGCTTCTTGCGCGATCACCTGCCGACCTGTGTCTGTCCAGCTCCCTGCTATGGCTCGGTCGCGAGTTCGGGGGCAGCGCTGCGCCACCTCCTGAAGCTGTTGCCGGCCAGTCAGCTCGCATCGGTGCTCACAGATCCAGTTACGGTTGAACTGGAGCGCTTTGGTGAGTATCTCTCGAACACTTGCGGCCTCGCGCCCGTCACCTGCGACCGACGCCTACACATCGTCGGTTGCTTTCTCGTTCGGGCGTTCGGAACCCGGGCGCCAACGGTGTCGCAGATTGCCAGCGTGCAGTTGGATGAGTTCTTCGCGGAACTCAGCACGCACTTGCAGCCGGCATCGCTGCGGACGGCATGCAACAGCCTTCGCAGCTACTTTCGTTATCGGGCTCTGCTCGGTGACTCGACCGCCGGGCTGGCTGCAGCCTTGCCAAGAGTCGCGGATTGGCAACGCACCACCTTGCCCAAAGTCCTGTCGGAC
>Ga0172382_10006449_pt1 | contig 17030 bp, 9 predicted proteins | sample Leawel138RmetaG_FD_122245 | JGI IMG/M metagenome (GOLD analysis project Ga0172382, IMG submission 122245) | Leachate microbial communities from a municipal landfill in Southern Ontario, Canada - Leachate well 138R metaG | ecosystem: Engineered > Solid waste > Landfill > Unclassified | place...
AAAAAAGCATTTACCGGACTTCCTTTTCAAGGAAAGTCCAAAAAAACTATGGAAGGTTATGCGCTTGATTTGGATTTTTTTATTAGGGTTCATTGTAACGGGAAGTGCGAACAGTTACTCGCAAAATACCCGTTTAAACATTGGTCTGCAGAACAGCACGATCCGGAATGTCATCCAGTACCTGGAAAAAAACAGCGAGTATGTTTTCCTGTACAGGAATGAAGACCTGAACGTCGACAAAAAGGTGAATGTCGAACTGAAGAATGCGTCGATCAACCAGATTTTGGATAAAATCCTGGAAGGCGAACCTGTCTTCTATAATGTCTATAAAAGACAAATAGTCATCCGGAAAGCATCCGATCCGTCTTTCGTCGATCAACCTGTAAAGACCATTACAGGCAAAGTCACTGACGATACAGGCGGCCAGCTTCCCGGAGTCACGGTTTCCATAAAAGGGACTACGAAAGGGACCATAAGCAGCGGAGACGGAAGCTACTTTCTGCCAGGTGTCCCGGACGACGCGACGCTTGTTTTTTCATTTGTGGGAATGCGTACGCAGGAAGTGGCGGTAGGGAACCAAACGACCATAAATATCACCATGGAAGAAGAGACCATCGGAATTGAAGAAGTGGTGGCCATCGGTTACGGTACGGTTCGCAAGTCTGATTTGACTGGCGCCATTAGCTCCGTGTCATCAAACAAGATCGCCAATGTTCCGCAGACTGGCATTGCCAACCTGTTGCAAGGTAAAGTTGCCGGCACGAACATCACGACAACCAGTGGTGACGGTGACATGCAGATCCGTGTTCGGGGTACTACTTCCCTGAACAAGAGTAACGAACCTCTTTGGGTTGTTGACGGTGTGATTGGCGCTCCTTCCCCAAGTAATCCGAACGATATTGAGAACATTCAGGTTTTGAAGGATGCATCCGCAACCTCGATCTACGGTTCTCAGGGGGCCAACGGTGTGATCCTGGTCACAACCAAGAGAGCGAAGGCTGGTTCAAAGGTTGTTTTTGATACCCGCCTGGTGTTGAATACGTTGGCAAAAGAGCCTGACTTGATGAGTGCCTGGGAATATGCCCGTGCCTATAATGAGGTCAATGGCGCAGGTTCCATCTCTGATGCGGACATGGCCGCTTACAAAGCAGGCACAAAGGGTGTTGACTGGCTTGACCAAATGATCCGCACAGGTTTTATACAGAAGTACAATATCAACATCAGCGGTGGTAGCCAGAAAACGCAGTACTATGTGACCGGCACGATTTCTGATAAAACGGCTCAGTATGTCACGGTAGAAAACCGCAGTTACACCGTAAAAGGTGGCTTGACTACCGAAATCGCCCCCTGGCTGAAATTCAACAGCTTCATCTATTCTTCTTTCGGCAAGGGCCATAACAGTGTCCCTAAGGATGCCTTTGACGGCATCTATTCGTATTCACCAACGATGGATCTGATGGATGCAAACGGTGTTTATAATAAAGACCCGTATAACTCTATTCACACGAACCCTTACGCGAATGTAATGGCAGACTATACGGACCGCAATTCGCATACGAACAGCCTTTTTGGAGACTTGATCTTCAAAATTGCCGACGGTTTGACATTCTCCACTCAGGGTTTGTACACAAAGGCAACAAACCAGGAAAAAAACTTCCAATCCTCAAAGATTGCTGCCGGTTATGAGGCCTATGCCGTGAATTATAACGACAATTCTCAGTCCTGGCGTAACATCAATAACCTGACTTATGACAAGTTTTTTGGTACGGACCATCACCTGACCGCCACCGCTGTTGCAGAGTTTTCAAAGAACAAGAGTTCCGGCACCTCTTTCACGACACAGGGTATCAGCAACGAAGCGACTACGTATTGGAATGTGGCTGCAGGTACGAGTATCAATGGTTCTTCAAGTTTCTCCAACAGTGCATTGTGTTCCTTCCTGGGTCGTCTAAACTATAGCTATAAAGGCAGGTACTTACTAACCGGCACGATGAGAGCCGATGGCGCTTCTGAGTTGAGCAAGGACAACCGTTGGGCATACTTTCCATCCATCGGTCTGGGTTGGAATATCCATGAAGAGAGCTTCTTTAATAAAAACTTTGTGAACCAACTGAAGCTTCGCGCCAGCTATGGGACCATTGGTAACCACGCCGTCAGTCCTTATGAGACTTACGCCCGTTTAGAGTTCGTCAGCCGGGGGGCATCTTATGGTACCCAAACCGGTTACACAGGATACTGGCCCGCAGGTGCAAGCAATCCCGATCTGAAATGGGAGAAGACCGCCCAGTATAACGTAGGCTTAGACCTTGGCGTTCTCGGGAACCGTATAACCTTGACAACCGACTTCTATGTCAAGAATACGACCGACCTGTTGTTCCAGAAATCATTGCCTTCTTACTATGGTGGTGGTAACGTATGGGTAAACCAAGGCGAAATCCGCAACAAGGGTGCTGAATTCACGTTGACTGCGATAGCTGTTTCAAACAAAAACTTCACCTGGGAAACAAATCTGACCGCAGCATACAACAGCAACAAGGTTTTAGACCTTGCCGGTGAGGACTTTATCATTCCGGATGAGGGGCGCGGCTCACTGTACTCAGGCGGAGTTTTCATCTTGCAGAAAGGTTCCCCCGTAGGGATGTTCTATTTGTATGACTGGGCAGGTCTCAGTGACACGGGTGTCAACTTGTTCCATACCAAAGATGGCGGCACAACCAACATGCTCAATACAGAAGACCGTATCGCTGTAGGGAATACCATTCCTGACTGGGTTTTCGGCTGGAACAACTCCATCAGGCACAAGAACTGGGATGCCAACTTCTTGTTCCGTTTCACCAGCCGTTTTGACCGTTTGAATGTGGGCCGCTATATGGCAACAGCCATGTCCGGTCCCTCCCGTTTCATCACCAGCCGGGAGGGTTATTACCGTAGTTGGGAACACGTGGCTGACAAGGGCAAAGCACGCTATGCAAGCTTGACAAACCCGATCAACCAGAATACCCCTAACTCTACACAATTCCTGGAGAACGGTACATTCCTGCGTCTGCAGAACCTCTCCCTGGGGTACACCTTCCCAAAAGAAAGGACCAGGATTTCTGACATCCGCCTAGGCTTCAACGTGGAGAACCTGTTCGTACTTACAAGCTACAAGGGACTTGATCCTGAGACGGTATCAGAGACTAACCGTGATGATGCCCAGGATACCGTATTCGGTCTTGATAGTGGTTCAATGCCTATGCCGAGATCATTTACATTCTCGGTACGATTCGACTTTTAACGTGAACGAATTAAAAAACTGAAAGATAATTATGAAGAGTATTTTTAAGATATTCGCACTGGGAATCCTCGTACTGGGCACATACGCTTGCGATGACTTCCTTGAGGAAACCCCAAACGGTCAATTGCTGACAAGTGACGCGTTTAAGCAAGCCAGTGATGTTGACGATGCGGTAGACGTCTTGTACCGCCAGGTGAGCCGTGGCGTGATGTATGATACACAGAACTGTGAAGGTCAGATGGGTGATGATATTTCCACGCACCCTGCTTCCAATAAGGCCCTGAACAGAGAGTTGGACTTATACAATGTTTCTTCAGGTAATGGTTGTACGCTTGACGAATGGGAGAAAGTATGGCTGATTATCAAAGCAGCCAACTACATTCTTGACGGTGCGGCTAACGCTCCGGGCGTCTCAGAGTCCACGTTGGACTATGCGTTGAATCAGGCTCACTTCTGGAGAGGATGGAGTTACTTCAAACTCGTCCGTCTGTTTGGCCCTATACCGATGATTACCACGAACATCATTGATAACAGCATGGGATTAAGTACAGTGGCTAAGATTTACGATGAGGTGATCGTCCCCGACCTGAAGGCCGCTGAAAACTTGCCGGACAACTATACAACTGTTCCCCAGGCATTGAACGGCATCAATGTTGCCGCTAACTCTGCTGCCGCAAAGGCACTGTTGTCTAACGTCTACCTGACCATGGCGGGGTGGCCCCTGAACAGAGGTACCGAGTATTACACGTTGGCTGCGAACAAGGCAAAGGAAGTGATTGACGGTTTGGGAAGCCGATATAACTATTCCATGTATGATGACTTTGCCAAACTGTTCTCTGTAAAACTGAACACGTCTGACAGAAACAACAAGGAACTTATCCTGGGCGCTTTCTACAACTACGCGTTGTACGGTGACGGAGACAGAAGCGAGGCTGCCCGTGGTGCAATTGTGGATATACCCGACTGCGCCGACGGTTATAACAACATCCGCGGAGAAATCAGTTTCTGGTACAACATGCCGGATGGACCGCGTAAGACAACGACTTATCCGGTGGTTACTTACGTAAAGGCCAACAATGCCGCTTATCCCTGGTACTCCTCAAGCGTTCCCGAAGGAAACCGTTTCCCTTATGGTGGAAAATACCTGGAAACCAACGACATGGTGACAGAGTACAATCCTTATCAGTCCATGGGCTCCCAGTTCCGTGGCTGGGGCCAGAAGACGCACCAGATGATTCGGATCAGCGAGGTTTACTTGTGGTATGCCGAGGCTTTGGGCCGTTCAGGCCAGACCAGTGCCGAGGCAATCAACTGCGTGAACATGGTCCGCAACCGTGCCGACGGTCAGGGTGCAAGCGCAACCCGTGCTGACGGAAGCGCCAACGTGTATCCTTCCACGATGAGCGCTAGTGAGTTGGCGGAAGCCGCTTACAACGAACATGGTTGGGAAGTTGCCATGGAATGGACCGTTTCCGCGACACGCTATCATGATATGCAACGCATGAACCGCGTGAAGGATCACTTCAACCTGCGCGCACAGAATCCTACTTTTATGATTAACGGCAACTCGTTGAAAGAGCCTAACGCGCCCTCAACAACCTGGGCAGAATATAGAATGTTTGTTCCTACTCCTGAAAGCGATGTGATCCTGAACAAGGATATTGGTATCTCCCTGGAAGAAAAGATGAACTTAATCCAATAATACGATAACGATTATGAAAAAATATACATTCAAGAGTTTAGCGCTGATGTGCACTTGTCTGGTTATGACCGCATGTAACGATAAATTCGGTGACGGCGTAAAACTACAGGGCATTGAAAATGGCAGTGATTTAAGCCTGAACCTGGGTACATCGGCGATGGTTCCCGCATACCCTGTTCCCTGGGACTGTACAGACTATGAGTTTACTTTTAGCAGTTCCAATCCCGAAGTTGCCGCTGTAGACGCTTATGGAAAAGTAACAACATATGATTCAGGCGATGCGACCATTACCATTTCGTCCGGCAGCTACAGCAGTAGCGTGAATGTCAATGTCTATGAAATCACCGTTGGCCAGAAATGCAAGGAAATTTCAGGCTTGGTAGGACTTTGGGAGTTCAACCAGCCCAATCCTTTGAAGGCTACGGTAGGTGCTGACCTCATTGCGTACCACCATGGCGAGAATGAACTGGGGACGACCGCCGGTGCGGAGAATGACTATGCACCGTGCACAGGCTTCAACAAAAAAGACGGTGCCATCAAAACGGTTGACTTCAACCCTGCATTCTATTGCAAGCACGGGCTTTCATCAGGTTCTACCTACACGATCCTGATTGACGCGTATCGTCCGGCATCTTCAGGAGGCAAATACACCACATTCATCAATACCGATTTGACCAATGCCGGCGACCAGGTTGTTTACTGGCGCAAAGAAGGTTACCTTCAGGTTGACGGTAGCGCTAACCGTTCAACGCAGGCCATTGAGAATGACAAATGGTATCGTACGGTGATTGTGAAGAATGGTTCTTCATCTTTAAGGTCTTATGTGAACAGCGTTCTGTGGAAAGAGGGTGGAAATCCTTCAGGTGCTGTATTCGATGATGTTGCGATCTTGCTGAATGGGGATAATGACGGCGACGACCGTTCCCTGCAATGGTCAACGGTGGCTATCTTTGACAGGGCATTGACCAATACCGAAATCGCTGTCTTAGGAGGCCTCTGATCAGCTTCAAGACACGAAGATCGCGTCCTTATGAGAAAGAGGCTGTTTTTAAAACCGGACAGCCTCTTTTGTTGTGGAAAAATCATTGATGAACCGAACAAAGGTCATTCTTCAGGGAACGCATTTTCCCGATTGAAGAACAATGCTTATATTTGCCACGGCAGGGTTTTGATACCAAACAGCAGCGGCACTCATAACCCCTGACTCCATATTTTACTCAACTGCAAAGCTTTATAAACTATCATGAGAAAACTATTATCAGATACCGGCAAAATACTCTTGCTTGTCGTTTTTATCCTCGGATGCGCAGGTTGCGGACACCAAACACCCAAAAAACCCAGTGAGGTGCAAAAGGAATACCTGGACCGTGGATTGACAGCCCTTACCCGCGGTGATACTTCCATCTATATCGGGTGGCGGCTGCTGGAGGACGATCCGGCAGATATTGCTTTCAATCTGTACCGTAAAATGATCGGTTCCGTGGAACCCAACGATTATGTGAAAGTCAACGACCAACCGATCACCAATTGTACCAACTACATCGACAAGGGGGCCGAATACCACGGACCCGCCGCCGACATGCCTAAATTGTATGAAGCACACCTGTATAAACTCACAAAAATCATCGATGGAAAGGAAGGGGGGATTCCCGAAGGGGAAGTATATGTCTTTTTCAGCCAAGGCGTTAATGATTGGCGTTCCATCCTCTTAGAAAATCCACATGTGGGGGTAATCAAAATCGGGATTGGCGATCTGGACGGTGACGGGGCATACGATTTCGTGGTGCTTCGGGACGCCCTGGTACACGTCGATCCGGGAACTTGCATCGGTTGCTGGCACCGAAGCCGGGATACCTATAAACTGGAAGCTTACAACTCAAAAGGGGCGTTCTTATGGCGGTATGATATGGGCTGGGCAATTGAAACCGGCACGTGGCTGGCACCCTTCCTGGTATTCGATCTCGACGGGGACGGGAAAGCCGAAGTGTATACAAAAGCCGGGGAAGAAGACCCGCGCGAACCGGACGGCCGCGTCATTTCCGGGCCGGAATACCTGGTGAAGCTCGATGGGGAAACAGGAAAAATCGTCCAAAAAAGAGACTGGCTACCCCGAAATATCGAGATCGGCAGAAGCTATGACTGGACAAGCCGTAATTTCCTGGGCTTAGCCTACCTGGATGGGAAAAAACCGAGCCTGATCATGCAACGGGGCACTTACGGATTCATCAAACTGGAAGCGATGGACAGAAACCTCAACACCGAATGGTATTGGGAAAGCGCCGGTGAAGATGAAAAATACTGGGCCCAGGGAGGGCACCGTATGGCCATCGCCGACATCGATGAAGACGGAAAAGACGAAGTGCTGCCCGGCACCTTTGCCCTCGACCACGACGGGAACGCGATGTGGGGCGTTGGACTGAACCACAACGATTGCGCGGTAATTGCCGACATTGACCCCGACCGTCCGGGACTGGAAGTCTTTTATAATATTGAAACAGGGGCCGATAAAAACGGCGTATGCCTGGTCGATGCAGCAACCGGAGAGATCATATGGGGCTATGGCCAGCCGACGGTCCATGTTCATGACCGTGCCACTGTGGGAGATTATGATCCGACCCTCGCTGGAATGGAATGTTATACCCTGCCCGACCGGGGAGATTCCCGCCCTTTCTTTTACTCGGGCAAGGGCGAACGGCTGCCCGACCCGGCAAGAATGGATAATGCGCTCCCCTTATGGTGGGATGCAGACGAAACCAAAGAGTTATTACACGGCGGATATCTATACAAGTTCAGGGGAGACACGCTGAAAAGGAATATCCCCGGCGGCCTCATCGCGGATATAATGGGCGACTGGCGGGAAGAGATCATTGTAGGCATGGCGGGCGAAATCCGGATTTATTCCACAACCATCCCGGCAACCACAAGAAAAGCCTGCCTCATGCAGAACCACCAATACCGGATGGATGTGACCGCTTTTTCCGTGGGATATCCGGTCTATCCACAACTGGGACTGGTGGGAAATGCCAAAAGAAAGTTTGCTTCTTCAAGCCGGCAGGACAACCCGGAATGGGGAGATCAACTCATGGACTATGCCACCAAAGAATACCATCCGGCAGAAACCTATCACTGGGACTGGGCACAAGCCACCTTGCTGCGATCAATTGCCGACCGCTGGGAAAATGGCATCCATAAAGACGCCATGCTGGCCTATGTCCGCAAAGCGATGGATGTAAACATGGACAAGGCCTCCGGCATCCACCCCAATGTGCTTGCGTCGGGGTTCGGAATGGCCTTTCTGGCCCGCGTGACCGGAGAGGAAAAATACCGGGAAAAGGCATTTGAGCTATACGATCAGTACCTCCAAATCCCAAGATCGTCCAACGGTGGCGTTTCACACCGCGACAATGTGACCGAACTATGGGACGATACCGTTTATATGATCAGTCTTTTCCTGACCGAAATGTACCGCCTCACAGGCGATGAACGTTTCTTGAAAGAAGTAGCCTTCCAATTGACAGCCCACGCGGAAAAACTCGAAGACCCCGAAACCGGACTGTGGTATCACGGGTGGGATAATGATGATAAGCCTTTTGACGATCAATGCTGTATGCCGGGATGGGCCGATAACCCGAACAGGCGGAACAATGAATTCTGGGGCCGCGGTAACGGGTGGGTGGCGATGACCCTGGCCAATACCTTGCGCGCCATGCCGGAGAGCATGGACGAAAAGAAACAAGTGAAGGCAAGGTTTATCCGGATGATGGAGACCCTCTCCACGCTTCAGGACAAAAAAACGGGACACTGGTACCAGTTGCCTGTTTACCCGGGTGAAGAGGGGAATTTCATCGAAAGCTCCTCAACAGTGATGTTTGCCTACGCGATGAGCGTGGGAATCGCAGAAAAAATCCTCGATCCCGGCAAATATGTACCATTGATTAAAAATGCTTTCCGGGGAATTGAAGAAAACAGTTTGAACCCCACCGGAGAATTCCTCACGATTACAAATGTTTGCTATGGCACCTGCATCGGCGATAAACCCTATTATTACGATCGGAAAGTCATTGAGGGAACGGAATACGCACTGGGATCGGCCGTGATGTTTCACGACCAGTACAAAAAATTACAGAATTATCAATAATGAAACACCTATCTTTGGGAATAGTGATGTGTTGCATCCTGGCCACATCATGCTTGCAAAAAAGCACTTCAACCGGCGAACTGAAAAACTTAACCCGGTATGTGGATCCTTTCATAGGGACCACCGGCTTTGGAAATGTATTTTTGGCCGCGAATGTGCCTTTCGGGTATGTCCAGGCCGGACCGACAGAACATTCCCGTCCTCCGCGTGGCGGAGAGTGGTGCTCCGGATACAATTATGCTGATTCGATCCTGATCGGCTTCGGTCATTTGCATCTGAGCGGAACAGGCGTGGGCGATTTAGGGGACATCTCGCTGCTGCCGGTATTGGACGGAAAGCAACGGGAGGTGCTTTTCTCACACGACGATGAAATCGCGAGGCCTGGCTATTATTCCCTCGTGTTGGGAAAAACGGGCATCCGGGCCGAGATGACAGCCACGGCGCACACCGGGTTCCATCGTTATACCTTCCCTGCCGGCACCGATACCGGCAAAGTAATCCTCAATCTGCGGCAAGGCACTGGTTTTGATAAAATGACCGACTGCAGACTGGTACAGGAAAATGACACGGTGGTTTCCGGCTACCGGTTCTCCACCGGATGGGCAAAGGATCAAAAAGTATTTTACTATGCCGTGTTCTCAGATCCCATCCTTCACCGGGAGATGGAAGACAACAGCATTGGCCTGTTGTCTTTTGCCGCCAAAGGCGAACAACCGCTGCTGATCAAAGTCGGCTTGTCGGCGGTGAGCGTGGAAAACGCCAGACTGAACCTGGAGACGGAAAATCCCCGCTGGGACTTCGACGGGAAAGTGGCTGAGGCAGATGCGCTTTGGAACAAGGAATTGAACAAGATACAGATCAGCACGGCCGATGAAGACGCCAGGACGATCTTCTATTCGGCACTGTTCCACACCATGGTATCTCCTGTGATATTCAGCGACGTGAACGGCGACTACCGGGGAGCGGACGGTCAAATCCACCGGAATGCCGGGTTCGTCAACTATTCGGTTTTTTCCCTTTGGGATACCTACCGGGCGGTACATCCGCTGGCGACATTGATCCATCCCGACCGGCAAAAAGACTTTGCGGCCACCATGTTGACAATATTCGAACAGACAGGCCGGTTGCCTTTATGGCACCTGATGGGGAACGAAACATTCTGCATGTCGGGAAATCCCTCCTTTCCGGTGATTGCCGATATCGCGTTGAAAGGATTTGATGTGGACAAGGAAGCGGTCTTCCACGCGATGAAAACTTCGGCGATGCTGAAAGAGCGCGGACAGCCACTCCTGGACGAATATGGTTTTATCCCTTATGATAAAGACAGTGTGGAGTCTGTTGCCAAAGGCCTGGACTTCGCCGTGACCGACGCCAGTGGCGCACAAATGGCCCGGCTGCTGGGAAAGGAAGAAGATGAAGCGTACTTTTCAAAGAGAAGCCGTTCTTATCAGAAGTATTTCGACCCGGGCACAGGCTTTATGCGCGCAGTGACGACCGAGGGCAAATTCCGGGAACCCTTCGACCCCTGTCTGGCCCCTCAGGGTGCGGGTAGCGACTATGTTGAAGGCAATGCCTGGCAGTGGACATGGCATGTACAGCACGATGTGCATGGGTTGATCGGACTGTTTGGCGGGGAACAACAGTTTGTGGAAAAACTGGATTCCATCTTTGTGATAGAAGGGGGATTTGGACAGCCAAATACCATCAATGAAGGCGGTGTAACCGGACAGTATTATCATGGTAACGAGCCAAGTCATCATATCATCTACCTGTATAACTATGCCGGACAGCCCTGGAAGGCCGCCCATCACCTGCGCGAAGTGATGCGCAAACTATATACCGCCACTCCCGGCGGGATCTGCGGCAACGAGGACGCCGGACAATTGTCGGCCTGGTATGTGTTGTCATCCATCGGACTTTATCAGGTGGAGCCTTCGGGCGGAAAGTTTATCATCGGCTCGCCGTTGTTTGACAAGGTAATCCTGAATGTGGGCGGCGGAAAACAGTTCCGGATGATCGCCCGTCACAACAGCGATGAGAACAGGTATATCCAGTCGGCCCGGTTGAACGGGAAGCCCTACACCAGGTCGTATATCGATTTCAAGGACATCGTGAAAGGCGGTACGCTGGAGTTTGAAATGGGCAATACGCCATCCGGCACATTCGGAGTGGCAAAAGAAGACCGGCCTTAAGAACATGCTAAATACAAATAAAACGATCATGCCACGGTGACGGCTTTCAAGGTGGTGGCACAAAAGGACATGGAAATATGGTGGAAACAGCCAGTTTCTCAGACATGTAGTTCCATGTGCAAGTCAATATTCTATAACGATAATTACTTATGAAATTTTTCCCTGAATTTTCTTTAGCCGGAAGCGTGTTTGCCGGTTTTCTGTTATTTGCCGCGACAGCCGGCAGTGCGCAGACCGATAACACGCCTGGATATACTATGAAATGTGATGGTCTGGAACGCATTTACAGGTTGCATATACCAGACAACCTGCCGGAGAAAGCTCCGCTGGTCATCGTGCTGCACGGTTACGGCGGACCTGATCCCGGAATCCTGAATGAGACAGCCGATCGCCATCAGTTTGCTGTTTGTTATCCGCAGGGTGAAAAAGACGGCAGAGGTAAGATGTGTTGGAATGTTGGGTATCCTTTCCAACACGACATGACGATCGACGACGTGGAGTTCCTGACACGGCTGGTTCGTCATTTGCAGGACAAGCATGGGTTTAGCCGCCACCATGTTTTTTGTGTCGGTATGTCAAACGGCGGTGAGATGTGCTACCAGTTAGCGGCCCAACGCCCCGGCCTGTTTGCTGCCGTGGCGCCGGTTGCCGGGTTGATGCTGAACTGGCTCTACAAGTCCGACCATTCAACCGTCCCTGTGTCGCTCTTCGAAATCCACGGCACGGCCGACAAAACTTCGGCCTGGCTGGGCGATCCGGAAAACAAAGGTGGCTGGGGCGAGTATCTTCCCGTACCGCTTGCCGTACACTTCTGCGCGGCAAAGAACCGCTGCACGGTCATGCAAACCGATACCTTGACCGGAAAGGCCCCTAACTGCCGGAAGATTATCAAACACCGCTTTTCCGGCGGAACGAATGACAGCGAAGTGTGGTTGTATGAGATTGTTGGCGGCGGACATTCGTGGGGCAGGGATGACCTGGACACCAACGAGGAATTGTGGAAGTTCTTCAGCCGGTTTATCAAACCCTGAGCTTTCAAGTCCCTTTTTCGGTTTTTCCCGCGATACCGCATAGTTATTCCGTGTCATTCAAGCGTAATTAATTAAGAAAGTATTTAAAAAACTGATTTATGAAAAATCTTTTAATCACATGGCTTGTTATTGGCCTAAGCCAGAGTGTAAACGCCCAGGTGGAGTTTAGTTCGCACAGAGGTTCTTCGCTTCATGCTCCCGAAAACACGAAGGCGTCAGTTGCGCTTGCCTGGGAACAGGGAGCTGATGCCGTGGAAATCGACATACACCTGTCGAAGGACAACCGGTTGATGGTGATTCATGACTCGAACACGAAACGGACCTCCGGGAAAGACTATCGGGTGGAAGACACTGCTTCCGACGTGTTAAGACAGTTGGATGTCGGCAGTTTCAAGGGCGGAAAGTATAAAAATGAAAGAATACCTTTCCTTGAAGAAATCATCGGGATGGTACCCGCTTCAAAAACCTTGTACATCGAATTGAAATGTGGCCTGGACGGACTTCCTTTCCTTCAGAAGGTGATCCGTGCAAACGCCGCGAAAGGCAAGCTGGCGATCATCTGCTTTGATTATGAGGTGATCGTCGCCGCGAAGAAAATGTTTCCAAACAATAGCTGCCATTACCTGATCGGAAAGGAAGAGGGACTGAAGGAAAACATTAAAAAAGCTGCGTTGAACGGCATTGACGCCATCGACATGAAACATTCGCTGATCAATCAGGACATTGTTGACTACGTTCACAGCATGTCCATGAAAATAAACGCGTGGACTGTCGACGATCCCCGCGATGCAAAAAGATTGATGGAACTCCGTGGTATGGATGGAATCGAAACCAATTGCGTCCCCTGTCTGAAAGAATCGTTGAACATCAAAAGATGAGGAAGACCATTTTTTTAATCGCGATCCTGCTCGCGTCCTGCACGCTGCTCAGTGAGACGTTATCCGCACAGGATATTTACAGACGAAATTATTCGGGCGACATCGAAAACCTGCTTCAAGACCAGGCTGCTGTCATCTTTGACGAGGCCGGTAAAGTTTTAGCCGCGTATCCGCCAACGCCAAATCCCGGCATCGAACGGAAACTGGCCTTGTACTCCCTGGATGCCTTATTGCACGATACCCGTTTGGACAAAGGACCGGCCTTTATGGCTTATGTGAAAAATGTTGCCGGCAACGTGGCCACCGAACTTTCGAAAAACAAACCCACCGGTCGTGAAGTGCGTGTTTTTAAGGTTTATAATTTTGGGTACATTATACAAACAGCCCGTATAACCGTCGGCATCGATTTAGTCCGGGGAGGCAAGGAAAGAGAGAACCTGTTTTACATCGACGAGGACATCATGCGCGCTATTGTGGAACAATGCGACATCCATTTTTTGACGCATATTCACAGCGACCACGCCAGCCACAGTGTTGCCAAAATGTTTTACGAACAGGGAAAAGACATGATCGCCCCTGCCGTCTTTTGGGAAGATATGAAGCCGCGGTTGCGGGTTTTACGGGGAGATCAGTTAATCCGGGAGAATATCGCTGTACCTGCCCGAAATACGTCCCTGGATGTTTGGGCCTATCCGGGATATCAGGGTAAATTGGAAAACAACGTCTATCTGATTACATTGCCCGAAGGCCAAACGGTCATGCACGTGGGCGACCAGACGTATTATGAAGATTTGGTTGAAAAAATCAAAGCCAACCCGGTAAAAGCAGATATTCTTTTGATGGGATGCGCGGGAAACATCTTCCTCGCTGTACCCGAGCTAAAACCGTCCTTCGTATTTATCGGGCACGAAAACGAGATGGAACATGGCATCGATCACCGGGAGCCCTATTGGCTTTCATTTCGGCGATCAAACGGATTGAGCCCTGTTCTCGTGCTCGCGTGGGGTGAATCCTACACCATGAAGGATTTTTAACGTATCCGGGCAGCCGCGCCAACTTCAGCATCAAGGCCCCCGGCGCATCCTCCCTGAACATCAACGGCCGTCCGATGCCCGTCAAGGTCAATGACGGACTGATGAAGGTCAGTTACAAGGAATGAAAGACGGACCGTCTGTGTTTTCGCACATCGGCACAGATAACCGGAAAAAGGAATTTCGTTTCAACCCCACAAAAGCAGATGAATCAATCTGCTTTTGTTATCTTTGGGAACCACAAAAATGCGGAAACATGACGACTATTTTCTGGGTTATTACAGCCATTCTTATTGCGGACTTTATTCTGGAACGATACCTGGATTATCTCAATACCACCCGTTGGAGCGACCAGTTGCCCGAAGAGGTAAAAGGAATCTACGAGGAGGAAAAATACAAGCAGCAGCAGGCGTACTCCAAAGTCAATCACCAGTTCGATATGCTGACCGGCACATTCAGCTTCCTGCTGATCATGTTCATGCTCTTTTTTCAGGGGTTTGCCCTGGTCCATGAATGGGCGCTCTCCGTTTCCCCGAGCCCGGTCTGGTCGGCCCTGGTCTTCTTCGGGATACTGATGCTGGCATCCGATATCCTGGAAACACCGTTTGACCTGTACAGCACGTTTGTCATTGAAGAACGTTTCGGATTCAACAAAACAACCCCGAAAACATATCTGCTCGACAAGCTGAAGGGATGGATGCTGACCGCTGTGATCGGCGGAGGACTGCTGGCGCTGATCGTCTGGATATGGACCCTGGCCGGAAAGGATTTCTGGATTTATGTATGGCTGGTGATCAGTGTTTTTTCCATTTTCATGGTGCTATTCTATTCGACGCTGATCGTGCCGCTCTTTAATAAGCAGACCCCGCTGGAAGAGGGGGAGCTGAAAAACACGATCCGGGCATTCGCCGCGAAGGTGGGCTTTCATCTGGATCATATCTATGTCATCGACGGGTCCAAGCGGTCGACCAAGGCCAATGCCTATTTTACCGGACTGGGTAAAAAAAAGAGGGTCGTTCTCTACGATACGCTGATCCAGGATCTGAAAATCCCTGAACTGGTGGCCGTACTGGCACATGAGATCGGCCACTACAAGAAAAAGCATATTTTTTGGGGCTTGCTCGCGGGCATCATCCAGACCGGCGTGATGCTGTTCTTTTTTTCGCTGCTTGTTGACAGTCCGGCGCTATCGGCTGCGCTGGGCGTTGACAAACCGGCTTTCCACCTTGCACTGATCACCTTTGGGATATTGTATGCCCCGCTTTCGTCGCTGATCGGCATCGGAATGAATGCCCTTTCCAGGAAAAATGAATACGAGGCCGATGCGTTTGCAGCCCGGCATTACGGTGGATCCGCACTGGCAGAAGCACTGAAAAAACTTTCGGTGAAAAACCTGAGCAACCTGCGCCCCCACCCGGCGTACGTGTTTGTGCACTACTCCCACCCTACCCTGCTCCAACGGCTGAAAGCGCTGAAGAAAGTCGCGAGTAACGAGTCATGAGTCGTGAGAAATAAAAAAGACACAAGAATGAATGGCAAAGAGCATGGAGCATAGAGGAGACCGGAAACCGGAAACACGAGGATGAACGATTGATGAATGAAGAAGTTCCCAAGTTACTGAATAACTAAGTATATAACCAGATAGCAACTTTACAGTTTAGCTGTTTTGAATCATGAAAGCAGAGATCATTACCATCGGCGATGAAATACTGATCGGACAGATCGTCGATACAAATTCGGCCTGGATCAGTGAACAGTTGAACATGCACGGCATTGATGCCTATCAGATCACCTCTATACACGACGACCACGGACAGATACTAAAAGCCCTGGCCGACGCGGAATCACGGGCTGACCTGATCCTGATCACCGGCGGACTTGGTCCGACGAAGGATGATATCACCAAAAAGGCGCTGTGTGCTTATTTCGACTGTGGATTGGTGATCAACGAACAGGTTCTGGAACAAGTCACCGGCATGCTCACCCGCCGCAGCATTAGGATCAATCAATTGAACAAAGATCAGGCGCTTGTGCCCGAAAAATGTACCGTGCTGCCCAACACGACCGGAACTGCACCGGGCATGTGGTTTGAAAAAGATCACGTCATCTTCGTGTCAATGCCCGGCGTCCCCTTCGAGATGCAGTACCTGATGGAAAACGAAGTGTTTCCCCGGCTTCAGGGAAAAGGAAAAGTCCGGACCATATACCACCAAACCGTTTTGATCCATGGCATTCCCGAATCCATGCTTGCGGAACACATCGAACCCTGGGAGCTGGCGCTACCGTCATTCATCAAACTGGCTTATCTGCCAAGTCCTTTTATGATCCGCCTGCGGCTAAGCGCTTACGGTGAAGATACTGACGGACTTAAAGATGAAGTTGCCGCACAGATCGAAAAACTAAAAATGATCGTCCCCGCTGCGAACATTTTCGGGTATAACCAGGATACCCTCTCCGGCGTGACCGGGAAACTTCTGAGGGATTTCCACGCGACCGTTGGAGTGGCTGAAAGCTGCACCGGGGGTTATATCGCCCACCTGATCACTTCGAATCCGGGGAGTTCAGCTTACTTTAAAGGAGGGGTCATTGCTTACGCCAATGCGGCCAAGGTATCCGTCCTCGGGGTTAAACCCGAAACACTGGAGGCCCATGGCGCTGTGAGCAAGGAGGTTGCCCTGGAAATGGCGAGAGGCGCCCAAAAGGTTCTTCAGACCGATTACGCTATCGCGACGACCGGGATCGCCGGTCCCGATGGCGGCACCCCGGAAAAACCTGTCGGAA
>Ga0172382_10006451_pt1 | contig 17028 bp, 12 predicted proteins | sample Leawel138RmetaG_FD_122245 | JGI IMG/M metagenome (GOLD analysis project Ga0172382, IMG submission 122245) | Leachate microbial communities from a municipal landfill in Southern Ontario, Canada - Leachate well 138R metaG | ecosystem: Engineered > Solid waste > Landfill > Unclassified | place...
CTAGCATCTAGATCTTTCTTTGTTCCTTTTCCTTCAACAATTATTGTCTTCTCTTTGTTAACAATAACTTTCTTTGCTGAACCAAGGTTACTTATTTCTACAGCATCTAAAGTTTTTCCAACTTCCTCTGATATAAATTCTGCTCCTGTAAGGATAGAGATATCTTGTAACATCTCCTTCTTCCTGTCTCCAAATCCTGGAGCCTTAACAGCGACAACATCTAATGTCCCCCTTAATTTATTAACAACTAAAGTTGCTAATGCCTGGTTCTCTATGTCGTCTGCGATTATTACAAGAGGTCTATCAGCAGCTCCTAATACTTTCTCTGCGATTGCTTGGATATCTTGAAGATTAGAAAGCTTTTTATCTGTAACGAAGATATATGGGTTCTCCATAACTGTCTCTAAGGTCTCAGAATTTGTTACAAAGTAAGGGCTAACATAACCATTATCAAATTCCATACCTTCGGTATGTTCAATCTCGTCCTTAAAGGATTTGCCCTCCTCAACAGTTATAACCCCCTCCACTCCAACTTTATCCAGAGCCTCAACAATTATCTCTCCCAATTCTTTATCATTGTTTGTAGAAATTGTAGAAACTTGCGCTAACTCTTCTCTGTTAGAAATTTTCTTAGAGGCTTTTTTTAGCTCTCTTACTACCAATTCTGCTCCATGGTCTAATCCTCTTTTAAGGGAGATTGGGTTGGAGCCTGCAGCTACATTTCTGAATCCAGCGGAGACTATTGCCTGGGCTAACACTGTAACTGTTGTAGTGCCATCTCCAGCAACCTCACTTACATTACTTGCCGCCTCCTTTATCATTTCTACTCCAACATTCTTAAAAGGATCTTTATCTTCTATTTCCTTTGCTACGGTAACACCATCCTTGGTAACAACTTGAGATCCAAAACTCTTTGCAAGGGCAATGTTTCTTCCTTTTGGACCAAGAGTTGTTTTTACTGCATTTGCTATAGTGTCAACACCTGCTTTGAGAGCTTTTCTAGCCTCTTCGTTATATATTATTGATTTTGCCATTTTAGTAAGCTAATAAATTTAATTACTTAACAATTGCAAGAATCTTCTCCTCGTCCAGCAGGACGTATCTGTCCTCGTCTATTAAAATCTCCTCTGAAGAATATTTCTTGAAATATATCCTGTCTCCTACAGAAACTCCAAAAGATATCTCTTTGCCATCAATCTTGCCTTTTCCTAACTTAACCACAGTGCCTGTTTCAGGCCTCTGATCTTCACTTGCACTAGGTGGGAGAACTAATCCTCCTGATGTCTTCACTTCTACTTCATCAGGTTTTACTAAGACCCTATTTCCAAGGGGCTGTATTTTTATACTTTTTGCCATAATTTCTAGCAGATTAATTTAACGATTGCCAAAGAATTGTATCATAGAGAGTTGACCCTCTTCAAGTCTTAACTGAATAAAAGGCATAGAAAGTCTATCTTGTCCCCTTAAATACCACCCTATCCTCAAGTAATTCTATGTTATCTATCCTCCTCCCAAGGAAGTTATTCTCATTAAGCATTATGATCCCATCAGATATTCCCCTATTCAAATCTTCCCTAAGCCTGGTTTCGAGAGGGGCTGGAAGTTCTAAATCCCCTACACGTACTTCTCTAACATATACTTCAGCCGTTTCAAGATTATCTTTCACAATATCTAGAACTAACCATGGAACAGATATCTTCTTGTATTTACCCTTAAGATACAATTGCCAAACTCCCTCGGATGGTTTAAGACAAATATCTTCCACCCTTATATCTCCTTCCTCCGTAAAGTTTTCTAAGAACAGATAGAGCATCTCTTCCTCTGTTAGAACAATAAAGTCTGTTTTAGTATCTGACAGTGCAAATTTCTTTATTTTCTCCTCAATTATAAGCGACAGATCTCCTACAGCAGATGATTCTCCCTGAATATCCAGGGAACATAAGATTTCCTGCTTAGATAGTTCCTCCTCCTTCCATTTAGAGTATCTAAGATAAGAAACAAAACCTATCACCGTGAGGGTGATGATTGCAAAAAGAAATAATATTAAGAGAGTTTTAAATACCTTCTTGAACATCGACTTTTCTTTTCCTTCTTCTAAATAAGTTCTCTTTAATATCCTCAACTATTTCATCTAACAATGTCACTTCCTTAATCCTAAAGACCTTACAACCAACAAAGTAAGAGAGGAAACCATACACTGTAGTTATCATTGTTAAGATAGCAATAGAGATTGTTCTTGTAGTATCTAATTGGAAGTCAAAAAGCTTGAAAACGAAATACATCCCCAAGCACATCAAGGAAGCATTAATTACTTTCTTTATGGAGGGAACAATTGTTTTATTCCAAGTAATAACCTTTATTTTAACATTCAAAAGGAGGGATAAAACAACCATTTCTACCAAGTAAGAAATACTCAAGCTGAGAGACAAACCACCAACAGCAAAGTCTGAAGTCCCTCTTGTGGTTGCCCATCTTAAGGAGTCCTTTACGAAGGAACCGAAGACAGGAGTAAATCCTGCACCATTAGCATCCCGAACCTGTATAAACATCTGTTCAAGAATTGGCCTCCAGTCATAGTAGTGACTTAGGAAGTTAGTGAGAAGAATTGCAAAGCCGATATTAACAATAATTCCAACTGTAATTGCTACTAATGGTAACCATGTCTCTTTAAGTGCGTAAAATGCTCTTAGAAGGATTTGAACTACACTCTGACCAACTACAGAAAAACTAAGAAATACAAGGCACCAAGCAGTTAAGATGGTAGCTCTCCAGTCAAATGCTCCTACTCCATAAGCCAGACGAACTAGAGGGAGTCTTAGGACTATTAAAATAGAAACTATTGGTAAGACTAGAAACAGAGCTTTCTGTATGGAACTGTTGAGAACCTTACAATATTTCTCTTCATCGTCACAACTCTCTGCAAGACTAGGCAAAGCAACTTGTGCAATTGCACTCCCAACGATGTTTATTGGAAACAGATGTAAACTTACAGCAAACTTATAGGCACTAAGGGCACCTGCAGCAAGGGAGAAGCTTATTAGGGTATTAACTACTGTATTTACTTCTTCTCCTAAGACAGCAATTGTTCTAGGCAAGGCCAATCTAACAGCTTGCATTGTCTTCTTCTGTTTTAGGCCCTCAATTAGAGTTGAAATACCAATTCTCAATCGACCATCAAAATAATTCTTAAATTTAGGAACCTGGATAAGAAGATGCATTAGAGAACCAAATACTGCAGAGATGGCAATTCCCTCAACACCCATATCGAAACCTACTACCAAAACCACAGAGCCAATAATCATCGCCAAATTGTAGAAGAGTGGTGCAAGAGAAGTAACAAAGAACTGTTTTCTTACTTGTAGATATCCCGTGACCAAGCTACTAACACCTAATAGAATTGGAGATATCATCATTATCCTTGTTAAGGAAACAAAGAGGTCAAAATCCTCAGGACGTATCCTTTGTCCAAATTTCAAGAAATCCTGTAAAGCTTCCGACTCTATCAACAGTGTTGTTAATTGAGGAGTAAAGATGAAAAGAACAAGTGCAATGGAAATAAATAGGAAGGAGATAATAACCATTAAATGGTTAAAGAATTGATTTAGAGAATCTTTCCCCTCTTTTCTAAATATATCTGAAAAAGTAGGAATAACTGCTGCATTTATAGAGCCCGCAACTAGGAGCATGAATAACATATCTGGGATGGTAAAAGCCGCCCAGAAGATGTCTAATTCATGAGACACCCCAAAGAGTTGGGCTATCGTTCTTAACTTTAAGAATCCAAGGATTTTTGTAATAAGCAAAAGAAGCATTACAAATGGGATGCTGTTTTTTTGTTTAAGAATTTTTAACATAATCTAGAAGTATTGGGTATGAATATATGATAATTTAATCTAGGCTTTTTATCAATGAGAGGGAGATTCTAGTAGGAGTTTAAGAGAATTTTCACATAGTTATGGCAGAATTAGAGATGATTAATTTGTTGGACACTCTTTTTCCAAAGAGCTGTAGCATATGCAAGAAAAAGGGAGATTACCTTTGTAGCCGTTGTAAAAAACTTTTTAAGAGAAATCTTCCAGAGTGTTATATATGTAGAAAGCTTTCCCCCAATTACAAAACACATTATGGATGTAGAGAGGAAAGGACCAATAGTACTCTTGACCATGTCTTCGTAGCTTGGGAATATAATTCTCTGTCGTCTATTATTTTGAAAAAATATAAATACCATTATGTCCGGAGTATTTCAGAGACTTTGGTGGAAATTTTTATTGAAAGTATTAAGAACTCTACTTTTGACAGAAAGTTGGAAGGGACGATTTTAACAAATGTTCCCTTGGCAAAAAGTAGATTACGTGATCGAGGTTTTAACCAAACAACAGAGATAGCACACAGAATTGCAGAGTCCTTCAATATTCCATTCGCAGAAGGTTTAATAGAAAGAAAGGACAGTTATGGTCACCAAGCACTAAGGGACAAAGATGAGAGAAAAGATATTAAAGAAGGCACTTTTACCCTTAGGGGAGATTTCTCCCCAGAGGAATATTCCAGCATAACAATACTGGACGATGTAATAACAACAGGAGCAACTTTAGAAGCAGTCTCCTCGACTCTTAGAAAAGATATTGATACAAATATTGAGATAAATGCTCTTTGTCTATTTAGAGGAAAGCCTTATTATTTAGAGGTCCCCTAAGCCTGGCTCTAATGTTTCCCCTTCTCCCTCGCCTTCTCCTAATTCTTCTAAACCTTCCTCTCCTTCTGCTCCTTCAAGATCTAAATCCTCTGGAAGTTCTACATCCCCAGTATCAACTTCTTCGAGAGCTTTAACTATCTCTTGGTAGAGATCTAGCTCTGTCGCTTCTTCCTGTTCAAGAATTAATTTTGCCGCCTGGAGATAAGCTGCATATGTCTCCAAATCCTCTGCTTCTTTGCTTAAGTCTGCGACTAGGAGTATCGAGGGAATATGTCTTGGGTTAATCTGGAGAACCCCTGACAAATACTGCAGGGCTGTCTCCTGGTCTCCATCTACTATGTGGACCTGAGCAAGTGTGTAGTAAAGTTGGTAGTTAAGGGGATTCAAGGTAATAGCTCTTTCTAACGAGTTAGTCGCATCTGATATATGCTCGTCAAAACCCGCACCTACCAATCCTGTATAAACTGTAGCTCTCGTTAGCCAGTTAGCATAAACTGAGGGAGAGATATCTGTGGTTTTTCTCGCAAATTCTATTGTGTTACTCTTGAGAGCCATAACTGCTTCTAGATACTGATCTCTCTGCTCTGTATCTTCTTCATCTATTTGAGAGTAGGCCTCTGCAACAACACTCAACTGTTCTAACAAGATAAGAGTTTTTTTTCTATTGTAAAGAGGATTATTTCCATCTAAAGCCAAAGCCTTAGAATAGTAATCATCCATCGTTAGTATGAACTCCTCCCTCTCCTCAAGTGTTGGTTGAGACTCTGGATCATCCTGGTATTGTCTGTTTTCCCTAATAGAATAGGCTTCTGCCCTTAACACATGGAAACTTGATACTGTCCTTGCAAACCAAACTCCAAGTAGAGAGACCGAGAGGATACCAACAATAACAGTTAAAAAGATATTAAAATTGTATAGAGATTTATTTGCGTTAGATGGAGTGTCTAAATTAACAGCCCAGAACTTTAGTATGAACTTATCTCCTGGGGACCTCTGTAGATACTCCCTAATTATTGATCTAATAGAAACTAGAGTCAGGAGCAAGAATGTTATCAAGATAGTGAATGGGAAAAAGAACGATGCAACAAACAATACTAACAATGCAATGTCGATTATTAGGAACCTCCAAGCTCCACCCTTATCCTTTATTTCCCTTGCATCCTTAAGGTCTTTTATGAAAGCCCTTACTATTAAAAACCCAACGAAAAGCCAGACGAAGAACCAGAGCAATCCCCCCGTAGTAACCCTAGTAAGAACCTCACTCACTCCGGCTTGAAAAGTAGAGTCTCCTAAAACAAGGACACTAGTATCTAATGGTTTGAATTTGTTATATGCAATTGAATAGGTCCCCGGACCATATCCTAAGAAGCCCTGTACAAATCTGCTTACAATAACAGAACCTGAAATCATCCAAGAGAGATCAAAACCTAAAGAAAGTTCAGCGACAACCTCCAAGTCCTCAGGTAAAACAGAATCCCTTACATTTGGAATCTGCAAAAAGATTACTGGAATGATAACGATAAAGACAGTTATTAAGGAGAAAAGGAAGACTTGTCGTGAAGTTTCCTTATCTATTCTTATAAATTTCAAAACAGGGATCAATAACCCTATCAACAAAAGTAAGAGGACAGAGACGGTTACTAAACCTTCATTTATTGAAAACACCCAGATATTTATCGCAGAAAAGAGTCCGAAAATAATAGAGAGGATGAATTCTAATTTCCCCCTCTGAGCTATTAGGTACTCTCCTATTAGTCCTAGAGAAAAGATTAAGCTAATAAAGTTTACAAGAATATGGGCTCCTCCAAACCTCAATAGGGGCAATCCTGCTTGATACAGATCTCTATAAACAGGTAGGAAACCCCAAACATTTAATCCGAAGAAGGAGAATAAGCTCAATAGGTTATTTATAAAGAAACCAACGAGAAAGAAAAATATAAGAGAACGAACATCTTCCTCTCCTTTTATAAACCCTCTTGAGACAATACTTACTAGTAAGATAACAATAAAGACAATTAAACCACTTCCTAATCTACCATCAATACCCCAAAGACTAGTATTTATATCTACTGAGAATATTGTTGATAATAAATAAGAAAGTAGAATTAAGAAAAACCCAATGTCTATAACACTCTTGAGAATATTAAGACTGCCTCCCCAGAGAAGCTTTACAATCTCTAAGGCCAAAATAACTGTTGAAACAGAGAGTATTAATAAAGACATCCCTCTTTCTGTCCAATCCCAAGGAAATGGGAAAATGGTTAGAGGGAGTAAAAATAATAGGCCCTTGAATAGTAATTTCTGTATGGCTGATATATTTATTCCTCCTCTAGAATTCTGGGTAGATTCTTGTAACATACTAAGGCAGTAAAGATATATTAATTAACATATATAGCAATAAATGCTACCACAAATGTTGGGAAAGTCCAATGACTCCCCCAACATCTTTTAGCCTTACTCCTCGTCTACTACCTCTCCCTCTTTGACCTCTTCTTCCTTCTCTTTTCCTTTCTTTTCTTCTCCATCTTCCTTATCTTTTTCTTTTGAGGCTTCTTCTTTGCTTGCCTGCTCATACATTTTCTTTCCTATTTCCTGCATCTTCTCAGAAAGCTCTTCTGTCTTCTTCTCTACCTCTTCCTTGTCAAAATCCTCCTTCTCTATTAATTTCTTCAACTCTTCTGCTAGCTTTTCCATTTCCTCTCTCTGCTTCTCATCAATCTTATCTTTGTTCTCCTTGATTAATTTCTCAACACTGAAGCAAAGAGTATCAGCATTATTCCTTACCTCTGCTCTCTCTCTTTTCTTCTTATCTTCCTCTGCATGCTTCTCAGCCTCTTTAACCATTTCGTCTATCTCTTCTTCCTTAAGCCCAGTAGATGCAGTAATTGTTATCTTCTGTTCTTTCTTGGTAGCAAGGTCTACAGCTTTAACATTCAGGATTCCGTTTGCATCTATTGAGAATGTAACCTCAATCTGAGGAACACCTCTAGGTGCTGGTGGAATTCCATCTAAGATAAATCTCCCTAGGGTTTTATTATCTTGCGCCATTTCTCTTTCTCCCTGAAGGACATGAATTTCAACTGCTGGCTGATTATCTGCAGCTGTTGAAAAGATTTGCTTCTTCTCTACAGGAATTGTTGTATTTCTATCAATAAGTTTTGTCATAACACCTCCTAATGTCTCTAAACCTAGAGATAATGGTGTTACATCTAGCAAGGTAATATCCTTGACATCTCCTGCTAAAACTCCGGCCTGTATAGCTGCACCAACTCCTACAATCTCATCAGGATTTACTCCCTTGTTTGGCTCTTTACCAAAGATTTCTTCTACTTTCTTTATGATTGCGGGCATTCTTGTCATCCCTCCAACTAGAAGGACTTGATCCACATCCTCTTTCTTGAGATCCGCATCTTTAAGAGCTTTCTCACAAGGTTTGACTGTCTGCTCAATTAGGTCAGAGGTTAGTTGCTCTAACTTAGCTCTTGTTAGTTTTTCTTTCAAGTGCTTTGGTCCTTTATCTGTCGCTGTGATGTAAGGGACATTTATTTCTGTTTCCTCTGTTGTAGACAACTCTATCTTAGCCTTTTCCGCAGCCTCTCTTAATCTCTGAAGTGCTGTTCTGTCCTCTCTCAAGTCAAAATTCTCTTTAGCTTTAAATTCATCTGCTAAGTAATCTATTATTACCTGGTCAAAGTCGTCTCCTCCAAGATGTGTATCACCATTGGTTGAAAGAACTTCGAAGACTCCATCTCCAATTTCAAGGATTGAGATATCAAAGGTTCCTCCTCCTAAGTCGAAGATTGCTACCTTCTCGTCTTTTCCTCTATCTACTCCGTAAGCTAGTGCTGCTGCCGTTGGCTCGTTAACAATTCTTTTAACTTTCAATCCTGCAATTTTCCCAGCATCTTTTGTAGCTTGTCTCTGTGAGTCATCAAAGTAAGCAGGGACTGTAATCACAGCCTCTTTTACCTCTTCTCCCAAAAATTCCTCTGCGTCTTTCTTCATTTTTGCAAGAATCTTTGCAGAAATCTCTTGAGGTGAGTACCACTTACTACCCATCTTAACCTCAACACCTCCGCTATCTGACTTCCTCATTTCAAAAGGAAGTAATTCCTTATCCTTCTTTACCTCAGGATCATCCCAGGGCCTACCAATCAATCTCTTAACAGAGTAGATTGTACTCTCTGGATTTGTTATAGCCTGGTTTTTTGCAGGAGTCCCGACTAAAATCTCTCCTTTATCATCCTCTGCAACAACAGAAGGGGTTAATCTCCCTCCCTGTGCATTGGGGATTACATTAGGTTTACCACCCTCCATGTATGCCATGACTGAGTTAGTTGTTCCTAAGTCTATTCCTATTATTTTAGACATAATATTTTTTATTAAAATTTAATTTCTATTTAGATACTACAACCCTTGCAGGTCGTACTACTGAACCATCTAATATGTATCCTGGCTGAACAGTGTCATATATTTTCCCTTTCTCTCCCTCTGGGACTGTTGCTATTGCTTCGTGTATATCTCTATTAAAATCCTCTCCTTTTTCTGGGACATATTGTTCAAATCCCATCTCTTTGAGACCTTTCTTCATACCCTCCACAGTAGCTAATATCCCTTCTAACCAAGATTTTCCTTTCTCGTCCATCTCTATATCCTTACTCGCGATTGCAGCTAACATTAAAGCGTCTAAAGTTGGAACTATTGTGTCAAAAAGGTCCTTCTTTATCTGCTGTAATCTAAGCTTGTCTCTCTTCTCAGAATTCTTTAACAGATTATGATAATCTGCCAAAGCTCTCTTTAATTGGTTTTCTACCTCTAGCTTCTCATCTTCTACCTTATCTATAGTAAGTGCTAACTCCTGAATTTTCTCCTCTAATTGGTCCACACTTAAATTCTCTTTGTTATTTTCGTTCTTTTTCTTACTCATTGAAATTTTTTATTATCTTATCTCCATCCGGACATGGAATTCTCTAAAGCATTCTTTACCTCTTTTAGAGATTGAAGAACTTTCCCATACTCCATTCTCTTCGAACCGATTATTCCTACATAGGCTTTTTCTTTCTCCCAGAAAGGAATCCTTGTAAAGGCTAGTGCACAATCTGCTAGAGTTTCTATTCCAGATTCTTCTCCTATTAATAGAGAGACTCCAGAGCCGGAGTATTTCTCTACTAAGTTTGGTAGAAATACATTGTCCTCTATGATATTTAATATAGTCTTTATTGACTCAATATCTTGAAATTCGTCATACTTCAGAAGGTTGGAATAACCATACCCTCTAACGTCTTCATCCAAGATTAGAAATACCAAAGACTCTGTTTCTTTAGCTAATATTTCCAGGATTGCCTTAGCAACGGAATCCTTAGAGAATCTTTCCCTGAAAATCCCTTGTCTTATTTCTACTGTAATAAGGGGATTAAGACCATTTCTGTCTAGAAATTTAGTAACATAAAGTCTTAATGCCTGGTCTGTTGGTAAACGCCCCGAGGAGATATGGCTTTTTTCCAAAAGGCCCAACCTCATAAGCTTAACCATTTCATTCCTAACAGTAGCTGAACTTACACCTAGATTATATTTTTCTAAAAGAGCTAAAGAGCCTACTTCAGAAGCTTCTTCCATAAACTCGTTTATTACTGCCATCAGTATGGCTTTTTGTCTCTCCGTCAGATCCATATTAGCAAATGGACAAATTAACTGCTAAAGTATAAAGTATCATTGGCTTACTGTCAATATTATAGAAAAACTGTTGCCCCCTCTATCCTTTTCTGCTATACTCCTAGTCGTTATGGAAAAAATTACATTTGAAAAAAGAGAAGTCCTTGGAAAGAAGAATAAAAGACTCTTCGACGAGGGATACATCCCCGCGGTTGTTTACAATTCTAAAGGAGATTCTACAAATATAAAAATCACAAGGTCCTTTGCTACTAAGATTATGTCTGAAGTTACTTCTGCTACCGTATTAGACGCAGACTATGATGGAAAAGACATGAAAGTAATAGTAAAGGAAATAGATGTGAATCCTTTCACAGAGAGGATTAGACACATTGCTTTCTTCGAAATAGATGAAAAGCAGGTCATGACATTTACTATTCCATTCAGGATTGTTGGAATTGCTCCAGCTGTTAAGAATAACCTTGGTATTTTAGTTGAGGTTCTCTCTTCTATAGATGTTAGAGGGAAACTTTCAGATCTTGTTCCATTTATTGAAATAGATGTAACAAAGCTAGAGCACCCTGGTCAGTCAATCTCTTTGGATGATTTGGATCTTCCAAAATCTCTTGAATTGCTTAATGAGGACCTAGCAGAAACTACTGTAGTTACAATTACTGAACTACAAGAAGAGATGGTTATAGAGGAACCTGAAGCAGAGGAAGAGGAAGAAGTTGAGGGAGAAGGAATCGAGGGAGAAGAAGGAGAGGAAGGAGCAGGAGAAGAGGGAGAGGCAAAAGAGGAATCTGAAGGAAAAGAAGAGTAATCTCTTTCAAAATTGTATCATTGTCTATATAATTGCTTATGATATCGGTTATTATCACATCTTTTAAAGAGCCCCGAACTATTAGGAAATGTATTTCCTCAATCGCAGAAAGAAAATATTCTGGCATCCCTACCCCATTTGAAATCATACAAGTATCCCCAGATGAACTAACCCTTAAACAAGGGAAGAAAGAAGCTAATAAGCTTGAACTAAACAAGCATCAATATATACAGGTAAGAGATCCTAAGAAGGGCAAGCCTTTTGCTCTTAAAATGGCCCTTAAAAAGGCCCAGGGAGATATCATAATCCTAACGGATGGAGATGTATATTTCGAAAAGAATGCCGTTAGAAAACTTGTTGAACCATTTAAAGAAAGAAATGTTGGAGGTGTTAGTGGTAGACCTAGGTCACAGGACAAGAGGGATAATTGCTTTGGATACTGGGGACATCTTCTTTCAGATTCTGGAGACCACAGAAGAAAAGCAACCATGGAGAAGATCGAAGGAGAAGATTATTATGTGGGAAAAGATTCTTTCTTCCCAATGAGTGGATATATTATGGCTATGAGAAATATAGATTTTGATATTCCCCCAGACGTTCTATCTGATGATGCATATATTTCGTATTCTTTAAGGAATATGAATTTAGATATCGCTTATGCCCCTAAGGCAATATGCTATGTTAAATATCCAACAAATCTAAAAGACTATTACAAGCAGAAGGTTAGATCTCTTGGAGGATTTAAACAATTAAAAAGGATGGGAGTATTTCAGAGAGATAAGCAGAGTAGAAGTTTTTTGATCGAATTACCCTATGCGTTTTTCGTTCTTAAGTATGCTTCAAATATTGAGGAGTTTTTTTGGTCTAGCTTGTTATTCCCTGTTAGATTAATTACCTGGATAAGAATTTTCTGGGAGAGAGATATTCTTAAAAAGGGAATGCCTAAAGGTGGTTGGGAAAGGATAGAGAGTACTAAGTAAGAGCGGTATTAAATAAAAAGGGACCCATTCAGAGTCCCTTCTAACATCCTATTTAATAAAGATTACCATCTAAAGTGTGCAAATGCTTTATTAGCCTCTGCCATTCTCTCGGTATCTAACTTCTTCTTAACTGCATCTCCTTCTCCATTGTAAGCAGTTACTAATTCATTCATTAGAATCTCTTCAAAAGCCTTTCCAGACTTATTCCTAGCAGCATCTACAATCCATCTAACAGATAGAGCTTCCTGCCTTCTAGGTGTTACTGGAACTGGAACCTGATAGTTTGCTCCTCCTACCCTTCTAGCTTTAATCTCTAAAGCTGGCCTTACATTATCTATAGCTCTCTCGATAAATGTAATAACATCTTTTTCTTTAACTTGCTCTGCTCCCTTTTCTAAGGCTGCATAAACCATCCTTTCTGCAATAGATTTCCTTCCACCTTGCATAACTTTGTTTATAAGTCTTCCGATTATCTCGCTCTTATATACCCTGTCCTTCTTCTGTTCTCTTTTCTTTGCTCTTTTTCCTCTCATAGTAGTTTCTTTAAGTTAAAAACGAAATTATTCTTCCATATCTTCAATCTTAACACCATACTTGGATCTAGCTTTCCTCCTACCCTTTACACCTGCTGTGTCATACTTACCTCTCACAACAATATATTTAACACCTGGAAGGTCTCTCTTTCTACCTGCCTTAACAAGAACAACTGAGTGCTCCTGTAGGTTATGTCCCTCTCCTGGGATGTAAGCAGTAACCTCCATACCATTAGAGAGTCTTACCCTAGCAACTTTTCTCAAAGCTGAGTTAGGCTTTTTAGGTGTCATTGTCTTAACTTGAAGACATACCCCTCTCTTAAAAGGATTAGGTGTTTTCTTATATCTGTTCTTCAAAGGATTAAAATTTCTAGCAAGTTGTATATGTTTCGCTTTCTTAGATTTCGATTTCCTAGGTTTTCTAATTAATTGATTTATTGTTGGCATAACGTCGTATTATATATTAAAACTGTCTAAAAATTAAGCTCTGGGATCTTTCTTATATCTTCTATCTCGGCTTTTTCTCCAACCGGAATAGGTCTCCCAATAATTACATTCTCCTTCATACCTCTGAGATAATCCTTCTTCCCAAGAATAGCGGTACTTGTAAGTACTCTTACTTGCTCCTGGAATGATATGGCAGAAAGGAAGCTCTCTGTATACAAAGCTGATGTCTTTATACCAAGGATTTTAGGGATAATCAAGGCCTTGTTCCTTCCTTCTTCCAAAAGAAGATCGTTCTTAGCCTCTGCAAGGAATCTGTTTACCAAAGATCCAACCAAGTAGTCAGAGTCTCCAGAACCAAATACCTTTCCTAATCTTACCATCTGTCTTAAGATAATCTCTATATGTAGGTCATCTATTGTTACTCCCTGCTCATTAAATACCTTCTGGACTCCGTCTAGAATATATTTCTGAGCCGTGACCATGTCTGCAACTTCTGTTAATTTCTTAGGATCTACAGAACCTTCTGTTAATTGGTCTCCTGCCTTAACCTCTTGTCCATTCTTTATTAAGATCTCGATTCCTGGAAGAACAGAAATTGTTTCCTCAGCTTTCACTCTTCCCTGAACAGTAAGGATTCCCCCTTCTAAAGATACAGTACCATCGAATGCAGCTTGTCTCTCTACCTCTTCCATATCTATATACATTATCTGACCGGATTTAACTTCCTGACCATCCTCTACAAGAATTTTCTTTGCTTTAGCTACAACATAGTATCTTGTCATCCTCTTCTCTCCTATGATTGTAATTACAGCAGACTCATCTTCAGCAACTTCTACATTTGCTTTCCCATCTATAGATGCTATTTCTGCTTCAGCTTTTGGTGTTCTTGCTTCAAATAGCTCTTCAATTCTAGGAAGTCCTTGGGTAATGTCGATCTTTGCAACTCCTCCCTTGTGGAAGGTCTGCATAGTCATCTGTGTTCCAGGCTCTCCAATGGATTGTGCTGCTATAACACCAACCGCTTTACCCATCTCTATCTCTTCGTCATTCTCCAGATTCAAACCGTAACACTTCTTACACATTCCTAATGGTGCTTCACAAAGAATAGGAGTTCTTACATAGACTTCTTCTATCCCTGCATCTAGTATTTCATCAGCTACTTCCTTTATGATAGTCTCATTCTTCTTTGCAAGAATCTTCTTTCCATCCTTTACGTCTTGAGCTAAGACTCTTCCGTAGATTCTATCCTCAAAGTCCTCTCTTCTATCATCACCCTTCTTCATAACAAATCCTTCTCCTTCATAACCACAGTCCTCTGATCTAATGATTACGTCATGAGCGACATCAACTAATTTCCTAGTTAAATAACCAGAAGATGAGGTCTTAAGAGATCTGTCTGCAATACCTTTCCTTCCACCGTTTGCTGCAACGAAGTATTCAAAAGCACTTAAACCATCTCTATAGTTACTCTTAATAGGCATTGGGACCCAGTTTCCTCTAGAGTCTCTAACAACACCCTTAATAGTAAGAACCTGTCTTGCCTGAATCTTACCTCCGTTACCACCTGATTCAACCATTTGGTAAATAGAGTTATCTTTGTCTAATTTCTCCCATGCTTTATCTGCTAATTCTCCAGCGAAGTCATCCCACATATCAGTAGAGATTTTAATCTTCTCATCCTTTGTCATTAATCCCTGTAGGTAGTTCTCTTGTAATTGTTCATCTTTCTCTTCCATCTTCTTAATTTCAGTCTCAAGGTCAAAGTCTACTTCAGAATCTCCCATTGAGAATGAGAATCCTAAATCTGTAGCATACTTGAATCCTAACAACTTAAGATCGTCTAGAATTTGAACAACAATATCTAAGGAATTATCCTTCTTAATATCAGTGATTATGTCATTAACACTCTTTATGTTTATCTGTTCATTTACGAACTTGTAGTCTTCAGGAAGAATACTGTTAAATATAACTCTTCCAGCAGATGTGTGGTGTGTCTCACCCTTAATTTTTGCAATTATTTCCTCAGAGATACTTATCTCTCCTCTCTCGTATGCCTTAATTACTAACTCTTCATTTGCAAATAGCTTTGGTTTTTCTACCTTCTCCATATCTGTCATGAGGAAGAATCCAATAACCATATCTTTTGCAGGAGTTGCTAGAACCTGACCATTAGAGATATTTACAATATTCTTTGAAGACATCATGTCTCTCTTAGCTTCTTCTTCAGCCTCTTCAGTTAGAAGAATATGCACAGCCATCTGGTCTCCATCGAAGTCTGCGTTAAATGCCTTACATACTAATGGATGAATTCTGATTGCTTCACCTTCTACTAACTTAGGATAGAATGCCTGAACACTATACTTGTGTAGAGTTGGAGCTCTATTTAATAGTACTGGCCTGTTCTTGATAACTTTTTCTAGGATATCCCAGATAACATCTGATTCCTCTTCAACCATTTCTTTTGCAATTCTTACATTTGGAGCAAGCTCTTGATCCAAAAGCTGGAATATTACAAATGGTTTAAACATTTCTAAAGCAAATGACTTTGGTAAACCACACTGGTCAAATTTCAAACTTGGGTCACCCTCAATAACAGCTCTTCCTGAGTAGTCGACTCTCTTACCGAGAAGGTTCTTTCTGAAGATTCCCTTCTTTCCTCTTAGATCATCTGTTAATGATTGGTAAGGTAATCTCTTACTGTTCATCATTGGCTTAGATGGTCTGTGAGAGTTATCTATTAGAGCATCTACAGATTCCTGTAGCATTCTCTTCTCATTTCTCAAGATAACTTCAGGTGCTCCTATCTCTATTAATTTTGAGAGTCTGTTATTTCTATTAATAACTCTTCTGTAGAGGTCATTTAAGTCTGAGGTTGCAAATTTACCTCCAGATAGAGGGATAATTGGCCTTAATTCTGGTGGTAAAACTGGTAGTGTGTCTAAAACCATCCATGTTGGGCTGATTTCATTGTTCTTAAAACCTTCCAAATACTGTATTCTCCTTGTTGACTTTGCTCTCTTCTCTCCTCTCTCTTTGTCTGCCTTTATTCTTAATCTCTTAATTTCTTTATCTAAGTCTAATTTCTCCAAGAGCTTTTCAACTGCTTCTGCACCCATCATTGCTTCGAAGAAGACTAAGTCTCTCTCCATAAGGTCGGAGAATTCATCCTCAGATATAACGCTTCCTACTTTAACCCTTCCTATTATTTGGTTAATTCTCTCGTAGAAAGAATCTATCTGCTCTTCTTTCTCTGCAAATTCCTTTCTTACTTTAGCAAGAGCCTGATTCCTCTTGTGCTCTATCTGACTAATCTTGAAGTCATTTCCTTTATCTTTAGATTTTTTAATTTCCTTAAGCTGTTCGTCGTATCCTGATTCTGTAACCTTGAGTTCTTCCTTGAGTTCCTCTTCTAATGCTTTAACTTCATCTTCCTTAAGAGCTTCAGCCTTTTTCAGCATCTCGTTCCTCTGCTTCTTCTCCACCTCGATAACCATGTATCTGGTGTAGTAGATAACAGAGAGGAGTTTTTTGTGGGGGATATCTAAAACGATAGCCATCTTGTTAGGAATTCCGTATGCAAACCAAACGTGTGTAACAGGGACAGCAAGGTCTATGTGTCCCATTCTCTCTCTTCTAGAGTCTTTTGTTGTAACTTCTACTCCACACTTGTCACAGACTATTCCCTTATATCTAATCTTTTTATATTTACCACAGTAACATTCATAGTTTTTTGTAGGACCAAAGATTTTCTCACAGAACAATCCATCTGGTTCAGATCTGAATGTTCTATAGTTAATAGTCTCTGCTTTTGTAACCTCTCCATAAGACCACTCTAGAATCTGATCTGGAGATGCAAGGGTTAGTTGCAAGACATCAAAATTTTCAAAACCGTTTTTATTTTTC
>Ga0172382_10006452_pt1 | contig 17027 bp, 16 predicted proteins | sample Leawel138RmetaG_FD_122245 | JGI IMG/M metagenome (GOLD analysis project Ga0172382, IMG submission 122245) | Leachate microbial communities from a municipal landfill in Southern Ontario, Canada - Leachate well 138R metaG | ecosystem: Engineered > Solid waste > Landfill > Unclassified | place...
AACAAATTCATATTCTTCAGCAACCCTATTCACTTTAAGTGCAGTTTCGAATGACAGACCATCTTGTCTTGTGATTTTGTCATTCTTTTTCTTTTTGGTTTTTACTTTGTAATCAATGAATTCATAAGTATCCGATTCCATTTCCATGAAAAGGGATTGAGATTTGAATTTCACGCTTTTTTTATTCAGTACCTCATAATCATAAATATCAGTTTCATCGGAATAATCATGATATTCATGAAACTTTCCGTCTTCAATCCACCAAGTGCCTGTTTCCTCAGAATATTCTGTATCTCCATCCATCGTGAATTCAAAATCTAAATGAAATGTACCGTCTTCATTTCTTATCATCGTCCACTTTTTTTCCATTCCTTCCATTTGATTATTCTTTTCGGAGCCTTCCCAGGTTCCGATTAATCGTTTGTCAATTTCTTTTCCATCGGGAAGTGTTATGAATTGTCCAACTGTCAATGGACTTAGCCCAATACACATAAAAGTGAATAATATTAACTTGCTCATCATCCTATTAAATTTCATCAAAAATAGTGGTTTTTAATTCAATGTTCATCTTAAAAATCATTTAAAATTCATCATTTCAAATTTGATGTCCACAACTATAAATTATCATTTTCCATCGAACTTAAACTTTGTAAATTGCGGTCGTGAATATTTATGATGTTATAATTGTCGGCGGCGGACCGATCGGGATGGCGTGCGCCATAGAAGCAAAGAAGAAAAATCTTGATTATTTGGTGATTGAGAAAGGCTCGCTGGTCAACAGTCTGTACAATTATCCGCTGTATATGACTTTCTTTTCGACTTCCGAAAAACTTGAAATCGGAAATCTGCCTTTTGTGAATACTTCATTCAAACCAGGAAGAAAGGAAGCGCTTGAATATTACAGACGGGTTTATCAGCATTATGAGCTGGATATCCACTTTTACGAAAGGGTTTTCAGTGTTAATTCCAATGATGAATTAAAATGTGTAATTACCAGTAAAACAGAATACAAAACAAAGAATGTGATCATCGCAACCGGCTTTTATGACCTGCCGGTGCTGCTGAATATTCCGGGTGAAAATCTTTCCAAAGTAACTCATTATTTCAAAGAAGCGCATCCGTACACCGGAAAGAAAATCGTGGTTGTGGGTGCGAGCAATTCATCGGTTGATGTTGCATTGGAATGCTGGCGAAAAGGAGCTTCTGAAGTGAGTATGGTCATCCGCGGAGGAGAGGTAAGCGATCATGTCAAATACTGGATCAAGCCCGATATTGAGAATCGGATTGAGGAAGGCAGCATCAAAGCCTATTTTCATTCAAATCTGAAGGAAATCAAAGAAAGATCGGTGGTGATTGAAACCGCTGACGGAATGATGGAAATCGAAAATGATTTTGTTTTGGCAATGACCGGTTATCGTCCCGATATTGAATTTCTGAGCTCTGTCGGTATTGAATTTTCAAATGACGGAAAATTTATTCCGGTATTCAATTCCGAAACCATGGAAACCAATGTGTCCGGAATTTATCTGGCCGGCGTGGTATGCGGCGGATTGGAAACCCACAATTGGATCATCGAAAATTCAAGGATTCATGCTGAGATGATAATGAAGAATATCTGCAAATTCAATGGTTAAGAAATATTAAAAACTGTCATCAAATTATAATTCCATTCCGATAAAAGAAAGTCATAACCGCATCTTTTCCAAATTCCTCAGTTGAAGTTTCTTCAGTTGCCTTTGGATTGTAAAATTCAATATAATATTCTGTTGGATTTGCCGCCATTTTTCTAAAAAGCCAAAAACTGTATTTTCTGACAGTTGGATCAGGATTAATTTTTTCGAAAGATCGAAAACAACAGATTGAAATACTGTTGTTCCTGCCTAAATTGAATAAAATCTTTTGTGTATGATCCATCGACTCATATTCTTCTTTATCAAAAACTGTTGTTTCTTTCCCAAAAATCAGATCGGGGTTAAAAGCACCGGACAACAGAAAGTTTTTAAATTTTGAATTTTCGCGATTGAGCAGTATTATTTTTTTTCCAAATTTAAACGAAGAATCTTTATCGTTGAATTCAACAGTTCCTTCGAACTTCTGATATTCCTGCGGCTGATATTTATCCGATTCAAAGAAATCCTTTGCTGCTTTTTCAATATGATACTGTGAAAAACAGAATGAACCGAACAGGCCAAAAGCAATTATGGGGAATAGTGTTTTCATCATTCTATTTTATCAATCCGATCTCTCTCAGCCTTTGCGTAAGAAACTCACCAGCAGTGATGTCTTCAAACTGTTTCGGATGATGGTCGTCCACACAGTTTTCAAGCACATTCAGTTTCATTTCACTGACCGGATGCATAAAGAAAGGAATCGAATATCTCGGTTTGTCCCATTCTTCACGCGGCGGATTGACCACTTGATGGATGGTCGATTTCAGTTTGTTGTTGGTGTGTCTCGAAAGCATATCACCCACATTGATAACAAGTTCGTCGGGCTGGGGGAGCGCATCCACCCAAACGCCGTCTTTTCTCAAAACCTGAAGACCGCCGGCTGAAGCGCCCATCAGCAGAGTGATCAGGTTGATGTCGCCATGCGCACCTGCACGAACTGCACCTTTGGGTTCTTCTTTGATCGGCGGATAATGGATCGGTCTCAAAATTGAGTTTCCGTTTTTCACCTTGTCGTCAAAATAAAATTCATCCAAACCAAGATAGAGCGCCAACGCACGAAGTACATAAATTCCGGTCTTTTCAAGCTGCTGATAAGCTTCTTTACCGGCAACATTGAATTGCGGAACTTCACTGACTTCAACATTTTCCGGATAATTGTATTTCTGTTTCTCAGATTCGTCAACATACTGTCCAAAATGCCAAAACTCTTTCAGATCGCCTTCCTTTTTGTCTTTTGCATGCTCTTTTCCGAATGAGGTATAACCGCGCTGTCCGCCGATGCCTTCAACCTCATATTTCTCTTTGGTTTGGACCGGAAGCGCAAAAAACTCTTTGACGCTTTTGTACAACTGATCGACCAGTTCATCCGAAAGAAAGTGACCTTTCAGCGCAACAAAACCGATGTCTTCATAAGCTCTGCCGATTTCGTTTACAAATTTTTGTTTTCTGATCGGGTCTTCTGAAAGAAAATCTTTCAGATCAACCGAAGGAATTCCGTTTTGATTCATTTATTTTGAATTAATAATGGTTAAATGTGAACTGATTTGATGTCAGATCCTGACAAAGTTACAAATAATTTATTGCCGTCAGTTTTGATTCATCCGACAAAACAGTTAAAACAAAAGCTTTGAACGCGATTGAAGAATTTGTTTTTAAATTGCAGACTGAAATCAGAATTTCGAATGAATATAAAATTCAAAAACAAACCGCTGACCCGATCGATCCTGGTGTTTGTGTTGATCTTACTGATAGTCAGGCTGATCGGTGTCACTTCATTTCCGGATAAGGTTTTTCCGGGCATACAGCTGTTTTTCTCAAAAATCCTATACCGATTCAGTTCCAAATTTACTTTTTCAATCGGTGATTTGTTTTATACACTGCTGATTCTTTCGGCTTTGTTTTTTGTGGCTCTGATGATTTTCAACCTGATCAAAAAAGAATATTTGAAATTCAGAAAAACACTGTCAACAGTGATTTATATACTTTCCGGATTTTATCTGACGCTGTATCTGTTTTGGGGATTCAATTATTATCGGACACCGATCAAAGACAGCTACAATGTTGAACTCGACAAAGTGGACGAGCTGAAACAGCTGGCTGAATATTATTATTCAAAGGCAATGATTTATCGAACTCTTGTAAATGAAAACGAAAGGGGAGTGTTTGAAGCCAAAATAACCGAATCTGAATTGGAAGCCGAGATTTTGAAATCAAAAGAACTGATGTCGTCATATCCCGAATTGAGATTCAGCGGTTATCCGAAACCGAATCTGAAAAAATCGGTTTACAGCAAAATGTCGAGTTATCTTGGAATTTCGGGTTATTACAATCCTTTTTCAAACGAATCACAATACAATTCAATCAGTCCCGATTCGAGAAAGCTGTTTGCAAAACTTCATGAAACCGGTCATCAGTTTGGTTTCGCAACCGAGAGCGAAGCAAATTTTGCAGGTTTTCTTTTTGGCGCAAAAAGTGAAAATATAGATTTGCTTTATGCGGTGAATTTCAGAGCAATGAGAAGTCTTCTGAACCGGATCTTGTGGTATGATCCTGAATATGTCAAGGATTTTATTGAAAACAGATACAGTCCGGGAATGAAAAGAGACCGTGAATTTGAGATTGAAATTGACGCCCAATACAACAATGGTTCAGATGATGCATTTGCATTAATGAACGAAGCCTTCCTGAAATTGAACAATCAGGAAGGCTTAGAATCTTATGGCCGTTTTGTTGAACTTCTTGTCGGTTTTCACCGGAAGTACGGTGTATCAGAATGATACCGGCCTTTCAAAATATTTTCCGGTTCTGACCACCTGTTCACCGTTTTCGTCGGTAGCAGAAATGGTCAGCAGTATATGGTAAGTTCCGCTTCTCGGAATATTGATCATGCTTGCTTTTACCTGAGTATCAATGTATTTTTTGAATGAACCGATCTCACCGATATTGGCAGATGCGATTCTCACACCGTTAAAATCATTGTCAACGACATCCATTACTTTGTCGGTCAGGAATACGTCAAGCGTCAGATTCTCAACATTTTTGTCGGTCAGATTTGAAATATCGCCACCTTTAATGTTTACCAGGAATTCTTTTGGAAGAATTTCAACTTGCCATTGTTTGTCAAGCATGATTGAATGATCATCGGCAACAGTGATTTTCACAACTGAATCCGGATCGAGTCTGATTTTTTGCTGTGCTTCGGGTCCTGATTTCATCGATTCGGTCTTTTCGGGCGAAGGTTCTGCAATTTTTGTTTCATCTTCTGTTTCGATTTTTTCAGGTGCTACGGTTACAAAAAGGATTCCGTTTTCTGATTTTACGATATCGTCCAAAATCCTCATGCTCATAATCTTACCACTGATATTGGTCATAATCAGTGCAGGGTTGTAAGTGCCGTTGGGCGGAGTCTGATTGACTTCGCTCTGGATTTTAATGCCGACAAGGCTGGCATGGCTGTCCAAAACTTTGAAATTCGCTTCGGTCATTCGGTAACCGCTGAAACTTCCAGAATCAAAACCGGTACCGGCAGGAATCAGAAAAAGCTTCAATACAAGTCCTCTATAATTTTTATTCGACTGGTTTTTTATATTCCCGTTGGTCACGAGTATGGTGTTGTAAACCAATTCGGTTTTCCAGTTCTCGGAAAGGTTTATTCCACTCAAATAAAGATCTGATTTCTCGTACTTTAGGTTTTGTAATTCCTGGGAGTGCAGAAACGACTGAAATCCAAGAAGAAAAGTAAAAATGAATATAAATTTTCTCATGGTGTAGGATGGTTTAAATTAATTATGGGTAAAGATAAATATTATTTTCAAACTCCAAAGAGGTAAACATTAAATTATTGGAAAAAATTTAACATATTTTCTTGTTGATTTTGGATCAAAATTGGTTTTTCGAATTCAAAATTCAGAGTTGTTTTTGTTCAAGATGAATCGATTTTCCAAAAAAACTTTTGGCAAGTGTGATAAAATTATCGGTATAATCAGACAAATAAAAATGATAAGAAGGCTGACCTGATTTTGAAAGCAGATTGTCTTTTTCAAGTCGTCGAATCAACTCGTTGACTACAATCAAAGGTGAATTCACAACCTTCACTTTTCCTTTAAATGCCATGTCTATCTCTTTTTCAATCAGTGGATAGTGAGTGCAACCGAGTATGATGGTTTCAATGTCGTCAAACTTTTTGTAGGACAGATAAGTCTCAATTGCATTTTTTGAAACTGCTGTATTTCTGAATCCTTCTTCGATGATTGGAACGAGCAGCGGAGTTGCCAATTCGACCACTTTGATGTGTTTGTTCAGTTTTTTGATTGATTTTTTGTAAGCATGCGAATTAACAGTCGCCTTGGTTGCAATCAGACCGATTTTCTGATGAAGTTCAAAAGCCACTTTATTGGCAACCGGTGAAATTACATCGATCACCGGAATTTTTCCGGCTGCTTTTCTGATTTCATCAATCGAATTGGATGTCGCAGTATTGCAGGCAACTACGATCGCCTTACATTTGCTCTTTGCCAGAAATTTTGTGATTTTAACCGAATATCTGGTGATTGTTTCTTTTGATTTGTCACCGTAGGGAAGATGTTCAGTATCTCCAAAATAGATGATGCTTTCATTGGGCAACAGTCTTTTGATCTCTTTTGCTACGGTCAGTCCGCCGACACCCGAGTCGAATACACCAATGGGTCTGTTTTCATTCATTGAGCAAATTTATTTAATTTTAAGAACCGGCGATAAAAAATCTATCTATAAAAAAAGGATGCCCGAAAGCATCCATTTGTAGGGTATTATTCAATTTAAAATTACAATTCAAGTGCTCTTTGAGCGTCTCCGTCCATCAGCAGATTGATTGGGTCTTCCAAACCTTCTTTGACAGCAACCAGGAACCCGACAGACTCTTTGCCGTCAATGATTCTGTGGTCATAGGAAAGTGCAAGATACATCATCGGGTGAATTTCAACTTTTCCGTTTACAGCGATCGGTCTTTCGATGATGTTGTGCATACCAAGAATTCCGGACTGCGGCGGATTGATGATCGGTGTGCTCAGCATTGAACCAAATACACCACCGTTAGAAATTGTAAAAGTTCCGCCGGTCATTTCATCAACCGTAATTTTTCCGTCTCTTGCTCTCAAAGCCAGTCTTTTGATTTCGTCCTCAATTCCTCTGAATGAAAGCGTTTCAGCATTTCTTACAACAGGGACCATCAGACCTTTCGGGCCCGATACTGCAATTGAAATATCACAGAAATCATAAGTGATTTTATAATCTCCGTCAATCATCGAATTCACATCAGGAAACAGATACAATGCTCTTACGACAGCTTTGGTAAAAAACGACATAAATCCGAGGCTCACACCGTGTTTTGCTTTGAATTCGTCTTTGTACTGATTTCTCAGGTTGAAGATTGGTGTCATATTTGCCTCATTGAAAGTAGTCAGCATGGCAGTCTGGTTTTTTGCGGACACCAGTCTTTCTGCTACTTTTCTTCTGAGCATTGAAAGTTTTGAAGTCTGTGAATTTCTTGTCCCGCCGGTTGGAGTTCCCATTGAAACCGCCTGTGCGTTCATCGCATCTTCTTTGGTAATCCTTCCGTCTTTTCCGGTTCCGCTTACAGATGAAGCAGAAATTCCTTTTTCGTCAAGAATTTTTCTCGCTGCTGGCGAAGGCGTTCCGGTTGCATAGGTTGTTGTTGGAGCGGAAGTTGCAGGTTTTGTTGCTTCAGCCGGTTTTTCGGTAGCTTTCGGTGCTTCTTTTTTCGGTTCTTCTGCTTTTGGCGCCTCAGCTGGTTTTTCTGTGCCGCTCGGTTTTGCTGCAGATGTATCGATCAGACATACGACCTGACCGACAGCAACCGTATCTCCTTCTTCTGCCTTCAGAGTGATGATTCCACTTTCTTCTGCAGGTAGTTCTAGTGTTGCTTTGTCAGAATCAACTTCTGCAATTGCCTGATCTTTCTCCACATAATCACCGTCTTTGACAAGCCAGGTGGCTATTTCGACTTCTGTGATTGATTCTCCCGGTGATGGGACTTTCATTTCTAATACCATAGCTGTTTAGAATTTATTGTAAATTATTCAAAAACTTTATTAATTGTTTCATTGTACTGAATTTCAAAGGTCAGATGCGAGCCTGAGGCAGGCGATGCGCTTTCTTTTGGAGAAATCAGTTCAAATTTGACCTCATTGAGTTTCAGAAGCAGATGAGTCCATGCACCCATGTTCTCGGGTTCTTCCTGTACCCAGATCAGTTTTTTTCTTTTGTTGTATTTTTTAAGGATCTGATTGATCTTTTCTTTGTCAAGCGGGTAAAGCTGTTCCAGTCTTACGATTGCAACATTGTTTGCTTTTGTTTCCTGTTTTTTCTTGAGCAGATCATAATAAATTTTGCCCTGACAGAATACCAGTCTGTCCACTTTTGCAGCTTTTGCTTCCGGGTCGTCGATCAGCGTTTGGAATTCTCCTTTTGCCAGATCATCCATGGTTGAAATCGCCATAGGGTGTCTCAAAAGACTTTTTGGCGTAAACACGATCAGTGGTTTTCTGAAATTTGTTTTCATCTGTCTTCTCAATGCGTGGAAGAAGTTTGCCGGTGTTGTGCAATTTACAGCAAACATATTTCCTTCGGCACACAATTGAAGGTATCTCTCCATTCTTGCAGAAGAGTGTTCAGAACCCTGTCCCTCATAGCCGTGCGGAAGCAGCATGACCAAACCGTTTTGAGCTCTCCATTTGTCTTCGGCAGCCGAAATATATTGATCAATGATGATCTGCGCACCGTTTGAAAAATCGCCAAACTGAGCTTCCCAAATCGTCAGACTGTTTGGGGTTGCCATTGAATAACCGTAATCAAATCCGCAGACTCCGTATTCAGAAAGCAGTGAATTGTAAACCGTAAATTTTCCCTGTTTGTCTGAAATATGATTCAGCAGTATGATTTCTTCCTCAGCATCTGCTGTGATGATCACCGCATGACGATGAGAGAAAGTCCCTCTTTCAACATCTTCACCCGACAGTCTTGCTGTAAATCCTTCGTTCAGCAGAGAACCGTAGGCAAGAAGTTCACCCATTGCCCAATCAAGATTGTTTTCTTCAACCATCTTTTTGCGCTGGTCGAGCAGTCTTGCCGTTTTTTTGATGATGACTTTTCCTTCGGGTGCAGTTGTAATTACTTTTGCAACTTCTTTAAGTTTTGAAATCGGATATTTCGTATCGACAGGTTTCAGCATTTCCTGTTCCGAAGCATTTTTAAATCCTTTCCATTTGTCAGGCAAAATCGGGCTGAGCACATTTTTCTTGATTTCTTTTGAAGCTTCAAATTCTTTTTCGAGAATCGCCTTGAAATCAGCTTCGATTTTTGCCAAATCATCGGTGGTCATCACACCTTTTTCGGTCAGTTGCTTTTTGTAAATATCTCTCTGATTGGGGTGTTTTGAAATTGCTTCGTACAGTTTTGGTTGTGTAAATCTTGGTTCGTCGCCTTCGTTGTGACCGTATTTTCTGAACCCGAGTATATCGACATATACATCTTCGCCAAACTGCATTCGGTATTCGGCTGCAAAACGGATGGCATGAACCACAGCCTCAGAATCATCAGCGTTGACGTGCAGCACAGGCGATGAAGTGATTTTAGCCAAATCGGTACAATAAAGTCCCGAACGCGCATCCAGATAATTGGTAGTAAACCCGATCTGGTTGTTGACCACGATATGGATGCTTCCACCGGTTTTGTAGCCGTCGAGTTTCATCATCTGAATTACTTCATAAGCGATTCCCTGACCTGCGATGGCAGCGTCTCCGTGAATAATAATCGGCAGAACTTTTTTGAAATCCCAGTCAAAATCATGTTCGATTTTTGCTCTTGCAATGCCTTCTGCAACTGCATCGACTGCTTCCAAATGAGATGGATTTGGCACCAGATTGACTTTTACGGATTTGTTTGAAATCGTGTCTATCCTTGCCGAATAACCCAAGTGGTATTTTACGTCACCTGCAAAAATATCTCCTTCAAATTCTTTTCCTTCAAATTCGCTGAAAATCTTTGCGTATGGTTTTTTCATATAATTGGCCAGTACGTTCAGACGGCCTCTGTGTGCCATTCCGACGATGATTTCCTCAACACCCGCGTTGGCCACTGAATCGGTCAGGAATTCGAGAGCAGGAATCAGACTTTCGTTTCCTTCGAGTGAAAAACGTTTCTGACCTACAAATTTGGTATTCAGAAAACCTTCAAATGAGGAGGCTTCATTCAGTTTTCTGAAGATGATTTCTTTTTCATGAACATTCAGATTCGGCTGATTCAGATTGACATTGATCCAATTCTGTATCCACTGAACTTTTTCAGGATTGACAATGTGCATATATTCCACACCAATCGATTCACAGTACATCAGCTGCAGTTTTTCGATGATGGTTTTCAGCGTATTTGATTTTCCGATACCGATGATTTCACCGGATGAGAAAGTTTCGTTCAAATCATTATCATTCAGCCCGAAATTCGACAAATCCAAAGTCGGGTAGTGGTGTCTTCTTTCCCTGACCGGATTGGTCCGGGTAAACATATGACCTCTTTTTCTGTATCCGTCAATCAGATTGACAACTTTGAATTCTTTCTCAATCTTGTTGGCCATATCGGGTGAAATTTCAACCGAACCGATACTTTCATCGGTGTGTGAAAATCCGTTATAGCTTGAATTGGCAAAGTCAAAACCTTGAAAGAATGCTCTCCAGCTGGGTTCTACTGCATCGGGATATTTTAGATATTGTTCGTACAATTCGCCAATGTATTCAGAATCTATGGCGTTTAAAAATGAAAATCTTTCCATTACATCAGATCTCTTGTGAGAATTTGAACGCAAATTTACGGCATTTGTACCGTTTAAAAAAAAGTTGAGCAGATGATTTAATTTGGTTTTTCAAAAGCTGATCATTTTTGGCTTCAACCTAAATCAAATCATTATTTAAGATGTTGTTTTTCCTTTTGGAACAACCAGCAACGGAACCGGCGAACGTTTGATGACTTCTGTGGCGACGCTGCCGATAAATACATTGTAAAGTATATTGTGACCGAGCGAACCGATGACGATCAAATCAATATTCAGATCGGATGCTTCCTGGATGATGATCTCTGCCGGAATTCCCTGTTTGACAATCGATTTACATGGGATGCCGTCTTTTTCGACCATTGACTTCAATTCCTCAACCGCCTGAGTTTCTTCTTTTAATGTGTTTTCTTCGAGTTCGGGCAGATAAGTGAAACCGGTTTCGCTCACAATCACACCGATATCAAGCGTCACCACATGAATCAGATAAATCTCGCTCTTGGGAACCAGTTTTGCCTGGGCGATTGCAATTGATATTACTTTTTTGTTGAATTCCGAAAGATCAACCGGTACAAGTATCCTTTGGGTCATGGCTGTCAATTTGTTTTTCAGCCTAAAGTTAGTTTATTTTATTGAAACCTCAAATATTTTTTGGTCTTCAATAAAACCCGAAAGTTCGTCACCACTGCTGACCGGACCGACTCCCGCAGGAGTACCCGTCATGATTAGATCGCCGGTCTTCAGTGTGAAATATTTTGATGATTCAGATAGGATCTTTGAAAAATTATGAATCATCAGTGAAGTATTTCCAAACTGTACTGTTTCTCCGTTTTTTTGAAGACTGAAATTGAGATTGGACAGATCAAAATCATTTTTGTCCAAAAAATTTCCGACCACAGCCGCTCCGTCAAATCCTTTTGCAATTTCCCAGGGATAGCCGCTTTTCTTTAATTCAGACTGAAGATCGCGTGCAGTGAAATCAATTCCAACTGAAATCTGATCAAAATATTTGTGTGCAAATTCGGGCTGAATGTATTTTCCTGCTTTTGAAATTTTCAATACGATTTCGACTTCATAATGAATGTCACTGCTGAATTCGGGCATATAAAAATCACGTTCTTTCTGAAGAAGTGCAGTATCCGGTTTGATAAAAAATACAGGTGATTTTGGAATCGAGTTGTTCAGTTCCTTTGCGTGATCCACGTAATTTCTGGCGATACAGATGATTTTCATAAATAGATTTTATGCTTCAAAAGTACATAAATTTGGATTCTCAAAATTCAATCCGAGCCAACAGAATTAAATCCTAATCGGATTGCGTGCTAAGCTTTGTATTTGTAAATTTGTATCCTCTTTTAAATGATTCACTTCAAAAAACCTGAAATTTCAGTTTAAAAAAGAAAAGTCAATTTATTTTCAGACTATGACAAATCAATATATTTCAATTGAAGAAGCATTCCAGAAATTGGAACTTGCCCAGCAGGTGTTTCAAAAAAATAAAAATAATTTACAAAACAGACCAAAAGACAAAATCAGAAAAGTAGCAGAAATCCTGTTGAAAAAAGAGGATGAATTTGCGAAAATCATTTCCGGCGAAATGGGAAAACCGGTCAAAGAATCAAAAGCGGAAATCGAAAAATCAGCTTTGAACTGTAATTTCTATGCAGATCATTGCGATGAATTTCTAAAAGACAGAAATTATTCGACCGAAAATTATAATGCCATCGTCCGCTATGAACCTTATGGCGTTATCCTTGGCGTGATGCCCTGGAATTTTCCGTTTTGGCAGGTTTTCAGATTTGCGGTTCCTACCATTCTTTCCGGAAACACTGTGGTGGTCAAGCATGCGAGCAATGTGCCGGAATCTGCTCAGGCGATTGAGGATATATTTCTCGAAGCCGGTTTTGAACCCGGAACTTATCAGAATCTTTCACTCGAAAGCAAAAATGTGGCACAGATCATTGAGCATCCTTATATAAAAGCGGTGTCGCTGACCGGAAGTGAAAAGGCAGGCTCGTCTGTAGCATCGACCGCCGGAAAGGTGATAAAAAAATCGGTTTTGGAACTCGGCGGAAGCAATGCGTTTATCGTTCTCAACGATGCAGACCTGGAAGATACCATTGAAAAAGCGATGAATGCAAGATTCAGAAATGCAGGCCAGAGCTGTATTGCAGCCAAAAGATTTTTGGTTCAGGAAGGAATTTATGATCGTTTTCTTGAGAATTTCAGACAAAAAACAGAAGCGCTGAAAATGGGCGATCCCTTTGATCCTTCAACAGATATAGGCCCGCTGGCAAGAGTGGATTTGGCCGAAGATCTTGAAAAACAGGTCAACAAATCGGTTGAAATGGGCGCAAAACTGATTCTCGGCGGAAAAAGAGAAGGTGCTTATTATCAGCCGTCAATTCTGGTGGATGCAAAACCGGGAATGCCTGTTTTTAATGAGGAAACCTTTGGGCCGCTGGCTGTGATTATCAAATTCAAAGATTTTGAAGAGGCAGTGGAATTGAGCAACAGCACCAGTTTTGGTTTGGGAGTTTCCATCTGTACTTCAAATGTGGAAGAAGCTTTAAAAAAAGAACACCTGTTCGAAGAAGGTTCAGTCTTTTTCAATCAGTTGGTTCGATCGGACCCGAAACTTCCTTTTGGCGGTGTGAAACATTCGGGATTTGGCCGTGAACTTTCAGAAGACGGAATCAGAGAATTTGTAAATACAAAAACGATAGTAATTGCAAAATAGAGGATCTGATTATTTCAAACCAAGCACATCTTTCATTGTGAAGTATCCCTTTTTGTCACAAATCCATTCGGCTGCGAGCACCGCACCCAGCGCAAACCCTTTTCGGCTGTGTGCTGTATGTCTGATTTCAATATCATCAATTTCAGAACGATAAGAAACCGTGTGTGTTCCGGGAACATTGTCGGTTCTGACTGAATAGATCGGAAGTTCGTCTTCAGAGGCTTTTTGATCGGATTTCCAGTTTTTCAAATCAGTATTAGAGATGATTTGATTGGCAAGTGTAATGGCAGTGCCGCTGGGTTTATCAAGTTTTTGGGTATGATGAACTTCTTCGATTTCAATTTTATAATCCGAATATTTTGACATCAGTTTTGACAAATGATCATTCAGTTCAAAAAACAGATTAACACCCAGACTGAAATTTGAAGCATAAAGAAATGCGCTTTCTTTTTCTGAAATTAATCTGATGATTTCTTCCAGACGATCGATCCAGCCTGTGGTTCCCGAAATCGCGGGAATTTGGTTTTCGACCAATGTTCTGATGTTTTCAAATGCAACTTCAGGTTTTGAAAATTCAATGGCAACTTCAGCATCATTCAGATCTTCAGTTTCGGGTCTGTGATTGATTTTCCCAACAACTGTATGACCTCTTTCAATCAAAATCTCTTCGATTGCTTTGCCCATTTTTCCGTAGCCAACCAACAGAACTTTCATTTTGAATTAAAATTTAAGGTTAAAACCAAGCCCCATCGCATATTCATAAGAATTCTGATTCTGAATGATAATCGGTTTCATCGAAAGATCGGGATCTTTTTTGATTCCGTACAGATGTGCGTCAACGGTTGCATCCAAAATATTGAGCAGATAGCCGAGTGCAGTCAGTGCGATCGCATAATCACGCGTTCTTTTTCGGTCATCCTGAATATTTGCCAATTGCTCGACAGTCAGATTGTTCAAAGCCGGCGTGTCAAGTTCGTAACCATATAATTTTTTCAGATAATAACCTCTGAATTCTTTGTACTGGTTGTTGTAATTGATGATAAATCCAACGCCCGTTCCCAGGATTCCCCAAACAATCGGCGCTTTCCACCATTTTCCGTTGTAAATCTGACCGGCACCCGGAATAATCGCTGAATAAAGGGAAGCTCTCATCGGATTTTTTACCGAAAGATAATCAATGGTTTCAAGCAAATCGGCTCCGTCCACTCTGACAATTTCGGAAGTCTGAAGACTGTCCGTTTTTTCATCCTGCGAAAAACCCAAAAAGGGAAGCAGCAGTAAAATCAGATATACAATCGGGTTTTTCATTCAAAGAATTTTCTGAGTCTTTCAAAATCTTTGTCAGAGTCAAATGCGATGATCAGCTTTCCTTTTCCTGAATTTGATCTTTTGACTTCAACATTTGAACGGGTTTGTTCAGAAATCAGTTTGACCGCTTTTTTGAAATCGTTCGGAAGTTCCGATTTTGCAATTTTTTTTGCAGTCGGTTTTTTGATCGAACGGATCAGACTTTCAGTTTCTCTCACCGACAGGTTTTCTGCAATCACTCTTTCATAAATTTCAAGCTGAAGATTGATGTCGTCAATAGCAATAATCGCACGTCCGTGGCCCATACTGATCATTCCGTCACGAATTCCGGTTTGAATGATCGGGTCGAGTTTGAGCAGTCTGAGATAATTGGCGATCGATGTTCTGTCCTTTCCGACCCTGTGGCTGAGTTGTTCCTGGGTCAGATGAATTTCGTCGAGCAGTCTCTGATAAGAAAGTGCAATTTCAATCGCATCCAGATCCTGACGCTGTATATTTTCGACCAATGCCATTTCGAGCATTTCCTGATCGTTAGCCAGTCGGATGTAGGCCGGAATGGTTTCCAAACCGACAATCTGTGAGGCGCGCATCCTTCTTTCACCTGAAATCAGTTCATAACCGCCGTCAGTTTTTCTGACCGTAATCGGCTGGATCACACCCAAGACCGAAATTGATTTTACCAAATCTTCAAGTGCGGTTTTGTCAAAATTTGTTCGTGGCTGATACGGATTGGTTTTGATTTTTTTCAAATCAATCTCAACAATACTGCCCACCAGTCTTTCTGCGCCTTTGTCTTCAGCAGATTTGACTTCTGGCTCGTCTTTCAGAAGGGCCGAAAGGCCTCTTCCCAGTCGGTTGTTTCCGGTCTTTGCCATATTTTTGAATTATTCCTGAACAGAAATTTAATTTTCTAAATTAATAAATATTTTAAAACTGCCAAGCCGTTTTATGCTGTGTCATTGTTTTTTACAAGCAGCTCTCTGGCAAGATTCAGATAATTTTCAGCGCCCTTGCTGCCTGCGTCATAATCGATGATTGCTTCTCCAAAACTCGGCGCTTCTGACAGTCTTACATTTCGCTGAATGACTGTGTCAAACACCATTTGCGGAAAATGACTGTTGACCTCGTCCACCACCTGATTTGAAAGTCTCAGTCGTGAATCGTGCATGGTGAGCAGCAGTCCTTCGATGTCCAAATCTTTGTTGTGGTGCTGCTGTACTCCTTTGATGGTGTTGAGCAGTTTTCCCAAACCTTCCAAAGCAAAATATTCGCACTGTATCGGTATGATAACCGAATCGGCAGCGGTCAGTGCATTCAGGGTAATCAGCCCCAGTGAAGGTGCACAGTCGATGATGATGTACTCGTATTTGTCTTTGATTTCCTTCAAAGCCTCTTTCAGCATATATTCGCGATTCTCAAAATCGACAATTTCAATCTCTGCCGCAACCAAATCCACATGTGCCGGAATCAAATCAAGACCCGGTGTCTGTGTACTCATCACTGCCTCTTCTGCTTTGATTTGGTGTTCAAGCACCTCATAAGTGCCTTTCTCAATTTCATTTACATCAATCCCCAAACCCGAAGTTGCATTTGCCTGAGGATCTGCATCAATCAGCAATGTCTTTTTTTCGAGAACGCCCAGAGACGCAGCCAGATTCACCGCAGTGGTGGTTTTTCCGACGCCTCCTTTCTGATTGGCTATTGCAATTATTTTACCCATAGTTTTTAATCGAAACCTTGCAAAACTACAATTTTAAAGCGTGAAGAAAGAATCCACAGATTGAATTTTATAAACAAAAAACAGTCAAAATTGTTAGTGACTCAAACTGAATCGATTTGAAATGCAACCGTCGGCAAATTAGACGATTGGTCAGAGATTTTTGAGTTTACTGTTGATCAGTTCGCTGATCAGTTTTGCTCTTCTCATGATCATCACATGTGTCCCATCTTGGATTTCAACCGCATCATGAATTTTTGAGAACGGAAAAATCATGTCTTTGTCGCCGTGAAAATGGATAAAATTTTTCATTTCCACATTGTTCTGCCAATTCACAATTCTGTCTAACGACCATTTCAGATAATAATGATCTTTGTATTCAAAAATTTCTTTGAGATCGGGCAGTTTGGCGCTGTACATTTTTCTAAAAACAGAATAGGAAAGAAAATTATCTGAAGTCAAAAATTCCGGGGGAATGATTCTGTGCAAACCCATATGTGACGAGAACCGCATATAGGCAGGCATTTCAGAACGGTCTTTGATGGTTGAAATCAGAAAATTAAATTTTGGATTCAAAAAACGGTTCATCTCTTTGACAATCATTCCGCCAAAAGAAACGCCCATCAGCAGAAAATCTTCGTTCGGATTAATTATTTCTGCCATTCTTTCTGCATAATGCTGAAGTGATTCGTCTTTTTCGGGTTGAAGCCATGGAATGTTGACCGATTCAAAATCCGGCAGCATCCTCAGGTTTTTAAAAACCTTTTCATT
>Ga0172382_10006454_pt1 | contig 17021 bp, 15 predicted proteins | sample Leawel138RmetaG_FD_122245 | JGI IMG/M metagenome (GOLD analysis project Ga0172382, IMG submission 122245) | Leachate microbial communities from a municipal landfill in Southern Ontario, Canada - Leachate well 138R metaG | ecosystem: Engineered > Solid waste > Landfill > Unclassified | place...
CGTCGTCGAGGATCACCGATTCGACGATCTCCAGCGACAGCTTCTCCGTCGGCAGGCCTGCCTCCTCCAGCGTGCCGGAGAGGAAATCGATGAAATCGGGCTCGCGCAGCTCGGTGCCGGAGACGTTGAGCGCCAGGCGCCCGAACGCGATGCCGTCGCGATGCCATTTCGCCGCCTCGACGATGGCCTTGCGCATGACGATGCGGCCGATCGCCGGCATGAAGCCCGCCTTCTCGGCGACGGGGATGAAGGCGTCCGGCCGGACCATGCCGCGCCGCGCGTGCGGCCAGCGCACCAGCGCCTCGACGCCGACGATCCTGCCCTGCGAGAGCGAGACCTGCGGCTGGAAGTGGACGGCGAACGCCTCCGTGGCGATGGCCTCGGCAAGGTCGCGCTCGAGCTGCTTGCGATGCTCCATGTCGCGGCGCAATTCGCCGGAGAAGAAGGCGAACGAGCCGCCATCCTCCTTCTTGGCGGCGTAGAGGGCGAGGTCGGCATGGACGATCAGGTCGGCGCAGTTGTCGGCGTCGGCCGGATAGATGGCGATGCCGGCGCTGGCGCCGCATTCGATCGGCGTCCCCTCGTAGGTCATCGGCTCGTTGATCCGCGCCAGGATACGGCGGACCATCGCCTCGATCTCGCCGTCGTCGCCGGCATCCGGCAGCACCATGACGAACTCGTCGCCGCCGAGGCGCACGCACACGTCGGCGGGGCGGCAGCAGGTGCGCATGCGCTGGGCGGTCGTGACCAGCACGAAGTCGCCGGCGGCGTGGCCGAGCGAGTCGTTGATCTGCTTGAAGCGGTCGAGGTCGATCTGGATCACCGCCAGCCGCTTGCCGTCCCGCGCCGCCCTGGCCAGCAGCGCCTCGAAGCTGGCGCGCAGGAAGCTGCGGTTGTTCAAGCCGGTCAGCCCGTCATGGGCGGCGATGAAGGCCATGGAATTACGCGCCTCGACCAGCTCGCTCGTCCGGCGGCCGATCATCTGCGTCATCGGCCGGAAGATGAAGAGGGCGATGAGGCCCAGCACCCCGATCATGGCGTAGAACAGCATGCGGTGGACGCTGAGCATCCGGTCGAGCAGCGCCTGCGAGTTGGCGGCCAGATGCTTGCCGAGCGCGGTGTAGCCGGCAAGCGCGGCGCCGGCGACCGTGTCGTCGAGCAGCGCCCGCTCGGCGCCGCCCTGATAGCGGCTGCCCTGATCGGTCAGGCCGGCGCTGGTTTCGAGCGCCGAGGCGAGGCGCAGGCCGTTGGCGACGAGGCTCGAGGTGAAATGGTCGAGATGGTGCGGGCCGCCGAACAGGATGGTCCTGACCGTCTCGGAGGAGGGCGAGGGGCCGTCGACCTCGGTCGCGGTGATGATGAAGTCGTAATTCTCCTCGAACTGGCGGATCGAGTCGCGCAGCGAGGCGATCAGCGTCTTCTGTCCCTCGGTGTCGGCCTGACGGGCGGCGTTCGACAGGAAGACGATGCGCTGCGACAGCGTCTTCTGGGTGTCGACCTGCGCCATCAGCACGTCGTCGCGCTGGTGCGCCGCCATCATGTGCTGGAGCAGGAGGTAGGTGGCCAGCGCCATCGCGCCGACGATCAGCAACGCCACCCAGTAACCGATCCTGGTGAACAGGATCAGCCTGCTGGCCCCCGTGGCCTGAGAATCGACCGATGCCATCAACGCCCCGTCTCCCCTTTCAATGGCATAGTGCTTGCGGGCCACTCCAGCACGGCAGAGGTTAAGAAGTGGGCCGCCGGGGCGCGCCGCGCGCCCATGCTTCGCCGGCATGGTTAAGGGAGGGTTGAACGCCCACGCCATCCCCTGACGCCGCCGGGCGAATCCCGCTATGATCGGCCATGGCCATCCGTCACCTTTCCGAAACCGTCATCAACCGCATCGCCGCCGGCGAGGTGATCGAGCGCCCGGCCAGCGTGGTCAAGGAGCTGGTCGAGAACGCGCTCGACGCCGGCGCGGCGCGGCTCGACATCGCCACCGCGGGCGGCGGGCTCGCCTTCATCCGCGTTGCCGACGACGGCGAGGGCATGGATGCGGACGATCTCGCCATGAGCGTCGAGCGCCACTGCACCTCGAAGCTCGGCGACGACATAGACGACATCCGCTCGCTCGGCTTCCGCGGCGAGGCGCTGCCGTCGATCGGCTCGGTCGGCAAATTGTCGATCCGCTCGCGCCGCGAAGGAGCCGACAGCGGCCACGAGATCGCGGTCTCGGGCGGGCGGGTCTCGGCCGTCCGTCCCGTTGCGGCCAATCGCGGCACGCTGGTCGAGGTGCGCGACCTGTTCTTCGCCACGCCGGCGCGGCTGAAATTCATGAAGGGCGAGCGCGCGGAAGCCTCGGCCATCGCCGAGACGGTGCGGCGCACGGCCATCGCCTTTCCCGGCGTGCGCTTCACGCTCTCCGGCTCGGACCGGACGACGCTCGACCTTGCCGCCTGCGCTGACCACGGCGAGCGCGTCGCCCAGGTACTCGGCCGTGAATTCGCCGACAACGCGCTCGTCATCGAGGCCGAGCGCGAAGGGGTGCGGCTGACCGGCTTCGCCTCGATCCCGGCCTACAGCCGGGCCAATGCGATGCACCAGTATCTCTACGTCAACGGCCGGCCGGTGCGCGACCGCTGGCTGGCCGGGGCGCTGCGCGGGGCCTATGCCGACGTGCTGCCGCGCGACCGCCACGCGGTGGCGGCGCTGTTCATCGAGATCGACCCGGCGCTGGTGGACGTCAACGTCCATCCGGCCAAGGCGGACGTGCGCTTCCGCGATCCTGGGCTGGTGCGCGGGCTGATCGTCGGCTCGGTGCGCGAGGCGCTGGCCCGCTCCGGCATCCGCGCCGCCACCACCGGCGCCGAGGCGATGGTGGCGGCTTATCGCGCCGATGGGATGGGGCAGGGCGGCGCGGCATGGCGGGAGTGGCCGTCGCGGCCGGCCCCGGCCGGCTTCGACGCCGCGACCTCGTTCCAGCGGCCGCTCGGCTTCGGCGAAGCGCAGGCAGCGCCCTATCACGCGCCGAGCGCCGACGCGCGCGCCGGCGTGGTGGAGGCCGCGCCGGAACTGACGGCGAAGCCGCTCGGCGCGGCCCGCGCGCAGGTGCATGAAAACTACATCGTCGCCCAGACCGACAATTCCCTCATCATCGTCGACCAGCACGCCGCGCATGAGCGGCTGGTCTACGAGACGCTGAAGCAGGCGCTGGCGTCGCGGCCGGTGCCGTCGCAGATGCTGCTCCTGCCGGAGATCGTCGATCTTTCCGAGGACGATGCCGGGCGGCTCGCTGCTCACGGCGAATTGCTGTCGCGCTTCGGGCTGGCGCTGGAGCGGTTCGGCCCCGGCGCGGTCGCGGTGCGGGCGACGCCGGCGATGCTGGGCGAGGTCGACGTGCAGCGGCTGGTGCGCGACCTCGCCGACGAGATCGCCGAGACCGACACGGTCGAGACGCTGAAGGAGCGGCTCGACGCCATCGCCGCCACCATGGCCTGCCACGGCTCGGTGCGCTCGGGCCGCCGGTTGCTGCCGGACGAGATGAACGCGCTTCTGCGCCAGATGGAGGCGACGCCCGGCTCCGGCACCTGCAATCACGGAAGGCCGACCTATATCGAGTTGAAGCTGACCGACATCGAGCGGCTGTTCGGGCGGCGCTAAGAGGGCATGCTTGACCTCGGGCGGCTTTTGTGGCGGAACCGGGCGACAACAGGAAAGCAGGACGAGCCATGAACCGTTTCGAAGGTCCCGGCAGCAGGGAAGCGCGCATCCGCTATCTCGACGGCGACTTCCAGGTGCTGTCGCCCGGCGCCTTCGTGCGCTGCGCCGTCACCGGCGATCCGATCCCGCTCGACGACCTGAAATACTGGAGCGTCGCCCGGCAGGAGCCCTATGCCAGCGCCACGGTCTCGCTGGCGCGCGAGCTGGAGATGAACCCCGGCCTGCGCAAGCGCTGAAGTCCCGCGCTCACTTTTCCAGCCTGCGCCGGCGCCAGCCTTCGACCGTCTGCGAGACGATGGCGCGGGGGGCGCTTTCGATGTCGAAGACCGTCTCGATCTCGACGATCCTCGCCCGCCGCTTCAATTCCTCGATCGCGGCACCGCCATGGTCGAGCCGCACCGCGTCCTTGGCCGTGGTGACGAGCTCGAGGCCCTGCGCGTCGGCGGTGGAAAGCAGGTCCTGCGCGTCGAACTCGCTGTAGAAATGGTGGTCGCCGAAGGATCTGGCGACCGCGACCTCGGCCCCCAGCGCCGCGACCGTGTCGAAGAACTTGCCGGGATCGCCGATGCCGGCGAAGGCGAGGCAGCGCCGGCCATTGATGCCTTCCACCGACAGCGGCCGCACATGCGCCTCGAAGAAGGCGCGGCCGGCGCGCGCGGCCTGGCGCAGCACGCGGTTGGCGCCGTCGCCGTCGCCGACCTTCAGCACCGCGTCGGTGAAGCGCATCTGCTCGGTCAGGCCGGCGCGCAGCGGCCCGGCGGGGATGATGCGGCCGTTGCCGATGCCGCGCCGGGCATCGACGACGATCAGCGCGTAGTCGATGTGGATGCGCGCGCTCTGGAAGCCGTCATCCATGATCAGGAAGTCGCAACCGCGCGCCAGCAGCGCGCGCGCGCCGGCGGCGCGGTCGGCCGAGACCGCGACGGGCGCGGCGCGGGCGAGCAGCATCGGCTCGTCGCCGACATGGCGGGCGCTGTCGTGGTCGGGATCGACCGGATGCGGCGCGCCGGAGACCGTGCCGCCATGGCCGCGCGACAGGATGCCGGGCTTCAGCCCCATCGTCGCGGCCTGGCGCGCCAGCGCGATCGCCACCGGCGTCTTGCCGGAGCCGCCGACGGTCAGGTTGCCGATGCAAAGGACGGGCGCGGGGATTTTTTCGCGCGGGGCGTCGCGCAATCTGCGCGCGGCGACCGCGCCGTAGGCGGCCGCGAAGGGCCACAGCGCATAAGCGCGCCAGTCGGGCTTGCCCCACCAGAAGGGCGGCGCCTCGCTGACCATGCTAGCGCTTCCCGCCGCCCGAGGATTCGAGCCGCGCCTGGACGATCAGCGGGTTGACGAAGGGTTCCAGTGCCTGAAGCGTGCGCGCCAGCGCGCCGCGCATGCCCTCGACCGTGCGGCGGCCGGCCTCGATCATCCGCTGCCGCTCGACGTCGTTGACCAGCAGGTAGTTGACCGCGCCCGCCAGCACCTCCTTGTCCTTGACGAAGCGCGCCGCGCCCCCGGCGGCGAGCTTCTGGTAGGCCTCGCGGAAATTCTGGACGTTGCGGCCGGACAGGACGGCGGTGTCGAGCATGGCCGGCTCCAGCGGGTTCTGGCCGCCCTTTCCGGTCAGCGAGCGGCCGACGAAGGCGATCTCGGTCAGCCGCAGGTAAAGCCCCATCTCGCCGATCGTGTCGCCGAGGAAGATGTCGGTTCCCGGCGACACGGTGTCGCCGGCGCTGCGCCGCGCGACGGAAAGCCCGGCCTCGGCGCAGGCGACGGCGATGGCGTCGGCGCGCTCGGGGTGGCGCGGCACGATGATGGTCAGGAGGTCGGGATGGCGCCGGCGCAGGCGTTGGTGGACCTCGATGGCCGCGTCTTCCTCGCCGTCATGGGTCGAGACGGCGGCCCAGGTCTTGCGGTCGCCGATCTCGCCCTTCAGCCGGGCAAGCTCGGCCGGGTCGGCCGGCGGCTCGATGGTGTCGCCCTTCAGGTTGCCGGAGACGGTGACGGGCCGCGCGCCGAGATGGCGGAAGCGCTCGGCGTCGGTTTCCGACTGGGCGACGACATGGGCGAGGTTCTCGAACAGCGCCTCGGCGAGATAGCTGCGCTTCGACCAGTTGGCGAAGGAGCGGTCGGAGAGGCGGCCGTTGACCAGCACCTGCGGCACGCGCCGGGAGCCCAGCTCGAGGATGGTCATCGGCCATATCTCGGATTCGGCCATCACCGCGAGGTCCGGCATCCAGTGGTCGAGGAAGCGGCTCACCGCCGGCTTGAGATCGAGCGGCACATATTGGTGGATGATGCGGCCGCCCAGCCGCTCGCGCGCCACATGCGCCGAGGTCACGGTGCCGGTGGTCAGCACGATGGTGATGCCGCTGGCGAGCAGGCGCTCGATCAGCGGAATGACGGCGATGGTCTCGCCGACGCTGGCCGCGTGAACCCAGATCAGGGGGCCGGGGGGGCGGGGCTGGCCGGCGCGGCCGTAGCGTTCGCGCCGGCGGCTGTGCTCTTCCTTGCCCTTGCTGGCGCGCCAGGCGACATAGCCGCCGATCATCGGATAGGCGGCGGCGCCGGCCAGGCGGTAGGCGGTCAGCATGGCGCGGGCCCAGCGTTCGCTCATGACGCCTCGCCGTCGGCCAGGCCGTAGGCGCGCCGCGTCACCGCGTTGAGCGCCGCCGTCACCGCGCGCCGCTTCTCCTCCAGCTCGGCCGGGGTGGCGTCGGCCGGCACATGGATCGCCTCGCCGATGGCGATCGCGCGCCGGCCGAAGGGCAGGTTGATCGTGGTCTTGTCCCATGTGCGCTCCAGCACCTTGCGCCGGCTGGTGGCGACGGCGACCGGCACGATCGGCCGGCCCGAAACCTTGGCCAGCGTGACGATGCCGAGCCCGGCCTGGCGTGGCGTGCCGTGGGGGATGTCAGCGATCATGGCGACGTTGGTGCCGGTGTCGAGCGTCTTCTTGAGCGCGATCAGCGCCCGCGCGCCGCCCTTTTCCGCGTTCTGCGCGCCCTCGCGCCCGCCCGAGCCCCGGATCACGCCGAAGCCGAGGCGCTCGGCCACGCGGGCGTTGAGTTCGGCGTCGGCGCTGCGCGAGAACAGCGCCACCATCCTGTGGCCGCGCGGGTTGGCTGCCGGCGCCAGGATGTGCTGGCCGTGCCAGAAGGCGGCGATGGCGGGGGTGTGGGCCGCCAGCGCGCCGTCGATGTCGTCGGAGCCCGCGGCCGGCCGGTTGGCGCGGTAGACGAACCTGATCGCCCCGGCAAAGAGGAAGACCAGCGCCGCCCGCGCCGCGCGCGAGCGGGCCAGCGGGCCGCGCAGCCTTTTCCACAGGCGCTTGAGCGGCCGCGGCCGGGCGGGGCGTGCGCGCGTGTCGGGCAAGGTCGAGACGGCCTCCTGATCCATGGCGGCGCCGGCGTCTAGCTGGCGTCGGGCTCGAGCAGGCGATGCAGGTGGGCAATGAAATAGCGCATATGCGCGTTGTCCACCGTCGCCTGGGCCTTTGCTTTCCACGCAAGTTCGGCGGATTTGTAGTCGGGGAAGATCCCGACGATGTCGAGCTCGTCCAGATTCCTGAATTCGGTTCCGTCGAGTGCTTTCAGTTCGCCGCCGAACACGAGGTGCAGCAGCTGCTTCTTTTCGGTTTCGGGCATGTCCGGTCGCCTGTTCGATGCTGTTGCGGCGCCGCGGGCCGGGGCCGGGCGCGACGGTTCCTCCTCTAGAGGAATTCGTCACGATTTGAAACCGTCGCGTGAAGAGGTCGTGCCGCCGCCGTCGTCGAGGCCGGCGATCACCCGCGCCATGGCGTCGAGAAGCGCGCCGCTGCCGGCGGCCAGCGCGCCGTGGCGCGGGTCTGCGCCGGCATAGGCGGGGGCCGCGCCGTCGCGCTCGACCAGCCGGCCGCCGGCGCGGCGCAGGATCAGGTCGGCGGCTGCGAGGTCCCAGTCGTGCGCGTTTGGCTTGACGAAGGTGGCGTCGAGCGCGCCGCCGGCGACCATGGCGATGCGGTAGGCGAGCGACGGGATATAGGGGATGTGGGGGCCGCCGCGAACCCACGACGGCGCGCGCTTCAGCATGGCGTCGGGGCCGGCGACTTTCGGGCCGGCGATTGGGGGGCCGGCGGCGGAAGAAGATGCGGCGGCGATCCTCAGCTCGGCGCCGTTGAGCAGCGCCGGCCCGCCTTGCGCCGCCTCGTAGAACTCGCCGAGCGCCGGGCATTCGAGCACGCCGGCCAGCGGGCTGCCGGCCTCGACCACGGCGATCGACACGCACCATGTGTCGCGGCCGTCGATGAAGGCGCGGGTGCCGTCGATGGGGTCGACAACGAAGGTGCGGCGGCGGCTGAGCCGTGCCGGATTGTCGGCGGTCTCCTCCGACAGCCAGCCATAATCGGGCCGCGCCCCGATCAGCGTCTCGCGCAGGAAGGTGTCGACGGCGATGTCGGCGGCGCTGACCGGCGAGGTGCCGTTCTTCATCCACACGTCGGGGTCGTTGCGGAAATGGCGCATGGCAATAGTGCCGGCCTCGCGCGCGGCGTCGCGAATCAGCGCGAGATCGGCGCTCGCCTCGTCTCCCGCCATCATCTCACGCGCCGGCAAGGGTCATCCCCTCGATCAGCAGCGTCGGCGCGGCCGTGCCGAAATTCCGGTCGAGGTCGCTCGCCGGCACCATGGCCATGAACATGTCCTTCAAATTGCCGGCGATGGTGACCTCCGAGACCGGATAGGCAAGCTCGCCCTTGTCGATCCAGAAGCCCGAGGCCCCGCGCGAATAGTCGCCCGTCACCATGTCGACGCCCTGGCCGAACACCTCGGTGACGTAGAAGCCCGATTGCAGCGCGCCGATCAGCGCCGCGGCGCTCTCTTCTCCCGGTTCGATGGCGAGGTTGGTGGAAGAAGGCACGACCGAGGAGGCCGAGCGCACGCCGCGCCCGTTGGTCGCGAGCCCCAGCTCGCTGGCGGCGGAGGTGGACAGGAACCAGTGGTCGAGCACGCCGCGATCGACCATGGTGAGCTTTTGTCCGGCTACCCCCTCGCCGTCGAAGGGGCGCGAAGACTGGCCGCGCCGCTTCAGCGGCTCGTCGGTGACGGTGATGGCGGCGGAAGCGATGCGCGTTCCCATGCGGTCGCGCAGAAAGCTGGTCCTGCGGGCGACGGAAGCGCCATTGATCGCGCCGGCGAGGTGGCCGGCGATGGAGCGCGCCACGCGCGGGTCGAGCACGACCGTGACCGGGCCGGTTCTCGCCTTGCGTGCGCCCAGCCGGGCGACGGCGCGCTCGCCGGCCTTGCGGCCGATGGAATCGACCGGGTCGAGATCGGAAAAATGCAGGCGCGAGGAGAAATCGTGGTCGCGCTCCATCGCCGTGCCCTCGCCGGCCAGCGCGCTGACGGAGCGCGAAAAGCGCGTCGCCATATATTGCCCCACGAAGCCGTGCGAGGTGGCGAGCACCAGCCCGCCCATGCCGGCGGAGGCGCCGGCCCCGGCCGAGTTGGTGACGCCGGCGACGGCGAGCGCGGCTTCCTCCATGGCCAGCGCGTCGTCGCGCAGGCGCTCGGGCGAAATCTCGGCTCCGTCGAAAAGGTCGAGATCGACGATGTCGCTTGCAAGGAGCGCGGGGTCGGCGAGGCGCTGGTGCGGGTCTTCGGGCGAAACCCTGGCCATGCTCACCGCCCGCTCGGCGAGCGCGGCGGCGTCCGATGCGGCGTTGGCCGACACGCTCGCCACGCGGCGGCCGACGAAGACGCGCAGCGAAACGTCGTCGCTCTCGGCGGCGCTGGTGTTCTCCGTCCGGCCGAGCCGCACCGAAACGCCGGTCGAGCGCGAGCGCACGGCGACAGCGTCGGCGGCATCGGCGCCGGCGCGCCGGGCGGCCTCGACCAGCCGCGCGACGAGGTCGGCAAGGCTTGCTGAATCGAATGGTTGGGTCATTGAGGCTGGATCATGGAGCGGATCGGTCCTTCCGGGGCGGCCATCTCCATCTATGACCCCGGCGGCGGCGATGCAATGCGCAAAGTCCCCTTGGGGCCGGTCGCTCCCGCCGCCCCGTATGCGCGCCCCTTGCCGTCAGGCCAGCGGCTCGAACGTGCGCCGGCGCGCAGGCGTTGCGTCCTTGGCGGCCGGGCGCGGCCGCCGCGTCGGACGGCGGCCGGGCTTTTCTTCCGCCCGCAGGCTTTCGCCCTCGTCGCGCGGCATGACGCCCCACGGCGTCCACAGCGCGACCTTGCGGACCGGACGCGGCGTTATGACAATCTCTCGTCTCATGACCTTCATCTCCCGCACCTTCCCTATTAACGAAGGTAAATGTGGCGGGTTCCGGTCACGGAGATTAAAGTTCGGTAATGGAAGGGGAGCGACCCTGATCCGCGCGGGCGGCGACGGCGTCGTCGATCGCCCGCTTCACCTCGTCGCGGAACGGCGCGGTCTCGGCCAGCACGCGGTCGATCTTGAGGAAGTCGAGGACGCCGAAGCGCGCCACCGGCGGGCGCAGCAGGATGTGCGGCCGGCTCTGGCGCAGCTTCAGCGCGATGATCGCCTCCATCATGATCTGGCTGGCGCCGACCAGAAGCTCGACGGAGGAGGGGCGGGTCTTCGCCGTCTCGACCGGGCCGCCGACGACGTCGATGGCGATGACGATGTCGGCCGCGCCGTCGAGCAGATCGAACGGCACCGGATTGGCGATGCCGCCGTCGATCAGCAGCCGGCCCTCGTGGCCGACCGGGCGGAACAGCGCGGGAAGCGCCGCCGAAGCGGAAAGCGCCAGCGCGAGGTCGCCGCTGGAAAACACCTTCTGCGAATGGGCGTAGAAGTCGGTCGCGGTGACCTGAAGCGGGATCGAAAGGTCCTCGAAGCTGGCGGGAACGGCCGCCGGCAGGAACGCGCGCAGGATGCGGCCGATGTCGAACTGGCCGAGCCGGACGCCGCCGGCCACCATCGAGCCTGCGCTGCGCGGGCCGTTGCGCCACATGCGGAGCACCGCCCCGCCCGGGCTGGACAGCGCCGCCCGCGCATGGTCCTCGATGTCGCGGCCGCTCATGCCGGCGGCCAGCCCCGCGCCCATCAGCGCGCCGATGGAGGAGCCGGCGATCGCCACCGGCCGGATGCCGAGCTCGTCCAGCGCCCGGATGACCTGGATATGCGCCAGCCCGCGCGCGCCGCCGCCGCCGAGGGCCAGCGCGAAGGTCGGGCCGGCGGGAGTGTCCCGCCCGCTCACGGCCGCGTCAGCCGCCGCTGCCTTCGGCCGCGTCTTCCTGCTCGGGGCCGATGACCAGCACGGCCGGCTCGGTCGTCAGCAGCCGCGCCGCCGCCGCCTTGACCTCGTCGAGCGTCACCGCCTCGATCAGCGCTGCGCGGCGGTCGATATAGTCGATGCCGCGCTTGTCCTTCTGCAATTCGAGCAGCGTGCGCGCGACGGCGGTGGAGGAGTCGAGATTGTTGATCGGGTAGGCGCCGATCAGATAGGTCTTGGCCTTGTCCAGCTCCGCCTCGGTGACGCCGTTCTCGGCGACGCCGCGCACCACGTCGCGGATGAGCTGCAGCGTCTCCTGCGCGCGGTCGGCGCGGGTCGAGGTGCCGATGACCAGCATGTCGGCATGGTCGCCGGTGACGAGCCCGGAGCCGACGCCGTAGGCGAGCCCGCGCTTCTCGCGCACCTCGTCGAACAGGCGCGAGGAGAAGGTGCCGCCGCCGAGCACATGGTTCATCAGGAAGGCGGCGAAGAAGGCCGGGTCCTCGCGCTCGATGCCGGGATAGACGAGCTGGAGCGACGCCTGCGGCAGCGCGTAGACCTGGTTGACGCGCTGGTCGAGGTGGAGCTGCGCCTTGCCGACCGGCTCCAGCGTGGGCTCCGCCGGCAGGCCGCCGAAGACGCGGTCGAGCTCGGCCTTCAGCGTCTCGGCGTCGATGGCGCCGACCACGGCGATGTTGAGGTTGGAACGGGCGAAGGTGCGGTCGTGCAGCGCGTGCAGGTCGTCCGCCGTCAGCGCGGCGAGCGTCTCGGCCGTGCCCTCGGCGCGGCGGGCATAGGGGTGGTCGCCATAGAGCGCGCGCGCGAAGGCGTCGCGGCCCTGCACGTTGGGGTCGCGCATGTCGCGCTGGATGCCCGTGGCGATCTGGGCGCGGATGCGCTCGACCGGCTCGGCGTCGAAGCGCGGCTCGGTGACGGCGAGGCGCAGCAGGTCAAAGGCCGCCTCGCGGCTTTCGGCCAGCATCCGCATCGAGCCGTAGACCGCGTCGCGCCTGGCGTCGAAGCCCATCTCGGCGCCGACATCGTCGAGCCGCTCCTGGAAAGCGTCGGCGTCGAGATCGCCCGCGCCCTCGTCGAACAGGCCGGCCATCAGGTTGGAAAGCCCCTCCTTGCCCGCGGGGTCCTGCACGGTGCCGCCGCTGAAGGCGAAATGCACGGTGACGATGGGAACGGTGTAGTCCTCGACCAGCCATGCGGTGATGCCGCCTTCCGAGGTGACCTCCTGTATCGCCATTTCGGCGCGCGCCGGGGCGAGCGCGGGGAAGGTGAGGAAAAAGAGGGCGAGCAGGAGGGTCGCCAGCGCGCCAGTGAAGCGATGGGCTTTTTCCAGGTTTCTGGCCTTTTCCAGGTTTCTCATGGCGGGTCTCACTCCTGCGGCAGCAGATAGGCGGCGACGGCGCGGCGCTCGTCGAGCCAGCGCGTGGCGGCGGCCTTCACGTCCTCGGCCTTCACGGCGCGGATACGGTCGGGCCAGTTCGCGATGTCCTCGACCGTGCCGCCGGTGGTCAGCGTCGAGCCGTAGATGCGGGCCATGCCGTCCTGCTCGTCGCGGGCGAAGATCATCGAGCGCACGAAGCGCTTCTTGGCCTTCTCGACCTCTTCCTCGGTGACGCCGTCAGCCGCGATCTTCGCGACCTCGGCGTCGATGGCCTTCTCCACGTCCTCGATGGTGGCGTCGCCGCGCGGCGAGCCGAGGACCATGAACATGGTGTCGTCGAGCGCGGTGCCCTGATAATAGGCCATGGCCGACGAGGCGATGCCCTGTTTCACCACCAGTTCCTGATAGAGCCGCGAGCGCACGCCGCCGCCCAGCACCTCGGAAAGAATGTCGAGCGCCTCGGCGGCGCCCGGCTCGGCCGTGGTGTAGGAGGGAACCAGCCAGCGCTTGGAGAAGTTCGGCACGCCGACGCGCGCGTCGTTCAGCGTCACGGTGCGGCGTGTGTTCTGCTCGGGCTCGGTCGGGCGCAGGCGCGGCGGCAGCTCCGGCCCGCGCGCGACCTTGCCGTAGGTTTCCTCGGCCAGCTCGCGCACGGCGGCCGGCTCGACGTCGCCGGCGATGACGAGCACGGCGTTGTTGGGCGCGTAATGGCGGCGGTAGAACTCGATGGCGTCGTCGCGGTTCAGCTTCTCGATCTCGTGCATCCAGCCGATGACGGGAAAGCGGTAGGGGTGGTTCTGGTAGAGCGTGGCGTTGACCTCTTCCGACAGCAGCGAGCGCGGCTCGTTCTCGACGCGGGAATTGCGCTCCTCGATCACCACGTCGCGCTCGGGCGCGATCACCTCGTCGGTGAGGATGAGATTGGTCATCCGGTCGGCTTCCATCGCCATCATCTCGGGCAGAAGATCGGGCGCGACCTGCTGGTAATAGGCGGTGTAGTCGTAGGAGGTGAAGGCGTTCTCGCGCCCGCCGACCTCGGCGATGCGGGCGGAGAACACGCCGGGGCCGTATTTTTCCGTGCCCTTGAACATCAGGTGCTCGAGGAAATGGGCGATGCCCGACTTGCCCGGCTCTTCGTCCGCCGAACCGACCTTGTACCACACCATGTGGGTGACGACGGGCGCGCGATGGTCGGGGATGACGACGACCTCAAGCCCGTTGTCGAGGGTGAAGTTCTCGATCTGCGGCGCCTCCTGCTCGGCAAAGGCGGCCGGCGCTAAAAGCGCGAGGCCGGCAGCGAGCGCGCAGCACAGGCTGAAACGGCGAATCAGGTCCATCGGCAAATCCTTCTTCTCTCGCGCGACAAATAGAGCGCCATGCCTGTTACGCAAGGATGGCCGAATTCAGGTGCGGGCGCAGAAAGTCACGCTGGTGTCGCCCCAGTCGCGCCTTTCGAGGAGCGAGAGCCCCTCGACCGGGCGGAACGGCGAGGCGGCCGCTTCCTCGACGACGACCAGCGCCTCGTCCGTGAGCCAGCCGCCGGCCAGCGCCGACCGCAGCGCCTGCTCGGCCAGCCCCTTGCCGTAGGGCGGGTCGGCGAAGACGAGGTTGAACGGCGCGATGGTGCCGGCCTCGCCCAGCCTCGTGGCGTCGCGGCGGAAGATCTTGGCGCGGCCCTGAAGGCCAAACTCCTCGATATTGGTGCGGATCAAGCCGCGCCCCTCGGCCGAGTCCTCGATGAACAGGCATTGCGCGGCGCCGCGCGACAGCGCTTCCAGCCCGAGCGCGCCGGTGCCGGAGAACAGGTCGAGCACGCGCGCGCCCTCCAGCCGCTCCGGCCAGTTATGGGCGATGACGTTGAACACCGCCTCGCGGGCGCGGTCGCTGGTCGGGCGGATCGCCTCGGAGCGCGGCGCGGCCAGCGGCCGGCCGCGCAGCGTGCCGCCGACGATGCGCATCAGCCCTCGCCGCGCGGCTTGCGCGGGCCGGAGGCTCCGGGCTTGCGGCCCGCAGGCCTGCCGCCGGGTTTGCCGCCCGGCTTACCCCCACCAGGTTTGCTGAAGCCCTTGCCGGCATAGCGACGGCCTTCGCCGCGTTCCGCCAGCGCCGCCTTCTTCTTCTCGCCCACCGGCTTGGCGCCTGGCGCCATCCACACATTGGCCGTGCGCGAGCGCGGCTTCTCCTCGGGTCGCTCGTCGCGGGAACCGGGCTTGCCGAAGCCGCCGGGCTTGCCGCCCGGCTTCGGCCCGAACTTGCCCGTCTGTTTCCCATGGGCCGGCTTTCCATAGGCGGGCTTCTTCGTGTCGAGCCGGCCGAGCGCGTCCTCGCGCTTCGCCTCGCGGCGATCCTCGCCGCGCCGTTCCGAGTGGGGGCCGGGACGGGGCCGGGGCTTGTCCGCCTTGTCTTCCTTGTTGGAGAAGGCGTTGAGGACGGGGGCGTCGAAATTCGCGCCGGATTCCGTGATCAGCCGCTCGCCGAGCTGCTCGCGCAGGTACTTGCCCTTGATCTCGCGCAGCTCGCCCTCGGGCAGGTCGCCGAGCTGGAACGGCCCGTAGGACACGCGGATCAGCCGCGTCACGTCGAGGCCGAGCGCGCCGAGGATGTTCCTGACCTCGCGGTTCTTGCCTTCGCGCAGGCCGAGCGTCAGCCAGGCGTTGGAGCCCTGCTCGCGGTCGAGCGTGGCTTCGACCGCGCCGTAGAACACGCCGTCGACGGCGATGCCCTCCTTCAGCCCTTCCAGCGCCTCGGGCTCGACCTTGCCGTGGACGCGCACGCGATAGCGGCGCAGCCAGCCGGTCGCCGGCAGCTCCAGCATCCGCGACAGGCCGCCATCGTTGGTCAGAAGCAGCAGCCCCTCGGTGTTGATGTCGAGCCGGCCGATGGTCATCAGCCGCGGCAGGTTGCCGGGCAGCACGTCGAACACGGTCTTGCGGCCTTCGGGGTCGCGGCTCGTCGTCACCACGCCGGCCGGCTTGTGGAACAGGAACAGCCGCGTGCGCTCGATCGCGGGGATCGGCTTGCCGTCGATCTCGATGCGGTCGGTGGCGCCGACATTGATCGCCGGCGTGTCGAGAACCTTGCCGTTCAGCGTGATGCGGCCGGCGGCGATCATGTCCTCGGCGTCGCGGCGCGAGGCGACGCCGGCGCGCGCCAGCCGGCGCGCGATGCGCTCGCCACCGCTGTCGTCGGTGGTCGGGGCCGGCGCGTCCTCGCGTTCGCGCCGGGGCGCGTCGCGGTGCGGGCGGGGCCGGCTGTCATCCTTGCGTCCGGCGAAAGCCGGCTTGTCGCCTTCGCGCCGGCGGAACGGCTTCCTGTCGCCGTCGCCCTCGCGCGGCTTGCGCGGGCCGTCGAAGCGCGGCTTGTCGCCATCGCGCGGCGTATAGGGCTTGCGCGGCCGGCGCTCGTCGCTTGTGGCTTCGGCCGCCGCCTCGCGGCGCTCCCATTTGCCGGGGCGCGGCTTCGCCGGCTTGCCGTCCTCGCCCTTGGCGAAGGCGCGCTTCATGCCGTCCTGGCGCTGGAAGGGCTTTTTCGCCTCGCCGGCATCTTCGCGCGGCTTGCGCGGGCCGTCGCCGTCGCGGGGCGCATAGGGTTTGCGCGGGCGACGCTCCTCGCCGGCGGCCTCGGTCCGCTCGCGGGGCTTCCATTTGCCGGCGCCGGGCTTGGCCGGGCGCGGCTTGCCGCCGTCGCCGGCGCCGCCCTTGCCGCCCGTACCGCCGCGGGCAGGCTTTTTTCTGTCGTCGTTCATATGGCGCTCGCCTTTCCGCGCGGGTAACTATCAGAGCCTTTATGGCCTTGCGAGTGAAATGTCATCGGCGGCGGACGCATGAAACCATCCCCCTTCATGGAGGCGGCATTCGCCGAGGCTGAAGCGGCGGCCGCGCGCGGCGAGGTGCCGATCGGCGCGGTCGTGGTTTCGGGCGGCGAAATCCTCGCCCGTGCCGGCAACCGCACGCGCGAACTGAACGATCCCACCGCCCATGCCGAGATGCTGGCCATCCGCGCCGCCTGCCTTGCCCTTGGCAGCGAGCGGCTCACCGACGCCGACCTTTACGTGACGCTCGAACCGTGCCCGATGTGCGCGGCGGCGATCTCGTTCGCGCGCATCCGCCGGCTCTATTTCGGCGCGGTGGACGAGAAGGGCGGGGCGGTGGTGTCGGGTGCTCGGCTCTATGCCCAGCCGACCTGCCATCATGCGCCCGAAACCTATGCCGGCATTTCCGAACGGCGCGCGGCCGAGATGCTGAAATCCTTCTTCCGCGACCGGCGCTGATGCTGCTTTGTCTTGTGCGCTGCGCGCCGGAGGCCTATTCAGGCGCGACCGCGCCAGCCGGTAGGGGCGCCAAGGACGACACGGAGACCGAGATGACGAAGACCCGCACCGAGACAGATACGTTCGGCCCCATCGAGGTGGCGGCGGACCGCTACTGGGGCGCGCAGGCGGAGCGCAGCCGCGGCAATTTCAAGATCGGCTGGGAAAAGCAGCCGCTGCCGATCGTGCGCGCGCTCGGCATCGTCAAGCGCGCCGCCGCACAGGCCAATATGGACCTTGGCCGCCTCGACCCCAAGCTCGGCAAGGTCATTGTCGATGTCGCGCAGGAAGTGATCGACGGCAAGCTCAACGAGCATTTCCCGCTCGTCGTCTGGCAGACGGGTTCGGGCACCCAGTCGAACATGAACACCAATGAGGTGATTTCCAACCGCGCCATTGAAATCTTGGGC
>Ga0172382_10006455_pt1 | contig 17019 bp, 15 predicted proteins | sample Leawel138RmetaG_FD_122245 | JGI IMG/M metagenome (GOLD analysis project Ga0172382, IMG submission 122245) | Leachate microbial communities from a municipal landfill in Southern Ontario, Canada - Leachate well 138R metaG | ecosystem: Engineered > Solid waste > Landfill > Unclassified | place...
CCGACGAGGCGTTGCGCGGCACCGGGATCAGCGTGCCGAAGTTCGCGTCGTACGCGCCTGCGCTGTGGCGGTACTGGGCGCAGCATCTCGACCCCGACCGGGCCCGCCGCGACGACCCGGCCGGGCCGCTGGTCGGCAAGCACGTGATCATCACCGGCGCCTCCAGCGGTATCGGCCGCGCCGCGGCGATAGCGGTGGCCGCCCGCGGGGCGACGGTGTTCGCGTTGGCCCGCAATGCCGAAGCTCTCGATGACCTGATCGCCGAGATCCGCGCGGCAGGCGGTGACGCGCACGCGTTCACCTGTGACGTCACCGACTCGGCGGCCGTCGAGCACACGGTCAAGGACATCCTGGGCCGCTTCGACCACGTCGACTATCTGGTCAACAACGCGGGGCGGTCGATCCGCCGCTCGGTGGCGGCGTCCACCGACCGTCTGCACGACTATGAACGCGTGATGGCGGTCAACTACTTCGGGTCGGTGCGCATGGTGCTTGCGCTGCTCCCCCATTGGCGGGAACGCCGGTTCGGCCACGTCGTGAATGTCTCCAGCGCAGGGGTGCAGGCCAACAACCCCAGGTACAGCGCCTACATCCCGTCCAAGGCGGCGCTGGATGCCTTCGCCGAAGTCGTTGGCACCGAGACACTTTCGGACCACATCACGTTCACCAACATTCACATGCCGCTGGTGAGGACACCGATGATCGCGCCGTCGGGGCGGCTCAACCCGGCCCCGGCCATCTCGGCCGAGCACGCGGCCGCGATGGTGGTGCGAGCCCTGGTGGACAAGCCCGCACGCATCGACACCCCGATCGGCACCCTGGCCGACGTCGGTATGTACTTCACCCCGAAGCTCGCCCGGCGTGTACTGCACCAGCTGTATCTGGGGTTCCCGGATTCCGCTGCAGCGCGCGGCATCACGCAGGACCGTTCGCGGCCGCGGCAGGCCCCGGTTCGCCGGCCCAAGCGGCCGAGCCGACCGATGCCCTCCGTGCGCGTCCCCGGCCCGGTCAAGCGTGCGGCGCGCCTGCTCCCGGGTCTGCACTGGTGAGCGGCGGTCGGCACCCGGTCTTCGTCGACGTCGACACCGGCGTCGACGACGCGATGGCGCTGGTGTATCTGTTCGGCAGTCCCGACGCCGACCTGGTCGGCATCGCCTCGACCGCGGGAAACGTCGGTGTGGACGATGTCTGCCGCAACAACCTGGCGCTGCTGGAGTTGTGCGGGGTCACCGGCGTTCCGGTGTCCCGAGGCTCCGAGACCCCGTTGGTGGCCCCGCTGCGCACCGCGGAGGACACCCACGGACCGCAGGGGCTCGGGTACGCCCGGCTGCCCGCACCGACCGCGGCGCTCACCGATCACGACGCGGCCGAGGCGTGGGTGCGGGCCGCCCGCGCGCACCCCGGTGAGCTGATCGGGATCGCCACCGGACCGCTGACCAACCTGGCGCTGGCCCTGCGTGCCGAGCCCGCCCTGCCCCGACTGCTGGGGCGGCTGGTGATCATGGGCGGCGCGTTCGACTACCGCGGGAACACCACGCCGGTGGCGGAGTGGAACGTCAGCGTCGACCCGGAATCGGCGGCCGAGGTGTTCGCGGCGTGGCATCGGTCGGGCGCCGATCATCTCCCGATCGTGTTGGGGCTCAACCTGACCGAGAACGTCGCGATGACCCCGCAGCTGCTGAGCAGGCTGGCCGACGCTGCGGGTTCGACGTCGACCCCGATGTCGGCGCTCGATCCCCGCGGCACCGAGTCGGCGGCGTCCAACCCGGTGATCCGGGTTCTCGAAGACGCGATGCGCTTCTACTTCGAGTTCCACTTCGACCAGGGCGAGGGCTACCTCGCGCACCTGCACGACCCGGTGGCCGCGGCGGTCGCGCTGGACCCTGCGCTGGTGCAATGCCGTCCCGCGCCGGTGGACGTCGAGTTGACGGGCACCCTCACGCGCGGCATGACGATCGCCGACTGGAGCCACCGCTGGGGGCGGGAACCCAACGCGCTCATCGGGGTCGACGTCGACCCCGATGCGTTCTTCGACCGGTTCATCGCGCGGGTGGGCGCGTTCGCGCAGCAGCTGGCCGGCGTCAGTCGTCGGTGACCACGAGCTTGACGTCGATGTTGCCGCGGGTGGCGTTCGAGTACGGGCAGACCTGGTGCGCCTTCTCGGTCACCTGCAGTGCGGTGTCGTGGTCGACGTTGGGCAGGGTGACCTCCAGCTCCACGGCCAGCCCGAAGCCACCGTTGCCGTTCGGCCCGATCTGAACGCGGGCCCCGACAGCGGAATCCGTGACGTCCACCTTCTCCTGACGGCCCACCAGTCGCAGCGCGGAATGGAAGCACGCCGCGTAGCCGACGGCGAAGAGCTGCTCGGGGTTGGTGCCGTTGCCGGTGCCGCCCATCTCCTTCGGGATGGCGAGATCCAGGTCGAGCCTGCCGTCGGAGGTCCGGCCGTGGCCGTCGCGGCCCTCTCCGGTGGCGAGCGCTTCGGCGGTGTAGAGGACTTTATCCATGGGGGTTCCCTTCCTGGGAGTCGATGAGAGCCTCGGTGAGGCGGACTATGTCGGCGCGCAGATCGATTGCCTGCTCGGGCGTCAATCCGGTGAGCGGGAAGAGCTTCTCGGGAATGCAATGCGCCTTGCGCCGCAGGCGTTTTCCCTCGGTTGTCAGAGCGACCTCGACCTGACGCTCGTCGGTTTCACTTCGTTGGCGGCGCACGATCCCGCCGGCCTCCATGCGTTTGAGCAGTGGCGACAAGGTGCCGGAGTCGAGCTGCAACCGCTCGCCGAGCCGACCGACCGAGATGTCGCCCTCCTCGCCGAGCACGAGCAGCACCAGGTATTGCGGATAGGTGATGCCGAGCTCGGTCAGCAGCGGCCGGTAGGCCGCGGTCATGGCCCGTGATGCCGAGTACAGGGCGAAACAGAGATGCTCGTCGAGACTCAGCGGGGCCATGCCGAGAACTATAGCCCACAATTGAATTGTGCACAATCAAGTTGAGCGCTACTCGTAGACTCCTTCGAGGTACCACCGCCGACGCCGGTAACACAGCAGCAGGGCCTGCGCCGGATCGGCGCCGAGCAGAACCTGCGCCCGCGCGGTCCTTCCGGTCTTCGCCGGCGCCGCATCCCACCATCGTTCGTCGACCGGCCATGGACCTGCCCACCACGACAACCGACCCGAGCGCCCCGGCGCGTGCAACCGGACCGGGTCCGTGGAGAACAGCCCGCGACCGGTGACCCGCACCGGATTGCCCTCGGCGTCGAACAGCTCGACCGGGTCGTCGAGCAGCACCGTCGGCGACGGTTCCGGCAATCTTCCTGGCCACGGTTGGCCCGGATCTGCCTGTGGCACAAGCTCATCGCCGAGCGGGGTGAAGGTGATGCGTTCGGCAGGACCGCGGCCCCCGCTGAGCACCGGCACCTTGACCGCTTCGGGGCCCAGCAGGCCCTGCACCCGGACCAGCGCACGTCGCGCACGCAATCTGTCCTCTTCGCCGACACCACCCCACAGCGGTAACTGCAAAGCCTCTGCCGACACCACTTCCACCGGTCGCAACCGCAGCACCGTGATCGGCGCCGCGGGCCGGTCCTGCGGATTGCGGCGATTCAGCCATCCGTCCAGCTGCCAGCGCACCCGGTCGGCGGTGGCGTCCTCGGTCAGCGGCTCGGCACATCGCCAGACACGTTCCAGCTCCTGGCCGGTGGCGGTCACGGCGTGGATGGCCAGCCTGGTGCATCCCACGCCCGCGGCCTCCAGGCTCCGGTGCAGCTCACCGGCCAGCGACCGCCCGGCGAAGGCGGCCGCATCGACCCGGTCGACGGGTGGGTCACAGTTCAGCACCGCGTCGAGTTCGGCTTCGGGCTCCCGCCCCGACGGCCCACGGCCTGGTTCACCGCGGGCGATGCGATGCGCGGCGACCGCGTCGGCCCCGAACCGGGATGCCACATCGCTGCGGGACAGCTCGGCGAACTGTCCGATGGTCCGAATACCCATGCGCCACAGCAGATCCGTCAGCGCCTCCCGGGGTGCGGGCGCCAGGCTCGGCTCGGCGGCCAGCTGGCGGATGGACAGCCCCGACAGGAACGCCGCATCCTCCCCCGCGTCGATGATCCGGCCCGCCCTGGCGGCGAAGACCGCGGTGGGCAGCTGATCGGCGACCCCGACCTGACATTCGGCACCTACCGCGGCAACCGCATCGACCAGTCGTTCGGCGGCGGTCTGCTCGGATCCGAAGTACCGGGCCGCACCGCGTACCGACAGGGCCAGCAGCCCGGGCCGCAGCACCTCTGCCCGTGGCACGAGATCGTCCACGGCGGCCGTGACGTTCTCGAAGTGCCTGGCGTCGCGGGCCGGGTCGGCGGTCACCACATGCAGCCCCGGGCATCGGGCTTGGGACTCCCGGCGCCGCAGACCTCGGCGTACCCCTACCGCGCGCGCCGCCGCCGAGCAGGCGATGACCCGATTGGCCAGCGTGACCGCGACCGGCACGGTCGGGGGCAGATCGGCCGCAGCAGCGGCGGCGACGGCGGGCCAGTCCATGCACCAGAGCGCCAGCACCCTGGACTGCATCTCATCCGCCCACAGCGCGCGCCGGGTGGCCGACGGACCGGCCCCGGGCCCGCATCGACAGCCTCACCCGACTGATCCGCCCGCATCCCGGGGTGGGCACCCCGTCCCGTCCGCCCGCGATCTCGTAACCACTGACGCGGGCGTCCAGCCGCGCGGAGGCCCCCTGCCAGTCACCACCGGTGACGAGCAGCGTGCACCCCCGCTGACGGGCGCGGGCCACCACCGCCCTGGCCCTGGTGGCCGGTACCGTCCGGCCGCCCAGCCCGAGAACCACCAGGTCCATTCCGTCCATCAGGACCGCGGCCACCTCGACCGGATCGGCTCCCGGTTCGGGGATGACCGCGATCCTGCTCAGGTCGGCACCCATCTCCACCGCCGCCAGCAGACCCACGTCGGGTTGACCGATGATCGCCACGTGACCGCCCTCGGCCGTCACCGCCGCGACCATGCGCAACTGCAGCGACCGGGCCCCCGAAAGCACCGCCACCGTGCCGCGCGGCAACGAATCGGGAAGCAGTTCAGCCAGCGAATCGGGCCTCGGCAGCAAAGAATCCGGAGCCCCAGAAAACGCGGCCGGCTCCGGCACGGGTGCCGCCATCCGCCGCGCGGCACCCACCTTGCTGGACACCGACGCGATCTGTTTGCGAAGCTGTTCTACCTGCTCAGCACGCGTGACAGGACACCGGTTCAGGCTGGGTGGCGTCGTCACAGCAGCACCTTTCACATCATCCGACACATCAGTGTTTCGAAACTTTGTTCGATGTGGCCAGTAAACACCTGCCCCCCGACAAGCGTCAACCAGACCGCGGATGACATCGCTGAATGTGACATTGACAAATGTCATCATTGGAGGTTGTATCCGATTCGTGCTCTCGATGGGTCTCTTCGGAGCGAAACGCACGCACCGCGCCGACGCGGTGATCACCGGCGCGGGAAGCGGTATCGGCGCCGCGTTCGCCGTCGAACTGGCCCGCCGCGGCGGGCGGGTGGTGTGCAGCGACGTCAGTGTCGAGGCCGCCCGGGGTACCGCCGACGCGATCATCGCCGACGGCGGGCGTGCGCTGCCGGCACAGTGCGACGTCACCGACATCGACGCGATGTACCGCCTCGCCGGGGAGGCACAGACGTGGTTCGACGGGCCACCGACCCTGGTGATCAACAATGCCGGCGTCGGCGCGGGCGGGGCCTTCATCGGCGAAACCGAACTGGCCGACTGGAAATGGGTGCTCGACATCAACCTGTGGGGCCCGATCCACGGCTGCCACGTGTTCGCCCCGATCCTGCGGGAAGCCGGCCGCCCCACCGGGATCATCAACGTCGCGTCCGCCGCCGCGTTCGGCGCCGCACCAGGCATGGCCGCCTACAACGTCAGCAAGGCCGGCACGCTGTCGCTGTCGGAAACCCTGGCCGCCGAGCTCGCCGGAACCGGCATCAACGTCACGGTGCTGTGCCCGACGTTCGTCAAGACCAACATCGTGGAGTCGGGCCGGATCTCCACCGGAACCAGCCAACTCGCCGAGCGACTGATGCGATGGACGGGGTTCCCGGCCGCACGCGTCGCCCGCAGCGCACTGGACACCCTCGACCGGGGCGGGCTCTACTGCATGCCCCAGCCCGAGGCCCGGATCGGCTGGGGCGTCAAGCGTTTCACCCCGACGGTGTTCACCCGAGCCGCCGGTATCGCCACCCGCATCACCACCTAGAGAGGACTCTCATGGCCATAGATATGGACGCCATGCTCGCGAAGATCAAGGACCGGCAGTGGGCCCTGGCCGACATCGACTGGGACGCACCGGGCGCCGAGACCATCAGCGACGAGTTCCGGCCCAAGCTCAAGGCGTTCATGGCCGACCTGTGCTGGATCGAGAACATCGGGGCGCGAGGTTTCGCCGCGCTGGCCAAGAAGGCGCCCACCCCGACGATCGCCGAGATCTACCGCTACTTCCACGCCGAGGAGCAGCGGCACGCCAACGCCGAACTGGCGCTGATGAAGCGGTGGGGCATGCTCGACGACGGGGAGATGCCCGAGCCGAACGTGAACATCCGGCTGGCGATGGACTGGCTGGACACCTACGCCGACGACATGTCGCTGTCGATCCTGGGCACCGTGATCCCGATGCTCGAGGTGGCGCTCGACGGCGCGCTGCTGAAGTTCCTGCTCGACGAGGTGCACGACCCGGTCTGTCATCAGGTGTTCGAGAAGATCAACAACGACGAATCCCGGCATCTGGTGGTCGATTTCGAAGTGCTGGACATGATCGGCCACCGTAAGGCACGCACGCTGGCGATCGAGTTCGTCGGGACCGTCGCCACTCCGAGCCTGATCATCGGCGCGATGATGTACATCCCGCTGCTGAACCGCGCACTCGACGAGATCGTGGCGATGGGCCTGCAACCCGAGCGCCTGCACCAGGCGATGTTGCGGTTCAAACACCTCGGCGAACGCGGCGAACACACGTGGCGGGTACCGGCCTATCAGGTCCTCAAGCGCCACGCCGCCGTGGTGGTCAACCCCCGCCACCCCTACCACCTGCTCGCCAACGCGATGGTCCGGGCGTCCGATCTCTATCCCCGGGCACTGCTCAAGCCGATCCCCAGCTGGTTCAAGGAACTCACCCACGAGCCGGCGGCCTGACCCGTGCACGTACACGACACCCTGATCGTCGGTGCCGGATTCTCCGGCCTGGGCACCGCGATCAAGCTACGGCAGGCCGGCGTCGACGACATCGTCATCGTCGAGCGCGGGCAACGGGTCGGCGGAACCTGGCGGGACAACACCTATCCCGGTGTGGCATGCGACATTCCGTCGCTGCTGTACTCGTTCTCCTTCGTCAGGAACCCGTCGTGGTCGCGGGCCTACCCGACGGGTGCGGAGATCTGTGACCACATCGAGGACATGGCCGACCAGCACGGGCTGACGCCGCTGATCCGCTTCGACACCGAGGTCACCGGCCTGACATTCGACGACCAGTCCGGGGCGTGGACGGTGACCACCAAGCGGCGCAAACAGTTTCGGGCGAGGACGGTGGTGCTGGCCTCGGGACCGTTGGCCGATCACCGGTTCCCCGAGATCCGCGGCATCGACAGCTACCGGGGCCACAAGATCCACAGCGCGTCCTGGGATCACGACTACGACTTCACCGGCAAGCGGGTGGCCGTGATCGGCACCGGCGCGAGCGCGGTGCAGATCGTTCCGGAGCTGGTCAAGACGGCCGCCTTCGTCAAGGTGTTCCAGCGCACCCCGGGGTGGGTGTTGCCGCGACTGGACCTCCCGATGCCCGCGGCGGTGCAGGCGCTGTTCGCCAAAGTTCCTGCCACCCAGGAGATCGCCCGCCAGGCCCTGTACTGGGGGCATGAGGCCAGCGCGGCGGCGCTGGTGTGGAACACCCCAATGAGTGGCCTGGTCGCCCGGCTGGGCAAGGCCCATCTGCGACAGCAGGTCAAGGATCCGTGGATGCGCCGCCAGCTCACCCCCGACTTCACCCCGGGCTGCAAGCGGATGCTGATCTCCAGCGACTACTATCCCGCGCTGCAGCGTGACAACTGCAAGCTCATCGACTGGCCGATCGCCACGCTGAGCCCGGCCGGCATCCGCACCAGCGACGGCGTCGAGCACCACCTCGACGCGATCGTCTTCGCCACCGGCTACGACGTGCATCTGTCCGGGCCTCCGTTTCCGGTCGCCGGACTGGGCGGCCGTTCGCTGCAACAGGAATGGGCCGGCCACGCCGAGGCCTACAAGAGTGCCAGCGCCCACGGCTATCCGAATCTGTTCTTCATGACCGGACCGAACTCCGGTCCGGGGCACAACTCGCTGCTGGTCTACGTCGAAGGTCAGATCGCGTACGCGGTCGACGCGATCACCACGATCCTGAACCGGAACCTGCGCTATCTCGACGTTCGTGCCGATGTCCAGCAACGCCACAACGCGCAGATCCAGCGGCGGCTGACGAAGACGACCTGGATGTCGGGCTGCCACAGCTGGTACCTGACCGCCGACGGATTCAACGCCTCGATGTACCCGGGCTTCGCGACGCAGTATCGTCGACAGATGCAGTTCCGCGCCGAGGATTACACCGCGGTCGCCTGAGATGTCCGGCCCCATTCAGACGATCCTGCGCCGGATCCGCCGAGGCTCACGCGACGTGGTGGAGAACGCGGTGTCACAGCTGTTCGACGCCGCCGTCCAGCCGCACGGCGTCGCCGACTCCGGCGAGTACCGCATCGACGACCTGGCGCGCCTGGCCGGCACGACGACACGCAACATCCGGGTGTACCGCGACCGCGGTCTGCTGCACCCGCCGCTGCGGGTGGGCCGGATCGCACTGTTCAACGACACGCACCTGACGCGGCTGCGGCTGATCACCTCGCTGCTGGACCGCGGCTACAACATCGCCCATGTCAAGGAGATGCTCTCGGCGTGGGAGCAGGGCAAGGACATCGGCGACATGCTCGGGCTCGAGTCGGCGATCGCGGGCAGCTGGGCCACCGAGAAGCCGCAACGCATGCCACTGACCGCCGCACGGCGACTGATCGACGACGACGCCGGCTTCGACCGGCTGGTCTCGCTCGGGATCATCCGGCTCGAAGACGACGAACACGCCACCATCGTGCGCCCCACTCTGGTGGAGGCGTTCGCCGAGATCCGGCAGTACGGCGTGGCCCTGGACAAGCTGATCGACCTCCACGAGCGGGTCACGCCGCTGCTCGACCAGATCAGCGCGATCCTGGTGCAGGCAGGTCTCGAAGAGGTGGTCGACAAGATCAACCCAGGTGCGGCCGTGCCCGACGACGTCGAAGTCGCGCAACTGATAACAACTTTGGTGCGCTTCCGGACCCAGGCGGTGACCGCGGTCGGGGCGACGCTGGCGTTCTCGATCGAATCGCAGGTGGAATCGACGGTGGCACAGCTGCTGGGTGAAATGATCGAGAAGACCGCCGAAGCCTCCGGCGAGTAGGCAAGTATCCTTCCGGGCGTGCTCGACGAACTCTGGGCCGCGGCCACCCGACACCGATTCCTCGCCCATGTGCGCGACGGCACCATCACCGACGCGGACTTCGACCGATGGCTGGTGCAGGACGCGGTGTTCGTCGCCGACCTGCTGACGTTCCAGGCACGGCTGCTCGCCCGGGCCCCGCGGCCCGCGCAGGCCACGCTTGCCGGAGGCTGTGCCGCACTGGTGTCCGAGCTCGACTGGTTTGACCAGCAGGTGGCGCAGCGCGGTATCGAGATGGACCAGCCCGTACTGCCGGCGACGTCGGACTACCGAAAACTGCTGCAGCGCCTCGACACTGCGCCCTACGACACCGCCGTCACCGCGCTGTGGGTCATCGAGCAGGTGTATCTGCTGGCGTGGACAACGGCCGCATCAGACTCGTCCCCGTACCGCGAGTTCGTCGAGCACTGAACCGACCCCGGCTTCGCCGGCTACGTGCGCGCGCTCGAAGAACTTGCCACCAGGGACGGCCACGACGAGCTGATCGCCGAGGTGCTGTCCCACGAGGTGGCGTTCTGGGACATGGCGTTGACGGGCGGGTGACTCACTCCCACTCGATGGTGCCCGGCGGCTTGCTGGTGACATCGAGCACCACCCGGTTGACCTCACGCACCTCGTTGGTGATCCGGGTCGAAATCCGTTCCAGCACTTCGTAAGGAACCCGCGTCCAGTCCGCCGTCATCGCGTCCTCGCTTGACACCGGACGCAACACGATGGGGTGGCCGTAGGTGCGCCCGTCACCCTGCACACCCACCGACCGGACGTCGGCCAGCAGCACCACCGGGCACTGCCAGATCTGGTGATCCAACCCTGCCGAGGTCAGCTCCTCGCGGGCGATGGCATCTGCCCGGCGCAGCGTGTCCAACCGCTCGGCGGTGACCTCACCGACGATCCGGATGCCCAGACCGGGACCCGGGAACGGTTGGCGCGCAACGATTTCCTCAGGCAATCCGAGCTCGCGGCCGACAGCACGCACCTCGTCCTTGAACAGCAGCCGCAGCGGCTCGACGAGGGTGAACTTCAGGTCGTCGGGAAGGCCGCCGACGTTGTGGTGACTTTTGATATTGGCGGTGCCGGAACCGCCGCCGGACTCGACCACGTCCGGGTACAGCGTGCCCTGCACCAGGAATTCGACAGGCACATCGGAGCCGTCCTGACTCTCGAGCGCATCGCGCACCGCGCCCTCGAACGCACGGATGAACTCCCGACCGATGATCTTGCGCTTGCCTTCGGGGTTGGTGACCCCCGAGAGCGCCTCCAGGAACCGGTCTGCCACGTCGACGGTCACCAGGTTGGCCCCGGTGGCGGCGACGAAATCACGCTGAACCTGCGCCCGCTCGCCCGAGCGCAGCAGCCCGTGGTCGACGAACACGCAGGTGAGCCGGTCGCCGATGGCACGCTGCACCAGCGCGGCCGCCACCGCGGAGTCGACACCACCGGAGAGGCCGCAGATCGCGCGACCGTCACCGATCTGGGTGCGCACCTGCTCGACGAGGGCCTCGGCGATGTTGGCCGGCGTCCAGGTGGCGTCGATGCCCGCGAACTCGTGCAGGAACCGGCTGAGCACCTGCTGGCCGTGCGGGCTGTGCATCACCTCGGGGTGGTACTGCACGCCGGCCAGCCGCCTGGCCCGATTCTCGAACGCCGCGACCGGTGCGCCGGCACTCGTCGCGACCACCTCGAAGCCCTCGGGTGCGGCCGTCACCGCGTCGCCGTGGCTCATCCACACCGGCTGGGTCTCGGGCAGATCGGTATGCAGTTGCCCGCCAGCGACTTTCAGCTCGGTGCGACCGTACTCGCTGGTGCCGGTGTGCGCGACGGTGCCGCCCAGCGCCTGCGCCATGGCCTGAAATCCGTAGCAGATACCGAACACCGGGACGTCGAGGTCGAACAGAGCGGGATCGAGCTGGGGCGCGCCGTCGGCATACACGCTGGCCGGCCCACCCGACAGCACGACCGCGCGCGGGTTGCGCGCCTTGATCTCCTCGACGGAGGTGGTGTGCGGGATGACCTCGGAGAACACCCGCGCCTCGCGCACGCGTCGGGCGATCAGCTGCGCGTACTGCGCGCCGAAGTCGACGACCAGGACCGGGCGGGGGGTTGCAGATTCCACCGGGTCAGTCTAGTGAGTGCCCGGCCAACGTGATCGCCGGTGGTGAGGCGGTTCGGCCTACCCCCTTGAAGCCGATTCGCCCCGACCACCGGCGATCACGTTGACTCCCCCGAGCAATGGCCACGCTAGCCCGCGGCGGTCGAGGCTGTCTGTCAGTCGAACGACCGATTCGGGTCAGTAGAGGTCGTTGAGGCTGAGGATCCCGTCCTCGATGGCCCGCGCCAGCAGCGCCGACTTCGTCGGGGCGGGCCGGCCTACGCCGGCGTACTTCGCGCGCGCCCGCTGCAGATGGGTGCGCACGGTGCTCGGCGCGATGAACAACCGTTTGGCGACCAGGTCCTTGCTCTCGGTCTGGAACCAGGCCACCAGGACCTGCTTCTCCCGATCGGTGAGCTTGATGCGCCCCACGGTGCTGTCGTTGAGCATGGCGTTGCCCATGCGCGGACCGACGTACGGCGTGTCGGTGTGAGCGGCGTGGATCGCCTCGATCAGGTGGCGTCTGCCCTCCGACTTCACCAGGTAGGTGATCGCCCCGAGATCCAGGGACGTCAGGATCACCTCGTCGGTGGTGATGTGCGAGTAGACGACGACCGGTTGATCCCGTTCCGCGAGCTTCGACAGCGTGTCGAAGTCGGGCCGATTGCCCTCGATCTGCACATCGAACAACACCACGTCGACCTGATCAGTGGCCGTCGGGTACTTCGAGAAGTACTCGGACGGCCGCAGGAAACTGCCGACCAGTTCGATGGGCGGGTCGGCTTCTTCGCACCACGCCCGAATCCCGGCGTGCACCACGTCGTGATCGTCGATGATCGCGATCCGCACAGCCCGCCGCGCCCCGTCTTTGCGAGACATCCCCCGATACCTCCCCCAGTAGACACTCTGTGACAAGTGTCAGCCCCTCTGCCGGTATTTAAACGCAGCCCCCCGACAGTCCCGACACGAAAACTCACTGAGGCAGCAAAAATTATCGGTTCCGTTACCCACGGAGTGCGCAGGCCCAACGGGCACGCTGCACGAGAAACCCCAGAAGGAGATTAGGAACTACCGCGACCGGCAGCAAAATTGACCCGACCGAATTAGTACGTTCGACCGACAGGGGAGGTGGCCGCCCGGGGGCTTACCCCGTCGAGGTGACCGGTTCGATCGGGATCCGGCGCAGCGCGGCAGGCGCTTCCGCCGGCACGACCGGGCGCACCGGAGCGATCGGGGACAGCCGACGGTACGGCTCCCCCTGCGCCGGACGCAGATCGTCCTCGCCCTTGTTCGGCCACAGCGACGCCGCCCGCTCGGCCTGTGCCGTGATCGACAGCGACGGGTTCACCCCGAGGTTCGCCGAGATGGCGGCGCCGTCCATCACCGACAGCGTCGGGTAGCCGTAGACCCGCTGGTACGGGTCGATGACGCCCGTCTCGGCGCTGTCGCCGATCGCGGCGCCGCCGAGGAAGTGGGCGGTCAGCGGGATGTTGAACAGCTCGCCCCAGGTGCCGCCTGCGACACCGTCGATCTTCTTCGCGATCCGCCGGGTGACCTCATTGCCGGCCGGGATCCAGCTCGGGTTCGGTTCGCCGTGGCCCTGCCTGCTGTCGAGCATGCGGAAGCCGAACCGGGTCTTGCGGGTGAAGGTGGTGATCGAGTTGTCCAGGTGCTGCATGACGAGCGCGATCATGGTGCGCTCGCTCCATCTGCGCGGGTTCAGCAGCCGCAGCGTGCCGCGCGGATCGTCACGCGCCGTCTCGATCAGCTGCCGCCAGCGCGGCACGTCGGTGCCCTGCGGTCCGGTGCCGTCGGTCATCAGGGTCTGCAGCAGCCCCATCGCGTTGGAGCCCTTGCCGTAGCGCACCGGCTCGACGTGGGTGTCGGGTGTCGGGTGGATCGACGACGTGATCGCGACCCCGTGCGTGAGGTCGAGGTCGTCGCCGACCTTCAGTCGCCCGGCGCCGACGATGGACTCGGAGTTGGTGCGCGTCAGCACGCCGAGCCTGTCGGACAGCTCCGGCAGCTTGCCCTGATCGCGCATCTTGAACAGCAGCTTCTGGGTGCCGTAGGTCCCTGCGGCCAGGATCAGGTGCTGCGCGGTGAACGTCCTGCGCCGCCTGCGCAGCTTGCTGCCGGTGCGCGCCGTGCGCACCTCCCACAGACCGTCGGGGCGCTGCTCGAAGCCGGTGACCATGGTCAGCGGATGCACGTGCGCGCCCGCCTTCTCCGCCAGCCCCAGGTAGTTCTTCAGCAGGGTGTTCTTGGCGCCGTACCGGCAGCCCGTCATGCAGGAGCCGCACTCGATGCAGCCGGTGCGCGCCGGTCCGGCCCCGCCGAAGTACGGGTCGGGGACCGTCTTTCCCGGCGTCTTCTCACCGTCGGGCCCGAAGAACACGCCCACCGGGGTCGGCACGAACGTGTCGCCGACGCCCATGTCGTCGGCGACCTCCTTCATGATGCGGTCGGCGTCGGTGAAGGTCGGGTTGGTGACCACGCCGAGCATCCGCTGAGCCTGGTCGTAGTGCGACATCAGCTCGGCCCGCCAGTCGGTGATGTCTTTCCACTGCGGGTCGTTGAAGAACGGCTCCGGCGGCACGTACAGCGTGTTGGCGTAGTTCAACGACCCGCCGCCGACACCCGCCCCCGCCAGGATCATCACGTTGCGCAGCAGATGGATGCGCTGGATGCCGTACATGCCGAACTGCGGCGCCCACAGGAACTTCCGCAGGTTCCACGACGTCTTGGCGAACTCGTCGTCGGCGTAGCGCCGGCCGGCCTCGAGCACGCCGACGCGGTAGCCCTTCTCGGTCAGCCGCAGTGCGCTCACGCTGCCGCCGAACCCCGAGCCGATGATCAGCACGTCATAGTCAGGCTTCATCGAACCAGTATGAACTTACCCGTCGGTAACCTGCTAGAGAGGCGACCCTAAGTTTGAGGGACCGCCGAGGCTGAAGTTTTGCACGAGATTGGTGCCGAAACTCGTACCCAACTTCAGTTTCGGCACGGGACCTGGGGCCGTCTACTGTCAGGGCGTGGCGGACGGCATCACTGCTCGCGAGGCGAAACGTCTACAGACCAGGGAGCGGCTGCTGGGTGCGGCGATCGCGGAGTTCAAGCGGGCGGGCAAGGACGAGTCCGACGTCGGCGCGATCGTCGCCGCGGCAGGCGTCGCCCACGGCACCTTCTTCTTCCACTTCCCCACGAAGGAACACGTGCTGCTCGAGCTCGAGCGTCGGGAAGAGGACCGCATGGCCAAACGGTTCGCGACGTTCACCAAGACCCACCACGACCTGGCATCGGCGTTACGCGAGGCCGCCCATCTGGTGATGGGCCTGGAACGCCGCCTCGGTGTGGTGTTGTTCAAAGACTTCCTGGCGCTGCACTTCTCGCCGACCCGCCCACCGGCCGAACACGGAGACGACCACCCGCTGGTCGTGCTGGTCGCCGACCAGATCGACAACGCCCGGCAGCGCGGTGACACGGCCGCAGACGTCACGCCGATGAACAGCGCCATCTATTTCCTGCTCGGCCTCTACGCGCTGCTGATCACCACCGACGATTCCACCGGCAGGCGCGAACTCGTCGACGACTATCTGACCCGGACGCTGCGCAGCCTGCAGTAGGCCTCAGCGCGCTCACCTTCCGACAGTCAGACCCACCTTCTGGAATTCCTTGAGGTCGCAGTAGCCGGCCTTGGCCATGGACCGCGCCAAGCCGCCGACGAGGTTCAGCGAGCCGAACGGGTCGTCGGACGGGCCGTTGAGCACCTGGCTCAATGCGGGCCGTTCCTCGTCGGCCACCTGCATCATCGCGCCGCGCGGCAGCGACGGGTGCGCGGCGGCGGCGGGCCAGAACCAGCCACCCCCGAGCGACTCCGCCGACACGGCCAGCGGGGTGCCGAGCACCACGGCGTCGGCGCCGCACGCGATCGCCTTCGCCAGATCGCCCGAGGTGTGGATGTCGCCGTCGGCGAGCACGTGCACGTACCGGCCGCCCGTCTCGTCGAGGTACTCGCGGCGTGCCGCGGCGGCGTCGGCGATCGCGGTGGCCATCGGCACGCTGATGCCCAGCACCTCGTCGGAAGTGGTCACGCCGGCGGTGGAGCCGTAGCCCACGATGACGCCTGCCGCCCCGGTACGCATCAGATGCAGCGCGGTGCGGTGGTCGAGCACACCGCCGGCCACCACCGGCACGTCGAGCTCGGAGATGAACGTCTTCAGGTTGAGCGGTTCACCGTCGTTCGCGACGCGCTCGGCCGAGATGATGGTGCCCTGGATGACGAGCAGGTCGATGCCCGCGGCCACCAGCGTGGGTGTCAGCGCCTGCGCGTTCTGCGGGCTGACCCGCACCGCGGTGGTCACCCCGGCGTCACGGATCCGCGCGACCGCCGACCCCAGCAGGTCGAGATCCAGTGGCGCCGAATGTAATTGCTGCAGCAACCGGGTCGAGGCCGACGGGTCCGGGTCCTTCACAGCGACCTCGATAACCTGCGCGATCTTGTCCGCGACGTCGGCGTGCCGACCGATCAACCCCTCCCCGTTGAGCACCCCCAACCCGCCGCAGCGGCCCATCTCGATCGCGAACTCCACCGACACCAGCGCGTCGGTCGGATGCGCCACCACAGGGATCTCGAAGCGGTATGCGTCGAGTTGCCACGCCGTGGACACGTCCTTCGACGATCGGGTGCGCCGAGACGGCACGATGTTGATGTCGTCGAGTTCGTAGGTGCGACGGGCGGTCCGGCCCATGCCGATTTCCACCATGTCTCGCATGTTCACTCCCCTGTGTTGGCCCGTGCAGACCCTAGCGGGTGGTGTAGTTCGGGGCTTCCACAGTCATGGTGATGTCGTGTGGGTGGCTCTCCTTGAGCCCGGCCGCGGTGATCTGGACGAACTGCGCCTGCTGCAGGTGTTCGATGGTCGCCGACCCGGTGTACCCCATCGCCGCGCGCAGACCACCGACGAGTTGATGGATCACTGTGGACAGCGGCCCGCGGAACGGCACCCGGCCCTCGATGCCCTCGGGCACCAGCTTGTCCTCCGAGAGCACGTCGTCCTGGAAGTAGCGGTCCTTGGAGTAGCTCCCCCGCAGGTTTCCCCCTGCGCCGCGACCCTGCATCGCCCCGAGCGAGCCCATGCCGCGGTAGCTCTTGAACTGCTTGCCGTTGACCAGGATCAGGTCGCCGGGCGATTCGGCGGTGCCGGCGAGCAGCGAGCCGAGCATCGCGGTGGACGCGCCGGCGGCCAGCGCCTTGGCGATGTCGCCGGAGTACTGCAGCCCACCGTCGCCGATCAACGGGACCCCGGCCGGCCGGCAGGCCCGGGCGGCCTCGCCGATGGCGGTCACCTGTGGGACCCCGACCCC
>Ga0172382_10006456_pt1 | contig 17018 bp, 17 predicted proteins | sample Leawel138RmetaG_FD_122245 | JGI IMG/M metagenome (GOLD analysis project Ga0172382, IMG submission 122245) | Leachate microbial communities from a municipal landfill in Southern Ontario, Canada - Leachate well 138R metaG | ecosystem: Engineered > Solid waste > Landfill > Unclassified | place...
GTATTAACGATAAGCAATAAACTATTAACTATTAACAAAAATCCGCCCCCTGGTGGGGAGCGGATTTTTTGAAGTGCCGAGAGAGGGAGTTGAACCCTCAAGAGGTTGCCCTCACAGCATTTTGAGTGCTGCATGTTTGCCAGTTTCATCACCTCGGCAAAAAATTAGGATGGAGCTCCATATCTGGCCAAATAAAATGCGCATCCATCCGGTTCATATCCTTTGGCAAACCCTAATAACTGAAGCTTGCCCTCGTTCTCTAATTCGGAAATCAGAACCATAACGCTTAGTTCGTCGATTCCCAAAATATCTTGGAATTCAGGAATCGTCCTTCCTTTTTTGGGCAAATTTTTAAGTGCCCGTTTTTTTAATCTCTGAAATTTCTTTTCTGATTTCAAGAAAACCACCTTTTTGCTGTTAATAAGGTAGCGCGAAATTGGGGAAAAGGCAAGGGAATAAATAAAACTTTGAACATTGAACTTTGGACTTTGACAAAATGCTTGGTTATTTGAATTTCGTCAATGTTTAATGTTCAAAGTTTAATGTTTCTTGGCATTGGTTTCGCATTCTTTATTTGAGCATTTCACTTGCTTGCGTTTGGTGGTGATCATCAGACTGCCGCACTTTTCGCATTTTTCGCCGGTGGGTTTGTCCCAGAGGGCGAAGTCGCAGGCGGGATAGGCCGAACAGCCGTAGAAAATTTTGTGTTTCTTGGTGCGCTTTTCCACAATGTGTCCGGCGCCGCATTTGGGGCAGGGGATCTCCGCCGCAAACGCCGGCTTCTCCGGCGCCAGAGGTTCGGCGTGCTTGCATTCGGGAAATTTGGGGCAGGCCAGGAATTTGCCGAACCGTCCCATTTTAATCACCAAATTCGCGCCGCATTTGGGGCAGAGCTTGTTGGTGGTTTCCGGCGTTTTGTTTTTCTTTTCCACTTCTTGGTATTTTTCTTCCAGATTTTTAATAAATGGATCATAGAATTCGCGCAAAACTTTCACCCACTCGGCGCGCCCTTCGGCGATTTCGTCAAATTCTTCTTCCATCTTGGCGGTGAAGCCGATATCCACGATCTGCGGAAAATGCGCCACCAGCAAATCGTTGACCATTAGGCCGATCTCGGTGGGTTTGAGCGATTTTCTCTCGTCTTTTTCAATGTAATTGCGGGTTTGGATGGTGGAGATGGTCGGCGCGTAGGTTGACGGCCGACCGATGCCTTGTTCTTCCAGCGCTTTGATGAGGGTGGCTTCGTTATATCTGGCCGGCGGCTTGGTAAAATGCTGATCCACATTGAGCTTGATGAATTCCAGCGGCGCGCCGGTTTCCATCGCCGGCAATTCCGTTTGTTCAAACTTTGACGGATAGACCTTCAGATAGCCGTCAAATTTCAAGGTTTGGCCGTTGGATTTGAAACCGTAGTTTGTTCCCGAATTTCCGGCGGCGGCAATATCAACGCTCACGCTGTCAAAAACCGCGGGCGCCATTTGGCTGGCGACAAACCTTTGCCAAATAAGTTCATATAATTTGGCTTGCGGGCGCGAAAGATCTTTGTCGGCCAGTGCCATTTCCGGAGTTTGGTCGGGATAGGCGGGGCGGATGGCTTCGTGGGCTTCTTGCGCGCCCTTGGATTTGGTTTTGTAGACATTAAAATGTCCCGGATGGTAATTCTTGCCGTAGGTTTTTTCAATGAAGCTTTTGGCTGCGGCCAGCGATTGGGCGGATAAATTCAGTGAGTCGGTGCGGTGATAGGTGATCAGTCCCATTTCATACAATTGCTGGGCGGTTATCATTGCGGCCTTGGCGGTCATCTTGAATCTTTGCCAGGCGGCCTGTTGCATCGTTGAAGTGGTGAACGGCGCGTTTGGGTTCTTGCGCGTTTCTTTTTTCTCAATTCTCTCAATTGAATAAGCCGCGCCCGCCAAATTTTTTTCAATGGCGATGGCTTGCGGTTCATCTTTTATTTCCAGCTTGTCCAGCGTTCGGCCGTTGATTTTGTTAAGCCGCGCCGCAAATTCTTTTTTGGGGTCATTCTCAATGTTTTTCAAAAGCGCGGCGATCTCCCAATATTCTTCGGGTTTGAAAGCTTCAATTTCCCGCTCGCGTTCGGCGATCAGGCGCACCGCCACCGACTGCACCCGTCCGGCCGACAATCCCTTGGCGATTTTTTTCCACAGGAACGGCGACAGCTTATAACCCACAAGGCGGTCCAAAATCCGGCGCGCTTGCTGGGCGTTGACCAGATCAAAGTTGATTTCGCGCGGATTTTTGAGCGCGTTTTCAATTGCGGTTTTGGTGATTTCGTGGAATTCAATCCGTTGGTAGGGCTTGCTCTCGATTTTTTCGGTTTCGGGCTTGTCCAGCTTCAATGCTTCCACCAAATGCCAGGCGATGGCTTCGCCTTCGCGGTCCGGATCGGTTGAAATCAAAATCAACCCGGCGTCTTTAACCGCTTTTTTCAGCAAAGTCAAATTTTTCCTTGCTTTCGTCGGGATGACATATTTCGGTTCAAAATCTTTATCAACATCAACGCCAAAATCGCCCTTGGGTAAGTCGCGCACATGCCCGAACGACGAGAGTATTTTGTAGTCCGACCCCAAAAACCCTTGCAGGGTCCGGGCTTTGGTGGGGGATTCAACGATAATCAATTTCATAAAAAAAGAAATTTGTAATTTGAAATTTTTAATTTTCAAACAAGATCTAATTTTTAATGTTTTAAAATTTAAATATTTAAAAATTGTTTAAAAATTTCAAATTTAAAATTTTTAATTTAAGCAATATTCTCCGTTGCCCAAATTGCGGATCGCGCCGTTGATTTCCATTATGGGAAGCAGGCTCATCACCGCGGCCGCGGGCAGTCCGGCGGCGCGAATGATTTTGTCGGCGTTCAGCGCGCCCTGGCGCAGGGCATCCAAGATTTTTTGTTCGTCGGGATTTTCGCTTTTGGCCGCGGTTTTTGTTCCGGTTGCGGCCAATCCCAGAAAGCTCAAAACGTCTTCGGCGCCGGTGCAAGCGGCCGCGCCGTTTTTTAACAGACGATTGCATCCGGCCGAAGAAGTTGAATAAATTGACCCCGGAACGGCAAAGACCGGTTTATGCTGTTTTCTGCCCCATTCGGCGGTGATCAGCGATCCTGATTTTTCTTTGGCTTCAATGACGATCACCGCCAGCGACAGGCCGGCGATGATGCGGTTTCGCTGGGGAAAGGAATAGTAGACGGATTTGAATCCCGGCGCGTATTCGCTCACCAAACATCCGCCGGCGTCAACCATCTTTTCCGCCAGCCCAAGGTTTGTTTGCGGGAAAAACGATTCTTTGTCAAGCCCGGCGCCGATCACGCCGCAGGTTGGGCTGCCGCATTCAAGGGCGGCAAGGTGGGCGATGGTGTCAATGCCCGGGGCCATTCCCGAAACGATGCAAACGCCGGCGCGCGCCAATCCCGTGGCGATGTCGTGCGCGGCCTGTTTGCCGTAGGTTGAGGGAACGCGCGCACCCACGATCGCCGCGCATGGCGCGGCGATATTGATGTTGCCGCGATAATAAATTTGCTTCGGCCGCGAAGGAATGGCGCGCAGGCAATTGGGAAATTCAATGTCGCCCTCGCTTATTTTTTTGATTTGGTCGTTTTCCACTTTTTCACTATACCATTTTTTCATCCCTTGCAAAAAATCAAAAATGAGGTAAAACGCAATCAGCAATCTTTACATCCAACAAAAAACAAAGGAGGCGACAGAAAATGAGTGAAAAAATTAATGCAGGCAATTTATTATTGCCGGAGAATAAGCGAGTTGCTTTCAACATATTTGTACGCGAAGCGACTGGCGGTCGGTGTATGAGTGATGCCAATCTGAGTGGACTATCCCTGGAAGTGAGAAAAGTAATCGGTGATTTGGCCATTATTGAATCGAGGATTCATTCGCCCGATTTACTGATTTTACTTTTCTATGTCGGGACTTTAACCAGAGTTATGCAAAAGGGGCATAAAATGTTCTTATGCAAGGTGCTCAATCGGCAAGTTAGAAAGTTTGATAGGGAGTTAATAATTGTACCGTCGGCATGGAGATGGAAGAAAGGCAGATGCCATGAAATTGATTGTTTCGTTCAACTTTCAATTCGCGTTTGTCGTTGCGATATGGAGCGGCAAATCAAGGAGGGTGTCAAAAAAATTGACGAAGCAATTAGAGCTTCCGGTATCGGGATTCCTCTGTGTTTATCTGATAGACCACTAAATTTGAAAATTTGTCAGTGTGGTCATTTGATGCTTGATGAATGGGAGGAATGTATTTATTGCGGCGAAAAATAGAGAATATCTTTGATAGTTCTCTTTTTTATTTACTGAAATATTAGGCTAAAGTGTTTATTGGTTATTTATGAATTTACTTGAAGTAGTCTATTGAATTTTGTTAACAATTAAGGATTATTGGTTGAATTCGGTCATTGATTTTTCCGGGTTGTCGGAGAGGGCGAGAGAAAGAGCGGATATGACCGTCCCGATGGCTTGATCAAACGGGGTGCGATCGGCGGCGGGGATTTTTTTGAGTACGTATTTGTCGGCGGGGATTTTTTTTGCTTGTGCGATCGGCGAGGCGATGCCGATGCGAAAGCGGATAAAGTTTTTGGTTTTCAGTTGGTCAATGATTGACTGCACGCCTTTGTGTCCGGCCGCGCCGCGGTTTTGAGAGATTTTAATTTTGCCCGTCAAGATGTCCAAATCGTCGTTTATCACCCAAAGATCGGGGCGGGATTTTTTCGGGCGGATTTTTAGATAATTGAACAATTTCGCCAGCGCTTTGCCGGAATTGTTCATCAGCATCTGCGGCTTTGCCAAAATCACGGTTTTGCCGAAGATTTCTTTGCGCGCGACCAAAATGCCGTCGGGCATCATCGCAAATTTCGGAAACTCAAACCGCCGCGCGAATTCGTCAACCGCAAGAAACCCCGCGTTGTGCGGCGTGTTCTGGTATTTATCTCCCGGGTTTCCCAGGCCGATGATGAAAACGGCCGGCGTTTTTTCCATCATTTTCTTTTCCATAATTAGGCCATTATAGCATATTTTCCCGCCGGGTAATCGCAAGGGTCGCAAAGGCTGGACCTTCGCGTTAAATTTAGGGAGCGTTTAAGTAAATTGCATAGGTGACACCTATGCAATTTACTCTCTTGCGGAAGAGGATTTTTGTGGTATAATGAAAGATGTTTTCGCTTAAAATCAATTGAAATTAATCAAAAAACGCATGTCTTCAGCATTGCAAAACGCGGGTGAGTTTATCTGGGAAGTGGCCAAAATCGTGATTTTGGCGCTGGCGATTGTCCTGCCAATCCGTTATTTTTTGTTCCAGCCGTTCGTCATCCAGGGTTCGTCAATGGAGCCGAATTTTTATGAGGCGGATTATCTGATCGTTGACGAGCTTTCCTATCGCTTTCGCGAACCGGAAAGGGGGGAGGTGGTGGTTTTCAAATATCCGCTGGACGCTTCCAAGCGTTTTATCAAAAGGATTATCGGTTTGCCGGGGGAAACGGTGGAAATCAGTGGCGGACAAGTGATCATCACCGCCGGAGAAAAAAGTTGGACGCTGGATGAGGCCTATATTCCCGCCGGGTCAAAAGCGCCGGATATGCCGCCGGCAACCTTGTCGTCCGGCGAGTATTTTGTGTTGGGGGATAACCGGCCTTATTCTTCCGATTCGCAGGATTGGGGAGAATTGCCGCAAAGAAACATCATCGGCCGGGTGGAAGTCCGCCTTTGGCCGCCAAACAGCATCACGCGGATTCAGACGCCCAGCTACTAATGGGTTTGTTGCCAAATTGGCAACAAACCTCTAATGACCTGTTTTGCTATGAAACCAAAAATCCAAAGCGTCGTCGGCATGCACGACATTTTGCCCGACGATCAGAAATATTACGAAAAAATCTATGAAACCGCCAAAGAGATCGCGGACTTTTACGGTTTCTCGCGGATAGAAACGCCGATTTTGGAAGACAGCGATCTTTTCATCAAGGGCACGGGTATGACCACGGAGATTGTGCAAAAACAGATGTTTGTTTTCAAGACCAAGGGTAACGACAATGTGGCGTTGCGTCCCGAGGGGACGCCGCCGGTCGTCCGCGCTTATTTGCAACACGGGATGGCCAATTGGCCGCCGCCGGTCAAACTTTGGTATTGGGGGCCGTTTTTCCGTTATGAAAAACCTCAGGCCGGCCGTTATCGCCAGTTTTGGCAGTTGGGCTTTGAAGCAATCGGCCAGGGCGGAGCGATTATTGATGCGCAAATCATTCAAATATACTTTAATTTGTTGCGCGAGTTGGGCTTGAAGGATATCGCCATTGAAATCAACAGTATTGGCGACGCGATTTGCCGGCCGCAATATCGGCGGGCGCTGGCCGGTTATCTGAAGAACCGCCAGAACTCTCTTTGCGCCGATTGCCGGCGGCGGGTGAAAGAAAATCCGCTGAGAGTGCTTGACTGCAAAGAAGAAAAATGCCAATCGGTCAAAGCGCAGGCGCCGCAGGCGGTGGATCATCTTTGCGACGAATGCAAAAAACATTGCCAGGAAGTTTTGGAATATCTGGAAGAGCTTGGCTTGCCCTATCGCCTGAATCCTTATTTGGTGCGCGGTTTGGATTATTATACGCGGACGGTCTTTGAAATGTTCCGGGAAGGAGAGGGAGAAAAGGCGCCGGTGGCGCTGGCCGGCGGCGGCCGCTATGACGCGCTGGTTAAAATGATGGGCGGCAAGGAAACTTTCGCGGTTGGCGGCGGCATGGGAGTTGATCGTGTTGTTTTGGCGATGAAAGCCGCGGACATTGAAATCGGCAAAGACAAAAAAGTAAAAGTCTTTTTGGCGCAACTGGGCGGGTTGGGCAAGAAAAAATCATTGAAACTTTTTGAAGAGTTGCGCCGCGCCCAAATTCCGACCGGCGAGGCGTTTGACCGCGATTCGTTGAAATCGCAATTGAGGGTTGCCGACAAATACGGCGCCCGGTATGCGTTGCTCTTGGGCCAGAAAGAAGCGCTTGAGAACACCGTGATCCTGCGCGATATGGAATCGGGCAAACAGGAGGTTTTGAATTTTGACGCCGCGGTGGCGGAAGTGAAAAAACGCCTGCGGAAGTGAGGTTGACGAATAATCGAAATTGAGGTAAATATATGGAGTGCGTGTTTTGCAAAATCATTAACAAAGAGATTCCGGCGAAAGTTGTGTGGGAAAACGACCGGGTGCTGGCGTTTGAAAATATCAAGCCGGTGCATCCGGTGCACGTGTTGATTATTCCCAAGAAACATATTGCCAGCATCCAAGAGGCGGAAGCGCAAGACGGAGAATATTTGTCGCAAATTTTGCTGGCGGTTTCCGAAATCGCCAAGATCAAGGGGGTGGCCCAAAGCGGCTATCGCCTGATCATCAATTGCGGCAAAGATTCCGGCCAGTCGGTGGACCATCTGCACGTTCACTTGGTGGGCGGCGAAGAGTTGCCGTTCGCCACCGGCTAGAATTGATAATTTATAACTTATAATTAATAAATCTTATGGCTTTGGAAATCAGAAGAAAACAGCGCGAAAACGCGCAAGCGATGATGCGCCGGTTCCAAAAAGCGGTGCAACAGAGCGGCATTTTGCTGGAAAAGCGGCGGCGCCAGTTTGCCAAGCGGGCAAAATCGGACAATATGCAAAAGAGATCCGCCCTGCGCAAAATTGAAACCAAGAAAAAATACGATTTAATCAAAAAAATGCGCAAAGCTTAGTGGCGCATTTTTTTTGCTTCAAATAATGTTGAAAGATAAAATCAACGAAGACTTCAAGGCGGCGTTCAAGGAAAAAAAAGAAGGCGAACTTTCGGTTTTGAAGAACCTTAAAGCCGCTCTTCTTAACAAAGAAAAAGAAAAGCAATTCCAGGCCAGCAAGGCGGGCGAAGACATTGCTCAAGCGGTGCTTGCCGATGACGATATCATCGCCGTAATCTCCGCCGAAGTTAAAAAACTTCGCGATGCCATCGCGCTGTTTGAGCAAGGAGGCCGCGCCGATCTGGTTGCGCAAAACAAGGGAGAGATTGAAGTCCTCCTGCGTTATCTGCCCGCCCAGCTTAGCGAAGACGAAATCAAAAAACTTGTCGCCGATACCGTCGCGCAAGCCGGCGCGGCCACTGTCAAAGATATGGGCAAGGTGATGGGAATTTTGATGCCCAAAATAAAGGGTAGAGCCGACAGCGGCTTGGCGGGAAGGCTGGTGAAGGAAGCGTTGGGATGATCGCGTAAGGGCGAATGATTATTCGCTCCTACAAATGCAAAAATACAAAACAAAACAGGGCGTGCCCTGTTTTTTGATTTAAACCGCGGCGTCTGTTTTTTTTGGCGTTGATTTGTTAAAATGAAATAATTTAAATTAAAATAAACATCAATGAAAAAAAATCAAAACGGATTTGCGACGATTGCTGTCGCGCTGATAGTCGCGGCCACGCTTTTGGTCGGCGCCGGGGTTTATTTTTACCAAACGCAAATCGGCAAGCCAACGTCGCCAGCCGTTCCCGCGGTCCAAGAAACCGGGCCCCAAACCGCATCTGATCAAATTGAAACTGTCAATGTTTCCAATTGGGAAATATACCGTTGGAACGGATTTGAATTCCAATATCCGGCAAATTGGATTGTTGAAAAAACATATTACCAATCTGCGGCTTCGCCAACGCAAGGAAACGCTTCCGAGAATATCGGTTTAAAAATATTTCCTGATATTTCAAAAAAGGAGATTGATTTTATTGGGATTGGCGGCCACCAAATAAGTTGCGATTCTTCCGAAAACCATTCAAAATGCCAATTTAATTCTTTGATTTCAGACTTTATTTACACGGACAGCGGGAGCGAGGAAATTTTAAAAATATTTGAGCCGATCATCGCCACGATCAAACTTGAAGAAAATAAATCCGTTAATACTTCAGATTGGAAAACCTACCGCAACGAGGAATACGGGTTTGAATTGAAATATCCTCAATCGTGGACTTTTGATGACGGGTCGTTTGGCGATTATACTCTTTCCCAAAACCGTTCATCTATCCAAATTAATTTTTCAAATGGCGCAAAAGGGCCGGAGGACGAATCGCAAAGCATATGTCAGCCGGGATATGCGGCGGGAATGTTTCAAATCGGCATCAAGCGGGTTGACGGCACGGGACGGCCGCACGATGATTTAGGTTTTCAAGAATTTGTAAATTTCATCATTAAAAACCCGGAAAGAGGCACGGCGCCCGGGACAATGCCCGTTTTGGAGCCGATGATTTTCGGAGGGCGCGCGGCTTTAAAATATGTTGATAGGGTAAAAGATTGCGATAAAACGAATTATTATATTGATCAAGCGCCGAATCTTTATGCGGCCGGAATGACGATTAGCGCAAACAATGAGGACAAGCCAATTATGGATAAAATTATTTCCACCTTCAAATTTACCGAGGTGAACTCAGAGCAGGAGCCGATTGCTTCTTCACACAAGCTTTTGCTTGAATCCTCTGATTTTTGCGGCGAAGAGCAAGGGAAAATATTCAATGAAGACAGCAATTATGATGTTGGCGGCGCAAAAATTTCCTATGGCGGTTGCATAATTGAAGGAATGCCGGGGTCAACGTTGTCAATATTGTCAACGAACGGGCGCGGTAATACTTCAACAATCTGGCGGCTCAACGGGGACAGATGGAAAGGCGTCAGTGTTGTCGAGGCAAAAGATATTGATGGCGACGGCATTAAAGAGTTTGCGTATGGCGGTTATAATTATGGAGGAACTTGCACCGGGCGGATTGACGAGTTGTGTTTGTATTCTCCGGTTAAAAACGAACATTTTTGCGTCAGCGAAAGGGAAGGATGGGGAAATTATTCTTCGCCCAACTTGAAGGTGGAGTTTTGCGATAATTTGCAGGTTATCGCCGAGGATATAGGTTGCGGAAAGGCGCCTTATCATTTTGTTTGCTTTTCAAACAATTTTAAAAACGAACAAAATGAAATTTTCAAGGATTATTTGAAAAACAAAATGGATTCGAGCCGCTGATTTGATCCGCGCGGTGCAATAAGCAATTGAATTTGGCAAGAATTGATTCAAGGCGGCGATATGTTAAAATGCGGAAATGGAAGATTGGAATTCAAAAAAAGAATGTTCGGGATGCGATTGCCGCAAAAAAACGATTGTTGCCGCCGCCACGTTTTTGGTGCTGGTGGCCGGCGCGATTTTTCTGTTGGTCAGGCAAGCGCAAAGCCAACCGTTTTTCGGCGCGGAATGGAAAAATTTCCGCGAAAACGCTCTCGGAATTTCTTTTACTTATCCGTCAAGTTGGAATTTGATTGCGGATTACGATCATTACGCGCCGGGCATCTTTTCCGCGGAAATGGACAACAAAAAATGCGCCGGCGCTTCCGGGAAATGCGGCTCCGACTGCATTGACTTGCGGATACTGGCGGCAAAAAAACCGCTTGACGGCCGGGGAGACAGTTTGGTGGTCCAGCTTTACGAGGATTTTATGATGGTGCGCGATTTTTCCGTTTCCCCGCTGGTGGCCGAGATTGATTCGGGTTCCAAAAAGGTTTTTCAAGTGGACCATGGCGGGCCCACGTTGGCGTTAAATGGCGCCTGCGCCGGTCCGCTCTACCTGTTTGAGGCCGGCGATTATTTTGTTTATGTTTTTGCCGGCTATGGCGATTCCGCCAGTGGCGAAAACGACAAAATCCGTGAAATTATCAATTCAATCCGAATTGGTGGCGCGTGACTGGCACGCGTCTCCTGCGCGGCGGAAGCAAAACCCTTCCGTTTTTTGCCGTTGGTGTTTGGCGAAAAAAAATAAACCACGCCGGAGCAAATTTCCGGGATATTCCGGCGGATGAATAAAAATCATTTATAAAAATAATGAACCTGTTTCTAACAGGTTTAAGGATTGATGTTGACAATTCGTGGCCGTCCGTGATAGTTTAAAATATGTTGTTAGTAATCACATATTTTAATATAAAATATGTGAATACGAATATGGATATTGAGAAAATTAAAAAGATAATCGTCGATCAAAAAGAAGAAATAGAAGAAATCTATCGGCGCGAAAAAATAATAAAGCGGGAAATAGATTTTACGCGATTGCAAAATTTTTTGGCCAAGCCCAATATTCTTTTGATCACCGGGCCAAGGAGAAGCGGAAAATCAACATTGGCTACGTTTATTTTGAGGGACAAGAGAGCCGGTTATCTGAATTTTGACGACGAACGGCTGGCTGGATTTTGCGCTGATGATTTTGACGTTGCATTGCGGGCGTTTTACGAACTTTACGGGCAAGATATTGAGCATTTTATTTTTGATGAGATACAAAATATTTCCGGATGGGAGTTGTTTGCCAATCGCTTGCGGCGAACCAAGAAAATAATTATTACCGGTTCAAATGCTAATCTGTTGTCGGAAGAATTGGCGACGCATCTTACCGGACGTTATTTTGAATTTGTCTTATACCCGTTTTCTTTTCGCGAATTTTTGGATTTTAGAGGTATTGTGATTGAAGAAAATGATTTTTATTCAACAAAAAAAATTTCACGAATAAAGAAAAATTTAACTGAATACCTTAACTGTGGAGGATTTCCTGAAACGTTTAAATTTGGCGCGGCGATTGCCGGTAGGATTTATGAAGATGTTATTGTCAAGGATATTTTATTGCGTTATGGCGTGAAAAATAAAAAAACTTTTCGCGAAATGGCCAATTATGTTGTTTCCAATTTTGCCGGTGGCTTGAACTATCGCAAGTTGGGGCATGTTTTTTCCATCAAGGACGTGCATACGGTTAAAAACTACATTGATTATTTGAGTTCGGTTTTTTTAATTTTTGTTTTTGAAAAATTTTCGTATAAATTGAAACAAAGGTATATCACCTCCAAAAAAGTTTACGCGATTGATACGGGAATGATCAACGAAGTTGCGGTTAATTTTTCGGATAATTTCGGTCGGATCATGGAAAACGCGGTGGCGATTGATCTTAGAAGGCGGAAGAATTATTGGCAAGAAAAATCAAAAATATTTTATTGGAGCGATTATTCCGGCAAGGAGGTTGATTTTGCCGTAAAAAATAAAAACAAAATAACGCAACTTATTCAAGTTTGCCATAAATTAGACGCCATGGGACCAAAAGAAAGGGAAATAAAAGCGCTTGTTTTGGCTTCTGATGAATTGAAATGCGATAATTTATTGATTATTACGGACGATGAAGAAGGGGTAGAAAAAATTGACGGCAAAAAAGTGATAAAAATTCCTTTGTGGAAGTGGCTTTTAATCGATTATAAAAAATAAATTATGGAGGAAATAAACCAAAAAGGATTTGCGGCAATTGTCGTCGCGCTGGTTATTGCGGCGGCGCTTTTGGCCGGCGTCGGAATTTGGGTTTGGCAAACGCAAATTGCCAAGCCAGCGCCAAAACCTGCGCCAGTGGTGCAAAAAACCGAAGTCCCGGCGGATGAACCGGCGGCAAATGCGGATGGGGTGGGGACCGAAACCGCCGAATCGGAAAAATCGCCGGGGACCGAATCTGCCGAAATCAGATCCGGCCAAATCGAATCTATTGATACCACCGCTTGGAAAACCTACCGCAACGAGGAATACGGGTTTGAATTAAAATATCCAGCGGATTTTTTGTGGCAAAATAAAATCGAAAATGTTGTTGTTGAAAATTGTGCCGTGGCGAATTTTTCCCAAACATCGCCGTGTCCGCAATCGGCAAGATATTCAAGTTTAAAATTATCGTTGGGCGGCAATGAATATTGGCGGTGCCGCGATTTCGAAGGCGCGGCCGGCAGCAGATATGAAAATTATTGGTATGTTGGCTTGGCAAACAATGGATGTTTTTCATTTAAATTCACGGTGAAACATACTAACTGCGGAGCTTACGGCACGCCCGATGAACCGGCATATCGGCAATGCGAAGAAAGCAGCCGGCAAAAAGATGAAACGGTAAAAACGATTGAATCAACTTTCAAAATTTTTACGGTTGGATCGGGAGCGATTAAACCAATATCGTTATCCCGGCGATATAATTCCGGTGCAATCTCAAAGATTGTTTGGGACAACGATAATTTGGCGTAAGTCCATGGATGCTATGGCGAGCAAGCTTCCGACTGCCAAGCCGCGGTGTTGAAAAAACTTGGCGCCGGCGAAGACGCGATTGAATTTTGGCGCCAATCCGATTGGGGATTGATGGCAAATTATATCGGCTATGGCGATTATCAAAGCGGATATTATGCCGTCCTTGATGTTTTGAACCCGCTGGCGGCGAACAGCAATCATCAGTTCGCTTTATATGATGCCGGTGAAAATATCTGGTATTTGATGGCGACTGATTTTTCAAAAATTGGCGACAGCGGCCGCTTGGCGAAAGAATTTCCGGCCGACCGGGAAATTTCGTTTTCCAACGGCGAATGGATCGGATTGAATAAAAACAGTGAACTGGTTTTCACTTTTAATATCACCACCGGTTGCCGCGCTTGCGGTACGGGTTATCGCGCCGTTATCGGCTATAAAATCGATTTGCAAAATTCTCAAGTTTATGCCGATCTTCTGGGATTTTGCGCCGAAGATACAGTAACTGACAGCAAATATTCGGCATGCTCGGATAAAAACCGAATCTTGTCTTTGTAATTTTTGTAAAATATGGCGAGATTGCGATGAGACTTGCTAATTGTCCAATCTTCCGAAAAATTATGAAATCGAATCAAAACGATTCGGCGATATTGTTGGCGGTTTTATCCATTGCGGCAATCGGCTTTATCGGTGCCGGAGTTTGGGTTTGGCAAACCCAAATTGCCTCGGAACCGGCGGGATTGAGCCGGTCGGCCGAACCGCAACAAAATCCGGACAATCGGAGCCAAGCTCAAGAAGAAAAGGAGAAAGAAGCAAAAACGGAGGCGGAATTGGAAGCGGAGGGTCAATCGCCGGCGGGTGAATCTAAAAGCCAAAACGCCGGCACAGATTTTGGATTGGAAAACGATAAATGCGCGGTGTTTGCCAGACCGTTCGATAAGCCCGAAGGAGGAGATAAATTTGATTTTCCGCTTAACTGTTATTTTGATATTGGTTCCGACTTTTTGAATTGGAACTTTAAAGTGCCGGAAGAAAATGAAAAAAATGTGGTATTGGAAATATCGGATTCCGCCGGGAAACCGATTCAAAATATTACAGTTGAAGATGAAACCATCGGGACACTTTTCTTCTTGGACGGAGACATTAATATTGCCGAAGACATAAATTTTGACGGATATAAAGATTTGCGAATAGTTAATGTTCGCGGGGCGAACATAGGAGGTTATAATTATTGGATATTTAATCCTGAATTGAAAAAGTTCGAGAAAAATCCGGTTTTGGCAAATATTCCTTATCCGTCGTTTGACCGCACTAAAAGGACAATCACCGCGTTTCATGCGGCTAATTCTGGCGATTACTCGGCGGTTTTTAAGTTCATCGATGGTAAGTATCAAATGGTTGAGTCAAAAACGACTCCAATTAATGATTTGGCGCCTTGAGGTTGAAAGTAAAAATTAGTTTTAATTGATTAAGTGGTATAATTTTTGTATAGGTGGAAAATTATTCAGTCGCATACTTGTCAATCGTTTTAATATTATGGCGAGGAGAAAAAAAAGAAATTATAATTTCAATTGGATAGTCGCGGGGCTGGCGGTCGGAGTTTTTGCGTGGATTGCCGCGGATTTTTATTTCAATGTCTATCGTCATCCGCAAGAAAAAGTTGATGTTGTTGAAGTTGCCGACAATCCCGAAACCGAATCCGCGCCGCCGTCCGGACAAATCGCTGAAGAGGGCGCGCCTGCGCCTGAAGGCGGGTTTGTTTTGGCGACTTATCGCGACGATCGCTGGGGCGTGGAATTGCGCTATCCGACGGTTGCCGGCGATGCGCGCTGTCCGGCGCCGCAAAAAAACGATGATGGTTTTTCGCTGGACAATTTCTATTTTTTTGCGGGAGGTCAAAATGAGGCGTTGGAAGATTTTATGGCGCGGCAGTTGCAAGGGATGGAAGTTGAGTCCCGGGAAAATATCAATACCGCCGGCCGGCCGGCGGTGAAAGCCAACTATCAAACTCCGAAGGCCGGCCTGTACGGCAGTTCGGTTTTTGTTGAAAACGACGGTCGGCCGTTTGAATTCGGGTTGCTGGCCAAGGAAGCGGCGGAAAAATGCGGCGATGCCGACGATTACAACGAGCGGCTTTACCAATCGGTCATTTCCACCTTAAAATTTGCCGACTGATTGTGTCCGATTGCGTCCGCGGGCGTTGTTTGTTAAAATGGATGAGGAGGCTTTCGCAAATAATATTATTTGTGAAAATCTCCTTGGCGCACTCCGATGGAAATTGATATTCAAATCAGAAATTTGACGCGCCGTCAGGTTAATGGGGCGCGGATCAAGAAGGCGATTGCCGCGGCGGTCAACGGAGAAAAAAAACGTTTCGCGGGTGAAGGGGCGGAGATTTCCGTGGTTTTGGTCGGCAAGAAAAGAATGGCGGCGATCAACCAAAAATACCGCGGCGTTGCTTCGGCTACCGATGTCCTATCTTTCGCGCATTGTGAAGGCGAGGAGCTTGCTCCCGGGAGAATTTTGGGAGAGTTGGTCATTTGCCCCGAAATTGTCGCTCAAGACGCCAAAACGGCGGGGCGCGGTTTTGATTATCAAACGGCATGGGTGGCGATTCACGGAGCATTGCATTTGCTGGGATATGACCATGAGAGAGGAGTAGAACAAGAGAGAGAAATGAGGCAAAAGGAAAAATATTATCTTTCCAAATTAAAAACTGAGAACGAAAAAGGAAAAACGAAAATTAAAAATTAAAAACTTTTCACCGGTTTTATCTTTTTGATTGTCGTTTTTATATTTTCATTTTTACTTTTCAAATATTTTTCATGGCGAAATCATCATTAATCACCGGGTTGGACATTGGCACCAGTTCAATAAAGATCGCGGTGGCGCAAAAACGCCCCGAAGAGGAAAATTTGGAAATCACTTATGCCGCCAGCCAGCCGTCGCGAGGGGTGCGGCGGGGAGTGGTGGTGGACGCGGAAGCCGCCGCCAAGTGCATCGGCGAAGCGCTTAAGGCCGCGCAATTGGCGATGGGACATAATTTGGAAGAGGTTCATATCAGCGTTAACGGCGGCCATATTTTTTGCACCCGGTCGCATGGATTGGTTTCGGTTTCCCGCGCCGACGGCAGTATTTCCGCCGAAGATGTTGACCGCGTCTTGCAGGCGGCCAGAACAATTTCCCTGTCTTCAAACAAGGAGATTGTTGATATTTATCCGCGCGAATTCGCGGTGGACGGAGAGTCCGGCGTCAAAGATGCCGTGGGAATGAAGGGTGTTCGTTTGGAAGCCGAAGTGCTGATCGTGGCGGGATTTACCCCTTACTTGAAAAATTCGGATCAGGCGGTGTTGCGCGCCGGCTTGGAAGTGGCCAATCGCGCGCCGGCGGTGATTGCCGCCGCGGGCGCGGCATTGTCCGAACAGCAAAAAGAATTGGGAGCGGCAGTGCTGGATGTCGGTGCGGGCACCACCGGTTTGGCGGTTTATGAAGAGGGGGATTTGTCGCATATCGCAATTTTGCCAATCGGATCGGCCAACATCACCCATGATATTGCCATCGGGCTGAAAGTTGATGTGGAGACTGCCGAAAGATTGAAAGTGGAAAAAGGGATATGTGTCTTTAAAGGTGCGGACAAAAAAATCAAGCTGGCGGGCGAAAATGATAAAGCGGCGGGAGCGATATTTTCCCAAAGACTGGTTTCCCGCATCATTCAGGAACGCGTGGCGGAAATTTTTGAACTTGCCAACAAAGAATTAAAAAAAATCGGCCGCGAAAAGAAACTTCCCGGCGGTATTGTTCTTGTGGGCGGCGGCGTCAAAGTTCCCGGTGCCGAAGAAGTTGCCAAAAAAGTTTTTCAGCTCACTTGCGCAATCGGCGCGCCCCGAAATTTTTCCAACATTGAGAGCGACCCGTCGCTGGCGGCGGTTTGCGGGTTGGCGCGGACGGGATGGAAAGA
>Ga0172382_10006457_pt1 | contig 17017 bp, 19 predicted proteins | sample Leawel138RmetaG_FD_122245 | JGI IMG/M metagenome (GOLD analysis project Ga0172382, IMG submission 122245) | Leachate microbial communities from a municipal landfill in Southern Ontario, Canada - Leachate well 138R metaG | ecosystem: Engineered > Solid waste > Landfill > Unclassified | place...
AAAAAGAGGCAGGCCTGTAAAGGCCTGCCTCTAAAGTGTCCGAAAAACCGCAGATACTCGTCCTGAAATTAACGCTTGGAGAACTGGCGAAGTCCGCGGGCACCCTTCTGGCCGAACTTCTTCCGCTCCACCATTCGGGGATCGCGGGTAAGAAGCCCCTCTTTCTTGAGAACCGGGCGAAGATCAGGATTAAGTTTGATAAGAGCCCGTGCGATTCCGAGACGGACCGCGCCGGCCTGGCCTGTAAGGCCCCCACCTGAAGCGCGGACAAAGACGTCCACTTTCCCCTCGAGCCCGGCGGTTTTCAGCGGCCGAAGGGCGCTGTTCTGCCAGCAGACTCTCGGGAAATAATCTTCCACAGTTCTTTCATTTACTTTTACAGCTCCATCGCCGGGACGAACCCGCACGCGAGCAAGGGCGCACTTTCTTCTTCCGGTCCCCCAGAAGTAACCTGCATTCTGCATCGAGTCTTTTTCCCCCTCTTAAAAAATTACACTTCTATGGCAACGGGGCACTGGGCCGCGTGCGGATGCTCCGGCCCCGCATATACCTTGAGCTTCCTGTGGAGCTTCAGGCGTGTCCTGGGAAGCATGCCTTTTACGACCCGCTCCATAAGCTGAACGGGCTTCTTGTCAATCATTTCACCGTACGTGGCCGAACGGAATCCGCCAAGGTAACCGGTGTAGTAATGGACGGTGCTCTTCAGCCTCTTGTTTCCGGTAAGCTTAGCTTTCTCCGCGTTTATGATGATGACAAAGTCACCGCAGTCAACGTGGGGGGTATAGGTGGGCTTGTTTTTCCCCATGAGAATCTTCGCCACCTGGGATGCAATACGGCCAAGGGGCTTGTCGGTGGCGTCAACGATATACCACTTGTGCTCCACCTTTTCTTTTACGGCCATAAAGGAACGACTGTCCGACATGGAATTTCCTCCTTCATTATCTCTTCCGGGTCATTTTTCGTCATTTTCTATTGAAAACATCACACATACACGGCGTACAGACGCTGCCCAAGCATCGAAAAGGGACGTGGCAGGGGTCCCCCGGGCAAACTGTTCCGCCGGCACTGCGAAATGATGCAGGTTATTCTCCAAATGATTATTTTACACGAACAAGCCGGGGATTGGCAATCCTCCCCGGAAGTCTTCCTCTTTTTGCTATGGGAACCCCTTTGATCTCCTTGATGTCCATGGTCATATCTATGGGGTTCGCATGCGATATGTAGCTGCCCACTCCGAACGAATCGGCACCGGCTGCCGAGAGTTCCCTGATCCTTTCGGGATACAGCCCTCCTGAAGCGATGATCTTCACGTGATCATATCCTGCAAGATCAAGCCGGAAGCGGATCTCCCGCACCAGGTCGGGGGACACGCCCCCCCGCTCACCGGGAGTATCAAGGCGTATGCCCGCGAGCTTTTCGCCGAGCGCGTCTGCAACTCTGAGCGTCTCCTCGGCTTCATCCTTGAATGTGTCAACGAGAACCATTCTCGGATCGCCGAGGGGCATTACGGCGTCATAGTGTCTTGCAAGCTCGACGGTGTCTCCCACGAGAAGGACCGCGGCATGAGGTACGGTTCCTGTGGGCTCCATCCCTGCAAGTTTCGCTCCGAGGATGCAGCTGGCGCCCTTGCATCCGCCCACTTTAACTGCTGTCCGCTCCATTACGGGAGCTATTGCAGGATGGACGTGCCGAGCACCGAAGCAGAGCACTGGTTTGCCGTCGGCAGCGTCGACACACGCCCTTGCGGCAGTGGCCCAGGCTGAGGCGGACGCGATCATTCCGAGAAGCACGGTTTCGTACATTCCGAAAGCCTCATAGGGACCAGCTATCCTTATGAGCACTTCTTTCGGCTTGAAGTTGTCGCCTTCCCTGAGGGCATCGATCTCCAGGCCTTTCCCGCCGAGGATCTCCATTGCCTCGTCAAGCCCTGCAAATATTCCGTTTTTCCGTGCAAATATCTCGGCAGTCACAGGAGAGGAAAGGACTCCCGCACTGCGGAGCACATCCCTGGTCTTTACAAAATATACATCGGTGGTACATCCATGCAGAATTTCATCATGAGTCGCCGAGTGCAGTCTTTTTGTTTCTACACTGTAGGACTGGACATCGGCAAAGCAGTCCATCTGTCCGCCATTTTCTCGTGCATGGCTGCAGCAGGATGTATCCATGTCAGCTTAATAAAGAACAAGAATAATGGATGTTACCATGAAAATCCCGGTCAAAACCACCGTGAGCTTCGAAAGTCCTGTAAACCTCTGCCACTGATTACCTCCGGCATCGGCCTGGGTGCCTCCTCCGAATATGCCGGTAAATCCGCCCTGTTTTCTCTGCTGCAGCAGGACGACCCCGGAAAGGGCAAAGCAGAGCAGAATGTGGACAATACCAAGAAAGGTCTTCACGTTGCGCACCTCCTAGAAAATAGGAAACAAAATCCAGACGAAAAGATATTCTATCACAGATGATCAGGAAAGGATATCCATTAAACGATACCCGGCGACCGCCCTGTGAGAAATTTTCCTTTTTACCGCATCCGGGATCTCACCGAATGTCGAGCCGAATCCGAAGGGAGTGAAAATAGGGTCGTAGCCGAATCCACGGTTTCCTGCCGGTTTTTGTACTATTTCTCCGTGACATTCTCCCTCGGTGGCCAGGCAAAGATATTCCCGAGGGAAAAAAAGGGCAAACGCTGCGACATACTTCGCGTACCGATCCTCCCGGTTTTTCATGGCGTCAAGCATCCAATGGACGCGCCTGGGGTCATCGGGCGCTATTCTTGCTGAGAAAATACCCGGTTTCCATCCGAGGGCCCGCACCTCGACACCACTATCGTCCGCAAGGGCTGGAATTCCGGCCTTCAAAGCCCATTCCCTGGCCTTGAGCCTGGCGTTGGACATGTAGGTGTTCCCTGTTTCCTCCACATCCAGGGTCAGAAGGTCCGGTCCGAATAGGATCCTGATGCCGAGTGGGGCAAAGAGGTCCACGACTTCCGTATATTTGTTTCTGTTCCCGCTTGCGAAGAGAAGGCCTTCAGGAAAAAGAGAGTTCGCTCTCGTCAAGGCTGAGGGCCTCCTTTTGCTTTTCGATCACTTCCTGTGTGCCTTTTCCGCCGAGAACCAGGAGTTCTGAGAGGTCTCCGGCAGAAAAGACACCGCCCTCTCCTGTTCCCTGTATCTCGATATATTCTCCCCTGTGGTTCATGACAAAGTTCATGTCCACTTCCGCACTGCTGTCCTCTTCGTAGCAGAGGTCAAGAAGTGCATGACTGTTTATCTTTCCGGCACTTATGGCGGAAAGAAGAAATTTCAGTGGAAGGAACCGGAATACCGATTTCTCACGAAGTGAGCGGAGGCTGTCCACAAGCGCGACAAACCCTCCCGAGACTGCTGCAGTACGTGTTCCGCCGTCAGCCTGGAGCACATCGCAGTCGATGATGATCGTCCGTTCTCCCATTGCTTCCATATCTACGCACGCACGAAGGGATCTTCCTACGAGGCGCTGTATTTCTGTGCTGCGGCCGTCCTGCCCTCCCCGGGAGGTAGAACGTAAGACCCGGGTCTGCGTCGATCGTGGGAGCATGGCGTACTCGGCAGTTACCCATCCCCTGCCCGTCCCCCTGAGGAACGGAGGCACCTTTTCGTCCACGGTGGCAGTGCACAGGACCCTGGTCTCTCCGAAGGATGCAAGGACTGACCCTTCAGCGTACCTCGTAAAGTTTCTCTGAAAGGTGACCTCACGGATTTCATCAGCTGCCCTTCCGTCAATTCTCGGGTTCATTCCGTCCTACCCCTGCGGAAGCTGCCAGGGAACCGTGAGGTCCACAGGGGATCCTTGTCGTGTCACCTTGCCGTTCACAAGAAAGCGGACCTTGGTGATAGGGGTGAAGTTCTCTTTCATTGTCCTGACAACGGCGGTTATGAAAAGAGCGCTTTCATTCTCTCCCAGTTTCGCGAGCCCTGAAACAAAAGCGGAATTAAAATTCAGGAACACTGTGTCCCCTGTCCTGAAGATATTGATCAGCTTTACGTCAGCGGGAAATTTCCCGGGTATCAAGGAGAAGATCTTGTTGATCGCCTGCTGGATGTCATCCTCCATGATCCCGGATATAAAATCGTCGTTTTCAGAGACAAGACCGCCTCCGCGAGGATAGTATACGGAAAAGGTGACTTTTCGGGCATTAAGTTCGATTTTTCCGTCTTCTCTTGCAAGGAGTTCACCGGCTTCTTCCCTGCCGGAAACCACATCTTTCCTCTCGAGAATGTCTTTTCTGTCGAGGAACCGGAGTGCCATGGAAGTACCTACGTACCCTGCCACGAAACAGAATACGATAACCGCAGCCCAGGCAATGAGCCGAATGATGAGCGGAGCCTTTTTCGTTTCCTCCTCGCCAATTCTTCTGCGCCGGCTCACGCGCCGCTCATCACGAAGCGGGTATTCCTGTTCTTCGGGCTCCCTTCTTCTCATTTCAAATTCGTCATCGTAATCGCCATAATTACGGGCCATGCCGCAATCTCCTCCCTCGGTCAGGTTTCTTCAGCTGATCAAATGTTTTTCAGGTAATCGACGATTCCCCTGGTCATGGATTCCGCGATCTTATCCTGGTATTTTTTATCGTTGAGAAGGCGGGCCTCGGATTTTTCCGTCAGAAATCCTGTCTCAATAAGAACTGCAGGCATGGCAGCTCCCCTGAGGACAAAGAACGGGGCCTGGGCCACACGCCTCATTTTAATTCCTCCGGCCTTTCCGTATTTGAAAAGGTATTCCGCAAATCCCGTGCTTTCATTGATTTTTGCATTCTGCTGCATGTTCCCGAGAATGTTTAAAAGCATTTTGGTCTTCTTGTCCGCAGCCTTCGCCGTGTCACCATTTCCTCCCGCAATTTCCCTGTTCTCGATGAGGGCGAGCTGCATGGCATCCTTGTCGGTGGGAAGGGCCATAAGATAGATCTCCATGCCTGTCGCATGCCTTCCGGGTGGAAGGGCGTTTGCGTGAATGCTCATGAAAACATCCGCATTCCAATTGTTCGCCAGTTCTGTGCGTTTCTGCAGCGTCAGATAGACGTCCCTGTCCCTGGTAAGCCTGGCATCATACCCAGCTTTCTTTAGTTTTTTCGCGATGAGGAGAGAGATTGCCAGGTTTACGTCTTTTTCCAGGATTCCGTTCGATACCGCACCGGGGTCCTTGCCTCCATAACCGGCATCGATAACAACGATTTTTGCGCCCTTCCGTGTACGGGGTGATGGCGGGGCCGGTGTTGTCGGCACAGCCGCAGGCTTTGGCAATTTTGTTTCTTTCAGGGCCGCGGAAGAACTGCTGCGGGAAAAATCGATAACGAGACGGTTTGGAGATTCAAGGGGTATGATCTCCTTGAGCGGAAGGCTCGAAGCGAACTCGAGGGCAATCCTGTTTCCGTAATTGATGGATGATACCTTTACCTCGCCATATGGTGAAGAGATGTCGGGAGAACCGCCTTTCCCGAGAAAGAACGTTGTTTTGACAGCTCCCGCCTCCTGCCTGACTTCCGGTTTTCCGGGGCCTTCGAAATCGATGACCGCCCGGATTTTTCCGTCGTCTATCCCCCACCTGAGACCATTGATGATCGGCCCTTCGGGTACCGTTGAAACCGGCTTGGGAGGATCCGGAACAACCGCAGGCAAAGGGGTCGGAGAGGGAGTAGGTGAAGAGGGAGGAGGAGCCTGAAGAGGCAGCACTCCGCCTGGACCCCACCTCAGAGACCCGTTTTTCCCGGAGCGTTGAAGGAGAGCATTGAAAAGCTTGAGAGCAGATCGCATCTCCACTAGCCATTCACCTTTTACCTGCACGGTAGAGGCCGCAAGAGGTACAAGCTCTACACCAAGCCACGCTGCCGCAGCATCAGCTACAAGCTGCAGCTTTTCTTTCCCCGAAGAGACGACGAGCGTGTCGTTTTTGGAGGATGCCTGCATTCCGAGAAGTTTTACTATTTCTCCGGCTGAGACGAATACATTGTTGCCCCTTTTTTCTGCGGGAACATCGCCAAGAGGAGACTGACCGGAATAGAGCCTCAGCACATCGGCCCCCTGTGCGGGAAGCGCCAGGACAACCGCTGCCAGGATGACTGCCAGGAGACTAAGAACCCGCCGCCGCAACATCCCGAACCACGAGGGAGCACGCTCCGGTGCTTCCGTAATACTTGAAATCATTGCCTATAAGGTCGATATTCATCATAAAGTCTTTCATGTTTCCTGCTATAGTCATTCCAGATACCGCACCTCCAGTTGCACCACCTGATATCCGGGCCCCTTTTATTCCAATGGAAAACTCACCGCTTACAGGGTTGATGGTGTGCAGCCCAAGGAGCTCCGTGACATAGATCCCGTTTTCGGACTGAATGAAAAGGTCTTCACGGGACCACCGGCCGGGCCGGAGAGAAAGATTTGAACAACCGACATCCGGCGTGCCCGAAATAGATCTGCTCGCGTTGCCTGTAGAAGGAACGCCGTCCATCAGGGCATATTTCATATTATAAAGCCATGATACAGCTACTCCATCAGAAAGAATACGGGTCGTCCCGCACCTGACTCCCTCTCCGTCGAATGGTGCCGAGGCGAGTCCCTTTTTGAGGATGCCGTCGTCCACAAGTGTAAGCGCCGGGGAGGATACCTGTTTGCCCAGCATTCCCTTCAGGAAAGATCTGTTTTTGTGAATGTTCGAGGCGAGAAAGAGCTCTCCGATGACATCAACAAGTGACGCAGCAGATTCTCCGTCGATCACGAGGTCGTATCTTCCCGTGGGAAGCGGCGAACCTCCGATGACAAGGGCAGCTCGCTTTACTGCCTGAAGGGATACCTCCGACGGGGAGAGAGCGGAAATGCTCCGGCCGTCGTCGCCTGCCCCGCCCATCTCCATAATTTCTCCCTCCTGGAGGATGACTGAGGCGGCGCACCCCGCGCTGGCCCCTGAATACCACCCGGAGATCCCTGTTGAAGACCTGTAGTGGGTTTCTCCCCATCCATCTCCCCAGGAAGCGCTTCGAACCGATATGGCCCTGGGATCGGCGTCCCTGGCCGTCTCCCACATTTCAGTACAGGCAGCCATCCGCTCATCATGGGTCAGTTCTGTAATTCGACGCTCCTCAAGTTCCAGGGAGGGCATTTCTTCAAGAGGCTCTTCGGAAAGCCGGATGAAAGGATCCGGCTCCGCAAAGGTACAGTTTGTCAGACTCCATTCCACAATTTCCTCGAGATGGGGAGCATCCAGAGAATTGACGTGGGCAATTCCCTGGCGGCCCTCCCGGTCAACTGTCCGAAGCCCTACCCCCAGTGATGTTCCGGAAGTATTCTTTTCAGGGAAACCGTCACGGAGTGACAGCGAATTGCCGCACCCGAAGCTGTACAGAACATCAGCAGAGGCGGCGCCTTTCTTTATCGCCCTCCGGATGAGGAAATCCGATGCTTCCTCCACCATCTCCCGGGCCGGAGCATTTCTCACGAAGAAAGAACCTCCTCGAGGATAATTTTACCTGCTGCAGTTGCCTGCTCCCTGGAGACATCGATATGAGTGACGATACGGATCCTTCCCCCGGAGGCAGCGTTGAACAGGACTCCCCTGGCTTCGCACCGCACATGAAGGTCTTTCGCAGCCTTTTCAGGTACGTGGAAGTACACCATGTTCGTGGGTTTTGGGTTTCTTTCGACCTCAAGCCCGCCTTCGGAGAGCATGGAGGCCAGGAGTGCCGCGTTCCGGTGATCCTCGGCGAGGCGGCCGACATTGTTTTCAAGGGCGTACAATCCTGCGGCAGCGATTATTCCTGACTGCCTGAGACCGCCGCCGACTTTTTTTCTCCAGTGCCTGGCTTTCGCAATGAAGTCTGCCGGACCGCAGAGCATGCTGCCGACAGGGGCACCAAGCCCTTTGGAAAGGCAAAACTGTACCGTATCGACCAGGGATGTAAACTCTGTCACGGGACAGTTCCATGCGGCTGCGGCGTTGAACACCCGTGCACCGTCCATGTGGACTGAAAGTCCGTGTTTGCGGGCCATGTCTGTAGAGTCCTTCATCTGGCCGGGGGATACGGCCAGCCCTCCGCACAGGTTATGGGTGTTTTCCACGCAAAGAAGTTTCGCAGGTGCGAAATGAACGTTCTCAGGCCTGCAGTTCCGCTCGACCTCTTCAGGGTGAATGACGCCCGATGAATCATCAGCAGTCAGGGGAACTATGCCTCCGAGAGCGGAAAGACCGCCTCCCTCAAAAAAATAAATATGGCTGTTGCTCCCGAGAACAGCGCCGTCTCCCCTGCCGCAATGGGTGAGGACAGAGACAAGATTTCCCATGGTTCCCGAGGTAAGGAAGAGTGCCGCTTCTTTTCCAGTCATCCGCGCGGCGGTTTCTTCAAGACGGTTTACCGTGGGGTCCTCCCCGTACACATCATCTCCCACCTCTGCATCGAACATGGCCTGGCGCATCTCCCTGGACGGGCGGGTAACAGTATCGCTTTTCAGATCAACAGGAAACATCAAAAAGCCCCCTTGCTTTAATAACAGTCTTTTGACTTAAAAGGATATGATAACATTTCAGCGGCGGTTCCAGGAGGGCAATACTGCCTGAAAACGCCTCTTTTGTCATTTTTTGAAAAACAGGATTTCAAAGTGTTACCCCAAGCCGCGCCCATGGGAGAAAATCCTCTGAAACAGGAATCCCCATGGCTGTAGAGGGGTTGGCGCTTCCATGGAAATCGCTGCCTGCAGTAGGGAAAAGCCCGAACTCTGCAGCAACTGACAGATATTGAAAAATCTGCTCGGAAGTGTGGCGGGATGAAATGCATTCCATTCCCCACAGGCCCCATTCCTTCAGCCCGGCAGAGATCTCTCTCAGCTCTCCGATCGTATCGGCTGTCTGTACAGGATGGGCAAGTACGGCAAGCCCCCCCGCATTCCTGATCAGCGAGATGCACTCCCGGGGAGAGAGCCGGTCCCTCTCAACATAGGCAGGTCCTGAATCGCCGATATATCTCGCAAAGGCGGAGGGAAGATCGTTTACGTATCCTTTCCTCACCATCACTTTTGCGAGATGGGGACGTGCGACCACATCGCCACCCGCTTCCGCGGCAACTTCTTCCATTGAAATGTCGAGTCCCATTTTCTGAAGCCTGCGGACCATCTCGCCGTTTCTCCATTCCCTCCCTTTTCGTAAGGACTCCAGGACGGACTCAAAGGCGGGATCGCGGTAGTTTATTCGATAGCCGAGTATATGCATGGTCCGCCGGAAATCAGCCGAGAGCTCGATGCCGGTGACACACTGCATGTTCCAGCGGGAACATGCAGTCATAAAGCCGGGCAGGCCCGCTGCGGTATCGTGGTCAGTAAGGCTCATTACGGAAAGTCCCTTGCTTCTTCCCCGTGCAACGAGTAATTCCGGCGCCAGAGAGCCGTCGGAAAAGGTGCTGTGAAGGTGAAGGTCAACGAGTATCATAAGTTTCCAGCTTTCATTCCTTTCCAGGAAGTACTTTCTCCCTCTCCGATCCCCAGCGAGGGGGAATCACCATAACTCCTCATGAAGCGTCACTCCGTCTTCCAGAGTGAAAATCCGTATGCCCCGGCCGTCCAGGAAGGCCGCGCTTGCCGGGTCACGTCCTTTCGGAAGGGACGCCGAACCCGGATTCAGAAAGATCGTTTTCTGCTCCCGGACGATTGATGACACATGGGTATGCCCATATACAACGAGGTCAGCCCCGCACTGGAGCGCAAGGGCTCTCAGAGGCTGAAAAGGGGCACCGTGACCGACCAGGATAAGAAGAGAATTCCACCAGACTGTCGCGTAGGGGGCCATGATCGGACGGCCGATCATGCTTTCATGCTCGGGCCGGTCACAATTTCCCCTTGAGATGACAACCGGAAAAGGAGCCGTCCTGATCATTTCCTCGAGACCGGTCGAAACGTCTGAAAGCACATCCCCGGCATGGAGGACTCCGTCAATGGGGCCCCATTGCCGAAGAGCGTCGGTCCAGGCCTCTTCATGACCATGAGTATCGGATATGATACCAAGCCTGTTTTCCATGCTTCCTCCCGTTGATTCCATTGTCGCCGGGGAATATAGTAAGATACAATAGATAAAAGCGGCGCTTTCCCCGTTTTTCTATTGTACCATCTTCACCGCGGGTGCCAGTGCACGTTTTATGAAAGGACGGGTTGATATGAACGAACAGGATATTTTTGAAGAAATGAAACGTCTTCTCGATTCCGAGGGGCTTGTAACGGCGCGCCTGGTAGAGTCCGTAACGAGGACTTCCCAGTTTTCAGCGGCGAGCGTGCCGGAAATCCAGATGCTCTTTCAGCAGTGGCTTTCACTCATATGCAGGGAGGTGAAACGGTTCGCGGTGGAAGGAAGCGATCTCTCCATTTCAGAAACCGCCCAAAAGATCGGCATCTCCCCTTCCTCTCTTCTTTCGCTGCTCCTCTTGCTTCAACGATCGGGAGACGTCTCCGTTGAATCAGTCCGCATAGGCAAAGGGACAGGAAAGAACGAGGACATCTGCTCCTGCCTCCTGGAAAAGGATCATCATTAATGGCAACCGATATAGAGCTGCTCTCTCAAAAAGCGGGAAGACAGGCGGCTCTCGCGGAAGCCGGAATGGCTGCTGTTCCACCTGAGGAAACCATGAAGGGACGGATAGAATGGACCATATTCACCCCGTATTTGTCCCTTGAGGATCTTGAATCATTATGCTGCCGGGTTTTGGAGAAAGAAATTGCAGGGTTGTTCCTTCCGCTTCCCTATGTGCCCCAGGCGCTTTCATTTACGGAAAGCGGAAATGTGAAAGTTTCTCCATCGATTACCTCTCCCTCGGGTACAGATTCTGAAGCGTCAGTCTGCGCCGAAATACTGGCAGCACGGGAGGCAGGCGCGGGTGGCGTTCTTGCGGCCCTGCCGGTGCATCGGCTGAAGGCTGGAGATAAAGCCGGCGTGAGATTTGTGCTGGAAAAAATCCGCGATGCTGCCGGCCCTTTGGTCCTTTCTGTTTCCATAGAAACAGGACTTATGGACGATGAAGAAATCATTACAGCCGTTCGGTGTGCAGAAATAGCACGGGCGGACCGCGTCATCGGAAGTTCCGGTTTCTGGGGATTCTCCACTATCAGGGAAACTGCCCTTCTCCGCTGCGCTGCTCCTGACTGGATGAAGGTGGGTGTCACCGTTGAGCATCCTGTTGAGGATTGGAAAAGCATTTTTCCGTTTTTTGCCGCAGGTGCAGATTTTATCGTTTCCTCTGTTCCCGGTTTTCCGGGCTTCAAAGGGTTTTCCTGAATATTTGTTTTGGGAAAAAGCGGTTATGTGGATCATTCCGGGCTAGTAATCGGAAAAACTGAAGTTTTTCTCCGCCCCTTTCTCACACCAATGAAGAGGCGAAGGAGTTCCTTTCTTCTTTTTTTGTACAAATAATCTTCGAGATACGCAGATATCGCATCTCGAAGATTTTCTGTCCGAAAATCCCCAAAGGGGACTCCTCTACTTCAATTATGGGGTGATCAGCTGCAGTTATCTCCCTTCTTCCCGTGACGGATACTCTAACGACAAAAGAAACCGGCACAGCCTCAGTTGTGCGGGGCCCTCCAGGATCACCCTTCAGGCCGGCTGGTCGCCTCGGTGAATATCCTTCCGGAACTCCTAAAACTCTATTGCTCTCCCCTCTTCAGCTGACCAATATGCAGCGTAAATTATCCGTATCGTCTCGGCAGCGAGGTCGATGCCTGAAAGGGGCTGCCTGTTCTGCATGGCGCTTTCTACAAAGTCCTGCAATTCGCCGGTGTAACCCCTGAGTATTTCATCAGCCACAAAGACATGCTGCCACCCTACTGAGGTGGGAAGCATTTCCGCCAGAACTGTTTTTTCCAGTCCTTTTTCATCCAGGAAATAGGTGTCCATGTTTCCCGGAGGTGTCAATCTGCATATCAGGGAGGCATCGTGGGCATAAATTTCAATAAAATTATTTGTCCCTCCGAGCACCGTATCGGCTGCAACAATGAGTGCCTTGGTTCCGTCTGAAAAGGTCAGTGTCAGGGTGGCTACATCTTCCACATCGTACGGATTTGCCCTGATGCAGTTTCTTTCGGACTCTCCGAGAACAGAAGTAGCGACACCGGTGTCGCAGCAGACCTTCCGGACCTTGATTTCCTCACCTCTCGCCCGGGCTTCCACCTGTTTCAGCCAGAGGACCCCCGACAGCGGATGAGACCCGACCCTGATGAGGGAACCTCCCCCTGTCCTGTCCCAACGGCCTGCGACAGGTGAACTTGACCCCGCCAAAGATTCCTCTCCTTTCATGAAGAGGATCCTGCTTTTTTTATTCTCCAATATTTCGGCTGCTTTCCTTACCGTAGGAGCATACACGTAATTCTCGGCATACATGAACTGCCTGCCGCTTGCCTTCACTGCATTGAGGAGTTCATCCACCTCTTCTGACACCTTTTCGTACATTTTTCTCTTGGAAACCGCACTGCCGATGGGTAAAGGATCACCTTCCGCACCGAAGTATCCCGTGAGAGGTTTCTCACATATAACGTGTTTTCCGGCTGAAAGGGCGTCTTTTATCATTTGTGCGTGGAGATCTGGCGGTGTGCAGATATCGATCAGGTCGATCTCTTTATCCTCCAAAAGTACACGAAAATCCCGGCAGGTTCCCTCGATTCCATGGGAAGACGCCATTTTTTCCGCTCTTACGGTATCCACATCGCAAATCATCTTCAGGCGAACAGATGCCCCGTGAACCTTCCTGTACCCGCTGCAGTGCAGATGTGACGCATAGCCGGCTCCCACAAGAGCTACAGTGACAGTGTCCATATTCAGCCTCCCGCATTTCAAGATCATTCGAAGAGAAGATCAGTCTTTCGTGTGCGTCTCCGTCCTTTATCGATACCAATAAGCTGAAGAAGCCCGGGCCTGGAGAGCCCGGGCTTCTCAATAAGGAGATACGAACTATTTTGCCGCTTCTTCGGCAGACTTCAGCACTTCGTCAACAACAGCGTCTCCCACATTTTTACGGATCAATTTTACGGTTTCCGCTGCGGCCTTTTTCAATTCAGCCTGAAGAACAGGATCCGGATCCATGACGGTCATTCCGACTTCCTTGAGGGAGGCCAGCATTGCGTCATTCTTGCTCTTTGCAAGATCGAAGAGATATTCCGCCGCCTCCTTCATGCTTTCGGTAATGATTGCCTTGTATTCATCGGGCATGCTTTCATAGATGCCCTTGTTGATGTTGATGCTCAGAATAAACGCTATGTGATGGGTATTAACGAGGTATTTCTGGACTTCGTAAAACTTGCTCGACCACATGATTTCATACGGGTTTTCCTGGGCATCAACGGTTCCCTGCTGCAGAGCTACGTAGAGTTCCGCAAAGCTCAGCGGAGTCGGGTTGGCCCCGAGGGCTTTCCAGAAGGCCATGTGGTATTCGTTTTCCATTGTTCGGATCTTCAGACCGCTGAAGTCCGCAACGGTATTGATCGGCCTGCTGGTCGTCGTCTCCCGGTAATAAATGGGCTCGAAAAGCAGCAGTTTGAGCCCGGCCCTGTCATACCACTCCTCGAGTTTTGCCCGAAATGCCCCGGAAAGTGCTTTCCTCGAAACGTCGAGGTTTGGGTACAGCATGGGTATATCGAAAATGGCCAGTTCAGGGATAAATCCTACCTGGGGAGCCGTCGTCTGGGAGACCATGGCGATATCACCCAGCTGGCATCCCTCAAGGATTTCCCTGTCGCCGCCAAGCTGGTTATCGAGATAAATCTGAACTTTGATCTTGCCGTTCGATTTTGTTTCGATAAGTTCCTTGATCTTCTCGGTAGCCATTGCCCTCGGCGTTTCCCCGGTGGAAGGATAGGCCCCCGCCAGCTGCAGCGTAAATTCCTGGGCAGTCACCGGACCCGCGAATCCGAACATCACCGATACTGCAAAAGCAACTCCCAAAAGCAGCGAAAACAACCTGACCTGCTTCATTTCAACCCCTCCTTCTTCATGTTTTTGTACTGTGTCCTTTCTTGCTAAAACCTCCCGAACAGCTGGATGCTGTACAGGTTCTCTGCCATTTTCACCTCCCTTGTCTGCACAGGATGAAAAAAAACAGCGTTTCGACCTTGATTGGTGTAAAGGTTTTCAGCACAACCCGGTCTTACAGGAACAGCAGGCTCATCTGAGGTATAAAGGTGATCAGAATAAGGGCGACGATGAATGCGATGATGAACGGAATGGCTTTAATGCCCACCTTCATCACCTGTTCCTTTATAAGCGGCGCCGCCACGAAAAGGTCAACCCCGAATGGGGGGGTCGCCATGCCGATCGCAAGGTTGACCACCATGATGACTCCCAGATGAACAGGGTCCACGCCCAGGGCAGTTGCTGATGCGAGCATCATGGGGGCGAGAATGGCGATAGCCGGCCCCACGTCCATGAACATGCCCAGGACCATAAGAATGATGTTGAGAGCGATGAGGAAAACGTACCTGTTCCCGGCGAAATAACTCAGGATAAAGTCACGGAGCGCGACCGGGGCCTGTAGCAGTGCCAGTACCCGCCCGAAGACGATGGCAAGTGAGAGCAGTACGACAATAGGAGCATAGGATTTGACCGTGTCCGTCAGTACGGCTCCCAGTTCCCTGAATGACAGGCTTTTGTAAACGAAAAGGCAGACCAGGAGAGCGTAGAAAACGGAGACGGCCGCTGCCTCGGTGGGGGTCACGATTCCGCTGTAGATACCGCCGAGAATAATGACCGGCGCGAGCAGTGCCCAGAAGCTCTCTTTGAAAAGGGACAGCAAACCTCCCGATCGGAGGGCTTTCACCTTTTCGGAAATTTTCGCCCTGTCCTCGCCGTGCACTTTAGCGTAAAAGAAAGCATATCCCATGAGGCTCATGCCGATCACGAGCCCCGGTATGATCCCTGCGATAAAAAGACTGCCTATGGATACTCCGGTGACAACACCATAGGTTACGAAAGGAATACTTGGAGGAATGATGACTCCAAGACTTCCCGCCGTGGCCACCAGTGCGGCGCTGTAAACCTTGTCATATCCCAGGGAGACCAGGAAGGGTATTGCCATGCCGCCCACAGCGGCAGTAGTCGCTACGCCTGACCCGGAAATAGCGCCGTAAAACAGGCAGGTGACGATTGCCGTCATTGGGATTCCGGCAGGGAAATTTCCGATAAAAAAGGCGAAGAAATTAAAGAGTTTGTCAGAAATCTTGCCCCTGGTCATGATGTTTCCCGAAAGGATAAAAAGAGGAATGGCCAACATGGGTGTGCTGTCCAGGGCGCTCACTATATTCCGTATGACATACGCCAGCGATGCGGGAAAACCCGGGGTCGTGAGTCCTGGAAAAATCGTGGCAAATCCAAGGGCGACGGCAATCGGAACACCGAGGGCAAGACCGCCGAGCAGGATGAGAAATAATGTCAAAACCATACTTACGCTCCTTTCTTCCTGGTCGTTACTCTAAGGTCCTGTCCCGTTTTCTGGACAGACCGTACCGTTGCCAGAAAGAAGCCCGCGATGGCCGCGAAATAGATCCAGCTCAGGGGAATTTTCAGGGCAGGACTTGTCTGGCCGGTCATGACGACCCTTTGAACCGCCGGTATCGAGTTGACAAAGAGATACCCGAAGAAAAGAGTGACAGAGAGGTTGATCAAAGTTACCAGGATATGCTTCAACCCCGCGGGCAGGGATTCAACAAGGGTATCGACCTTGAGAATGCTGTTTTCCTTAATACTGTACCCGATGCTTACGAGGGCGGACCATACGAAAGCATACCTGGAAGCCTCCTCTGCCCATGACAGCGACGCGTTGAACACATACCGCATAATCACCTGGAGCATCATTACGACCGCAATGACAATAAGAAGACCGCTGAGTATATATTCTTCGAAATGTTCATCCAGCCATTTCAATATCTTCAATACGTTCACCTCCGGCCTGGATTCAGGGGTTTCCCGCCTTCGGGCATATGAAGCCCGTCCTTCAGGCTTATTCTTTTTTCGCCAGGTGTTCCAGAATTGTCTTGGTCATAACTTCAACGTCAGGTTCCCTGCCGGTCCATTTCCGATACGCTTCCACGCCCTGCCAGATCGTCATCCAGTAACCGTAAAGGATCCGTGCCCCTCTTTTCTCCGCCTGCCGCAGAAGCAGCGTATCGTGAGGCACGTAAACGAGATCACAGACCATATGCCCTGTCCCCAGCAGGTTCGTATCAAAAGGAGTGGCGTCCGTATTGGGAGCCATACCTAAAGGCGTCGCATTTATGATCAATTCGCTGCTGTTGATAAGACCAGGGATATCATCAGAATCACTGGACTGAACCTTGCATACCCCGGAACGGTAAGCGTTGAGACCGCTTGCGAGCTTTTTCAGCTTTTCATCTCCGGAATTCCTCTTCCAGAGGGATATGGAGCCCACCCCTGCCGCCGCAAGCGCGAAGGCGACTCCCCGTGAGGCTCCCCCCGCTCCAAAGATAAGACAGCTTTTACCTGCCGGGTCGTATTGTCCCTGCTCTTTCAATCCCCTTACAAACCCGACGCCGTCCGTGTTCGATCCGCAAAGCCTGCCGTCCTTCCAATAGACTGTGTTCACAGCGTTGCACAATGAAGCTGTATCATCAAGCTCATCAAGGTAATCTATAATCTTCTGCTTCAGAGGCATTGTCACGTTCAGCCCCTTGAAGCGCAGAGTTTCGAGGGCTGGTATGACATTACCGACGGTTTCTTCAGTGACTTCATAGGGAGTGTAGACGGCATTCATACCCAAAGCACGGAAATTCGCATTATGCATCGCCGGAGACAGTGATTTTCTTACAGGAAATCCGAGAAGTCCAAAAAACTCCGTATCCGCCCAAAAGGTTTTTTCCTTCATCATGACAGCCACACTCCTTTTTTAAATAGTCAGGCTGATTTTTTAAAAGGGAAGAATTTTTCTAACCATAGATGACTCCCATGCCTGATCTCTAAATATCCAAAATCCGCCTGTAAATTTACTATCCTTTTTTATCCCGGAGAATTT
>Ga0172382_10006458_pt1 | contig 17013 bp, 8 predicted proteins | sample Leawel138RmetaG_FD_122245 | JGI IMG/M metagenome (GOLD analysis project Ga0172382, IMG submission 122245) | Leachate microbial communities from a municipal landfill in Southern Ontario, Canada - Leachate well 138R metaG | ecosystem: Engineered > Solid waste > Landfill > Unclassified | place...
AGCTGTAATAATAGAGGATGCGTTAGATCCATTAATCGAGTTAGATGAACCACTTCCGATAAAACCACCAACTGAATTATTGATCACATTAGTAGCACCATTTAGGATAGTTGCTTCAAGTGACGACCCTATAATATAATTAGTCTCACCACCAAGAATCGATGATTTGGTTACTTCACTGGTGATATAATTACCAATACCATTTCCGATAAAAGAGTTATTACCAGCAACCGATGTATTTTCACCAAGAACAACGGATGCAAATCCAACTTTATATACTTCACCGCCAATCGTTGATCCTTCAGCGGCTGTTATAATGCCCTTCAAGCCATTTTCCAACTTGAGGTTAGCATCCTTAAGGTTTCTCAAGAAATCATGTGTATGGTCAAGTGGAGCGAATTTACCACTCAAATCAGGAGGTGGGCAGCATTCGCTTCTACCACCTCTATTTTTGATACTTGCTACTTCTAGACCGATTTCAGTAATCGCATTCTGAGTAGATGCATTTGCAATCAACTGATTCTGATACCAATGTAGAGCATCATCTTCATACAAATTGTAGAAGATAGTCGCATCACGAACCAGTGCTGTATCATTAACGCCATCTGGAGACTGAAGGTTAACATCAACTTCAATACGGAACTGGTTAAGACCATCACCAGTATCACTCATAGAGATAGTGTTGTCCCAATCAATTACTGCATATAGAACTGGTTCACCATCAGGGTCGATCTGGAATTCCAATTCCACGTTCTGCCCAGTAGGATCAGTACTGAATCCATTGTCCTGAAGAACGTAAGGTGCTTTTCTCAATGGAACCGCATACAATCCAACACGGTTGAATTTGAATGAGCTATGGGTAGAGTTATAAATATTCTCACCATATTCATCCAATGCATCACTTGGATTAAGAGGATTATTGTACTTTTCAAAGAACTGAATGTTATTCGTTTCATCGAATGCACAATCATCATCGAATCCCTGTGCAAGGGTTCTTGGGGTAATATCGATGTCGATAGTAAGCTTGATGGCAGTCGCAACTTCAACCACTTCTGAGTTAGCATTGTAACCAGAATCAGTGTTAATCACTTTATAGTTAGAAATAGGGAAAAACTTTGTCAATTTAGACATGTTTCGGTTAGACAAATCGCTATCCAGAACATGACCTATGCTGCTAACCGGAGCATGAAATCTGTTATAGTTTGAAATCGTGTGGAGTTTCCAGAATTCCTCACCAAACACTGCATCAGTTGCCGTTGCACCACTCACATTGAAAGTTTGATCGGCTGCGAACCAACTGGTTTCATCAAATCCAAGAAGAGGATCGACTGGATATGGAATTTCCAATGTATCAAAATATGTACCCGGAGTTGTATATGGGGTAGAAGGAGATCCACCATAATTCCATGTGCCGGGGTTTCCTTGAGAGTCGGTATATCCACGATAATCAGCGGATACACGAGGAATATCCAAAGTTGGGTTACCAACTGCTTTCAATGTAACTGTTATGTATGGATACTGAGAAGCACCGTTGCCAATAGATCCATCAGTAACTTCGAACGTAGGAAGAGTATTAAAGAATGTATCAACGGATGTTCGACCCGTTACATCACCTAGATAATAAAGAGGAGCAGGAATAGGAATTGTACTCGACACATAGCCGTCAGTACCTTTATACACATGCTTACCAAGCATTGTACCATCAATGTAAGCAGGATCTTCAATCCAAGCAACAAGAGTATTGTTACCATTACTATCCAGAACGTATCTATAGTGCTTCTTAATATTGGTATTATACATAGTGAGACCAAATAGGTCACCACCCGGAGATCCATCAGATGCACACTGAAGGAATCCAGTACCGTTCAAATCACCCTGCCATATGTTATAAATCATATCACCATATTTGGTGAGACGAGTCATGGTTGGTGTGACCTGATCGGTATCAGTTTCAGTAATACTTACGGAACCGATGGTTCCTTCATTTACTTTACCACATTCATCTACGGGCAAATCAACTGAGTCATTTTTCCACAGATTGGGAACATATGCCATTGCATAATAACCAATCCAGTAGTATTGACCTGTCGCTTCGGATGACGAAGCTAACAGTGAAAGTCCTTGGTTCGTTAGTGTTACTCTTTTAGCCATTTGATGGGTCCTATAGTCGCCCTAAAATATTCAACTTTTATTATAGTTTATAATCGATCTTTTTTATATCAGTGTGTATTTTTATCTACCGTAAAACATAACTAGCTCGGTTTGTCCTCGGACCCTATGGTGCCGAGTTCAAACAAATGTTCGCAAATAAACATCCTGAGTTTCATCTACTCACTTTGTAATTATTTGTGAATTCATTTGAACGATCCTTCTTTACCCTAACTAAATACAGTCGTTTTGGTATTCATCATCGAAAATCAAATCAGTGAATCCAACAGCAGCCTTCATTTTACCCAATGTTCGTACCTGACCCATTGTTACAGTTGCTGTAAGTTTTGCACTCAGGAAGCGGAAAATACCATCAAATACAGTATTGATTGGTTTGAATCGCTCGATCTGACTTACAATTCGTCTCTTATCACTTGGTAGAAGTTGATTATCAAAGTTGCCCTCAATCTCCACCTTTATTTTGAAATGAGGAGTGGGTACAAAATTGGACATTTTACCCTGTGTATTTTCTGCATATTGCAATCCACGAAGTTCATAGTCAGGGATCATATCATCATACGGATCATTGTCATACGGGTTACCATATGGATTTTCTTGTCTAGTCCACATTGTAACCAATTCACCTACGATACCGAATGTGAGTAGCAGCATTTCCAAGCCAGATTTAGTTGACTTCAGTGAATAATACTGTGGGAGATTCTGAATGGCTCTTCTGAGGGCCATTTCACGCTCTTCTTCAGTGGTATAAACCGTACTCTCCTCAATATCGTTATTGATTGCAGTAATATCATATCCCATATATCGAGCAAGATATTCGATCATTTCGTAGTCGATTACATTTGGGTCTTTAATATACGCCAAACGTTCAAACTTTTCAACCAATGGGTATTTCATATCTTTCACACCAGTGAAACTACTCTTCATTCCTTCACGAGAAGCAACTGAGTTGTAGTCAAATTTGGCATTATACTGTTTCTGGAATGGACCAGCAGTATCGATATTATCGACCTTTTCAAAAATGAATTGGAAATTAGATGCGAATAGACTTTCAACCTTATATACCTGAGTGGTGCCAGTAAAATTTTCATCAATGTAATCATTCACTGCACTATCAGTATATCGGCGATATACATACGGAATTTCGTCATCGCCTAATCCGGTATAATTTGGATCTTGATATGCATCCACAGTTATATCACGAATTTTCATAACGAGTTTGTCAGATAAACGTGTCCATGCACCAGAGGTTACTCGGTATGTACCATTTTCAAATGCCAGATACTGGTCATGCAATTCAACGATGTCACCGATTGTAAAACTGATGGTAATACCACTATTCAATGTAAATGGGTATTCTCCACGAAGCAGCGATACATTGTCCTTGTTATTATTCGATGAAATGTTATATCCCTTATAGACACGACCAATGGTTTTATCACCAACCGGACCACCCAAATAAGTAAATTTAGTTGAGTTGATAACCGAGTCAATAATGAACGTACCATCAAAATCAAGGGGATCGCCAATTTCATATGTATCAGTGATCGTAATACGATCTCCTACCGAATAACCATGATCTCGATATGTAGATACAGTAACTCGACTACCATTACCAGAAATATTATTGATAGTGATGCCAATGAAATTCTTGTTATAACTGCTCTTTTTCTGCCACTCGATATCAGCCAATGTGAACTTATACCACTGATCTGCATAGCAAATAAGTTTTCCAGTCGCTGGGCTGGATGGTGTTACACCCGATTTAATCTTGTATCTAAATGTGGTTGGATTGACAACTGAACTTACGTAGAATCGACCATTATAAGATGGCTCCAATGCACCACTTATGTTAACGATGGTTGTGTCAGCTTCATATACATGAGCTTCATATAGAACAACTTCAACAATCTGAGCACCAATATATCGCATTGATTTAATGGATTTGTGTGAAACCTCATCAGCAATTGATGGATTCGTACTAGATATATCAAATAAATTCTGTCGGGTAAACAAAATGACAGGATCGCCAATGACCGTATTGTCATATACAGACCATGTAGTATCGGATACAACATATGTACCATTTTCATTCGGATTATATTGTTCGACAACATTAATGAGGTCGTTCAACTGAGGTACATAAGTAGATGTCAATTCGGTTGACGTAGTAGCAGGAGTTGCCTCCGAACCAGATACAACATATGTAAAAGTATTCTCATTCACTGGCGTAACGGTAAATGTACCATTATATCCAGCTTGGTCAGCACCAGCAATTGTCACCTCAGTGATATCATTATACCCATGAGCGTAACCTGTAGTAACTGTTGCGACGTTAGACGAACGCACGATTGATGTAATCGGTAGAACAATATCATTTGTATATGTTGCTGTTCTGGCTGTTCCTGTAGGAGCTAATGGACTACCAGTGATTTCATACGTGAATTTATTCGTATCGGTTACTGTGATAACAAATTTTCCATTGTACTCAGATTGAACAACTCCAGCAATCTCTATGGTTACTCCAGTCTTGAATAGATGATTTCTGGCAGTGGTTACTGTCACTATACCATCAGATACAGTCATGTAACTAATTGATAGAACAACATCATTATACCCATACAGCAATTTACTATCGATAGTATTTGCCTTAATGGAATAACTAACATCACCATCGTATGCATCATCTGGTTCATCACTATTAACGATTTCCATAAAACCGTTACGAGTTAACTTTTCAGGAGGTGCGGTTCTAGGATTGAATATGTACTCACGCTGTTCATATCCATATTTTAATCCAAGTTCCTGTTCCTTTTTGATATACAAATCATTTGCCAGTTCAGAGAATCCTTGGCTATAATCTACCACACCATCAAACGCCAGTGAACGAACATTGAACATACCGAACATGTAAGGATTGATTTCAGCTACCTGTAATCTCTTGATAATATCGGACATATCCAATATATAGTTAGGATTATTGGTGGGATTAAACGTTTCACTAATTGGAACCGAATGAGTTTTCAGCACTCGATAACGCAAATTACCAAACACAACATATGAATCCTTATAATAGATAAGATTCGATGTCTGCTTCCACTTAGTAGCAGTGCTGTTAATTACAGCAGTTGCAAGTCCACGAGCACCACCAACGGATGCAATACGCATAACTTCACCTACACTAATCAAGTCTCCACGATTAGTTGATAAAGTTACTGTACCAACACTGAGTGGGTTAGTGATGTGTGTAATCTCAACTGAACCTACACTATTCAAATCGGGTGTGATACTGAACATCTCGAAATATACTGAGGGGGTTCCGATATCGGTAAACTCAACACCCACCAACTTGATTAGAGTTGTGGTCCCATCAGTAATATCTTCCGAAATGGATTCGATTATATAGTTGTCGGATTCACTGAGAGGGGCAGGTAGTATGGTTGAAGCGGTGAAACCACGAACACGAACTGCCATCCCAACTGCAAGACTACTTGCATCATTTACTTTAATAGTATGATTGACCAAATCCACCGTATCAGTTGAAAAATTACGATGAGTTACATGCAAATGAACATTACCCGTACCTGCACCTGTAATTACCTGATCTTTCAGATAAATAGCAGTGCGAGTATAACCATTGAATTCGATTGATTTAACCTCATTTACAGTATAAATGAGACCATTAACCAATGTTCCTGTCGGTAATACACCACCGGACTCCGTGTGTATTATTACCTCATCACCAGCAACAATTTTAGTAGGTGAACTTGGTATGATTGCATTACTTGGTATGTCAATTTCAGTCGCTGCATTGAACGATGAGTACACATCAGGAAATTCGTAAATAACACGAGCAATCTTATCATCATGTTCGAACTCATCCGTGCCAATAAATCCGGTATACGGTATCTTTAATTTGTATTTATCTGGATCGTCTACGAATTTCGAATAGAATAGATTTCGGATAATCACAGAACCACCGGATTCAATTCCTATGGTACTATTCTGAATGACAAACTTCTTAGTTCCAACAATCGATAATACCAAATTTCCCTGACTGTCAAATGCACCAGCACCTTTAATTGATACAGTGTCACCAGCGGACAGCTTGTGTTCACCGTTAACCGTAACCTGCACACGGTTACTTGCAATGTTGCGTATATCAGTGATTGTCAGAACTGATGTATTTGGCGAGTACAATGGATCGACATATCTATTTTTTCCATCTCGGTTTATGTTGCTACTGCTTCTCTCATATTGAGTCAATGCACGAGCATAGAACAATCCCGATCCATAACCAAGACCCCATTCAAAATCGCTGCAATTCGCTGCAAAGTTAATTTCAAAATCTTCATCATATATTGATGGCAGTGTTTCAATCATATTGTAATAATCGATGAGTACATTTTCAAGTTCACCATCGTTATCAATATCGACTTTCATCGTATGTACTGATGTTACATCAGTTATGTTTGTCACCAACGCATTGAAAAACACATTGTAATACACAAGATTTCCATCAACACCCGCTTTTTTCACATGTACATCCGATATATCACTAACATTGAATTCCAACATACGAGGAGCCAGACCGATAGCGGTCTGGAATGGTTTGTTAGGTGTATCATTGAATGGATCTTGTGATGTGCCATTAGGATCAGGAAGTAGCTGATATGTAACCCCATCATAGATAAACACACCAGAATTATCCTCTTCTCCACTTTTTGTGAATTCGACATATACTTTATCACCATCCTGCAATGTTGCATTTGCAGCAGTAGGTGTTAAACTAGGTAGATCACCTTCGTAATAGATATATTCAACAAACAAAGGTCGGGCAGTGTTACGTGGGTTACCTTGGGGTTTCGATAGATACAATATCTTTTCACCACGTGCTTCAGAACGTTTCAATAACTCAATGAACTTACGAACTCTATTTTGGATAAGAGTCAAATTCGAATCAACCGCAACATACATGAATTGAAATTTTTCAACCGTATTGATATTTCGATATGCATTGTTGATGTAGTCCGAAAGAATCTGAAGAAGTACTACTACATCTTCTTCAGCTTTCAGAAAGTCAGGAATCTGTGATACGTAATCAGAGAATCTATGTACACCACCATCATTATATAGAATAGGATTCTGTGCCATCTATTTATTACCTTGAACGTTTTACGCTAGTATAGGATTCACTTTGAACATTTACAGTAATATCTTCAGCCGAGATATTGAATTGAACTGCTTCGTTCTCATTACTGTATTTAGTGATATTACCATTACCATCAACCAATCGTCTTGCAACAATAGGCGATAGAATATTACGAACTAGCTTAATGTACTCCAGTGTGTAGACAAAATAATTGAACAATGATTTACTGCTATCTTCACCAAGATTCAGGATAAAATCAGTTGGTTTGAATGACAAAAATCCGTCATCCATATACCAACCACGCAGTGCCTCGATAACATGATAAATAGCATTCGCACCAAGGGCATCACCACTTGCACGAGTTTCATTGTATGATTTGAACATCGGTACATAAACGCCATTAATCATAGTCGCCCATATGTATGAGGTGAACTTGTTGAGGTCCTCTTCCTGTAGGTCAACACGAGGATAATAGTTTCCGGTTGTCTTATCAACATACGCAAGCTTGGTTTTGTAGTAATCTAATATCTGCTGAGCTAATTCATCTTGCGAACCAACCGAAAAACGTAATGAACGATCATCATCACCCGCATATTTTCCAGATATTTCTTTGTATCGATAGTCATACGATAGATTAACGTTGAATCCATCGAATTCGATACCAGATTGATTGATAAATTGCGATGTGTCATCGCCAAGCCATGTCAACTTAGTAAGATTAAGACCTTCATAATCATTCGATCTAGCTTGAAGTGTAAGATTTACACCAGCTACTTCAGGGAATTTCTGTACAATCGCCTCAAGTTTTGATCTAAAAATCGGAGATGCGAAATCGCTATACTCTTTCAGATAGGAGTAGATTGCATTTCGAACTTTTGTCTTGATATCACTGAAATTTGTTCCTCTGAATAGAATGATATCAGCTTTAATCGTGAAATCATGTACAATTGGTGGTACATACATATGTTGACCACCCCCAAGTGTAATGTAGCCTCTACGATTCAATGCTTTCAACATAATTTCAAGTTCAGAACCGTAGTCAACAAAATCCATTGGTTCAAGATTAGCCGAGAATACATCACTAGGAACTAACGCAGCACTTCGGAAATCGGCTAAGTAACGAGCAACAATAGTTGACGAATCGGTTACAGCTACCATCTCACCCGTATCTGGGTTCAAATACGAAATCTGCAATGCTCCGGTTCTTAACTGAGTATCCATCAGGGTTTGAATTTGCTGAAGCTTATCGTCAATTTCTTCCACTTGTTTGTTGTTTGGCAATTCATTGTAGTCATACTGCCATACATATACCAATCCATTAACCTTATATCCTTCAATGAAGTATTCGAATGGATCAGTAGGGAAATATGTGCCATCTTTCTCACGATACAGATCTTTCAATACTGAAAAACGAACAATATTGGCATATTTGATATCAGGTCCAATGCGTCCATATCCTTTGGATTTAACACGAGTAAGTAGATCCTCACCAAATGCATTTGCATACTTGATATCGGAATAACGTCTTAGGAACGTCTTATAACTAGAACGGCTACCAAGAGAATCAAGTGAGTTGTAGATATCAGACGCATTCTTTTTGATAGAATCCTGTGACTCAATATTAAGACCACCACGGATATCAGTCACAATAGCGATGTTAAGATCATTGAGGAATAGATCACTCTCAGATCCATCAGCCTGTGTAATCAAAATACTTGTAGAGTCGGTATTCAGATTGGAACCAGCTACATTAAGCAGATTTCCTGCCTCACCACTGGTCGCAAAGTATGATACGGTGATTTTACCGAATGGAATAGCTGATGTCACACCATCGCCGAAACTGAGACGTGCACGACCATCGTTCGCAGTATCAATGATTACAGTGTAATTGGTAGTGGTATTTACATTATTAACAAAGTTATCAATATCGTTAACATTCTTAGTCAACGTTGGGTCTTGAAAACCTCTACGAGAAATTCTCCAGTATACTTGGTCATCGACCGCATCAATGGGATCAAAATTATCCATCAACGAAGCATCACTGACCACGGTGCAGAAATAGTTACTGCGTCTTATGAAAGAATCCGACTCGTCCCAGTTAGGGTCACCGAATCCGAAATAATCAGAAAAGCTTCCATCGGGTACGATGAACTCTTGGTTCTGTTTACCATCAGAGAAGAAATCATTAGTAAAAAATGTACCTTCAGCCAACACAGCACGACCAGAAGTAAGAACCATCAACCCATCTTCATAATTTGGATCATTGCGGCTATATGAGAATTCACAGTCATCAAGAGCAGTCAATGTAAGACTAGAAATGCTAAACTGAGTTCCACGTGGAATGCTTACTTTCACGGTTGGGTAAACCCCGGTACGTTTCAATGCAATGCCGAACCCAGCTTTAGCTGGAACGGCTCTACGAACGCTATAGCCAAGATTTCGAGCACCAAGATAGATAGCCTCAGAGCTAGTTGCAGTTTCAAGAAAAGTATCGGCGAAAATCGCCTCACCCCAAGATGCTATCAAATCGGAGTTAGCGGAAAACAATTCGATTAGGGTTTTGCCATAGGCTGCATCACCGATGTCTGCCAATGCACCTTCTTTTGCTCGAAGGATGCTCTGCAAGTCAGTAACAGACTGCTCGAAATTTATATGTGTGTATTTTCTGTTCTCTATGCCCATTGTGGTCGTGCTCAATAGTTTAGTAATAGTTTATAATGCTCAAAAAAAGCCTCACCACAAAAATATTCCTTTTTACAGAGTGAAAATAAAAGATTCATGTTCTACGAGATATATAAACTATTAACAAAGAAGAATTGAATTCGATACTATGCCAACTTTTACACTACCATTGTCCTATGACATTCGAGACAGCAGCAAGGATATACATAACTTCAGTATATTGGCTAACGTATCGAAAGCATTATGGGAAGATCGAAACAAGGGGATTCTCGAAAGAAGTGAAAAACGTCAAATCAATGCCCCTGAATGGAGTTTCCAGCATAATACTGGAGTTTCAAGCTATTTCAAACGTCATAATGGCTTCAAAGACCAAGAACGTCATAATCGAGTTACCAGAAATTTCACACTGCGTCAAGGTACGTTCGTAAAATACTACGCAACCAGCTACGATCCATACGGAGATACCTTATATCATGAAGACAATAATCGAGTGGTTGAACGCTATTTCGATCTACCTGTAATTTTGTCATTCCAACCTGAAAATGAAATCTATAACAGATTCGGTATCCAGCATTTGGATGAATTCGAAATTCATGTACATATGAGTTTGTTCATGGAGCTTCAATACGCAAGTCTTCGCCGTGCTTGTATCGAACCAGCATGTAACCCCGGCGACCATAATCCTATATGGAGCCAACGTGGATATGAAGACTACCGATATTATGGATACACCGCCGAACAAATGTTTCCGAAACCCGGAGATTATCTGAAAATCGAAGCATTTGATTCATTATATGCGGTCGAAAGTGTAAAAGATGCGGCACCTGAATATCAACATAGATGGAGAAAATACTGGTGGAAACTATTCTTGAAGGATGCTATGGACACTGGAACAACTGTTAGTCCTGATGTACTCAATGATCCTGAACAGGAAGGATTCATTAACGATATGCTTGGTACTCAGACCGGAGCTGGTATCACTGATGATTTGGGTAACACGAGACAATGGCCATTTGATGCATCATGTGCAGTCGAAGAGCTTAAAAAATCAGTGCTATTCAGACCACCTGAAGTTCCAAAAGATGTTGAAAATATTTCATGTGATCCGAATTTCTATGCATGTCCAGATAAATTCGGCAAATGGTAATCAACGAGTCCATATGTATTTAAGGTGACCTGAGTCATATATTCGATATAATTTTCGACTGAGCATTATCTCATGCTCAGTCATATTTTTATCATATCCATCAGAGACTAATTTATGTTTCTGGTATTTCATTCGATTTTCTCGAACATTGCCATTAACATATGAATATCCGGGCTTCGTAATAGAATTTAATGTAAATCCTAACTGTTCGTATAATCCACCAATTGACCATGATCTATCAGCATATGAGATTATTGAATTGATATCCGTATACAATCGAGTAAAATACTTAAATAATTTACTGGCACCGCCAATAACCGTAGTATTCAATTTATTACAAAATCGTATAAGTTCATATTCATCGGCAAACCTAGATATACCAAAAGTCATCAGACTGATTAGTTCATTATTATAATATAATCCGTATCGGTATTTCGATCTACATTTACCCTGAATATGATTCGTTTCGAGAAACCTATTTGCATCTTTCGATCCAACTTCTTTGACGATACATTTCCTCGCATATATACGGTTCGATATACCTAATAAATTATTAATACGAGACTTTACAATATCAGTCTTATATAGCCAGTCATCTTCATAAATATGAATCAACTGAATTCCTTTTCTATTACATAAATCAGTTTTATTCACATGGTAATCATTCGGTTTATGCACCTCACTATGATAATACAATCCGTTAAATTCGATTGCCAACTGCCTGCTATTACAAACTATATCAAGTTCCTGTGGATTTATAATATCTCGATTACTGGCGGTTGCATCTGGACATATGGTACGAACGTAATCATATACCTCGGTCTCTCTATGCGATTGAATAGGTTTTTTAGGTTTACATACAATACAAGGACTTACATTAATGTTCATTCGACATATAACAAAAAATTGCCAACTTTCATCATGGAGTGAACCGCAATGGTTACATTTATACTTCACTCGCAGCTCATTATTATAATAACTATCAATCAATTCACAGTTATGGTATTGTAGTTTTTTGGAATATTTATCAATCATCTTACGTATTTGGGTAGCATGTCTACAATTACTTGCTTCTTTAGTCTGTAAATAAGTAACTACTCCATAGCGTTTCATATTAGTATCCCGAACAGTTGCCCTAATTCGTTCACTCTGCATAGGATTTTCTACTCCATAATTCAATAATAAAGTAGATTTCATTTTATCCTTGATTATAGGATCAGACGTTACATTTTCAACTCCATACTTAGCTAATGTGGTTACGTGCCGTTTTTTATGCGATTCTACACTAGCACCGGGGTGATGAACACCATATTTAATCTGACATGTTTGTTCCGATTTCCGTTTTACGATAGGATTTTTTAACGGTGTAGTATATCCATATCGTTCAATATTCGTATCAGCAATTTTTCTCTTTATGTCAGAAGACTGTGTAGCAACTGGAACCCCATACCGCTTTAGAGACGTTTGTCTCTGGGTTGCCTTTATTTCGGGTGATTGTGCAGGAAAGCACACCCCATGATTTCTCAACATGGTATGTTGAGATTTATGCTGTACATTAATATTTTGAATCGGATGTTCAGTACCATATTTTTCCAATGATGACACCTTTCGTTTTTCCTGAACTGACTCAAGTGACATTACATTATCTACACCATATCTACTCTTAACAGTGTTACGAGATTTTTGTCGAATTTCATCTGACTGAAATGTAGTTTCGACTCCATATTTTTCAATGAGAGTGTTTTTAATTCGATTACGAATCTTATCTGAACTACCTGCATAAATAACACCATATAGTTCAATCATAGTAGATTCACGCTTATTAGCAACCGATGTATCGTGATATGCACACCTAGATGAGCAATGCTTAGAATACCCATCCACCATATTTCGATATTTAGTTGGGTTCCCACAACTACATATTCCTTTAATGCCGATATATTTCAGGTAATAGTCTTCTGATGACATTAAATGGGTTCGGCTTACATGCATAGCCAATGATTTAATTGAGTTAAACTCACTTCCACACTCTTTACATATTTCCATACTACTAATCCTTATAAACTATAACAAATATACATCATTTTTTGCATTATGACACCATTTTATTTTGTACGGACACAAGAAAAGTGTGAGATTGGATTACTAGATATGTTTAATAATCTGGTTGTTAATAAATACACAGACCTAGACCGAAAATCATATACCAAAACAATCCGTGTTCCGATTGTGGTCAATCAAGATAAAAACTTCGCAAATTGGTATCGAAGTGTAGACCACAAGAAATATCCAATGCCTCTACCTATTGGAGGATTGAGATATGTGAACAAGCAGGAGAATAGTAATAACAGAACACAAGCCACATATGCTCGTCAGATATTCTCTCGTGCAACCGACCAATGGATTCGAGATATTCAACCAACCCCGTATTACTTATTCTATGAGTTGGAGTTTCTGACCGATAACAAATCCGATTTCGGCCAGATTACTGAAAATATTGTTCCATACTTCAATACATTCAGAACACTTCGAATAAAAGAATTTGATTTCGCACCAGATATCGAACGTAAAATACCTGTATACCTACAATCGATTACAGATACATTCGAAGATGAAATTGAAGCTGGTTCGAAACACAGATTTATCAAAACCAAATTCACGTTCCGTGTAGAGGTTGATTGGTATCGTCCATTTGAAATTCCAGAAATGATTAAATATGCTGAATTGAACTATCATATTGATGACCTAGTTCACAGCCATCAAATATTTGTATATCCAGACCCAATTGCTCAACAAGAAAAGAAAACATGGGAAGAACTTGACCCAAGTATTCGTGAAGGATTTACTCTTCTCAAAACATCTGCTCGAACATTGGTTAGACAACTAGATCTCGATGGTAGTGTATCATGGGAAGATGTGACTCCTCCTGATGCAGATAGACCAGTTGAAGTACCAAGTTTCAATCTTCTTCATCTTAACTTTGATGATGATACACCACTCGAAAATGACCAGAGTGGTTTCGGTCGTGATTTCGTAGCATTGAATGACAGTACTCGTGAATTTGTTCCTGATCTTCCACCCGGAAATGGACAGAAAGTTACTGATGGTTATGCATCAGCAACTTCATGGAATAAAATTCTTGATTGGTTTGGAACCAATGAAGGACTTCATGAATCACCATTTACTTTCCAAAGTATTTTACAATTCACTGATGATCCAGTACCCGATACGATTTTCCAGTATTTGGCGAATGATGAAGTGACTGATACATCGGGAGCGGTTACAATACCTGCGGGTGAAGTATTCTTTGATTGGGGTATTATCGACTCCAAGTTGTATTTCACATTCAAAACTTATGGTGATAATGCATTGTTCTATACATTTACTACCAAGTATACATTGCCGTTGAATAACACGGACATTTATAAATTCGTGTTCGTGTCATATGACAAAGGACATGCGGGAATTTTCGGATACACTATCAATGACGGTCCTATGATCGCACTTGAAACGGAGAGAGATTAATGGCTGTTACAAATATTGAATTGAGCAGTGATATCATTGCAGAAGGTGTTGCCAACGGGACAGTAGTTGGGGTTTTAACCGCAACCAACGATGACATTGAAGAAACGCATGTATTCACTTTAGTTGATGATTCTGATGGTAGATTCGGTATAGAAGGGAGTGATCTCATCGTGAGAGACACAACCCTAATAGATTACGAAACTGCGACATCTCATGATATTACAGTTCGAGCAACCGATACGCAACTTAATACACTTGATGTTGTATTCACAATAATGGTAACCGATTCTACATTGGCTGCTATCATTAAATCAATTACACCCAAAGCGACTAAAGAAGGATCTAATCCAGAAATTATCATAACTGGACAACATTTTACCGAAGGTGGGGAACCAGTCGTGCGTATTGATGGGGAGCCAGTTACTATAAACTCTTATACAGATACAGAAATAAGTTTTGTTCTTACTGAAGACCTTCCTGCTAAGGTGTACACAGTAACAGTATTTAATGGAATTGGACTATAATGGCAAGTACCGAGCTAATAAGATATGTAACCGATCAGGCTACCAGTAAATCACTAGGTAATAACACTTGCTATACCAAATCTAGTATCTGGTTAGTATATGATTCCGAAGGAGCAAAAGGCGACTACGGATACATAATGAAAATGTGCCCACCAAGCTTTGATATTGAATATGAACAAGTGTTCATCAAATACGAAGAAAACTTTGATATCACCACTGGCGGTGAAGTAGAACTAGATAACATACAACTCACAGATGGTGATAAAGTATGGTTGTCGAATCAATCAATTGAAGCAGAAAACGGCATCTATTATGTACGTGCGGGTGCATGGGAATTGTATCGAGTGGTCGATGATACCGTATTCGTTGACCTTGGTGCACGAGCATATGATGCAGTTGATGGGGATTTATCTCGTGAAATTATCACCGAACAAAATATCAATTTCGGTGAAGTTGGTTTCTATACGATCACCTATTATGTTCTCAATTCACAGGGAATCCTTTCTACAGTAAAACGAAAATTGAAAGTAGTTGAATGTAATGCATCAATCGTACCAACCGATTCGTATGCAATCACAGACTATTTAATCAAAGCAGAAGCCGATCCATCCGTACTCGATCCAGATGATATATTGAATTCATGTGATGCATGTGCACTCGAAAATGGCGGGACTATAAATGAATCGTCTAGTTCCGATAGCAGTAATCTACCTGTTGTTGGTAACAATACAACGTTCATTCGCAGTGACGGAACAATAAAATTCATTGCTAACCAATCAATGGGTGGACATAGACTGACCTCACTTGCAGATCCAGTCGATCCCAACCGATGCAGTTAATCTGCGTACCCTCCAAGAATTCGTTCGTAGCAGTGATACAATTGGCAATACATATACAGCGGGTGAAACAATTTCATTACATTCGGTGGTTATGATGAACACCGATGGTAATGTGTATGTTGCCGATAGTTCGAATGTTGCACACATGGATAAAATAATTGGGGTTGCGATTTCTAATCAAATTGCAGGTGGCTCAATTCCCGTTGTAACAATCGGAACAATTGCTGGATTCACTGGATTGATTGTGGGAACTGAATATTTTGTCAGTTCCGGCGGTGCATTAACAATCACTCCTCCAACCAGTGGATTTACACAAGTAATGGGGATTGCAACATCAGCAACTGAGTTTTTAGTAAACATGAGACTTCCACTCGGAGTATAAAATACAGTCGGATGTTATAAACTATAACAAGATATAGCACTGACAGAATTTTACCCATGCCCGAAAAGAAGCCATTAAAAAACGAATCTGGAAAATTAATACCATTTAGTTCAGGGGACTTCACTGGTGTCACTAATGGTGGTACTGGTAGAACTTCGCTGTCTGCTGATTACACAATCCTTGGTAATGGTTCTAATCCAGTACAACTAATAAAAAATAATTTGAATGCAACCACTGCACCTACTGTCTCCGATGACGCATCTGTTGGTTACGCTAAATTTTCTCGCTGGATTGATAATACAGCACTAATTGAATATATATGCATTGACTCAAGTGTTGGTGTAGCACAATGGATTAATAATGGTGGTCCTACTGGATCACAGGGGCCTCAGGGAGATATTGGCCCACAAGGTAGTGTCGGAAATATCGGACAACAAGGAAATACTGGATTGACTGGACCGCAGGGATTGACTGGACCTCAGGGAATCAGTGGACCTCAGGGAATCAGTGGACCTCAGGGAATCAGTGGACCACAGGGATTGACTGGACCTCAGGGAATCAGTGGACCTCAGGGATTGACTGGACCGCAGGGATTG
>Ga0172382_10006460_pt1 | contig 17009 bp, 16 predicted proteins | sample Leawel138RmetaG_FD_122245 | JGI IMG/M metagenome (GOLD analysis project Ga0172382, IMG submission 122245) | Leachate microbial communities from a municipal landfill in Southern Ontario, Canada - Leachate well 138R metaG | ecosystem: Engineered > Solid waste > Landfill > Unclassified | place...
GAAGAGGGTTTTGATCCCGTATACGGGGCCAGGCCTTTAAGAAGAGCTATCCAGAAGCTGGTGGAAAATCCCATCTCCGGCAAGATTATCCGCCGTGAAATCGGGCCCGGCGATACCATCACTATTAAGGTGCGCGGGGGCAAGCTGGAAGTGGTGAAAAAGGACCTGTAGTTCTTGCAGAAGATTTTGGAATAATGGCCGGAAAGCCGCAGTGCACGCGGCTTTCCGGCCATATCGGATTATCCGGAACAGGTTTGACGCGCTTACGGCGGTATGCTACTATATCTTTAACCTGGATAGAAAGGAGGTGCTATAAATATTGGCAGCAAGATTCTTCAGATTGATATGCGTTATAATAGGCAGTATTTCAGGATATTATATAGGCAGATTCTATAGCGAAACCCATTCTGTCAACTTCAGGGTGGATATGCTTAACTTTCTTGGCCTCATGGCCGTTATGGCCATGATATCTTATCTTGCGGCTCCGATAATCTACCGTATTTTAAGCTCTTTCAATCGCAGCATCAGCCGGACGGTAAGATCTCTATCACCGCGCATGGTAGCGCTGGGGGCAGTCGGTCTTATAATAGGATTAATCATCTCCAATTTAACGATATTGCCGTTGGTTTTTATTACTAAGAGCGGTATATTTCTTTTAATATTGAGTTGTGCTGTTCTGGGCTATCTGGGAGCGGTCATTGCCGTGAGCCTGGGACAGGCCAAAATTGATAATCCTCTTTTTGATACTCTTTCGAATGATGATAGCGGTGGCGTAAAGCTTCTGGATACGAGTGTGATTATCGACGGCAGAATAGCAGATCTGGCGAAAACCGGTTTTGTAGAAGGAACTATACTCATACCCCGGTTTGTGCTTGAGGAGCTGCACCATATATCGGATTCACCGGATGCTTTAAAGCGAAATAGAGGCCGGCGAGGACTGGATGTTCTTAATCGTTTACAGAAAGAACTGGAAGCAACGGTAGAGGTTTATGAGACGGATATAGAGGGTGACGAAGTCGATGCCAAGCTGGTAAAGCTGGGCAAGTTGATGGGCGCCAAGGTTATAACTAACGATTATAATCTCAATAAAGTGGCGGAGTTTGAGGGCGTGCAGGTTCTGAATATCAACGAACTAGCCAATGCAGTCAAGCCGGTTGTTTTGCCTGGTGAGGATATAACCATCGCCCTTATAAAGGAAGGCAAAGATCCTGATCAGGCTATCGGTTATCTGGATGACGGCACAATGATCGTCGTCGAAGATGGCAAACATCTGATAGGAGGAACAGTGCCGGTAGAGGTTACCAGCACTTTGCAGACGGCTGCAGGCAAAATGATCTTTGCCCGTCCCAGAGAACGGACCGACTTGGAGGTGACCGTTTTTGATAACAACGGCGGTAGTACCCGCAGCCGGTTCAGGAAGAAGAATGGGAGACAGGGCTAAGCCGTTGCTTGATATCGGTGGAATCCCGGTTATAATCCATACTCTCAGGGCTCTTCTGGGATCCGGAAAAATAGATAACGCGCTGATCGTCTGTAGAGAGACAGAGGTGTCACTCTACAGACGTTTGCTTGTTAAGCATGGTTTTGGCAGCGTCGGGATAACAGCCGGCGGTGCTGAGCGCCAGGACTCGGTTTTCAACGGCTTGAAGCAATTACGAGGGGCAACGGAGAGGGTATTGGTCCATGATGCCGTTCGTCCCTTTATCGATAATGCTATGCTGGACCGAGTGATTGAGCCGCTATCGCGCTATGCCGGAGTAGTTGTCGGTGTTCCGCTCAAGGATACCGTTAAAGAGGTTGCCGCCGATGGCGAGATTGTGTCCACTCCTCCCCGTGAGCATCTTTGGGCCGTTCAAACGCCGCAGGCTTTTGACTTTAAGACTATATATGAATCCCATAAATTAGCCCGGCAGGATAAGTATTCAGGAACCGATGATGCCGTTTTACTGGAACGACGGGGAATACCGGTCCTGATGGTGCAGGGGTCGTATGAGAATATTAAATTGACGACAGCGGAGGATATCCATCTAGCAGAGATGCTGATAAGAATGCGGAATGCGGATTGCAAATTGCAGCCGACCTAAGTTCTCAGCTCAGCATTTTCTTGGGATGTGAGAAGAATTGCAGGCCGGAGAGCGAAACTTGAAATTAACAACTGATAATCAACAATCGGCAACTCTATCTACAGGGCATCTTCCCAGGGTAGGCATGGGGTATGACAGCCATAGGCTGGTTGCAGGGCGCCCGTTAATTCTGGGAGGCATTACCGTTCCTCATGTTATGGGTTTACAGGGGCATTCAGATGCAGATGTACTGCTTCATGCCCTGATAGATGCTCTGCTGGGTGCTGCCGGAGAGGGTGACATCGGGGGCTTCTTTCCTGATACCGATCCACGCTGGCATGGCGCCGACAGTGCCGAGCTATTGTTGCAGGTGCGCTCGTTAATAGGAGAACGCGGTTTTCATCTGGCCAATGCCGATATGACGGTGGTAGCACAGGCACCGCGACTGGCTCCTTATATTCCTCATATGCGCGAGCGCATTGCCGGGGTTATGATGACGGATATAGGGAATATAAATATAAAGGCAAAGACTGCCGAAGGCATGGGGCCTATCGGTAATGGCGAAGGCATGGAGGCCTATGCGGTTGTTCTGATAGAACGTTCCGGATGATCGGAGGCCGTTTTTCAGCTCCAGGCTCTTAATATATAAAGAGGCTTGAGCGTATAAAAAAGGAGGTAACGTTGATGCAGATTGTAATCAAGGGAAGAAATATGGAGATGACCAGTGCCTTAAGAGAATATGCCGAAAGAAAGGTGCGCCCCCTGGAACGTCATTTTGGCAATATCATGGAAGTACAGGTTATTATGAGCATCAACAAGAACCCCAGCGTAGAGCGCAATCAGGACGTGGAGTTGTCTGCTCTGGTCAATGGTGTGTTCATGGGTGTGGAAGAGCATGATAACGATATGTACAGGGCCATTGATAAAGCGGTTGATAAACTTAGTCGCCAGGTGAACAAATATAAGGAAAGAATACAGGAAAAGGCTGATATGAAGTATACCCAGGCCATGAGTATGGCTGGGGAGATGCTTAAGGATAGGGAGGAGGAAGAAGAGGAGGCGTTACAGGCTCGACCGCAGCAAATAGTAAAGCGCAAGAGCTTTCTGCTTAAGCCGATGTTCCCTGAAGATGCCGCCATTCAGATGGAGGAGCTCGGCCATGCCTTCTTTGTTTTTCGTAATGCCGAGACAGAGAGCATAAATGTTATTTATAGACGTCGGGATGGTGACTATGGTCTGATCGAGACCCGGTGAGCAGAGTCGATGATACTAACCGTCACCCTGAATCCTGCCTTGGATAAAACTCTCCTGATCGATAGCTTGAAGGTGCATGATACCAACCGTATCAGATCGCTGGAGATTGATCCCGGAGGCAAAGGTATAAATGTTTCGCGGTTGTTGAAGGAACTAGGCACTTCAACCGTGGCATCCGGTTTTATTGGAGGAGATGCAGGACGATATATCGAGAGTTGCCTGCATCGACAGGCTGTAAGGACGGAGTTTGTTGAAATAAAGGGCGTTACCCGTACCAATATAGCCGTAGTTGAGAAAGAGATAGAGGCCCCGCCTACGACCTTTAATGAAACCGGCCCCGATATTTCAGCTGTAGAATTAGAGGAGCTGGAGCGCCGGTTGAGCACTTTGATGCATGAGGCCGATATGGTAGCTATAGGAGGCAGTCTGCCTCCGGGTGTTCCCAATGAAACTTATGCTCGTTTTATTAGATTAGCTGCCGATTGCCGGGCTATGACCGTGCTGGACGCCGAAGGAACTCCTTTCAATCTGGGAGTGGAGGCCGGCCCTACCATGATTAAGCCTAATTTGCGTGAGGCAGAGCGCATAACAGGCAGGAGGCTAAAGAGTGAGAGCGATATTCTTCTTGCCGCCAGAGAGCTGCAGCGCCGAGGAGTGAAAATAGTGGTTATTTCGATGGGAGCACGGGGGGCTATCGCCGTCGATGACAAGGCATGGAAAGCTACGCCGCCGCGAGTAGAATCCTTTAGTACCATTGGATCGGGAGATTCCATGATTGCCGGCATTTTGTACGGATTGATGCGTGGTGAAACTTTTGCTGAAGCATTGTCTTGGGGAAGTGCTGCAGGAGCAGCCACTGCCGCTACACCGGGAACGGCAGTGGGCAGTTTAGAGGATATACGGAAGCTGAAGCCTGCCGTAAAGGTGGAGCAATTACTATTGGAGAATGATTGTGAAAACCGATAAGCAAGTTATAAATATGAGGCATAATTCTCAAAGAGCGAGGGTACGTTTTGCACCGGCGCCGACGGGTTATCTGCATGTTGGCAGCGCCAGAACAGCTCTTTTCAACTGGTTGTTCGCCAGAGCCAATGGCGGAGATATGATTCTCAGGATAGAAGATACGGATGTAGAACGGTCCGCCGCCGCCTATGAAGAAGATATTCTGGCAGGCTTACGCTGGCTGGGACTGGACTGGGACGAGGGACCCGATATGGGGGGGCCGCATGTGCCGTATCGACAATCTGAACGTGACGATCTTTATATTCGTCTTGTAATGGATTTGATAGAGCGCGGTGAAGCATATTATTGCTTCTGCAGCGAGGAAGAACTGGCTGCCCGGCGAGAGGCTATGTTAGCCGCCGGCAAGACGCCGCGTTATGATAATTCTTGCCGGGCACTAAGCCGCGAAGAGGTGGAACGCCGCTTGAATGATGGCTGTATTCCGGCTGTACGCTATCGAGTGGAGCCGTCTAAAGAGCGGGATGCGGAATACGGGATACGAAATAATGAATATCATGAATGTGTGGTAAAAGATCTGATAAAGGGAGAGGTCAGCTTTCGCCTGGATGAAATAGGTGATTTTATCATCATGAAATCAGGTCTTAAACCGGCATTTATCTTTGCCGGCGTGGTGGATGATGCCCTGATGGGGATAACCCATGTTATCAGAGGAGAGGATCACCTTTCCAATACACCGCGACAAATACTTCTTTACAGGGCCTTGGGCTTCGGGTTGCCGCAGTTTGCGCATATACCCCTCATTCTTGGCTCGGATCGCTCCAAGCTGAGCAAGCGACATGGAGCAACTTCCATTATTCAATTCCGCGAGGAGGGCTATCTGCCGGAAGCCTTTTTCAATTATCTCTCTTTGTTGGGATGGTCTCCGTCTGAGACGGATCTGGAAATACTCCCCCGCCAAAAAGTGGTTGAGGATTTCAGTTTGAAACGTATCTCCAGCAGCCCGGCTGTTTTTGATACGGATAAGCTGAAATGGATGAATGGGCAATATATAAAACAGGCCCCGGCACATTATCTGCTGGAATTGGCCCTGCCTTATCTGCATCAGGCCGGGCTGATGGCAGCTGATGACAGCCAGTTCACGGAGGATTGGCTGTTAGATCTGGTGGAACTGGTGCGTACCTCCATCGATCTTATCAGCCGGATACCGGATGAAGTTTCTTTCCTCTTTACCTCTATGCCGGAGATGACGGCTGAGGCTGAGGAAATTCTGGCCATGGAAGCATCACGGACAGCCCTTAATGCCTGTATGAGCGCCTTCGCAAGACATGAAGAGTTACAATATGATATTATAAAGTCTGATTTGGATGATATCGTTGCTGCTACCGGTCTGAAGAAGAGACAACTTTTTCAGCCACTCAGGGCAGCTTTGACCGGGCGTGTGCACGGTCCGGAATTGGTGCGTATCATCGCCCTTCTGGGACGTGACCGGGTGCTGCAGCGGCTGAAGTAAGAGGAAAGGGGTCAGGTGTTTACATTCATCATTCTTCGAACGCTAAATATCAACACCGGACCTTCGAAGAATGAAGAAGGAGAACGTAAAGGGGGGGTGAAGGCGATATTGGATACTATAAAAGCTGATATACAGGCGGTCTTTGAACGTGACCCCGCCGCACGCAATATTATAGAAGTATTGACCTATCCAGGCTTGCATGCCATACTCTGGCATCGGATTGCTCATCGCCTGTGGCGTTGGCGTGTGCCGCTGATCCCTCGCTTGATCTCACAGGTATCCCGTTTCTTTACGGGTATAGAGATACATCCGGGGGCCGTTATCGGTCGCAGCTTCTTTATAGACCATGGCATGGGTACTGTTATCGGTGAAACCACTGAGATAGGAGATAATGTAACCCTTTACCAGGGCGTTACTCTGGGTGGAACCGGTAAGGAAAAGGGGAAACGTCATCCTACTATAGGCAATAATGTCATGATCAGTACCGGGGCCAAAGTTCTAGGCTCCATAACCGTAGGCGATAATGCCAAGGTGGGGGCTAATGCTGTAGTTGTCAAACCTGTGCCGGCTAATTGCACTGTGGTCGGTGTTCCCGGCCGCGTAGTAGTACAGGGAGGCAGACGTGTTGTCGAAGCACTGGAACACGGCAATCTGCCCGATCCGGAAGCGCAGATGTTCCATTGCCTATTGAAGAAGGTAGAAGCTCTGGAACACCGTATAGAAGAGTTGCAGGATGGAAAAGAGCAGTCTGCTGCATTGCAAGGCTGTGAGCAAGAGCATAAAGTCAATAAATAAGGACTGAAATTATAAAAATATGGGCTGAGCCCATGGACCTGAATGCATAAATACTGAGGAGGTGGCTGATGCCGCTGCGTCTTTATAACACTATGACCGGGCGGAAAGAGGAGTTAGTTCCCGCTCGTCCAGGTTCTATTTCCATGTATGTATGCGGTGTGACGCCGTATGATTATTCCCATTTGGGACATGCTCGGGCATATGTAACGTTCGACGTGGTAAAGCGTTATTTACAGTACTCAGGGTATGAAGTCTACCATGTTCAGAATTTTACTGATATCGATGACAAGATCATCAAGCGTGCTACGCAGGAGGGCATAGATGCCGGTACACTGGCACAGCGCTATATAGATGCCTATTTTGAGGATATGGATGCTTTAGGGATCATCAGAGCATCCGTCTATCCCCGGGTTACAGAGCATATCGACGCTGTGGTGGAGATGGTGGCTGTACTCCAGCAGAAGAGTTATGCCTATGAGGTGGATGGCGACGTTTATTTTGACGTGGCGCGTTTTAAAGAATATGGCGCTCTATCCGGCAGAGATCTGGAGGAAATGAGGGCCGGGGCCCGGGTAGAAATCAATGAACTTAAGCACAGCCCCCTGGATTTTGTTCTTTGGAAGAGGGCCAAGGATGGCGAGCCTGCCTGGCAGAGCCCGTGGGGGCCGGGGCGCCCCGGCTGGCATATAGAATGCTCCGCCATGTCGCTCAAATATCTTGGCTGCGGTTTCGATATTCACGGTGGAGGGCAGGACTTGATCTTCCCGCACCATGAAAATGAGATCGCCCAGTCCGAGGCATATGCCGGTTGCAGTCCCTTTGCTCGCTATTGGATGCATAATGGCTTTGTCACCATAGATAAAGAGAAGATGTCCAAATCCCTGGGTAATTTCTTTACCATACGTCAGATATTGGAACGATATGAGGCAGAAGTAGTACGTTACTATCTCGTTTCCGTTCACTACCGCAGCCCTATAGATTTCAGTGATGAGCGTTTGGAAGAGGCGAAGCGTGCCTTGGAGCGTTTGCGTCAGACCAGGAATAATCTGACCCGTGCCCTGCTTGCTGCTCGATCCATGCCTGAATTGCAGCCGGTACCGGATTTTGGACAGGATCAGCCTCTGGAAAGGTTAACCTCTTTGCAGAAGGCTTTCAATGCCGCTATGGATGACGATTTCAATACCGCCGGCGCACTGGCGGCGCTGCATAGCCTGGCCGGTGAGGCCAATCGTGTGCTGGCCGATCCCAATCCGGCCGAAATGCCCGGAGCGACTATTCTTTTGCAAAGCCTGCTGGACAGCATGCATCACATGGGAGATCTGCTGGGCATATTGCGTGAAGAGACCGGAATAACGGGTATGACGGAAGAACTGATGGATTTACTGATTGAGGTTAGAAAAGAGTTGCGGACACGTAAACTCTGGGATCTCTCCGATCTGCTGCGAGACCGCTTACAGAACATGGGCATTGCTTTGGAGGATCGGCCGGAAGGCACCATCTGGAGAAAGCTTTAAGATGAATTATGCAGCTGGACGCAATGCCGTCAATGAGGCTTTGAAGGCCGGGCATGCTATTGAAAAGATATTGGTTGCCAAAGGCTCCCTGAGAGGGGAGACTTTCCGTCGCCTGGTAGAACAGGCCCGGCAAACAGGAACCTACGTGCAGGAGACGGATCGCGCCAAGCTGGACGAGATTACCTCCCGGCATCAGGGCATAATTGCCATTCTTGCCGCCTGGGAGTATACGGAACTGGAAGATATTCTGGCTCGAGCCAACCGAGACGGACATCAGCCGTTGCTGGTAATCCTGAATGAAGTCAACGACCCTGGGAATCTGGGCGCTGTCATGCGCTCTGCCGAGGCTGCCGGCGCCGACGGCATCATTATTCCCAAACGCCGCTCTGCAGGATTGACGGCGGCGGTAGCCAGGAGTTCGGCCGGCGCCATAGAGTATATGCCGGTAGCCCGTGTCGGCAATCTGGTGTCCGCTATGCGCCGTATCAAGGAAACCGGCATCTGGATAGCCGGGGCTGAGGCCGATGCATCCAGCCTTTATTATGAAGCCGATCTCAACATCCCTCTTGCCCTGACCCTGGGCGGCGAGTCCAGGGGCCTGGGGCGTCTGGTTCGTCAGGAATGCGATCTTCTTGTTCGCATACCTCTATTGGGCCGTATATCCTCCCTCAACGTCTCGGCCGCAGCCGCTGTTCTGCTCTTCGAAGCTGTCAGGCAAAGATCCTCCATGCGTAAATAGTCCAAATAGATGCTCGTTTTTAGTATTGTTAATGATGTAAAAAGCGATAAAATGTAGATATGAAGGAAAACTAGCTTGAAAATCACAAATACCAATTCCTGAGTTTCTGCTATATTTATCATAATCAGGCTTGTCGTCGCTTTTTCGGCCCGATTATTTCCCGGCTATCGAAGAACATCTGCAACGTAGCTACGAACGGTACCACAGCGGAGCCGAGCTGGGCAGAATCCTGGCAGAAGCTGATATGCACCGGGTTGTGCTGCAACATGAGGAAACTGCTCCAAGTTTAGGCGTTCATCAAGGCACCTAAAGAGGTGGAGGCCATGTGGGGTACAGGAGTATCCCGCATGGATATCGGGACTATGGTAAGTGCTTCGGGCAAGGAAAAGTTCTGGAAACGCCGGCCGGCGTAGGGGTACATGTCGGAGGGCGTGTTTTCACGTCGCATCTCTCAAACCAGTGCCTTAGCGCCTAAACCTGCAAACGTGTCTAGAGGTCCAAAGAGACCCAAATCCATTTTACAGGTAATGTTACGACCGCTGAAAATCCCTATTGACCATTGCTTCTCATACGCATATAATAGGTATGTAAGTCTTTCGAATGAAAAGTTATACAAAAGCTGATCAATGTGGTAAGCGCTTATTTTTTAAGTACGATATCGCAGGCCCATACATCCCGGGGGAAGCCAGAGCCATTATATTTTATTTTTATGTAATATTCTCTGGGGGAGGGCGGTAAGTTTGATCGGCACATTACAATCCGTTCGTCCAGCGTATCGGACTATGGTGGATGAGGAGGTCGTTTTACAGGCACGCGAAGGTAATCAGCAGGCGGCAGAGTATCTGGTTCGTAAATATAAAAACTTCATCAGAGGCAAAGCTAAAAACTATTTCCTGTTGGGGGCCGATAGCGACGACATTATTCAGGAAGGCATGATAGGTCTCTATAAGGCCATCAGAGATTACAAGGTGGAGAGATCTGTTCCCTTTAAGACTTTTGCTGAGATATGTGTAACCCGGCAGATAATTACGGCCATTAAGGCAGCTACTCGTCAGAAGCATAGTTTTCTTAATTCCTATGTATCCTTGAACAAGCCTATCAATGATGAGATCAGCGATGGGGCCACGATGGATTCTTTCTTTATGGGCAAAGAACAGGATCCGCAGGATGTGGTTATACAACAGCTGATGCTGCGTAATCTTCAGGAGCGGATCCGGACCAGTTTAAGCTCTTTTGAGATGGATGTGCTTACGCTATATCTGGAGTGTAAATCATACAGCCAGATAGCCGAAACTCTCGACAGACCGGTTAAATCCGTGGATAACGCATTGCAGCGTATCAAACGCAAGCTGGGCCGGGAGATCCTGGAAAGTGAGGAACATATAGAAGAGGCTGTATAAACTGTAGCTGAGAGGCAAGAGGTGAGATCAGGGTGGGGTTTGCCTGAATGTTCCCGGAAAATAATACACACACCCCGCTCTGCTGGCGCTCTGCTTCGCAGGTAGTCAAAACGATCTAAATAGTGTAAAATAAAAGACTGTCGGCATAAGACGACAGCCGTTTTCTCAGGCGGCCTTAAAAGGCCGCCTGAATGTTATTATGTACGGCGGCAAATTGTATATGAGGAAGGTTATACCGTGAAGAAGCTTCTATCAGGCAATGAGGCTATTGCTCGTGGAGCCTGGGAGGGTGGCGTAAGAGTAGCCTCGGCCTATCCCGGAACTCCCAGTACCGAAATTATGGAGAACATTGCAACTTATCCGGAGATTTACTCTGAATGGGCACCAAACGAAAAAGTTGCTATGGAAGTGGCGCTGGGAGGTTCCTTTGGCGGAGCCAGGGCGCTGGTCTCCATGAAGCATGTAGGTCTTAATGTAGCTGCAGATCCGCTCTTCACCGCCGCTTATACCGGCGTTAACGGTGGCTTGGTAATTATAACCGCTGATGATCCCGGCATGCACAGCTCCCAGAATGAGCAGGACAACCGGCATTATGCCAGGGCGGCCAAAGTACCTATGCTGGATCCCTCGGACAGCGCTGAAGCCAGGGAGTTTACCATGGCTGCGCTGGATATAAGCGAGAATTTTGATACACCCGTGCTGTTACATACCACTACCCGTATCTCTCATGGGAAATCCACGGTGGAGATGGCAGAGCCGTTGCCGCTGCGCCAGGCCGGTTTTCAGCCGAATAAATCTAAATATGTTATGATACCCGCCTATGGCAAACGCCGCCATCTGGCGGTGGAGAAGCGTTTGAACAGCCTGGCAGAGTTTGCCGGAGATACAGCGCTTAATAGAATAGAGTGGGCCGACACTTCCATCGGCGTCATCACTTCCGGCATAGCCTACCAGTATGTCAAAGAGGTCGCTCCTCACGCATCAGTGTTGAAGCTGGGCCTTATCTGGCCTTTGCCGGCTGATATGATCAAAGAGTTTGCAGCCGGGGTGGATCGTCTTTATGTGGTGGAGGAACTTGATCCTTTTCTTGAAGAACAGATCAAGGCACTGGGGGTATCGGTGATAGGTAAAGAAGCCTTCCCGGTTACCGGTGAGTTGAACCCCGAGCTGATCGGAATCGGGCTAGGGCTGGGCGGTACTGAAACCGGAAGTGTTAAAGTGGATATGGTCAACACCATCGATCTGCCGATGCGGGCGCCGGCCATGTGCTCCGGCTGTCCGCACAGAGGTCTCTTTTATACTTTGAAAAAGCTCAAGTTGGTGGTTGCAGGCGATATCGGCTGCTATACTCTGGCTGTAGGCAAGCCATTGGAGGCTATTGATACCTGCGTTTGTATGGGTGCCAGTATCGGCGGCGCCATGGGCATGGAGAAGGCCGGAATAGATGGCGTTATAGGCGTCCTTGGAGATTCCACTTTTATCCATTCCGGCATAACAGGCCTGATAAATATGGTCTATAACGGCAGCCATGGCACGGTGGTAGTGCTGGATAATCGTATTACCGCTATGACAGGGCGGCAACAGAATGCAGCCAGCGGCAAGCGAATATCCGGCGATGAGGCGCCGGCTCTGGATATACCGCAGCTTTGCCGAGCCTTGGGCGTCAATGATATCCATGTGGTGGATCCCTATGATTTGCAGGCTATGGAGAAGGCTGTTCGGGCTGCTGTGGATTATCCCGGTGTCTCTGTAGTGATCACCAAGCGGCCCTGCCTGTTGATAGATAAAAAGGCACGTCGTCAGCCTGTTCGTCTGGACAACGAAGCCTGCCGAGGCTGCGGGCTCTGCCTGAAACTCGGTTGTCCTGCTATAGAAAAAGTTCTCGGCGAGGGATGCAAAATCGGTATCAGGATCAATGAGACTCTCTGTACCGGTTGTGGTATTTGCACTCAGATCTGCCCCAGCCGGGCCATAGCGGCAGAGTGGGAGGAGAAACGGTTATGAGTAAGGTTATCAACATTACATTTGCAGGCGTAGGCGGGCAAGGCATTCTGCTGGCCTCCGATATGACTGCCAATGCGTTGATCTCAGCCGGTTACGATGTTAAGCAGAGCGAAATACATGGCATGTCCCAGCGTGGCGGCAGTGTTGTCAGCGATTTACGCTTCGGCCGAAAGGTTTATTCACCGCTTATTCCTAAAGGTGAAACGAATATATTGATAGCCTTTGAGCGTTTAGAGGGGTTGCGCTCTATACCTTTACTGCGTCAGGGCGGCATAGCAGTGGTCAACGATGAAAGCATTCTACCCGTGGGCTGTTCCGCCACGGATTATCCGGCAGATGCCCTGGAGCGTATAGCCGCCGAGGCCGATGAGGCCATAATAGTGAATGCAACCGAAATGGCAACTAGAGCTGGAAACGTACGAGCGGCCAACATGGTGCTAATGGGCATTCTCTCCTGCTTGCTACCGGTAAAAGAGGATATCTGGCTGTCCGCCATCCGTGAACGCTTCAACGGCAAGATATCTGAAATCAACGAAAAGGCCTTTAACCTGGGGCGAGAACATCAGGTTATGGCTGCAACGAGGTGAAATCATGCATACCAGAGAACTCTCCGTATTCGTAGAGAATAAGGCCGGTCGGCTGGCGGTGTTGACGAAATTGCTGGGCCAGGCTGGAATAAATATTCGCGGTTTCTCTGTGGCTGACATGTCCGATTACGGTATAGTCCGTCTCATAGTGGACAAGCCCGACGAGGCTGCCGCCCTGCTGCGCGAGTGCGATTTTATTGTTCGTGAGAGCAGTTTGATATGTGTACGTGTTCCCGATCAGCCGGGCGGGTTGAGTTCCATACTCAACATGCTCTCCGAATCGGATATAAACGTGGAATATATGTATGCCATTGTGGATACCCTGATAGTCTTCAATGTAGAGAATCCTGATCAGGCCGAACGCCTGCTGCTGGAGAGCGGGGTGAAAGTGGTCTCCGGACCCGAGGTATACTCACTGTAAAAAGGAGGCAGGTCGTGAAATTAGCCATTATCCTGATCTATGCTGTAGGAATGCTGGCAATAGGCTTTATCGGCCGCAACAAATCTAAAAGTACCAAGGAGTTCTTTCTCTGCGATCGCAATGTGGGGCCCTGGGTATCGGCTTTTGCCTATGGCACCGCTTATTTTTCCGCGGTACTCTTTATCGGTTACGCCGGCAAGCAGGGCTGGGGCTACGGTATCCATACCATGTGGATAGTTATAGGCAATGCCATGCTGGGAAGCTGGCTGGCCTGGAAACTGCTGGCTGCCAGAACCCGCGATATGACTATCCGTTTGGGAGCTATTACCATGCCGGAGTTTCTGGAAGGTCGATATTGCAGTCGAACGCTCAAAATATTGGCTGCAACAATCATCTTCATCTTCCTAGTCCCATATACGGCTGCCGTTTATATGGGGCTGAGCTACCTCTTTGAAATGACCTTGCAAATAAAATATATCCATGCTCTGATCTTTATGGCCACTTTGACCGGCTGTTATCTGATAATGGGCGGCTATTATGCTCTTACCCTGACGGATTTCGTTCAGGGGCTGGTGATGTTGATAGGCGTAATTGTCATGGTTGCCGCTCTGGTGGGACAACAGGGAGGGCTGATACATGCCACCCATAGCCTGATGAATCCCGAGTTTGCGCCCGGGCTTAAGGAGCCCGGAGCTATTCCCGGCTGGCTGACATTATTATCGCTGGTATTTGTTACCAGTTTCGGCCCATGGGGCATGCCCCAGATGGTGCAGAAATTCTATGCTATTAAAAGCCGTGACGCCATCAAGCCCGCTACTATAGTAGTTACGTTGTTTTCTCTGATAATTGCTTTTGGCGCTTACTATACCGGAGCATTGACCCATCTTTTTTACGCTGTCCCTCCGGCCAATCTGGATAATCTGATGCCTCGATTTCTAACTGAATTTGCACCGCCCTGGATCACTCTCCTGATAATGCTGCTGGTCCTGGCAGCCTCGATGTCCACGCTTTCATCGTTGGTGCTGGTTTCGGCTTCGGCTGTGGCCGTGGATATTTATGCCGGTAACGGTAAGCGTTCCGACAGGTCTACAGTCGCCCTGATGCGACTGCTGTGCGCCTGTTTTGTTATTTTTTCTTGTGTGCTGGCCCTGAAGCAGCCGGCTGTTATCGCCGATCTGATGATAATCGCTTGGGGCACCGTAGCCGGCTCCTTCCTGGCACCGTATATCTACGGCCTTTTCTGGCGGCGAGCTAATACGGCCGGGGCCTTTGCCGGGCTTATTACCGGTCTCTTCACCTCCGTCTTTCTCTATATCAAGCTGGGTAAGCCCGGCATACCGTTGGCGGGAACTATAGCCATTCTGTTACCTATGGCGGTTATGCCGTTGGTAACAATATTGACCAGACCGATGCCGCAGGAGCATATAGAGCACGTTTACGGCAAAGCCGGGCAGCCGGTGGCCGAGAAACAGGCTATGGCCGAGGCATGATGCTTCTTACAGCCGGGAAAGGAGCAGAGGCACCTTTCCCAAAATAATATTATAGAATAGAAGAAGGTAATTCCAGTGAAGATGAAGATTTGGGATAGACGACGTGAATGCGCCTGTCGTGAGGAAATAGATGAATTGCAACGCCAGAATCTGGCTCGTACCTTAAAATGGGCTTACGATAATGTAGCGATGTATCGGCGCCGGATGGATAAAGCCGGTTTCGATCCCACTGCGTTCAAGGGCCCGGATGATTTGCGTCGTTTGCCCTTTACCACCAAGCAGGATTTGCGAGATAATTATCCTTTTGGGCTTTTTGCCGTTCCCAAGGATAAGCTGGTACGCATCCATTCTTCCTCCGGCACCACAGGTAAGCCGACGGTGGTTGGCTATACCAGACGTGATCTTAGAACGTGGTCCGAACTGGTAGCCAGAATGGTTACTGCTGCCAGAGTTACCCATCGTGATACCATCCAGATATCGTTTGGTTACGGACTCTTTACCGGTGGTTTCGGGTTGCATTATGGAATGGAGCGGGTGGGGGCATCCGTTATTCCGGTCTCAAGCGGCAACACCCAGCGCCAATTGATGATTATGCAGGATTTTGGTACTACCGCTTTAGTAAGCACTCCTTCCTACGCTATGTATATGGCCGAAACTCTGGCCGAGGCCGGTATAGATCCTGCCGGCCTTAAACTGCGTTACGGTCTTTTTGGATCCGAACCCTGGTCAGAGGAAATGCGAACTGAGCTGGAGCATAAATGGAATATCACCGCCACTGATAACTATGGCTTAAGCGAAATCATGGGGCCCGGTGTTTCCGGTGAATGCCTGTTAAAGCAGGGTATGCACCTGGCCGAGGACCATTTTCTCTTTGAAATCATCGATCCTAAAACCGAAGAGCCTTTGCCCGCAGGTGAAGAGGGAGAATTGGTTATAACCACCCTTACCAAAGAAGCCTTGCCTGTTATTCGTTATCGCACTCGCGATATTACCCGAATAATTACTGATCCCTGCCCCTGCGGACGTACTCTATATCGTATGACCAGAGTTGTGGGACGTACCGATGATATGCTTATCATTCGCGGCGTTAACGTTTTCCCCTCGCAGGTGGAGAGCGTGCTGCTGGAGATAGAAGGCACTCAGCCGCACTATCAGCTGGTAGTTGATAGGCAAGGGCAACTGGATACCCTGGAAGTTTGGGTGGAGGTATCCGATAACCTCTTCTTCAATGAGATGAAACGGATGCATGAACTGAGTGAGACCATACGCTCCCGCATAGAGAGTGTGCTGGGCCTGAACGTCAGGATCAAGCTGGTGGAGCCCAGGAGCCTGGCCCGCAGCGAAGGCAAGGCCAAGCGCGTTCTGGATATGCGGAAGAAGTAGACAGGCACTTTTTCATAGCTTGGTAATAGAAGAAGCCGGTCTCTCACGTTAAGCTTGAATTGCCGGCTGCCAGAAGGCGCTGAGGGGCCAAAATCGTTAATCCTGTGGCTCAGTGAAGGAACTATTGCAGTGTTAACCTACTGTCGTCATCTGCTGCGACGCGGTCGCTGCACGGCCCTGATAGTGCGCAACAGCTATCAGAATGGACGTTACATCATGGTGCCTGCCAATCTGGCTGCCCGGGCCGTAACGGCCGGACTGGTTCTACGTCGTGAAGATTGACATAAGCCCATTTTCTTTGATAGAATCATAATGCTCAAAGTATATTCCTCGTAACGGGCCGACGTAGCTCAATTGGCAGAGCAGCTGATTTGTAATCAGCAGGTTGCGGGTTCAAATCCCATCGTCGGCTCCATTTTTTGCCCTTATAGGGAGGGGACGTACCTTGACTAATTTGATTAGCTGAATTATTATGTAGCAATAGAGCAAGCGTTAAGGAGCAGTAACAATGCCTCGGCAGGCCAGACTGGATGCACCAGGTGTCCTTCATCATGTGATGGTAAGAGGTATTGAGCAGGGAAAGATTGTAGATGGTCGGAAGGATAGAGAAGATTTTATTCGAAGAATGGGCAGGATTGCCATAGACAGCGGAACCAATATCTATGCCTGGGCCATAATGAATAATCATGCGCATATACTTCTAAGAAGCGGAAATACAGGCTTGGCAGCATATATGAAACGGCTTTTGACAGGGTATGCAGTTGCCTATAATCTTCGCCATAAACGGCACGGACATCTTTTCCAGAACCGGTATAAATCAATAGTCTGTGAGGAAGAGACTTATTTTCAGGAAGTAATACGGTATATACATCTCAATCCACTGCGA